>Ga0209160_1002407_pt1 | contig 15570 bp, 18 predicted proteins | sample GraSoiAngelo_153_FD_186167 | JGI IMG/M metagenome (GOLD analysis project Ga0209160, IMG submission 186167) | Grasslands soil microbial communities from the Angelo Coastal Reserve, California, USA - 14_1009_12_40cm (SPAdes) (version 2) | ecosystem: Environmental > Terrestrial > Soil > Grasslands ... | reverse complement strand
GCGGCAACAGACAAGACGGACTGCGGCGCTGGTCAAGCGGGCTCCTCAGTCAGGCCGCGACGTGCCCTGCCTCGAACGGCCACGTTCGTCCCTTCCACGACCACGCTCCGAAACACAGCACACCCAGCAGCAGCGCGCCCAATCCAAACGCGACCACGGCGGCAGGCGTCGTCGCGAAGATGAAGATCCATCCCAGCAGAGCCACCAGACTCGGCACGGGATAGAGCCACATCCGATACGGCCTTGGCAAGTCCGGCGCCCGCCGGCGCAGCAACGTCACCGCGCCGATTTGCCCGATGAACTGCACGAGAATTCGCGTCGTGATCAATGCGTCTATGACCATCCCCAGCGACGCGAAACCGGCGAGGATCGAGAGGACGCCAAGCACGACGAGCGAGACGTACGGGAATCCCCCGGACGGATGGAGGCGCGCGAACACCTTGAAGAAGTAGCCGTCCTTCGCCGCCGCATAGGGCACGCGCGAGTACCCCAGCAAGAGCGCGAAGACCGAGCCGAACGCGGTCCAGAGGATCATCGCCGTAAAGATCGTCGCGACGCCCGGACCGTAGATTCGCTCCATGAAGATCGAAACGACAAAGTTCGACTGCGGGTGCGCCGCCGCGGGGACGAAGTCGCGCCATGGGACGACGCCGATGATCGAGAGATTGATCGCGAGGTAGATCGCTGCGACCAGGGCGGTGCTGATGAAAATCGACCGCGGGATCACTCGCCCGGGATTCTCGACTTCGTCGCCGATATAGCAGACGTCGTAGTAGCCGAGGTAGTCGTAGACGCCGATCCGCGACGCGGCGCCGACACCCATGAGAAAGCCCAAGGAGAACGTGAACGCACCCGGCGGAAAGTCGAAGGCGACACTGGGGTCGAAGTGCCGGGCACCGGTGACGATCACCACGATGACCGTGACGATCGTGCCAATCCAGAGCGTGACGGTGATCGTCGCGATCGACGTGATTCGCCGGTAGAGGAGCGCCAAGTTCGCGAGCCCGATGACGGTCACAACCAGCATCGTCTGGCGCGCCGTGATCCCCTTCCAGAGGTAGCCCAAGTACTGAGAGAAGCCGATGTACCCGGAGGCGATCTCGAGGGGGCCACTGAGCACGAACTGCCACACGAAGAGAAAGCCCATCAGCCGGCCGACCGTCTCGGCGCCATAGCCCTGGCGCAGGTACCCGAACGACCCGCCGGATCCCGGCAGCGCCGCCCCGAGCTCGCTCCAGACCATGCCGTCGCACAAGACGACCACCAGTGCGACGAGCCAGCCGAGCATGGCTTGCGGACCGCCGAGCGCGGACATGAGGAGCGGGATCGTGATGAACGGTCCGATCCCGATCATGTTCGTCATGTTGAGCGCTGTGGCGTGAATCAGCCCGAAGCGGCGCTCCATCAGTGCGCGGCACCCGTCACGCCTTCATGGCCAGCGGCGTGATGCGCCGTGCGTTGGAAGGCCAGGAACGCGTGGATGGCCGCGACGGCGCCCGAGTCCGTGCTCCGGACGCGAACCTCGGCGCCCCGCGGACGGTCCATGGCCTGATAGATGATCGTCGCCTGGCGCGCCGCCATCACGGCTGTGCCGGGCATGCCTTGCGCATGTACCTGGAATGGCTTGGCAAAGTCCCCGGCGCGAAACGCCGTCGCAATGTCTCGCATGTGTCGGCGGATGGCCGCGATCCCCGCCGTGTCGGAGCCATCATCGCGGTCCAGGACGATGCGGCCACCATCCGGCAAGTCCTCGAAGACGTGCGCCGAGGTGTATTGGTCCACGCCCATGACGGCTTGGCCGCGTGCCTGCAATGCCACGAAGGCATCATCCGAGCGCGCGCTACCCCGACACCCGTCCAGTGCCGCTGCGATGACCAGAGCCACACTCAAGACGCGCAAGCGTTCACGCGCCTTCGTACTTGAAGGACACCTTGACCTTCGCGCGATAGCTCTCGACCTTGCCGTCCTTCAGCTGCATATCAAGCTGCGAGATCTCGGCCACCCGCAGGTCGCGTAGCGTCTTCGCCGCCCGCTTGATCGCCGCCGCAGCGGCTTTCTCCCAGGATTCGGGGCTGGTCCCGATCAACTCGATGACCTTGTAGACGGTCTCGGCCATGTGACACTCCTTATGTGACGGCGTACGCGAGCGAGACGATGCCCGTCTCTGTGAGCTTCGTCGTCTGAGTCTCGGCGACGATCGTTACGCCCGGATGGTCCTGCTGCCGCAAAGTCCGTGAGAAGACGTACGTCTGCATCCCGGGCATTGCTGCGGCACCGCCCTGTTTCAGCGCGGCCTCGAACGTCTTGCCCCCGAGCAGCATGGTGTCGAACTGATTGAACAGGGCTGTGAAGTCGATCTCCGGATCCATGATGATCCAATCGGCTTCACCTTTTGGACCCGCGATGTATCCGTCCAGGCTCATGGCGACCGAGTAGCGGATCCGTCTCACGCGAGCCTCACGCGTCGTCGCCGCGTGGTACACCACCCGCTGCAGTTACCCACCCCAGTGAATCGCTCCGTGCAAGGCGGGAGTTTGTCCGTCACAATGCTGTTCAAAGCGCAGGTCGAGAGCCGTCAGGCTGCCGTTGGCATAGGTGACGCGATCGATGGCGAACCAGCCCAGCAGGGTGTTACAGCCCCGCCCTTCGCCGGACCAATCAAGGCCCCCTTTCACTGGGTTCTGGAAGGGGTACCGGCGGAGATCGCCGTAATAGCCGGGTTGGAGTTGGCTGAGCGTGTTCATGGCCTGGAAGTCTCCGGTCCATCCCTGCACCCCATTGACGGTAACGGACAGGTGGCCGCCATTGGCGGCTACGGCAATGGTGGAATTCGTCGGGGTATAGCTGTTGGTTTGACCCAGACCGATGTAGTCCCCCGGGTCGCTATTGAGGTAGACATAGCTTCCAGCGGATGGAGTCGATCCGGCTGCGGGACGCCAGAGGCCGGCCGGAGCCGGATCGACCGGTCCCGGCGGTGCGGTGGTGTCGTCAGATCGCCAGATAATCGTCCCGTGCAACGCGGTTGTGCCGCCCTCACAATGCTGCTCGAAGCGTAGCCCGATGGCTGTGAGATTGCCGTCGACGTACCTGACGCTGTCGATGGTGAACCATCCTGAGAGGGTATTGCAGCCGCGCCCTTCGCCATACCAGCTGAGGCCCCCCTTCGCCGGGTCATGGAACGGGTAGCGCTGAAGGTCGCCGTAAGTACCGGGTTGAAGCTGGCTGAGCGCACTCGGCGCTTGGAAGTCGCCGTACCACGATTGGTCCCCGCGGATAGTGACGGCGAGGTGTCCGCCACTTGCCGTTACGGCGAACACGGCGTCCGCCTGGGTATAGTGGTAGGTCTGACCGCCACCGATGTAATCGCCAACGTCGCTTTGGAGTCCCACGATGTTCGGGGATGGGTGTCCGGCAGGACCGGTGATCCCCGACTTATCCGCCCCACAGGCCGCCGCTGCGGCGCCAGCGAGGGAAAACAACACACAGCGAAGCGGTCCCGCGAATCGCATTGGTCCTCTTTCTCCGTACCTGGCAATTCTACCCTCCTTGGGCGCGCCCGCCAGCTTCAAGCGCTTGCCACCTCAACTCCAGCGTCTTTTCAAACCAGTTGGTTTCGAGTCGGAGCAGCGTTCGCATTAGTCGGTCCGCCGCGCTACAGCGAGGCCGGCAGCTACGGCGAGTGCGACAACGAACGCCGGCAGCGCCGTGAGAACGGGCCATGCCACGAGCGCGACGGCGTGGGAGGGTTGGTAGCTCGAGACGGCCTGCGCATGGATATTTGCCGCGACCGCGAGTGCGAAGGCCCCCAGGGCGACGGCCAACGATGTATGTAATGCCGTGGTCCCAGGCGAGCTACGCAGCCGCACGTGTTCATGCCAGATATGCGCCGCGAATGCGGCGGCGCTGATCACCCAGGCGGCGAGCCGCCACGTCACTCGCATCTGCGCGGACGCAGCCCGATTGGCGAGCGCCGCGAAGCTGATGCCGGCGACCAGGTACACAACGCCCACGAACAGCACAGCCCGGAGCCAGCGGAGGCGACCCGACGCGTCCACGTGTGTGGCCTAGTGCCACGCGCTCACGATGATCGGTATCACCAACATCTTCACGAGCCAGTCACCAGCATGGATCGCGGCCACCTTCCAGGGGACGTTCTCCCACAGGACCGATCCCGTGAGCAGGATTACCGGAAACCCGATCCACAGCGAGAGGCCGAAGTGCACCGCGCCCAGCCAGCTGCCGACGCCGAGGAGTGCCACGAAGCGCGCGATCACGTAGGCGAGGACGAGGCACCGCACCAACTCGATAAGCAGCTTCCCCGCAGGCATCTTCGCGCCCGCCATCGCCGCGACGGGGTCCATGCCGCGCAGCCGCATCCACGGCTTGTAGAACAGCAGCGGACTGTACCAGAGCCAGCCCAGCACGAACACGGCGACGGCTGCCACCAGGACGGCCAAAGAGTTCACGTGCACCATCGTTCACCCGCTCCCTTCACTGTGGTCATCGTGGGCCCGCATCGCTCTAGAATGTCCCTTCGGCGGCCCGACGGATAGGTCCAGATCAAGGTGGTCCCCGGGTACTCGCGAGGTAGTCCGCGAGGCCTCCCAGCCGAAAACCGAAATCCTCGGCAAAGCGCGTCCCGTCGGAAAGCGGTCCCCCCTGGGCTTCACCCAGCCGAACAGGCACTTTCCTCACTCGCTCGACCAGCGCTGCGAGCTGTTGTGTCTCCCACACCTCTGCCGGACCGTTGTAGATGCGGTGCGGCAGGTCAGCGGCGTCCGCCAGAATGGCCAACATGCGGGCCACCTCATCGACGTGTGCGAGCGATAACCGGGCCGTCGGAGCGAAGGGGATGGAGATCGGAAGTTGGCCAGGCGACGCTACGGTTTCAAAGATCTGCGAGCGCCAACCCGATGCCGTATGCTTCGCACCGGGGCCGACGACGCGCGCCATCCGCAGGGCCACGAAGCCGAACCCCGTGGTGACGGCGAGGCTCTCACCCGCCAGCTCCGCGGCGCGTTTCGCCGCACCGTAGGGGTCGTCCGGCGCCGGGACATCGTGCTCGTTCAACGCACGGGACGCAGTCGCAGACCCGTACACGCTCAGGGAGCTCCCGAAGACGAAACGCTCTACCCGATGCGCTCGAGCCTCGCGGAGCAGGCGCAGCGTGCCGGTCAGGTTCACTTCGGTTGCCATACCGGGATCTGCGCGGAAGGCCGTTGGCAGGACAGCGGCCAGGTGGACAACGGTGCGAATCGAGGCGGAGTCAAACAGGCGCGCCGTGTGATCGTCTCTCCGGATGTCGCAGGGTTCAACGTTCTCGAGGGCGTTGGTGTGAATGTCCACGGCCAAGACGCGGTGCCCGGCGGCGCGGAGCAGTGAGGGGAGTCTCGACCCGATCTGGCCGCCCGCTCCGGTCACGAGGACAACGTGGGGCTTTGTGATGAGCGCAGCAGTCGTCAGCGCTTGTTCGGCGCCGTGCGGTCGCTCCGCCGTACCGGGCGCGTCAGGATCACGAGACCCCGGACCCGCTCGGAGCGCGATGGGGCATCCGCTCGCGCTACGTGAACCGTGTTGAGCAGAACCCCTTGGTCCGTGGCGAACGAGACGCCCAACAGTATCGCGTGCCGTTCGCGGCCACGCTCCCAGATGTTGCCCTCGAGGGGCTCCGGGTCGGTCGCTCGAGATCGGGTCCCAAAGCGGCGGGGCACGCCGGTAAAGTGGAACCCGAGAATTCGTTGCTGCGGCTCCGGCTTGATGTCGGAGCGGCGACGTTGGCAAATGGGGAACGCCGAGCTGTAAATGGACTTGCCGTCGAGCGTGACGTCCAGAACGAGGGAGTCGCTGCTCGCGCAATCGCCGAACCAGTGCCACACGACTTCGTTGCGCGCCGCAGTGGACGCCTGGCCAGATACGGAGACCGGCACGAGCGCTACGACGAGCGCCACAGCCGTGATTGCGCGGAACAGAGCCCGGAGTTCGGAGCCCTCTCCGCGCGCGGCCTCGGATCCGTTTGGCGGCGTCACCCGCGCTTGCCGGCGCAAGGGAGCCGTCAGGGAGCGGAGCCGGCTTTGGGCGCCAGCCTCACGCTACAAGTCCTTGCGGAAGCACCGCACGAGCCCGGCCTCGACGAAGCCGAGCGCGCGGTGGGCGGCGGCGCTGATCTGGTTGTCTGGCTGCGCGTCCGAGGCAAACTCCCGGCAACCCTGTGAACGTCCCCACTCCTCCGCCGCCGCGATCAGCGCGCGACCGACACCGCTGCCACGGGCCTTAGGCACAACGAACCATCCCTCGAGGTACGCGATACGGTCGCTCCGGCAGCCCTCGGCGTAAGCGCGAATCGATAGCTCGGCGAGGCCGATGGGACAACCCGCCCCGTCCTCGGCGAGGAGGACAGTCAGTGGTTCGCGTGCGTCGCCGGCAAAGAACCGGTCAATCTCCCCCCCGTGCTCGGCTTTGGAACGGTCGGGCCAGAGCGCGTGGCGCAGCTCAAGCCACGCGTCCGCGTCGGTCGGCTTCGCTGGTCGTACTATGGTCATTGAGGTGCTGCTGCCTGACGGATCGCGCGTAAGCTGCGGGTGACCGGCCCGTCGGCGCAAGGGAAGTAGACGACGGTCCGCACGAGCCAGGGCGATCGCCGCCCACCAGCTTCAATACCCGCCGGATTTGTCGTAACGTGTGTCGAGACCCTGCCCGCTTTCAGGTGCGATTCAACCGCCTTCCACCAAACGGGTCCCCATGAAAGAACAAGACCTCACACGTCGTGGCTTTGTAAAACAGTCATTGGTCGCCGTCGGTCCAGCCGTGGTAGCGCCGAACGCGCTGCCGTTGGGGTCAGCGCGAGCCGAGTCCGCCATGGCACGCATGACAGTCGTGTGTGTCGGCGCGCATCCGGACGATCCAGAGTCGGGGTGCGCCGGGACGCTGACGCGGTACGCGGCACTCGGGCATGCGGTGACGGTCGTCTATCTCACGCGGGGAGAGCGCGGCATCTCCGGCAAATCGCTGGACGAAGCGGCGACGATTCGTTCCGCCGAGTGTGAGGCCGCCTGCCGGATCATCGGTGCGAAACCCGTGTTCTTCGGCCAAATCGACGGCGCGACCGAGGTGACCCAGGCGCAGGCGGACGCGATGAAGCGTCTCCTCACCGCCGAACGTCCCGACGTGGTGTTCACGCACTGGCCAGTGGACACGCACATCGATCATCAGGTCGCAAGCGTCCTCACGATCCGGGCGTGGATGAGCCTGCCGACGTCGAGCCTCTACTTCTTTGAAGTCAACAGCGGCAGTCAAACGGAGGGCTTCCTGCCGAACACCCACGTGGACATCTCGTCGGTCGTCGAGCAGAAAAAGGCCGCCCTCTTCGCGCACATCAGCCAGGACGGCCAGGGCATCTGGCGGCAGCACCACGAGATCATGGCGTTGTGGCGGGGACGTGAGTTCGGTGTGCCCGCCGCAGAAGCGTTCGTGCATCTCAGCCGCGATAATCACGCCAGAAACCTGCCGGGCTTGTGAGCAGCCGGGAAGGCGACACGACGCTCATTATCCTTTGACATAGGACAGCTTTTCCGCGACCAGCCCGTCGCGCACGCGAAAGATATCGACGCCCCGGACATGGCCGCGTTGCCCCTCTTTCGCCCAGGAATACACCCAGCGCACGACGCAACGATCGCCGGCGGCGAATATCTCCTCGCTATCGAAATGGGCTTCCGGTGAGCGGGCAAAGAATTGCTCCCAGAACGCTCTCACGCGATGCTGCCCCTCGAAGCGTTCACCGTCTGGCTGAGGCCGAGTATTCTCAAAGGCGCAGTCGTCACTCATGAGTCTTCACGTTCGAACGCTTGCCGACTCAACGCGGGACGCTCAAGTTGCTGATCGGCGTCAGCGAGAGCTTCCGGAACTCGACCTCCGACCCTTCCGACTGCAACGCGATCCGCCCGCGATCGGCGGTCGCGTCCGAGCCGTCATTCACCAGGTCGCCGTTGACCCAGACTCTGATCGAGCGGCCGACAGCCTCGATGACCATGGTGTTCCACTCGCCGACCGGCTTCTCGGAGTTGTCGGTCAGGTTGAGGATGCGCCGTGCCTTGCCCTCCGTGGTCCCCCACCGCGCCGGTGGTCCGCGCCGCCGTTCCATGTCGGGAACATGGATGTCTTCCACGATGCACCAGAAATCGCCGGCGTTCCCGTGCTCCATCTGCACTTCGATGGAGCGCGGGAACATCCCGTACAGGGCGCGCGGGGTCGACGCGTGCACCAACACGCCGGCGTTCCCGGGTGCGGCGGCGAAGCGGTATTCGACCTCCAGCCGGTAGTCGCGGTAGCTGGAATCGGTGATGAGATGCCCGCGAGGCTCACCCAGGCTCACGAGCAGCCCGTTGCGCACGAGGAATGGACTGCGGAGCCGCGCGTTCGAGTCGGCGGCGGGGACGTCGGCGTGCCAGCCGGTGAGGTCCTTGCCGTTGAAGAGGCTTTGTGGCGGGCGCTGCGACGCACAGCGAGACGTCCAACCGAACCCCGTGGCCACGCAGACGGCGAAGATCGGGAATGACTTCATGAGTCCCTCTCCAAGATGTCCTCGTTCAATGTCCTGCGCGCGCCGCAGACGGCCGCCGAGTCGAGTCCTCGAAGCCGAAGAAGCGGTCCATTCGCCAGCTGCCATCCGCTTGCCGGAGCAGGAAGGCGACGTACCGGCCGAACTCCGTCATGCGCACGCCACGTGAGTCGCGCCAGGATTGCTCGAAGGCGCCAAACTCCGTCGCATGGTCGGGCGCGACGCGTCGAGCCGCGACCGTCAGACGGAGGTCCATGTCGTTCAGGGAGGCCCAGTTGCCGCGCGCCATCGCCGCCAGCTCCGTCGAGCCCCGAACCGTGTTGAACGCCGGCCACTCGAAGACCGCCGTGTCGGTGTACAGCGCGGCATACGCCACAGGGTCGTGACTCCGGTACGCGTGGACTAACGCCGCGTTCAATGAGTCGATGCCAGCCGTCGCCTGGCGGGCGGACGGCCGCGACGGCTGCGGACAGCCGAGGCATACGATGCCAAGCGATACGATCGCTACCCTGATGGATGCGCTCATGACCGGAGTCATTCTTTCTTTTTTATTGGGGAGCCGTGAGGCGGGCCGTGTGGCCCTTTCGGCCCGTGGTGTTGAAGGCGGCGACGCGGACGGTCCCCCGGAAGGGGATCGGATCGCGGACGAGGGAGCTGCGCACGGTGGGCTCACTGCCGTCGGTCGTGTAGCGCAGCATGAACCCGGGCAGCTCCACGCTGCAGTGCACCACCCCGCCCTGGGCCTTCAGACCCGGGGTGGGGATCCGGTAGTTGACGCTCGAGACCTCCCGATCGAGCCGGGGCAGCTCGCGCTGGCCGAGCACGTTGACGAAGCGAGACCAGGCCTCGCGGTAGAGGGAGTCGGACCTTGCGGGGTCGCGCTCCCTGGCCCAGTCCGGGTCGGGCGCCCACGCCCGCTCGGCGAGGGCGAACAGCCTCGGGAGCAGCATGTACTCGAGCCGCCCCTCGGCACCAAGCGTCTCGGCCCATAGGTTGCCCTGAATCCCCACGACGTGGGTCCGACCGTAGTCGGTGAGCCGGTCCTTACCGACGAACACGGAGGGGTCGACACGGACATTCCGGTAGTAGTCGAATGGGATGAATTCAAACGGCTTGCGGAGGTCGACGTAGCCTCCCCAGTCGAGCCCACTCTCCTCCGGATTCTGATTCCACGCGAGATCGAAGTAGAGATTGCTCACGGGACTCAAGACCACGTCGTAGCCACCATTCGCCAGGCGGTAAGCGAGGTCCTCGGCGCCCCCGCCCGGGACGTTGTTCCAAACGTAGGCGCGCCAGCCGCGCGCGGCGAAGTCGGGGTTGGGAATGTTCGTCGTCCGTCCGTCGCGACGGGTCTTGCGCACCGCGATCTCTTCCCAGCCGGCAGGGGTGAGCCCCTGGGCCTTGAGGATCTGCTCCACCCGGCCGTAGAAGACGAACCACAGATCATCGACGCTCGCGAGGCCATGCGCCTTCATGTACGCCTGGACGGCCGGCGAACCTTGCCACACGCCGGCCGGGACCTCATCTCCTCCCATGTGGATGTGACGCAGGGGCACCCCTGCCTCGCGGTGGAGCGCCGCGAGATCGCCGACCACGCGCTCGACGAACCGATACGTGGACTCGAGTGCCGGGTTCATCACGTTGTCGTGGTAGCCCTGGGCCGAGGTGTACACCGACCGGTCGTCCGGGTCGCTGAGCGTGTACTGCTGGTTGGCCTGCATAGCCTTGATCGCGGCGCGCGCGTGGCCCGGCATCTCGAGCTCAGGGATAACCTCGATGTGTCGCGCCGCCGCGTAGCGCAGGATCTCCACATAGTCCGCGCGGGAATAGAAGCCGCTACCCCAGGGCCGGTCGACGTCGGGGCCCGAGCCGAACGCGGGCGGAAGATGTTGGCCCGACTCGAGCGGGTGGCCGCGTCGCGCGCCCACCGCGGTGAGCTCGGGGAGGCTCGGCATCTCGATCCGCCAGCCCTCGTCCTCCGTGAGATGGAGGTGGAAGACGTTGAGCTTGTAGCGGGCGAGGAGATCGAGCACCCGCAGCACCACGGGCTTCGGCTGGAAGTTGCGGGCGACGTCGAGCATGAGCCCGCGATAACCGAAGCGGGGAGCGTCTACCACCCGGATCGCCGGCAGGACAAGGCCGGCGCGGGGAGTAGGCGCCGGCAGCAGGCCGCGCAGGGACTGGAGACCGTAGAAGACGCCGGCGGGCGAGGCGCCCACGATCCGTACGCCCTGGACGGAATCCACGACGAGCGAGTACGCCTCGGACGAGGTCTGACCTGTGATGGGGCCCACGTCGAGTCGCAGGGGCAGGACGCCTCCCTTCCGGGTGCTGCCGAAGTAGGGGCGCAGATACTCCGCCGCGAACGCCGCCTCGTTCCTGAGCGCCTCGGGCGCTTCGACCGGCGGCAGCGCCGTGAGGTGCAGCACTCCCGCTCCCAGCGTCACCTCCACCGGGGTCGGAAACACCGGTGGCAGCTCGCTCAAGGGGGTTACGCGGATCGCGGAGTCGAGCGCGAACTGGTCCTCGGGGCTCACCACGCGGGAATCGCGCCCCTCGCCCTGCGGAGGCCGCTCGAAGGGGACGGCCACGTAATCGTTCAGGGGGACGCCCACGTCCTTCGCGTCGTCGAAGACGATGTAGGGACCGCGCGGAACGAAGCTGCGGTTGAGGAGGAGGTGCGTGAGGTACGCGATCCGAATGCTGGCACCTGGGGCCAGTCCGGCGAAGCCCGCTGCCGGCACGAGGCGATGCAGGTCGCCCGTCAGGTCCTCGCTGGTGAACCCGCCCTCCACGCTGCCCGGCTGCGGCGCGTGGAGCGCGCTGAAGTAGATCGCCCATCCGCTCGGGGGGAGCAGCTTCGCGTCGCGGTTTGTGAGCGTGAAGGCCGCGCGCGAGAGACCCGAAGCGCCTTGGAAGACGTCGCGTTCGAGCTCCCACCGGAGCTGTAGGACGGACTGCGCGGCGCCGGTTCTGGCCGTGAGGGCCAGCAAGAGTGCGGTCAGTGCAGGTAGGAGTCGGTCGCGCATGAGAGAGATTAGACCGCGGCGGGCCGCGGTGTCCAGGGCGGGACCCCCGCCTAGACTGCGCCTCCTCGCGGCACTCGCATCTGGACGTGCTCTGTCGCCTGCGTCCACCGCTCGAGTCCCGCCTCGAGTTCGCGCTTCAGCGTCTCGAGCTGTTCGCCGAGCTGGTGGGCCCTCGCTGCACCGTCGGGACGCGTGTAGAGAGCCGGGTCCTCGAGCGCGGCCACCACCTTCGCCACCTGCGCTTCGAACTCCGCCACCGCGGCTTCCGCCTCCTCGAGCTCGCGCTGCGCCCTGCGCAGTTCTTTGCGGGGGTCGTTCGTCGGGGACCGCGCGACCCGGTGGCGTTCGTGTACCTGCCGCAACGCCTGCTCCTCGGCGGCGCTGACCGCGGCGGCGTGCGCCCGCTCCGTGCTCACTTCCTCCCACTCCGCGAAACCGCCGGCGAACTCGGTCATGTGCCGCTCGTGCAGGATCCAGATCCGCGTCGTCAGCGCGCGCAGCAGCGCCCGGTCATGGCTCACGAGGATCACCGCGCCGTCGTATCCCGCGACCGCGTCCTCGAGCGCCTCGATCGATTCGACGTCCAGATGATTCGTCGGCTCGTCCAGAATGAGCAGGTTGGCGCCCGACAACATCAGGATCGCGAGCGCGAGACGCGCGCGCTCGCCGCCCGACAGTGAGCCGGCATGGCGCAACACCTCCTGGCCCGAAAACCCGAAACGGCCGAGGTGCCCCTGTATCTGACCGCGCTCCCATTTCGGGCGCAGCGCGGAAATCACTTCGTAGAGCGTGCGATCGAGCGGCACCTGTGAAAGATCCTGCCGGTAGTAGCCGGTGGTGATCGACGCGCCGAGCCGGAGCTCACCGCCGTGGATCGGGTGCTCGCCCAGGAGCGCCCGGAGCAGCGTGGATTTCCCCGCTCCGTTGCGTCCGATGATCCCCACCACGCCGGTTCGCTCCAGCGTCCCGCTGAACCGCTCCACCAGCGTGCGCGCGCCGACCGCCACGCTCACGTTCTTTGCCGTCACCACCTGATCGCCACCCCGTTCGGCCACCTCGAACCGCAGCGCCATCGTGCCTTGGGCCCCGATAACCGGGCTGAGCCGCGGTAGCCGCTCGAGGCGTTTGCGCCTGCCCTTGGCCTGTTTAGTGTTTTGGCCCGCGATGTTGCGCGCGATGTAGTCCTTCTCGTGCGCGATGGTCCGTTGCTGTTGCTCGAACGCCCGCTGCTGCGCCAGCCGGCGCTCGGCGCGCTGGGCCACAAAATCGGTGTAGCCGGCCGCGTAGGGCGTGGCGGTGTTGCCTTCGAGATGCAGGACATGATCCACGGTGGCGGACAGAAAGGCGCGGTCATGGCTCACGAGCAGGACCGTCCGCTCACTGGCAGCCAGGTATTGCTCGAGCCAGCGGGTCGTCTCGAGATCGAGGTGATTCGTCGGCTCGTCGAGCAGCAGGACCTCGGCGGTCGACATGAGCTGGCGGGCCAGGCCGAGCCGGCCGAGCTCGCCGCCGCTCAGCGCCGAGAGCGGTGTGACGCGGGCCTGGGCGGGATCGAACTCGAGACCGTGCAACACGGCGTCGATGCGCGCCGTGACGGCATAGCCACCCTCGCGCTCGAAGCGCTCCAGGTCTTCGCCGTAGCGCGCCAGCGCTCGCGGCGAAGAGTCGTGGGCGAGATTCGCGGCCTGTTCCACCAGGGACTGTTCCAGCGCCAGGAGCTCGGCGAGCTCGCCGGCCGCGGCTTCCCAGACCGTCGTGGCGGCGCCGTAGTCGCGGTGCTGCTCGAGCAGCGATACGCGCAGGCCGGGCGCGCGCGTGATGCTCCCGCGCGTGGGCTCGAGATCGTCCGTCAGCAGCCGGAAGAGGGTCGTCTTCCCGGTGCCGTTACGGCCCACAATGCCCCAGCGTTCACCGGGTGCGACGGTGAAAGACACGTCCGAGAACAGTCTCGTCGCGCCGAAGTCTACGCCGACGCCGGCGAAGGCGATCTGGGTCATATGGGCATCCCGGGAGCAGAATAGCCCTGAACCCGGCGGTGGTATAGGATTGGAACCACTTCACTGGCTCATCAAGGAGTTCTTCGACATGACCGTCCGATTGTGCTTCACGCTGTTGCTCAGCCTCCTGATGGGATGTTCTCCCCGCGAAGCCGGGACGCGGGAGTTGAGCGCTCAGGGGTGGATCGATGTTACCGCGACGCTCGATCCAGCCAGGACGCCCGTGTACGCGGGCGATGCGCCGATGAAGTTCGATTTTCTCAAAGATATGCGGAAGGGCGATATCCTGACGCTGTCGGTCTACTCACTGGGCGCGCACAGCGGGACGCACATCGACGCCCCGATGCATTTCGTCGCCAATGGCGCACCGATCGACCAGGTGGCGCTGGACCCGCTGATCGGTGCCGTGCGGGTGATCGATATCCCCGACAGCGTACGGGCGATCGACTCGGGCGAACTGAGCCGCCACGACTGGAGGGGCGTGAAACGGGTGCTGTTCCGCACGAGGAGCACGCTGCGCGGCTGGATGGATTCATCCGAATTCCATAAAGACTTCGCGTACATCGCACCGGACGCGGCGCAGCTACTGGCGGACGCCGGAGTCGTGCTGGTCGGCGTTGACTACATCTCGGCGGAGCAATTCGGCGCTCCGGCGCCGCGGACTCACCAGATCCTGCTGGGGCGCGGGATCCCGATCGTGGAGGGGCTGGACCTGCGCCCCGTGCAATCGGGTGACTACGATCTGATCGTGCTACCGCTCAAGGTCCGAGGGCACGAAGGTGCGCCGGCCAGAGCCATCGTGAGGAAGCGGACCGGGATATGAGTCGAAGCGTCACCATGGCTGCCCTCAAGGTGTTGCGCATTGCCGCGCTCATCTATTGCTGTTCAGGCCTGAGCGCCTGTACCCGCAAGCCGGCGTTCAGAGTGATCGCGTTCTTTACGGCCAAGGAGGATCAGGCACATATCAGCTTCGTACGTGAAGCCGAGCGGTGGTTTCCGGAGATGGCGGCGAAATACAGGTTCACGTATGACGCCACATCCGATTGGCGCAATCTGAATGCAGAGTTTCTTGCCGCGTATCACGTAGTGGTGTTTCTGGATACGCGTCCCGAAGAGCCCGCGCAACGAGCTGCGTTTCAGACGTACATGGACCATGGCGGAGCGTGGATGGGCTTTCATTTCGCGGGTTTTGCGTTGACGCCGTCAGCGTATCCGGCAAACTGGGACTGGTATCACAATACGTTCCTCGGATCAGGATCGTACGTGAGTAATACGTGGAGGCCGACGTCGGCCATGCTCCGTGTCGAAGACCGCAACCATCCGGCGACTCACAATTTGCCCGAGACGTTCAAGTCCTCGCCCAATGAGTGGTACCGCTGGGAAAACGATCTGAGACAGAATCCTGACATCCACATTCTGCTCTCCATAGACTCGAGCAGTTTTCCCCTGGGCACCGGGCCAAAGGTGCACGAGATCTGGCACAGTGGGTACTATCCCGTCGTTTGGACGAACAAGAACTACAAAATGCTCTACCTCAACATGGGTCACAACGACATGGACTATGAGCACAAGTACGGTGCGACCAACCAGACGTTGTCATATACCCTGAATAACACAATTCAGGATCAACTGATCATCGATGGCTTATTGTGGTTGGGAGACAGAGAAAAGAAGGCACCGCGTGCGGTAAGGTAAGGAGCGTGATGTCCATCCTCTATCCACGCCCGTTGTAGAAGTTCGGTCGACCTCGAATTGCTAAGAGGGCGTGCACCGTCAGCTCGACCCCGATGAGCAGGAAACCTCCGTACCACCATAGCCCGAGCGGTGGGGCCGCGATCGGGAGGACGCGCGCCGTGGTGGCCATGCTCACATAGAGCACGACGCCACCACTCAACCACACCAGCAGTCGCACTACCGCTTGCGTCAGGCGTCCCTGTGGGATTCGGGCCCGCAGTCCGTTCAAGAATGCGAGTTCGATGTAGTGCCCGCC
>Ga0209160_1002406_pt1 | contig 15574 bp, 11 predicted proteins | sample GraSoiAngelo_153_FD_186167 | JGI IMG/M metagenome (GOLD analysis project Ga0209160, IMG submission 186167) | Grasslands soil microbial communities from the Angelo Coastal Reserve, California, USA - 14_1009_12_40cm (SPAdes) (version 2) | ecosystem: Environmental > Terrestrial > Soil > Grasslands ... | reverse complement strand
CGGGCGACCATTGATAAGAGTAGATTTTGAGGGAACCGAAGTTCGTCAACTGTCGGCCGGGGCCGCCGTCCAGCGGTTGCAGCCACAAATTGTCCACTCCCTTTTCACGGACAGGGTAGACGATACCTTTGCCGTCGGGGCTGAAGCGGGGTTGCCCCTGATGCCGCGGGTCGTACTCGAACATTCGCAGGACCTCGCCGGAATCAAGAGAAACCAGGGAGATCGTTGGCCTCTGGGCTTTGAAATCGTAGGTGCCCAGCACAACCGTCTTTCCGTCGCGGGCAACGTCAAAACCGGCGTTGAATTCCGCAAAATCCTTTGTAACTCGTTCCGGCTGACCTCCGTCGATGGACACTTTCATATAGGCAGGAACGGTCATATCCATATAAAAGACGGTTTTGCCATCCGGGGAGCACATCGGAAACATTTCTCTCTTGCCCTCGGTGAGACGGTGCAATCCGGTGCCATCCGCTTCACTGCGCCAGATGTTCACCGAGAGGGTTTTCAACATCCTGCGCGCGAAAACAAGGTGGCCGTCGCTGCAGCCGTTAGGCTGCATCGCCGCAGACTCCTTTTCGGAAGCGATCTCCCCCTTGAGTTCGCCGTTCGGGCTGATCTCCCGAATGGATGACCCCTGCTCCGTCAGCAGATTGTTGTTTCTCGCCCACGCGACCACCGGCACGGCGTCTCCCGAACTAACCTGCCTAGCGTCGGAGTAATCGGTCTTTAGGCCTGAACTCACATAGACGTCGCGCACCGACTGGCGCATGACAGTGGCAATGGTCGCGCCGTCGGCGGAGACACTCAAGTTGGCATAGTCATTCGTGTCGGCGGTAATTGGACGAAACTTGCCATCCGGATAACTGATCAGCCCAACCTGCTGCCGGCTGAAGTTTGTTTCCATGCTTGAGTAAATTACTGCCAAGGCTCTTCCATCGGGCAGCCAGGACACGTTGGTTAGCACTGTGTATGGCGGCCTGGATATCGTCCTCTGGGCACCGGTGTCCGGATCAATCGAAATCACTGCGCTTATGCTGTCTTCCGCCTGATCGAAGATCGTACCGACGATCGCCTTTCCATCCGGCGACCAGGCTGAATCCGACACCACATTGGCCATTGGACCGGCGAAAATGCTCTTTTCGTTGCTGCCGTCGGCATTTGCGATGAGGAGGTGGTACTTGCCGGGGTCGGGATCGTTGGCGCGTATGAAAGCGAAGCGCTGCCCGTCGGAAGAAAAACTTGGATTCGTGTCTATATCCTTGACCAGAAGTTGTGGAGTTCCACCCAGCACGGGGATGCGGTATAGATCGTACTCCTGAGACGCAGGACCACTGACCAATTGGGTATGCGAAAAGTAAATGTGGCTGCCATCGGGAGAGAAGCGCAGGGCGGAGTATTGCACATGCTCTGGCGGAATGATCTGCACGTTGCTTTCGCTGGCCAGATGGCGCAGCCACAATGATTCATTACCCTCGCTATTCAACACGTAGGCCAGGTAGTTTCCGTCGGGAGACATGGCCCCGATCCGCGCATTGTGAGTGCCGCTGATCTTGGTGATCTTGATGCTCTGGAAAGGCTGGCTACGGGCAAAGAAAAACAAGCTGTATATGCCGAATGCAGCCGCGGCGATCAGTAGCAGTACGACGGCGACCATGACTCCAACGCCGGCTTTATGCTGGCGCGCGGCCGCGACCAGGGCCGAACCACTGGAGCCGCGCTCGGCTCCTGCGACGGGCACGGTTGCACTCGAAACGCGAACGGCCGCGGAATCCTGGACCTGGAGCCTTCCCGATTCGGTGTCGCGCTTGAGCCGCTTGAGATCGCTTCTAAGCTCGGCCGCGGCTTGGTAGCGCAGTTCGCGATCCTTCTCCAGCAGCTTGCTGATGATGTCTTCCAGCTTGGGCCGTACTTCCGGATTCAGCCGTATCGGAGCGACCGGAGTTCGGTTGAGGATGCCGTCGAAGATGATTGCTGACGTTTCTCCCGCGAAAGGCAAGGCTCCCGTGGCCATTTCATACAGCACTGTCCCGAAGGAAAATAAATCGGTGCGGGCATCGAGATCCTTGCCCTTGGCTTGCTCCGGCGACATGTAAGCGACGGTGCCAACCGTCGCGCCGGGGCTTGTCAGAAGCTCATGGCTGTCGGCGATGGTGGCCGCTGTGGGCCCCACCGACTGCGCTTTCGGCCGGAGGGCAACTTTGGCCAGCCCAAAGTCCAGGATCTTGGCGTGCCCCCGTTTGGTGATAAAGATATTAGCGGGCTTAATGTCGCGATGAACAATACCCCCGGTGTGCGCGGCGTCCAGCGCATCCGCCACCTCGATGGCTACCTCCAGCAGCGTCTCAGTCTCTATTGGTCGTCCCGCGATGCGGTGCCTGAGTGTCACGCCATCCAGAAACTCCATCACGATGAACGTCTGCCCATCCTGCTCGTTGATTTCATGAATTGTGCAAATGTTGGGATGGTTCAGGGCAGAAGCGGCCTTTGCTTCACGGCGAAAGCGGCTCAAGACTTGAGCATCTTTGGCCACTTCGTCGGGCAAAAACTTCAACGCAACAAAGCGATCGAGTTTGGTGTCCTCGGCTTTGAATACTACGCCCATCCCGCCGCCGCCCAGCTTCTCGATGATGCGATAGTGCAAGATGGTTTGGCCGATCATGGGAGACGCTTGTCGCCGGAGAATTCATCTTAAGGACGGGGTCGAGGCTAGTCAACGTGTTCGCAGTTCTGGGCGAAGTGCGTCGAGCAGTACACTTGCGTTTAACGAGCAATCCGGAAACTGTTCCGGGCCAGAAGTCTTAGTGCTGTATCTGAAGCGCCCACGAGTGAAGATCTATCGTTCCGATGCGCTGTGAAGGGGCGCTTCAGATACAGCGACTTGAAGGAAGCCGCCCCGGGGACTATGGGATTTGTATCTGGATGAGCCGGTCTTGATCGTTTGCGAGTTTGCGGTTGCGGTCAGAGCGCTTGGGTTTTAGTAGCGGGTCGCAGAGAGAATGGGCGTGGGGCGGCGCATCGGAGAGTCTGAATCGCACCACCATACTGCATTCTGACAAATGGGAGACACAGAACCAGTGTGTGCGCCGAAGCACGAGCGAGATTCGAGGCTGATGTGGATTCATGCGGCGCATCGGCTGAGATGAGGCGGAGATCGGAGGAGAAGTTGCACGGCGGAGAGGCGCTCGACAACTTGCATGGTTTCGCCGTAAAGCGGACATTGCCACAGCGAGTGCATGGGCAGCACCGGCGAGGCGGTGCGCGCTGCTGGCGGATGGGATTGCTGGAGCAACCGAGAACAGAGTGCAAGGAGTTCTGCTCGCCTCCGGTTAGCAAGAAATCCGAAGTTGCGGATGCGCATAAAACCGCGCGGCAGCAGGTGGAGGAGGAAGCGGCGCAAGAACTCTTCGACCGGCAGGGATGACGGTGGCCCTCCGGCGTTGTTTCGTAGTACCTGAATTCCCAGACATTTTCACCACGGATGCGTTCCTTTCTGGTGAGACACCCGTGCTGATACCTTTGCCGCGAATGCATTTGCTTGCTCCTTTCGTCATTCGCTGACACGGATGGTGAAAAAAGCTTACTTTCGAGGCCACCCATTCGTCCAGCGCTGATTTCTGGAAGCGCCAAAGTTTCCCTAACTTCAGCGCGGGCACTTGCCCCAATCTCGCCATACGCTGAAGCGTGTGGGGATTGATATTGAGCAAGCGGGCGGCTTCCGTGGAATCCAACAATGGTTCAATTTTTTTGCGTTCTGGCATTACTGCTCCGTGGTATCAATTAAACTTTTCAAACCCGATAGGTAACTCGACAAAGTTCGAAAGATTCGAAATCCCGTCGTTCAGTCTGGCGCTCACGTTAAAGTGCGAGACACATAGCGTCCGTTCAGGGTGACTCGACGACATATAGTCCCGCGCAAGGTTCACCCTCGCGGAAAATGGTCTCGCCTGCCGAAAAATGACGCGAGACGGTATGCTGTGCTAGGAAACTCAGCTTGGTCTCCGTGCGCCCAGAAAAAATGGGGGCCTTCGCCAACGTCTGACCGTGGTTAACCCTAATTTCCGGCACGGTCGTTATTCTACCGGAGCAAACCGGATGCGCCGCTCAGTCGCCAGACGCGGTGAACAGGTTCGTGGGATGCGCGCCCCACCAGATCGAACACTCGTTTCTTTGAGCCCTGGCAGATACAACTCCAAGAAATTAAGATATGAAACAGCATGAAATAGGAAGGCAAGATTCGATGACCCCTTTAGCCTCGGTAAACTCCGCGCAGCATCACATTTCCATCCAGCCCCTCACGTCCGAAGAGCTGCGCAAGATCGACGCCTACTTGCGCGCGGCCAACTATCTTTCCATAGGCCAGATTTATCTGTACGCAAATCCGCTTCTCCGCGAACCGCTGAAAATCGAGCACATCAAGCCGCGGTTGCTAGGGCACTGGGGGACGACACCCGGTCTGAACTTCATCTACGTCCATTTCAATCGCCTGATTAAGAACTACGACCTGAATGTCATTTACATTGCTGGTCCCGGCCACGGCGGCCCCGGAATGGTTGCGAATACGTACTTGGAGGGCAGCTACAGCGAGTTTTATCCGAACATCCCTCAAGATGAAGAGGGCATACAAAGACTGTTCAAACAGTTCTCCTTCCCCGGAGGAATTCCGAGCCACGCGGCGCCCGAGACCCCTGGCTCCATCCACGAAGGTGGAGAACTGGGTTATTCGATCATGCACGCTTGCGGCGCGGTGTTCGACAACCCAGACTTGCTCGCGTGCTGCGTGGTGGGAGACGGTGAGGCGGAAACCGGACCGCTGGCAACAAGCTGGCATTGCAACAAGTTTCTCAATCCGACACGTGACGGTGCCGTGTTGCCCATCCTGCATCTCAACGGGTACAAGATCGCAAATCCGACTGTGCTTGGCCGGATGAATGACGAGGAGCTTACTCATCTCTTCACCGGTTACGGCTGGAAGCCCTATTTTGTCGAGGGACATGAGCCAGAAGCGATGCATCAACTCATGGCCGGAACTTTGGACACCATAGTGAACGAAATTCGATCGATTCAAGACAACGCTCGGAATGGCGGCGATTTGGGCCTGCCAACCTGGCCAATGGTGATCTTGCGCAGTCCGAAGGGTTGGACGGGACCGAAAACGGTCGACGGAAAGCCTGTAGAGGGCACTTGGCGCGCGCATCAAGTGCCGGTGGCTGATCTGCAGTCGAAACCGGAACACGTGAAGATCCTCGAAGACTGGATGAGAAGTTATCGGCCGGAGGAATTGTTTGACGAGAATGGAAAGGTGATTTCGGAACTCGCCGAATTGGCTCCCAAGGGCGATCGAAGGATGGGAGCGAATCCGCACGCCAACGGCGGCTTGTTATTGCGCGACTTGGTGATGCCGGACTTTCGTAACTATGCAGTCAGCGTTTCCAAGCCTGGTACAGAAAACGCAGAAGCCACGCGCGTGCTGGGCAAATTGTTGCGCGACGTGATGAAGCTGAATGCGGACTCAAAGAACTTCCGCGTTTTCGGCCCGGATGAAACGGCCTCGAACCGCTTGGAGGCTCTCTATGAGGTTACCGACAAGCAATGGATGGAACCGACGCTTCCGGTCGACGAACATCTCTCGCATCAGGGCCGTGTGCTGGAGATGCTCAGTGAGCACATGTGTCAAGGATGGCTGGAAGGCTATTTGCTCACCGGGCGACATGGCTTCTTCTCCTGCTACGAAGCCTTCATCCACATTATTGATTCAATGTTCAACCAGCACGCCAAGTGGCTGAAGGTCACCCGCAAGATTGAGTGGCGGCGCCCGATCGCATCGCTCAATTACTTGTTGACTTCTCACGTATGGCGGCAGGATCACAACGGGTTCACTCATCAGGACCCCGGCTTTATCGACCATGTCGTGAATAAGAAGGCTGATATTGTTCGCGTTTATTTGCCACCTGACGCCAATTGCCTGCTTTCGGTCGCAGATCACTGTCTGCGGAGCCGACATTATGTCAATGTGATCGTCGCCGGCAAGCAGCCCGCATTGCAGTGGCTCAACATAGATTCGGCCATCAAACATTGCACAACTGGGATCGGCATTTGGGAGTGGGCAAGTACCGACAACGGGGCTGAACCCGATGCGGTGATGATCTGTGCGGGCGACGTCCCCACGCTCGAAACATTGGCGGCGGTCGATCTTTTGCGGCAGCATTTCCCTGACATCAGGATTCGCGTGGTGAATGTCGTCGATCTGATGACCATTCAACCATCGACCGAGCATCCGCACGGTCTTTCCGATCTCGATTTCGACTCCATGTTCACGGTTGATAGGCCGATCATCTTTGCCTATCATGGCTATCCCTGGTTAATTCACCGCCTCACCTATCGCCGGCGCAATCATGACAATCTCCATGTGCGGGGCTACAAAGAAGAGGGCACGACGACAACGCCGTTCGACATGACGGTCCTGAACGATCTTGATCGCTTCCACTTGGCGGGAGATGTGGTGGACCGTGTTCCCAGACTGCAAGGCGTCGGAGGCCACTTCAAACAATTGCTGCGCAACAAACTGGTTGAGCATAAGCAGTACATTCATGAGCATGGAGATGACATGCCCGAAATCCGCGACTGGACTTGGCCTTACTGATGAATGTGCTCGTTCTCAACTCCGGTTCCAGCAGCCAGAAGAGCTGTCTCTACGAAATTGGGGATACGCTCCCAGATGATCCAGCGGGTTGCATTTGGGAGGGTAAGATCGAGTGGGCGGGCAACACCGCTGAATGCTCGATAAGGAACTCCCGCGGAGTTTACCGGAAAGACCAGACATCGGTGGCCTCTCGTGGGGAAGCGATCGAGCGCCTGCTCCACACGTTGTGGAGCGGCGAGACGCAAGCGATTTCCGGCCCTTCCGCTATCAATGTTGTGGGACACCGGGTTGTCCACGGCGGCGCGCAACATTTCGAGCCCTCGATCGTCACCGCTGAGGTCAAATCGGCGATCGAAAGCGTTTCCGTTTTTGCGCCGCTCCACAATCGCGCCGAACTCGAAGGCATGGAGATCGTCGCGAAATTGCTAGGGGCAGTGCCGCAGATCGCCGTCTTTGACACCGGCTTTCATCGCACGATGCCTTTATCGGCGGCCACCTACCCAGGTCCTTACGATTGGTTCGAGCAAGGAATTCGCCGCTACGGATTCCACGGGATCAATCATCAATATTGCGCCCAGCGTGCCGCACGGTTGCTAGGCAAGAACCTGAATTCCTTGAAACTCGTGACTTGCCACTTGGGAAATGGCTGCTCCTTAGCGGCGGTTCTCGAGGGTCGAAGCGTGGATACAACAATGGGTTTTACCCCTCTGGAGGGTCTCATGATGGGCACCCGGTCGGGTTCCGTGGATCCTGGCATTCTTACCTACTTGGTGCGACAGAGACAGCTCTCCGGCCAGCAACTTGACGAGGTCCTCAATGAGAAAGCGGGCCTACTCGGGATATCGGGAATTTCCAGCGACATGCGGAAAATTCTTGCGGCGAGTAAGAATGGCCATGAACGCGCAAAACTGGCGCTTGACATTTATGTTCATCGCCTGCGATCGGGAATCGGTGCCATGATTGCGGTGCTGGGCGGACTTGATGCTCTCGTCTTTACCGCAGGAGTCGGCGAGAACTCACCCGAAGTTCGCGCTGCGGTGTGTGACAATTTTGCATTTCTTGACTTGAGGCTCGACCAGGGGAAGAACGCACAATCGCCTTTGGACGAGGATATCTCTGCTCCAGATACGACTGTGCACATTTTAGTTATTCACGCACAGGAAGACTGGATGATCGCCCGCGAGTGCTGGAGTCTCGTGCAAACGGCTACAACATCCATGGGCCACTGACATGCACTACGCTATCGGCAGGTGAAGCGACCGAGGGCGCAACGGTAACTCCTAGCTTAGCTATAGCTAGGTTCAGCCCGCAGCCTAGCGGCGAACACCAGCGACAAACCATCTCAAGGTTCGTCTTGCCATCGCCTCGGTTTGTGTGATCACTGATCTCTCAACGTATCTCTCGACGACAGTCCTACGGTCGGGCCATGTCCTTCGTTATTCCCCTTTCGCATACATCCTCTACCGAGTTCAACTGACCGCTGCCATAATGTTAAGATGCCTGTTATTTTCTTAGTAGACCGCTGGCTTCCGAAGTCTGTCCTCTGCCTGCGCGACTACAATCGCCACAAATTTCTGCTCGACCTGATCGCTGGAGTCACCGTTGGCTTGGTGGCACTGCCCCTCGCAATGGCCTTCTCCATCGCCTCCGGACTCACGCCTCAAGCCGGAATTTACTGTGCCATCGTCACTGGCTTTCTGATCTCGGCCCTGGGCGGATCCAAAACGCAAATCGGAGGACCGACCGGCGCATTCGTCGTTGTCGTCGCCGGTATCGTCGCGGTCCACGGTGTTGATGGCCTATTCCTGTGTACTGTAATGGCGGGAATTCTGCTGGTGATCATGGGCGCCACCGGTCTGGGCACCGGCGTCAAATTCATCCCGCGTCCCGTCGTCATCGGATTCACCAACGGCATTGCCGTGCTCATCGCCAGCACGCAAGTCAAAGACTTTTTCGGACTGCATCTTGAAAAAGTCCCCGGCGTCTTCTGGCTGCGCATGGAAGCCCTGACCGCGAACTTCCACACGCTCTCGCTCGAGGCTACCGCGCTCGCCGCGTGCACGCTGCTGACCTTGATTATCTGCCGCAGCCTCTCACCCCGCATTCCCGGACCGATCGTCGCATTGTTGTTAGGAACGCTGGCCGTGTACTTCTTCAAGCTGCCCGTAGAAACCATCGGCACGCGTTTCGGCGGGATTCCCAGCGGTTTGCCGCATCTGCAAATTCCCCGGTTTCGCAGCGATCTGATTCACGGCCTGCTTGGACCCGCTTTCACCGTGGCTATGCTAGGCGCGATCGAATCGCTCATGTCCGCCGTGGTCTCCGACCGCATGAGCAACGACCGCCACAATCCCAACGTCGAGTTGATCGGCCAGGGCGTGGCCAACATCTTCTCCCCCATGTTCGGAGGCCTACCGGCCACCGGCGCCATCGCCCGCACCGCTACCAACATCCGCTCGGGTGCGCAGTCTCCGGTCGCGGGCATGATCCACGCGCTCACCCTGCTCTGCATTCTGCTCTTTGCCGCGCCGCTGGTCAGCTACGTTCCCATGGCCGCTCTCGCCGGAATCCTGATGATCGTGGCCTACAACATGGGCGAGTGGCGCGAGATTCCGCAACTGCTGAAACTGACCAAGACCGACATCAGCATCTGGCTCGTCACTTTCGCCCTTACTGTTTTCGCCGATCTTACGGTGGCCGTCGAAGCCGGCATGATCTTGGCCGCGCTGCTCTTCATCAGCCGCGTCGCCGCCACCACCACCGTCTCGCAAGTGACCGACGAGTACGTCGAAGACGGACGCGTGCACATACTGCAAGACAAAGACATTCCCTACTACGCCACCATCTTCCGCATCCACGGCCCCTTCCTGTTCGGAGCCACCGACAAAATCTCCGTCGTCACCGAGAACCTGCACAAGCTGCCCCCGGTGGTCATCCTGCGCCTGCGCAACATGACCGCCCTCGACGCCACCGGCCTCTTCGCCCTGGAAGAAGTCGCCAAGACCCTGCACGCCAGCAAACGCACCTTGATCCTCTGCGGCGCCCGGGAGCAGCCCGCGCAGTTGATCCATCAAGGGGAATTCTCCGAAGTAGTCGGCCGGGAGAATATCTGCGACAACGTGCAGGAAGCGTTGCGCCGTGCGGAGGAAGTGTACGAGAGACTAGAGGCGAAGTTTGTGGTAAGTAAGAGCTAGGCCATCTATTGTCAGAATCTCACTTCAACCCAGATCGCCCTGCGTGACCGGGATGTAGCTGCAGCAGGGCTCTTCCGCCAGTGCATCCCCGGTAAGTGCAAAAGCGCGGGCCCGCGAGCCCCCGCACACGTCTTGGAACTCACAACGTCCGCACTTGCCCTTTAGTTGCGAGACGTCGCGAAGCGACAGGAACAAAGGGCTGTTGCGGTAGATGTCGGCCAACGGCTCCCAGAGGATATTCCCGGCTGAAAGCGGCAAGAAGCCGCTGGGATACACTTCGCCCGTGTGGCTGACAAAGACGAAGCCTTTTCCATCATTAACTCCGGAAGGAGCATGCGCGATCAGATCCGCAATTGCTGTCATGGATTGCGCAGCTTGGGCATGCTGCTGCAGGACATAACGCCGATAGTGTTGCCCTTCGGTGGTCTTGATGTGGAAGCGAACGCGCTTCGAGGCTGCATATAGTTTGGCGAAGACAGCCTCATGCTCTTCGGGTGAAAGCAGGTTAGAAATCTGTCCTCGCCCGATGGGCACCAGAAAAAACACGCTCCAGAGGACCACTTTGATTGAAGTCAGCAATTCGACCAGGTTGTCGAGATCATGAAGGTTGTGGAGCGTCACCGTGGTGTTCACCTGCACGGGGAGTTTGGCTTCATGGGACCATTCAACCGCGTCCAAAGTTCGCTTCCAGGACCCGGGGACGCCCCGGAAACCATCGTGCAATTGTGCTGTGGAGCCATCCAAGCTCAGCGCCAGACGCATCAAGCCGCTCTCCTTCAATTTGAAGACCGCCTCGCGGGTAAGCAGCGGAGTGGCACTCGGGGTCAATGAGGTCTTCACCGACCGATGGCGAGCATACTGGACTATCGCCTGCAAGTCGGGACGCTTGAGTGGATCGCCACCAGTGAGCACGAACATTGGGACGCGCATGTTGGCTACCTGATCGACAAGGTTGAAGGCCTCAGCGGTGGAAAGTTCCAGGGCATGCCGGTGCGGTTGGGCGCTAGCTCGGCAGTGCATGCATTTTAGATCGCACGCCTGTGTCATCTCCCAGATGACCAGTAGCGGGCGAACGTCAAAATCGCGGGACTTGAATGTCGCCTTACCAGTCTCTTCAACGCCGTTTGGGCGAATTTTCTCGCGCGAAGGGCTACCGTTGGCAACCGCGCGTGGTGTTTGGCACGCAGATGTGTATCGCATGGCAGAAATAGTAAGTGGAAAACAGCGCAAGCGGTGTGCGGGCTCGCACCGGACATTGTGACGGTAATCACATGGAGTCGCTCGCATCCCAGCGGTAAAGCCCATGCTTGTGATTTAGATCACGGAACCACGTGACGACAGTCATCGCAGCCCAAGCGTCGTTGTGCGAGGCTGCCTCATATCGAGAGGTGACGTATGGCACAAGATGCGCATGAAATACTGGAGCTCCTCAAGTTTGAGCTGAAATTCGTGGAAGATGGAGGCTACGGGCGCTCTCCCCGCACACCTTGGCGTCCTCCCTACATCTTCGAAGACTCACCCAGTTGTCCGAACCTAGGCGACCCCGCTCGGCCGCACCCGTGCAGCAAGTGTCTATTGATGAAGTTCGTTCCCAATGAGTCGCAGAATGAGAACTTCCCGTGCCGCTTTATCCCCCTCAATGAAAAAGGGGAAACCATTGATTGTTTCTATCGCTGCGGCACGCAGTTGGAAATGGAAGAAGCGCTCGCCGGCTGGTTACATAGCCAGATCACCCGGATCGAACAGCGGCTTGCGACACCGGCGGGACCGTTGCCGCAGGAATGCGACGAACTCTCCAAGCTGGCAGAAACCTAGGGAAGCGGGTCCCCTACAGTTCGCGCAGGGTGACCTCGAGCACGGCGTACTCAGGAGTTCAGCATTTTTTCCAAGGCAGGCTTATTGCGAATGATCAGGGTGGAACCCTTCAATTGCAACAACTGCTTCTTCTTGAAATCAGAGAACAGGCGGCTGACCGTCTCGCGCGTAGTCCAATCATTTCCGCGATTTCTTCATGCGTCAGCGTCAATGTCAGATGCGCAGGCTCGTTCGCGTTTCCCGCATTTGGCGACCAGGAGAGCAGCAGCTTTGCGAACTTCTCTGAGGGTGAACTCGTAAGTCCGAGTGTGCGGATCTCTTCGTATGCCGCGTAGTAGTTGCGGCTGAGTTGCTCCGCAACTCGCAGTGCCACCTCTCCATATTCGCGTAGGAATTGCAGTAGCGCGTCGCGGGCGATGAAATTGGCTTGGCCTGGGTCCATCATCTCGACCGTTACCTCATAAGGCCGATTGGAAATACTCGCGTTTAGACCCAAGACATCCCCAGCCTCCGAGATCTTTGTGATGATGGTTTTGCCATCGCTCGAAGAAGTGAAGAGTTTGGCCCTTCCCGCACAGAGCACAAACACCCCACGCGGCTGCTGGCCCTCGATAAACAGCGTCGTCGATTTCGGATATACCGCAGTGGACTTGATTTCATTAAGTTTTTTTAGCGCAGGCAGAGACAGATTGCAGAATAAATGCTCCTCACATACGGGGCAGGAGAGACAGTCCCTCCCAGGGAGGTCAGCTTGCGGGCGAGGGCTTGCATCGTGTCAAATGCTTCAGTGTACAAGGTCTCTAACAGATGCAGGTTTCGAGTCGTTGACCATCAAAAATTGACACGTCTGGGGTCATGCTCGGCCCGTCATTTCCCAACGCTACTTCTTAAGCGGGCTTGTGTGACTGGCGACGCACACCCACTTGCCATTCAAGTAAATCCAGGTATCCGTGAATCGCCCGTAATGATCGAACGGCTTACCTTTATTGAGCCCTTTGGCGTGATAGATTCCAGCTACGACAGCGGTGTTCCCGTATACGAAGACCCTCTCGTCCGAGTTTGTCATAAGGCTGGGAGCGTAGGAAAGATCCTTATTGTCGGCCAGGAACTGGGCCTTCGTCATGAACGTGCCATCATTGTCAGTGCTGATGAAGGTTTCAGCCACCAACCCATCTAGCGCTTTCGAATCGTGATGCAACTGTGCTTGATTCCAGGCATTCTCCAGCGAAATCAGTAAACTTTCATTGCGGTGCGACGATTCAGGAAGGCTCTGTGCAGCGGCTAAAGAGCTAGCGAGCCAGAACAGGCAAAATGCAACTTTTGTCTTCATCCAGAGGGTGTCCCGTCGTGGCAATCCAAGCCTCATGATACCTGAGCGTTGATTGATTCCCGGCAAATGCGACTCGGTTGGAATCATCCGGAATTCTCAACTTGTGAAATCGCCTGTTCTATAGAAGGGATGTCAAGAACATTTTTCTCCCTTCGCCGGAGGCGCAGTTATGGTTCGCGCCATCCAGCCCCTGTCGGTTGTACGAGACGCTGGGTTGTGGGTGCTGCACCCATGAACTTGGTTACTTGGGTGTTCCATCTCAGCAGTTTCATTGTTCTGGTCGCGACGACGCCAGTCAGTTTCTGAAAACTGCAAAGCCCTGTGGTTGTACGGTGTCAACCATGGTTCTATCTGCGACTCGTGGCCTATTGCTTTTTCGGGTTGTCCGAGGGGGCATAGGGTTAACACAGTGACTGGGTGCCAGTCGGCACCGTGTGCCTACAGGCGATTGTCATACTCACCCTCGAACCCGAGCGTCTCCATAACCGACTCACCACCACCAGAAGAAGATCACCGGAGATGGAAGGGGCTCTTCACCTGAGACGCTCAAGCGGCTTGCGGTTTTAGTTTGTTCGCGTCGAAGCTTTCCCCTTTCTTCCACAGAGTCAGCGTAATGGCTGCGATCTTGCGCGCCAGCGTCAGGCGTGCCATCGTCGGCTTCATGCCTTTGTCCAGCAACGCTTGATAAAAATCCTGGAACGGTCCGGGGCGCACGCTCGCCATGGTGGCCACACCTTTGAACAGACCCTTCAGATCATGGTTGTGATCTTTGTTTAGCCCCCGAATCGAGATCATCTTTTTCGAGCCGCGCAGTTGGCCGGTGGCGTAACTGTATTCCGCGCTAATCCGAGTCTCCAACGCCAGTCCGCTATAGGCCCATAGTTGCCGTTTCGTACGGAAACGATGCGGGGTCTGAATCAGAGCTACCGCCAGCGCTGATCGAATCGGCCCCAAGTAAGGAATCTGTCGCAGTTGGGCGGTGATCCGATGCTTGCGACTCTCCGCTAACAGTTCCCGCCGCGCTTTCTGACGCAAGTGTTTCAACATATCCAGCTGCTCATAGAGTCGCGCGGCTCGGCGTCGGACGCCGGCTTCCCGAATCTTTGCCAGCCACTCCACTCGATGCCGGGCATAGTAGACATCCCTTCCCGCACAGGGAATAGCCCAGCTGCGATACAGCGCTTTCAGACGATTCATGACCCGCGACAGATCTTTATAATGCGTTGACAAAGGAAGCGCGTAAACTGCTCAGCTTGTCCTGCCTCCTCGCTAGATCTGTACACATTCCAACATCATGCGCCGTAATAAAACGGGGCTGTGACAGGCTGCGTCGGAAGGGGATCATATTCCATCCCGTGGCCAAATTAGTGCGTTGAATTTAGCTGGCTTTGCGTTTGGCTGGCTGTTCGGCTGAACGAATAGCGATCTTAATCCTTGCATCACGTTCCGCGAGTGCGCGTTCTAGTTCCTCGGTGAGAGCCGCTACTTTCAGTGGGTCTGTTTCTTTACCTGCTTCAGCAGCGATTTCCTGCCAAGTTCTGGTGGGCCTGCCGTCGGAATCCGCCATGTTGCACCCGCAGGTTGGAGGGAGGGGAGGGCTATAACTACAAAGTTATAACTCGACCGTTAAAAGAATACACCTTTTGTCAAGGGCTAAGTGGGTTGGGCCTCGTCGGAGACGAAAGTTCTACGGAAAATGAACGTCTTAACTCTACGCAGCTTGGCCATCATTCTCGCGGGCGTGTTTCTCTTTTAAGTGTTCAGAAAATAGGGCGTTCAATTTGCGTTCGTGGTCCTTGCGCTTCCCGACCTTTGAACCTGTATCGAAGACAATGTTAGGACATGCGCTACAAATCCCTCGAACCGGAACATTTCCGATCTTTGCTGTTATGAGTAACTGCGGCTTATTCTCGCGGACTGCCATGAGTACAGGTTAACCCCCTCGCTTCGACTCATTCTTGAAATTGCGCCGAACGTCGAACCGGGAAAGAAAGCCATGACTCGCGTCAGCCCCTAAGCGCGAGTAAAGACCGCATCTAGATTCGGCACCAAGTTCTCAACCAAAGACTCCTCGCTTGCTTAGTCGTACTGGGGGCACTCACCAAACACAACACGCCTCTGTACGACGGCACAATCTTCCATCGAGTGATCCCGAATTTCATGATCCAGGGCGGCTGCACGTCAGAGCAGCTTCGCCGGAATGTTGGGAACGTGGGATCACAGAAAGATTTTAGAGCATTTCTGACGCACAGACGCGGGGAGGTAGTTTCCGAGGAGTTGCGCCACCCTGGTTATCATCACTTGACGAAAAATCCATGGACCACGCCCTTAGCGTCGCCGAGTCAACTCCGCCCGCGTGTGATAAAACTCATGGGTCCCGTGAGTCGCCTCCCCGATCAATACCAGCCTGCGGTCTCCGACCAACTGGATCAGGAGATCGTAGTCGGTTTCCGAACTATTGATCGGGTGCGAGTTTTCTCGGATCGCTCGAAGCTGTAGTTGATCCGTAGCCACAACGGAACTCCTAGGCTGCTTTTGCGGGATGAAACTCGGAGGCGCGGCGCAACAGCTCGACGCACCTCCTCGTCCGTCGTG
>Ga0209160_1002402_pt1 | contig 15584 bp, 6 predicted proteins | sample GraSoiAngelo_153_FD_186167 | JGI IMG/M metagenome (GOLD analysis project Ga0209160, IMG submission 186167) | Grasslands soil microbial communities from the Angelo Coastal Reserve, California, USA - 14_1009_12_40cm (SPAdes) (version 2) | ecosystem: Environmental > Terrestrial > Soil > Grasslands ... | reverse complement strand
CACGAAAGGCAGAACAGGAGGGTCACCTCGTGCTTGTCCTTCGTTCGGCCGAGGCGGCTAGCTCCTCCTCCTTCAAGTCTCCCACTGGCATTCGCCGTGCTGACGAAGCGATTCACCGCCGGGCGCCCGCCGAATGACAAGGAGGGTCAGATGCGTTGGCCAGCAATCACGATCGTTGGCCTTGTAGGCGTGGCCTCGATCGCACTGGCCCACGTGTCATCCGCTGCGTCATTGGACGACAGCTGTCCGCCCGGCTTCGGGGTCGTCGCGGCTTCGCCAGATACCGTCTGGGCCGATATGAATGCAGACGGGCACGTATGCGGTGTCCAGACCGACAACGGCACGCTCGTGGTCGTGGACAACGGACCTCCGGATACGAACGTCCGTGGATGTCCGCCGGCCGAATCTGGTTTCGCGAAGGTTGCCTGGCCCGCGACCGTGCCCCCCGATCGCAATAACGATGGGTACGCGTGCCTAAAGTTTGCGGGCGAGGGATTTCTACCGAAGGCGGTGGTGATCGACAACAACGTGCCGCCTCGCTGAATCGGACGCCCTCCGCCCGCCATGAGCGACAGCTTGACCGCGTTTGTAGCCGGGCCCACTTTCGTCGGTTCGTAGACCATCCCGTCGGGGACGCCCTCGGCGCGGGCGCGTGCGCGACCGTGACCGACGCGGCCGCCCGCCTTGCTTTTGCGCTCCGACGACGGCGATCCCCTCGATCTCGCCGAGGATGGATAACCGCGCGGATCGCGTCCGCCGTGCTCGCAGCGTCTATTGAATGCGGATGCGACTGTCCAACACACGCTCAGTCGGCAGCGGAAAAAAGAACGGCGTGAGCAGGGTCAGGTGGAGCGTGCCGACGCCGGGACCGCGGTTCGTCACCCCAGGGTAAGTTCCACCAGGGCGACGGCGTCCGCGTCCACACGGTCGAGGGGAAGCTCACGATCGAGAAGACCGAGGCAGGAGAAGAAGCCGTACCCGTCGCACCCTGACGACGCGCGCGGCCTCTCGATGAGCACGTTCTTTCAGACGAGCCCGAGCGCCCTCCAGTAGGGCAGGCTCGCGAGGATCGCCACGAAGCGGACCACGGTGAGCGCCGCGCCGAACAGCGTCCCCTGGCGATCGCTGAAGGCCTCCCCGCGCGAGGCGTCGCGCGTCATGAGGTACTCGAGGCCCTGGTAGGGGAGGACCCAGACGTTCGCCATGAGCAGGATCACGATCCCTGCCACGAACGGCGAGATTCCGAGTGCGGGTGCCGCCGGGACGATCGCGACCATGAGCAGCACCATCGCCGGACGCGAGGGCAGGACGATGCGGCTCGCGAGCGCGACGACCCCGAGGATCACGACGATCACGAGCGGGTCGCGCAGGCCTGCGGTGAGGGCGACCAGCCGGTCGGCGATCCAGCGATCGAGGCCGACCGCCCGGCCCACGTCCCCGAAGCCTTGGAGCGGGCCGAGAAAGAGCAGGAACGTCCAATCGATCGACGCGCGGAATCGCTCGCGATCGAGCGCGCCCGCCATGAGCACGGCGAGCGCGAGGACGCCCCACCACGCGGCGTCGACCGCGACGAACGGCTGCACGAGGCCGCCGATAAGGACGGCGACGGCGACGAGGGTCACCCGCTCCGCGCGCGTGAGCGGTCCGAGGACATGCTGCTGACGCCGTACCACCTGCGCGACCCCGGGTGGCGACGGCTCGGGTCGGAACAGCAGGAAGATCGCCGCGGTCGCACCGACGAGGCACACGATGCCCGCGGGAAGCGCGGCGCCGAGCCAGCCGGTCCAGCCGAACCGCAGGCGCAGGTCCGGCGGGAGGAGCTGGACGAGGACGAAGTTCGTCGCGAGGCCGGTGAGGAAGATGCTCGAGAAGAACCAGTAGCCCGCGAGGCCGGCGAAGGCGATCGCCGCGCTGCCCCGGCTGCGTGGCGGATACCCGAGCGACTGCGCGAGCTCCGCCGCGACCGGCGCGATCGTCGCGACACGTGCGGCGCTCTGCGGGACGAGCGGCGTGAAGAGGACGCCGCCGCCCATGAGCGCGAGGATCTGGCCGGCGCCCGTCGGCGGGAACAGGCGCAGCATCGCGAGCGCGCCGCGGAACACCAGCCCCGTCTGGGCCATCGCGCCCGCCACCGCGAGGCCGCCGAGCGAGACGAGCCATGACGACGTCGCGAATCCGCCGAAGGCGGTCGCGAGCGGCACGAGCCCGGTCGCCGCCCACGCGGCCGCGAGCAGGAGCGCGACCGCGAAATCGGCGATCGGCTCGAGGAGCCAGCCCGCCGTCGCCGCCGCGAGGAGCAGCGCGACGCGCCAGCCCGTCGCGCTCATCCCCTCGGGCGGAGCGCTCTCCCACAGGGCGATCGGGATGGCGACGCAGATCGCGGTCGTGAGGAGGCGCCGTCGCCAGGAGACCCGCGGCGGCTCGCGCTCGAGCGTCATCGGCTTCGCGCCGGGCGCCGGCTCGGGAGCGCCGACGTGCTCTCGCGAGCGGCGGTCGAGCTCGTCGGCGAGCGCGGCCGCGACCGTCAACCCGACGCTCGGCCGGTCACGGACGAGCTGCTCGAAGCGCCGCCGCGGCAGCCGCCAGAGGACGACGTCGGTCGCGGCGCGCGAGGACGCGGTCCGGCGCGAGAGGAGCATGCCGAGCTCGCCGAAATGTGCCGGCGCAGCGACCCGCCGGAGCGAGAGCTCGCCGTCCGGGGAGCGCACGCTGATGTCCACCGCGCCCTCCGCGATGAGATACAGGGCGTCCCCGGCCGCGCCCTCCTCGGCGATGACCGATCCCGCCGGGTAGCGCGTCTCCTCCAGGGCTCCGACGAGGCGCGCCGCGTCGAGCGAGGTGAGGTCGCGGAAGAACGGGACGCCCCGCAGCAGACGCTCAAGCTCGTCTTCCCGGCGCGCCGGCACGCGGGGGAAACTACCGGTCCGGCTGCTCGTACGCTTACGCCGCCATGGCGACACGAACGCGCGCGGGTGCACGCGCGAAGTGCGCCGCATGCGGAGCGACGGTGCGCGCGAACGACCGGTTCTGCTCCACCTGCGGCACGCCCATCGCCGCCGCACAGGCCGCGCCCGTCCCACCGTCCATCGCCCCTGAGCCGGCGCGGATCGAGAGCTCGTCGCTCCAGGTGCCCGCGCTCGGCGAGGCCGCGCTCGGCGAGCAGCGGAAGGTCGTCACGATCCTCTTCGCCGACCTTTCAGGATCGACGCCCCTCGCCGAGAAGCTCGATCCGGAGGACCTCCGCGGGATCCTCAGCTCGTACTTCAACGCCCTCGCGCGGCAGATCCGACGCTACGAGGGCACGATCGACAAGTACATCGGCGACGCGGTCATGGCCGTGTTCGGCGCGCCGCTGTCGCACGAGGACGACGCCGAACGCGCGATCCGCGCCGCGCTCGCCATGCAGCGTTCCATCCAGACGTTGAACGACGACCTCGAGCGCCAGCACGGCGTGCGTCTCTCGCTGCGGATCGGCATCAACACCGGCGAGGTCGTCGCCGGGCTCCTCGGGGGCGACGTCCAGAGCGCGTACACCGTTGTGGGCGACGCGGTGAACACGGCGCAGCGGTTCGAGTCGGTCGCGCCGCTGAACCAGGTGCTCGTATCCGAGACGACGCGACGCCTCGCCCTCCACGCGTTCGAGTTCGAGACGCTCCCGCCGGTCACGCTGAAGGGGAAGGCCGAGCCCGTCGCGGCCTATCGCGTCATCCGGCGCCGCGACGACGAGATCGAGCCGGACGTGAGCCCGCTCATCGGACGCGAGGCGGAGCTGGCGACCCTCCGCGCCGCCCTGGAAGGCGCGGTCGCCGGCGCGGGGCGCCTCGTGCACATCCGCGGTGAGGCGGGCGTGGGGAAGTCGCGGCTCGCGACCGAGTTCCGTCTCGCGCTCGGCCCCGACATCGAGCGGATGTCGGCGCGCTGCGCGTCCTACGAGACGAACACGCCGTACGCGCTCATCGCGGAGCTCATCCGCGGCGCCTTCCGCATCCACGCGGTCGACGACGAGGCGGCCGCTCGCGCCGCGATCCTCGCGGGCCTCGAGCGGTTCGGCGCGCCCGCCGAGGAGAGCGCCACCGAGCTGCTCCTCGACATCGTCGGCTTCAGCGGAAGATCGGCGATCGAGCCGGAGCAGACCCGGCGCCTGCTGCTCCTCGTCCTGCGGACCGTCCTCGAGCGCGCGTCGCAACAGCGGCCGTTGGTCATCGTCGCCGAGGACCTGCAGTGGTGCGATCCGGCGAGCCGCGAGATCCTCGCCGAGCTGGCGCGCGATATCACCGGCCTGCGCGGCCTGTTCATCAGCACCGCCCGCGCCGCCTGGTCGGTGCCCTGGGAAGCGGAGCCGCTCGAGCTGGCGCCTCTCGGCGAGCGAGACGCGCGGGCGCTCATCGAAGAAGTGTTCGAGGGGCGGGCCGACGAGGCGACGGTGCGCGCGGTGTTCGACCGCACCGGCGGCAACCCGTTCTTCATCGAGGAGGTCTCGCGCGAGCTGAAGCGCGGCGGCTCGGTCGTGCCCGCGACGGTCCAGGAGGTGCTCGAGGCCCGGCTCGACCGGCTCGGCGACCGGCCCGGCCGCGTCGTCCGGGTCGCGGCGTGCATCGGGCAGAACTTCTGGTATCGCCTCCTCGAGCAGCTCGTCCGGGACGGACCGCTGGCGCCGGATCTCGCGACGCTCGAGGAGGAGGCGTTCGTCGTCGCGAAGGCGATGGAGCCGGAGCGGACGTACGCGTTCCGCCAGGCGCTCATCCGCGAGGTCGCCTACCAGATCCAGCTGCTCGCGACGCGGCGCTCGACGCACACGGCGATCGGGCGCGCCCTCGAAGCCCTCTATCCCGATCGCCTCGACGAGTTCATCGACCTCCTCGCGTACCACTACGAGCGTGGCGAGGATCCGCTCAAGGCCCTCGAATGGCTCACGCGCGCCGGGGACCGCGCCCGCTCGCTCTACGCGAACACCGAAGCGCTCACGCTCTACGCCTCCGCGCTGCGGGTCGCGCGGGACGGCACCGGTCCGCTCGACGCGGCGGCGATCCTCGAGCGGATCGGCGACGTGCAGCAGCTCACCGGCAAGTACGACCTCGCGGTCGAGAGCTACCGCCAGGCGCGCGGGCGGACGCCTGGCCTTTCGCGTCCGGGCGTGGCGAGGCTCCTTCGCAAGGTCGGCATGACGCTCCGGGCGAAGGGCGAGTACGACGAGTCGCTCGTCACGCTCGGCGAGGCGAGCCAGATCCTCGCGGACGACGAGGACGTGGAGGCCGCGCGGATCGCGGTGCAGGTCGGGCAGATCCACTTCCGGCAGGGCCGCTACGAGGACGCGCGCGACGTCATTACCGAGGGCGTCGCGCTCGGCGAGCGGCTCGGTGCCGACGACGCGGTCGCCGAGGGCCTCAAGCTCCTCGGCAACGTCGCGAACAATGTGGGCGACCTTCGCGGCGCGATCGAGCTCTACGAGCGGACCGGCGCGGCGTACGAGCGCCTTGGGGACCTCGTCGGTATCGCGGACATCCACAGCAACCTCGCGATGCTCTACCGCCGCATGGACCGCTTCGCCGAGTCGGAGGCCGCGTACCGCGAGAGCCTCGCCCTGCGCGAGAAGGTCGGCCACGTCTGGGGCATCGCCACGACGCACAACAACCTCGGCGAGCTTCACCGCACCAGGGGCGAGCCGCTTGCCGCGATCCCGTCGTACGAGCAGGCGATGGAGATCTTCGAACGGATCGGTGCCCGCGTCGAGGCCAGCGTGGTCCTCATGAACCTCGGCGCGGCGCGGGTAGAGGCGCGCGACGTCGACCGCGGCCGCGCGGACCTGCAGGAGGCGGCACGCCACTTCGTCGAGCTCGGAGGCACGAAGTTCTTGCCGAGCGTGTACCGCGATCTCGCGGCGGCGGCGCTCGCCGCAGGCGAGCTCGACGAGGCGCACCAGAGCGCGGAGCGCGCGCTTGGCCTCGCCCGGGCGGGCAAGGTCCGGCAGACCGAGGCGGTCGTGCAGCGGCTCCTTGGCGAGATCGCCCTCGCGCGAGGCGACCGCGACGCGGCGCGCGAGCTCCTCGGGGCGAGCATCGAGCTGCTGCGCTCGCTCGACGAGGCCGCGGAGCTGCGCAAGGCGGAGGCGGTGCTCGCGAAGGTCTAGCGCTCGCGCGCTAGTGAACTTGGATGTTCCCCCCGCCGAGCGTGTTGGCGATCCGGTAGCTCGGACTGTCGAACGAATGAGTGGCGTCCCACACGCGGATCTCGAATGTGTCCGTCGCGCCGCTGCCGTTGTCGTAGACGATCACGCGGAAGTGCAGCCCCGTGGTCGCGCCGCTCGAGGCGAGGCCCTCGAACTCGGCGCGGTTGCCCGAGATCACGAGCCAGCTGAACGAAGTCGCCTTGAGGTCGATCCCGGTCTCCTTGAGCACGAGGTTGAGGCTCCCGATCGGATCCATTGTGTTCGGCTTGTACTTCACGTTGAAGCCGAAGTTCGTCTTCTTACCGGTCGGCACGCCGCTCGACCCTGTCGCTGTCGTCAGCACCCAGCCGCCGCCGGTGACGAAGGTGGACGGATCGGAAACCGGGAGGACCTCGGTGGCCACGGCGGCGCTGAAGTAGTCACTGACGAGGCGAGCGTCGATCCGGTAGAGACCCGCGGCCAGCTGCGTCCCATCCGCGTCCGAGAGCGTGAGACTCGATGTGCCGTCCTTCAAGACGGTCGCCGTTCTGACGAAGGGGGCGCCGACGTCGGGCGTGAACGTGTAGTCGATCCGCGCGAGCGAGTAATCGCCGGCGGCACCGTCGAGCGGCAGGTCCTGGATTGTCGCCTTCAGCGTGATCGGCCCGACCGGCTTGGGACCGAGCTCAGTCAAGCCGACCGTGGTCGTCTCGATCGCGACGTCGAACTCGAGCGTTGCCGTCGAGCTGAAGTAACGCGCGTCCCCGGGGTAGTCGATGCGAAGGCCATAGTGGCCGGGCGGCAGGCCGCCGAAGTCGAGCGTGTCGAGCACGATCCGGCCGGCGAAGTCGGTCTGCGTCGCGAGAGGCGGCAGGTCGGCGCCGGCGGCGGGATGCACGACGATCTCGACCGGCTGGTCGTTGAGCGTCACGCCGCCGGTGGTCTTGAGCGTGCCGATGACGGCGTTATCCGAGTACTGCAGGCCGCTCGGCGTCTGCGGGGTGATGCTCGTCAGCGCCGGCTTGACCATGACCTCGGCGCTGTCGCCGCTGCCGAGTGCGCTGTCGTCACCGGCGAACGAGGCGCTCACGTCGTATGGCACCTCGCGCGGCGCCTGGGTCACGTTGAACGTCGCCGTCGAGATCGCGTCCGTACCGACGAGCGCCGTGAGAGCGCTCTTCTGCGTCCCGCCGAACTTGAAGTCGACCGTCTTCCCGGCGAGCGCCCCGGCGGCCGTCGACAGCTTCGCCGTGACCGTGAGCGTGCCGCGGTACGTCGCCGTCGCCGGCGCGCTCACGAAGAGCGAGGTGGACGTCGTCGGGGGCGCCTGCGTCGCCGCCTCGAGCCGATAGAGCAGCCCGTTGTTCGAGGCGACGCGCACGAGCGCCGCGCCACCGACGGCCTGGATCATGAAGCGCATCGCGAACGGATCGCTGCCCGGCGCGACGTCGGCGGTGAACGCCGCGAGGTAGCCGGTCGCGAGCCCGTTCACCGTCTCGCGCACCGTCGGTGTCCCCCCGTGCATCGGGATCGACTGCCACAGGCGCGTCGCCGCGGCGGCGTCGGTGTAGCTCAGCCAGACGTCGGAGATCCCGGGGTCCGCGTCGTAGGAGGCGACGGCCGAGACCACGAGGTGACCCGTGCCCGGGTCCTGCGAGACCATGACGTTCTGCAGGAGCGGCGCGTCCGCGAGCGCGCTCGCTCCCGTCTTGTCCGAGTAGTAGAGGCGCGAGTGGACGCTGCCAAACACCCGGGCGCTGCCCCCGGTGCCGCTCGCGTTCGACAGGTACTGGAACGGCGTCGTCACGAGCGTGTCGCCCGACAGCTGGTTGAGGGCCACCGGCCGTGTCGGCGTGAACGCGTGGTTCAGGTACGACGGCGTGCCGCCGGTCTCCTCCGTCGCCGGGACCGACAGGCGCGGCGTGAACGGCGTCTCGCTGTAGCTCCCGCCGAGGAAGACGACGCCGCGCGGGAGCGCGCTGCCGCTCGAGACGTCGGTGGTCTGCCGGGGCGCGATCGGGCGGTACGGGTCGGCCGACGTGCCGGTGCGGTCCCGGAAGTAGTAGTAGGACACGCCACCGGTGTCGTCGCGCAGCAGGTCGCTCGCCGGGAACGGCTGTGTCGTCTCGAAGACGGAGAGCCCGCCGCCGAGCGGCGTGAGCGTGACCGGCGTGGCGGTCGGCCGCGGCGAGGCGTTCGGGAGCGTGAAGGTCATGAACGGCAGGCCGTAGAGCTCCGAGATCCCGACGACCTTGACGTCGATGCCGCGAACGCTCTTCAGCTCGCCGACGTACCCGCGCTTCGCGTTCACGAGCGCCTTGCCGATGGGCACGCCGTTCGAGTACGCGACGTGGCTCGCGTCGTTGCTGTATCCGAGCTCGAGCGTGAGCCTGGCGAGGAGCGCCTCGGTGTTCTTCATGAGCACGGTCTCGCCGTACTGGAAGCCCGTGCCGCCGACGAGCGTGGCGCCCTGCTCGAGGAACGCCTCGGGGAACGAGATCGGCTGGGTGAGCGGCGTCGCGTCGGGATCCTGGATGTTGTAGCCGGAGTGGCAGCCGATCGAGTAGATGAGGCTCTTCTGGAAGCGCCCATCGGTCAGCGTGGAGATCTCGGTGCTGAGCACCCGTTGCCCGTCGTCCGCCGGGACGAGGCGATTCGCCCGGAAGTGCCCCTGCAGAGACAGGATGCCGAACCGGTCGGCGCCCAGGACGGCTGACCGCCAGTCGAGCGCGGACCAGAGCGTGGGCGCGCCCGGCGCCGACTGGAGCGCCGAGTTGACCTTCGCGGGGCCCAGCTTGTCGCCGAGGCGGGCCGAGATGTACTGGGCGAGGTCGTAGTTGAAGTCGGCGTGGCTCCCGCCCGGCGCGAGGAACGCGTTCACGTACGCCGTGATGTCCGCCGCGCTCTCGACGAGCCGGCCGACCGCGAGGTCGGGCACCGAGAGCGACGTGCCGAAGATCTGCACGGGTCCGCCCGTCGCGTAGAAGTCGTCGGAGAGGAAGTAGTCGCCGGCCAGGCTCGCGTCGCTCTGGCTCGCGCCGTCCACGGGCGGCGAGTAGTGCGACTCGCGCGAGATCTCAGCGGTGTCCGGCACGCGGCGGTACGGGACGACCCGGTCGCCGCCCGCGACGACGAGATACTCGGCCATCGGGTTGCGCGCGCGGAACGAGGCCACGAGCTGGCCGATCGTGTCGCTCACGATGTTCGCCTGGGCGACGCAGAGCTGCCCTTCGGGCGTCCGCAGGTCGGCCATCCCGAGCTGGGCGTTCGCGTCTCCGGCGAGGTCGACGACGACGCCCTGCACGTTCCCGTTCGCCGCGAGGCCGTTGAGCGCCGTGAGGAGGGCCGCCTTCTGGGCCGCTGTCGTCGCGGCCGGGAACGCGGCACTGTTCGTGAGGATGAGCGTGTGCGCGTTCGTCGGGAACGACAGCGGGTCGGTCGACGGCGCCCGCGCGACGAGGAGGTTCTTCGCCACGCCGGCGCATGAGACGTCCGGCAGGCGCGTCGCGACGACGTGGAAGGGCTGCTGGGCGTTGAAGGCGCCGTGGTGGCCGCGGACGCGGATGTACAGGTCACCGGTCAGGTCGCGGGTGTTGAAGGTGATCGACTCCGGCGCGAGGCCCTGATTCGCGGACAGGGCGCGCAGCGCCTTGCGCTCGGCGGACGAGTAGACCGGCCCGAAGCCGGTGTCGCCGTTCCCGTTCGAGTCGATGTCGTCGCTGTCGATGTCGTCCGAATCGATGTCGTCGGAGTCGATGTCATCGGAGTCGATGTCATCGGAGTCGATGTCATCGGAGTCGATGTCATCCGCGACGAGCGTGCCCGAGTCGATGTCGTCGCTGTCGATGTCGTCGCTGTCGATGTCGTCGGAGTCGATGTCATCCGCCGAGATGTTCCCGGACGTGTTCTGCCGGATCTGCGCGAGCGTGTTCGCGTGCTGGCGCATCGCCCGCGCGACCATCCGGATGTCGCGGTACAGGGTCAGGCTCTCGTTCGCGCCCAGGTTCGTGAGGTCGACCTTCACGTGCATCTGCGGGCCGATCGGGATGCGGTACCAGGTCGACTGGTTCGCCTTGCCGATCCCGTCGTCTATGCCGACGCCGTCCGTGAGCAGCAGAGCGCTCACCCAGGTGTGGTTCTGATGATTCGGAAGTCCGGCGCCCGGTCCCTTCGGCGCCGAGAACTGCGACGTGTTGTTCAGGTCATCCGTCTGCGTCGCAGTGATGAACAGTGCCCCTGCTTTCAGCGCGGTGACGATTGCGGTCACGTCGGTGTTGGGGCCCCAGGTCGAGTTCTGCCAATGCCCTGTCGCATCCATACCAACGCTCGCGAGGTACATCGCGCCCTCGTCCTGCGGATCGGCATAGATCTGCACGTTCGCACCCACGGCGCCGGTGCCCTGGACCAGGAGCCCGCCGTTCGGGAAGGTCACTGCGGTCACGGCGGGCGCCGCGATGCCGTCATTCGCACCGGTGCTGAGGTCGATACCCTTCCCGACGTTGTTCGTGATCGAGCCCGCGCTCACGAGGTTACGGTCGATCGTTTCGTTGGTCTGGCCGCCCCGCAGGAAGATCCCCGCGCCGCCGTTGTTGCGAATCGTGTTCCCGGTGAAGCTGTTGCTCACGTTCGTGCTATCCGGGAAGCCTATGAAGACGCCATCGATCTGGTTGGCGTCGATGATGTTGTCCTGGAACGTGCCGTTGTTTCCAGAGCCGAACAGCCCCCAGCGATTGCCGCTGAGGACGTTGCTCTTCACCGTGAGGTTGTTGGCGCTGAAGCCGATCCCGCCCAGCACGTTGTAGCGCGAGGTGTTCGACCGCACGGATGTGCCGTCGCCCGAAACGAATATCCCGTGGCCGCCATTGGCAATGCTCGCCTTACCAGCGAGATCGGTGCCCACGAGGTTTTCTGCGATCGACACGCCTGGGGTGCTCGGCCTGATCCAGATGCCGTCATTACTGTTGCCCGAGACGAGGTTTCCGCCGACGTCAAGGACACCAATCGCGTTCGCGCTCCCGCCGGTCACGACGACTCCGTAGTTGTTGGCCAGCGCGGTGGTGCCGGCCGCGTTCGTCCCGACCTTGTTGTTGTAGACGGAGTTGTTCGACCCACCGAAGATCTCGATGCCGAAGGCCTGGTTCGCGGAGACGACGTTGTCCTTGACGACGTTGTACGCGGATTCGAGAGCGATCCCGTCCTTGGCGTTCCCGTGCCCGGCGCCGCCCGAGTAGTCGAGCCCGACGTAGTTGTTCTGGATGAGCGTGCCGTCGGAGCTGCCCAGGACGTGGATGCCGAAGCCGGCGTTCGCCGAGATGAGGTTGCGATCGGCGAGCTGCGGTCCGCCGATCGTGTTCTTGGCCGAGTTGCTGAGCGCGATCCCGTCGCCGCCGTTCGGGCGCGAGATCTTGCCCGTGTAGTCGAGCCCGATGATGTTGCCGGCGACGAGGTTGCCGCCGCCGGTACCGAGCACGATCCCGTTGCCGCTGAAGTTCTGGATGACGAGCCCGCGGAAGGTGCTCCCGCTGGCTGCGATTTGGACGAAACCGTTCGCTCCCGCACCGGCCAGCGAGCCGTCGATGACGACCTGGCCCTGGCTCTGCGTCGTCCCGTCGATGACCACTCCATCCTGGATCGACGGGAGCTGCGATGCCGGCTGGATCACCGGTGGGGTGATCCCCCCGCCTGTGCCGATGCTGAAGGTGATCGTGTCGACCCCCGCGCTCAGACCGGCCTGGATGAGCGCGCCCCGCAGCGTGCAGGTGTTCCCGTCGCATTGCGTCGTGTCCGCGGTGCTGTTGACGACGTACGTCGCGGCGTATGCGACCCGTGGGGGAAGGAACGCGAACAACATCGCGGTCGTGACGACCGCGGTGATGAACATGCGTCCGCGATGCCCTCGTCCCACCCTGTCCCCGTCTCCTGTGTGCCTACCCGTCGTCCCGACCACCGACAGAACGCCGGGTGAACCGACTGGGACTATAGGGGTAGTACTTCGGTCCCACCAAGACCGCGCACGCGGTTTTCTCGCGAATTCGGGAACGGCGCTACCGCACTGATACGCCGCAGCCCGAGGCCGATACTGGGGCAGGATGCCTCCTCGCCCCAAGACCGCGTTCGTCTGCCAGCAATGCGGCTTCCAATCGCCCAAGTGGATCGGCCGCTGTCCCTCGTGCGACGGGTGGAACACGTTCGTCGAGGAGCGGCTCGTCGCGCCGCCGAAAGGGCGCGGCCTGGCCCGCGCGACGCGCGAGCCGATCGCGCTGGACGCGGTCCCGGCCGATGCCGAGCAGCGCCTCGCGACCGGCATCGGTGAGTTCGACCGCGTCCTGGGCGGCGGGATCGTGCGCGGCTCGCTCGTGCTCCTGGGCGGCGATCCCGGCATCGGGAAGAGCTCGCTCCTCATGCACGCGAGCGCCGCGCTCGCGACGCGGGGCACGGTCCTCTACGTGTCGGGTGAGGAGTCCGCCGCGCAGACGAAGATCCGCGCGCGGCGGTTCGGGATCTCGGGCGAGGGGATCCTGCTCCTCGCGGAGACCGACCTCGGCTCGGTCATCGAGGCGGTGCGGCGCGTCCGGCCGTCGTTCGTGGTCGTCGACTCGATCCAGACGATGAGCTCGGACGCGATCGCCTCAGCGGCCGGCGGCGTCTCGCAGCTCCGCGAGTGCACGGCGCGGCTGCTCGAGCTCGCGAAGGGCGAGGACGTCCCGATCTTCCTCGTCGGGCACGTGACGAAGGAAGGCGCCGTCGCCGGACCGCGGGTCCTCGAGCACATCGTCGACGCGGTCCTCTATCTCGAGGGTGAGCGGTTCCACGCCTTCCGGATCCTCCGCGCGACGAAGAACCGCTTCGGCTCGACCGACGAGGTCGGCGTGTTCGAGATGGGGGAGTCGGGGCTGCGCGAGGTCACCAATCCCTCCGAGGTCTTCCTCGAGGAGCGCAGCCGCGGCGTCGCGGGAAGCGTCGTGGTCCCGACCGTCGAAGGGACCCGCCCGCTCCTCGTCGAGGTGCAGGCGCTCGTGACGCCGACCGCGTTCGGCCTGCCGCGGCGGACCGTGAACGGCGCGGACGCGCAGCGCGTGCTCCTCTTGCTCGCCGTCCTCGCGAAGCGCGCCGGCCTCTCGCTCGGCTCGCACGACGTGTACGTGAACCTCGTCGGCGGGCTGCGCATCCGCGAGCCCGCCGCCGACCTCGGCCTCGCGGTCGCCGTCGCCTCGGCGCTGCGGGATCGCGCGGCGGATCCCCGTACCGTCTTCATCGGCGAGCTCGGGCTCGGAGGCGAGCTGCGGCGCGTGCAGCGTGTCGTCGCGCGGCTCCGGGAGGCCGAGCGCCTCGGCTTCGCGCGCGCGGTCATCCCGGCGGCGAGCCTCGGCGACCTCGACGGGACGGCCCTCGAGGTCGTGGGTGCGTCCTCGCTCCGGGAGGCGCTCGAGCGCTCGGGGGTGATCGAGCGCTGAGACTTCGCGGGCCGGAGGGCAGACCCCCCGACTGTAGACTCGCGCACATGTTCTATCCATCCCGGTGCGGTCTTTTGGCCGGCGGCCACATCTTCATCGGCCGGGCCACGGGCGCGCCGCAACACATAAGAAAGGAGTGGCTCGAGTGGTCTTCATCAGGCTTTTCGCAGCACTCATCGGTTTCGTCTTCGGCGGCGTTCTCGGCGCCTCCCTGCTCGACGTCACGCAGGTCACGCCCTTCAGTAACCGCGTCCTCGTCGTCCTTCTTCTCGCGACCGCGTGCACGATCCTCGGCTGGCTCGGCGCGCCTTACGTCACCGTCAAGCCGACGGCGTTCGTGGCGTCGCGTATCCGCGCGGCGTCGGCCGGCGATCTCGTGGGCGGCGCGTTTGGTGGGGGCGTCGGTCTTGTCCTCGCGCTGTTCCTCGCGTTCCCGCTTTCGTTCCTTCCCGGCGATCTAGGCCGCTTCGCCCCGTTCGTGGGTGCGGCGACGCTCGGGCTCATCGGCGCGGCGGCGGGCGCGATCAAGCGCAACGAGCTCGAGACGCTCGTGCGCGAGGTGCGCGGTCCACGGCGTGACCGCGGCGCCGGGGACCAGCGCGTGCTCCTCGACACCTCGGTGATCATCGACGGTCGCATCGCCGACGTCGTGCGCAGCGGATTCGTGCGCGGCACGCTCATCGTCCCGCGCTTCGTCCTGGCGGAGCTGCAGTACTTCGCCGACTCCGGTGACGCGTCTCGCCGCGAGCGCGGCCGGCGTGGCCTGGAGATGCTCGCCCGCATGCAGAAGGAAGCGACCGTGAAGGTCGAGCTCTCGGAGGAAGATCCGCCCGGCGCGGGCGCGGACGGCAAGCTCGTGACGCTCGGGCGAACGCTCAGCGTGCCGATCATGACGAACGACTACGGGCTCAACCGCGTCGCCGAGCTGCAGGGCGTCACCGTCCTCAACATGAACGACCTCGCAAAGGCCGTCCGGCCGGTCGTGCTCCCGGGCGAGGAGATCACGGTGCGCGTGATCCAGGAGGGCAAGGAGCAGGCGCAGGGCGTCGGCTATCTCGAAGACGGCACGATGGTCGTCATCGAGAACGCGGCGCGCCACGTCGGCAGCGAGCTTGCCGTGACCGTCTTGCGCGTGCTCCAGACGGTCGGTGGGCGGATGATCTTCGCGCAGCCGCGCGGCGAGGCCGGCGAGACGCGGCGGCCGCGGGCGATCGATCGGTCCTAGCGCGGGTCCGGAATTGAGCGCGACGGCCACGCTCGCGATCCTCGCGGCCGGGAGCTCGAGCCGGGCCGGCTTCGACAAGGTCGGCGCGGACCTCGGCGGGCAGCCGGTGCTCGCGTGGTCGCTCGCCGCGGGGCTCGCCTCGAGAGCGTTCGACCGCATCGTCGTCGTCACGCGCGCGGACCGGATCGACGCGGTGCGGGCGATCGTCCGCCAGCGCGCCGCCGACACGGTCGTCGTCGCAGGAGGGGACACGCGCACGGCGTCGAGCTGGGCGGCGCTCGACGCCGCGACCGACGCGGAGGTGATCGCGATCCACGACTCGGCGCGGCCGTTCGCTCCTCCCTCGCTCTTCGCGCGGTGCGTGGACGTGGCGCGGCGCGAGGGGAGCGCCGTGGCCGGCCTGCCGCTCGCGGACACGGTGCGGCGCGCCGACGAGGCCGGCGCGGCGACCGAGGAGGTCGCCCGCGAGGGTCTCTGGTCCGCGCAGACACCGCAGGTCTTCCGTCGCGAGGTGCTCGCCGCGGCCCGGGCGAGCGCGCGGGAGCGCTCGTTCGGCGACGACGCCGCCGCGGTGCGCGCCGCCGGGCTGCCGGTGCGGATGGTCCTCGGCGAGCGCCGGAACCTCAAGATCACGACCGGCGAGGACCTCGCCTACGCCCGCGAGCTCGTCGAAAAGGGCCTGGTGGGGCTGGCGGCGCTGCAGGCGAGATGACCGCTCCCCGGGCCGGATTTGGGTACGATATCCATCGTCTCGCGGCGG
>Ga0209160_1002399_pt1 | contig 15587 bp, 18 predicted proteins | sample GraSoiAngelo_153_FD_186167 | JGI IMG/M metagenome (GOLD analysis project Ga0209160, IMG submission 186167) | Grasslands soil microbial communities from the Angelo Coastal Reserve, California, USA - 14_1009_12_40cm (SPAdes) (version 2) | ecosystem: Environmental > Terrestrial > Soil > Grasslands ... | reverse complement strand
AGCGTCTGCGATGGCACGTGCGAGGTGGGTGGTTCCCCATCATGTTCTTCACATCCAGGTCCTCCAGAACGATTACTGGCTTGGTTTTCGCCAGCATCGTAGTGAATTTCTGGATGGCGTCGAGGCGCGTGTTCGCGACCCTCATGTGGAGGCGGGCCAGCGCCTCCCTAGCTCGTCTTCGGTTTGACGAGCCCCTCCGTTTGCGGCTGAGGTTGCGCTGCAGGTGTCTGAGCTTCCTCTCGTACCTGCGCAGCACCCTCGGGTTCTCGAGCACGGTGCCGTCACTGACGACAGCAAGGGAGTTCAACCCACGGTCAAGACCGACCACGGGACCGGGCGGGGGAATCGGTTCCTCTTTTCTCTCCTCCGCGACGTTGACAGCCACATACCATCGCTTGGCGCGTTCGGAGACTGTGACACTGTTAACGTGGGCCTTTTTGGAGGGCATGTAACCGCGCTCCTTGAGTCTAACCCAGCCTATCCGGGGAAGGCGGACCTCGCCGGGGCGAACGCTGATGGCACCGGTAAGTGTGAACGACCCCGCCCCTCTCTTCCTTTTGCTCTTGAAGTTGGGGAAGCCCGCCCTCTGCCCGAAGAAGTTACTGAAAGCCACGTCGAGGTCTCTTAACGCCTCCTGTGGGGCGCACTTTGATACCTCGTACAACCAGGATAGTTCGCCCTTCTTGAGCCTGATGAGCTCCCTGTGGAGGTCTACCGCTGTGGGCGTCTTCAGCTTCGGGTGAGGGAGGAGGTTGTACGCGTGTACGTTGCTCTTCCACTCGAGTCCCCAGTTGTAAGCGAACCTGGCGGCGCCGGCGTGCCTGTAAAGACTGGCGAGCTGCATGTCGTCCGGGGCGAGTTCTGTCTTGTAGGCGCGGAATATCTTCATGGCAATAGCACCTTCTTGGCCTTCCCAACGCGGTACCTTCTTGTTGCCCGCTTTCCGTACAGGCGGGCGGTCATTGAGGTGAGCGCATCTATCTGCATCTTGCACTGTACCCGTAGCGAGTTGCGCAGCCGGTAAGTGGAGCCTTCCTGTTTTCCAGAGCCGCCGCGGTGTCTTGTACGACGGGCCGATCTTTCTAGCCCGGCCGAGAGGCTCATACAAATACAAACTGTACGGCTATTTAAAGACCAATCAGAAGTCTATGTCTATCAATGCGTGCCTAGGGGCCGCCAGTTGATTTCGCCCCCCTGACCGGCAGAATCTTCGAAGTGGAGCGTCCGGTCTTGCCCGCAGAAACGGAGCCGCGCCGCTCCTGCCTACCTACCTCTCGATCTCGTACTTCTTTATGTTGTGCTCGAACCTCAGGTGCTCCTGGTAGACGAGCTTGTCAAACTCCGATAGCTCTGCGAGTTGGGAGATCAGGACGCAGAAGGCACACGGGTCCCAGGTGAGCTGTTGTAACCGCAATCTCTTACCCTCAGATGATGTTCTTCGACGCATATACGCAAAATGGACGATTGCTATGTGACTTTCCTAGTACTTCTGTGATTCGGTAGTGAATATTTTGGCGATTTTTCCACGTCTTTTGGGTCCCGAAGTTGGTATGGGGAGGAGCGGAGGGCTCGTCTTGCGGCTTATCTTAACAGTCTGCCACCTTCAACCTCTTCTTGTTTCAGCGCTGGAACCCCGTTGGAGGGGGTAACCCTACCCGGAGCAGGGAGGGTGAAGGTGAAGATCGCTCCACTCTTGCCCGGGGCAGAACTGTTTCTCGCATGGATGGTTCCGCCGTGGGCTTCGATTATCTTCTTGGAGATGAATAGACCGAGCCCCGTGCCGCTCGCTGACCGGGAGGCGAACTTCGAGAACAGCACCGGGAAGATCTGAGGGTCGATGCCTGGCCCGTCGTCTTGCAAACGCACGACTATCTCCTCATTCATCATCTCTGAGGTCACGAGTATCTGTCCCTCCTGCGTGAACTTGATGGCGTTGTCCAATAGGTTGACGATTACCTGCCCTATCCTGCTCTCGTCAGCCAAGACCGGGAGATTGCTGGTTTGTGGCACGAAGACTATTCGAAGGTTTCGTTTCTCGATGGCGTGCTGCTCGTCCTCGATTATCTGACCAATCAGTGTGTTCAGGTCGAACTCCTCCTTCTGGATCGTGAACGAGTTGCTGTCTATCTTCGTCGCGCTCAGGATGTTCTCCGAGAGCTGCTGAAGTCTCACCGCATTTCGAAATATCGTATCGAGTTCCCTGGAACCTGTCTTGATCTTGTCTCGCAGAAGTTCCGCATTCGCTAGGATCGGCAGGATTGGCGTTCGCAACTCGTGGGCGGCGACGTTGAGGAACTCGTGCTGCTGCACCAGCTGCCTCTGGAGAGACTTGACCATCTCCGACATCGAGGCCCTCCTCTCCCTTTCAAGGTATGAGCCGCTGACTACCGGGTCGCGAATCGCCTCGGTCAGCCTCTTGTCCGTTACCGTCGACTGCCTGAGAACCCGGACGAACTCCTCGAGCGCCTGCAGGCCGCGGCTCACCCTGAGATGGACCTCCCTGTTTACAGTCTCTCTCCTCATCTGCGTCCTGACGGATTCGTGCCTCGAGCGAACCGCCTTCATTGTCGCGTTGAGACTAGCGGATATCTCTGCCATCTTCTGGTTTCTCTTACGAATGACCTCGGCGTGGACGGCGAGCGCCTTCCGCCTCATCTCGGCGATCCTCTTCGCCGTCTCGGAGGCCATCGCCAGCTGCTGGGTCCGAACGCTCTCCTGCCGAGTGCCGGCGGAGGTACCGTTATTCATTCGAACGCGTCCTCCTGACCTTGCTGAAGAGGATCTCGACGACGGAGTTCTTCTCCACGACAGACTTGATTTTGATGTCGCTCGGTGCTAGTTTGCAGGGGATTTCTCGAGAGTAGGTAGTGCCTCCCTTCGTTATTTCTATTCGAAGAAGACGATCCCTGACGCCGACCTTGACGTCCCTGGACCTTATGCCGGGGAGAAGTACTATCACCCTCAAGCCGTCTTTCTCGTCGATGACGTCGACCAGGGGCGTCTGCTCAGCCTGTTCTGGATACGCCCGCGGCGCCTCTCGATTAGTTGTCGAATCGAGGAGACCCACCTTCAATGAAAAGCTGCCAGTTATCGCCCCATGAGTGACTCGACGTTTCTTGACCGCGGTCTCTCCCGAATCCTGGACGCTGCCGAGTATGCCGAGCAGGACACGCTCCAATTCATCGAAAAGGTCGGGAAAGTCGGCCATCAGGTTGCGCCTCCAGGGAGTGAATAGCTTTGCCCCATGGAGAGCTTCTTAAGCTCGCCAAGAATCTCTCGGCTCTGTCTTTCGTACTCCTCTCCGTCGATGAGGCCACTCTCGTACGCAACCTCCAGTCGGGCGATCCCCGACCTGAGGAACCCAACTCGTTCCTGCGATTCCTGCATGAGTGCCATACGGTTGCACTCGTCGACAACGGCCTGAAGGGCCAGCTTCATCACCAGGTATTCGATTATCATGGCTTCCTCTAGCAGAAGGAGTACGGGGCCCAAGGTCCGCTCGTGTGCACGATCAGCCCTTCCCCCCCAAAGTCTTTCCTCACTGCTTCAACCTCCTTCTGAAAACGCTCCACCTCTCTGCGGTTGATAAGGTAAGCTGCGTTCAAGATAATCTGCTCATGGTCAGACTTCAGGACTGTCCGCTCGTCGGCGGGCGCGCCGAGTCTCGTGTAGATTTGCTGGCTGAGATCCTCAATCTTCTTGTAGAGCTGGTTCTTTATGGCTTCCTCCATCTTCAACCTAAGGAGGTACGAAGTCCCCCTCCCGGATTTCGGCAACTTCTTCCTCGTCGCCACGACCTCCTCTGAATCGGCCTCCACAGACTGCCTTATCCTCTTCAATCCGGAATCGTTGAGAATCACCTTTACCCCGAATTCGTCCCTGTCCTTGAGCTTGTGCAGTTTTGTACGATAACTCTCGTAGGACTTCGAGAGCATCTTCTTCACCCCTTCCTCTGTCTTGAAGATGATCCCGAACCTGACAGGGAGGGCGGTTCCGATTCCCCGGGCAAGATCCACGACTTTCTGGTGGACGAGAATGTTCACTAGATTAGACTCTATCTCACTGAACGGGACGGGACTGATAACCGCACCGACGCTCTCGTAGGGCAGGACACGGACCTCTCCTCCCTGTATTCCGACTTTCCCGAGGTTCCTCGTCTCCGCACCATCGAGGATGCAGTAGAGGTACCTGCCTTCAGTCACCGACGACCACCCGCCACGCTCGCGAGCTTTCGCCTCTTTCCGTGTATGGGGTATAGGACCGCGAGGAGGTCGAGGCCGACGAGGTCGATGTCTGAGACAGCAATCCTAATTTGACCAGCCGCCACGACACCCTTCTCCAGCAATTTTTGGAGAAGGTCTGCGAGCGAGACCGTGTCAAGGTCTCGGTTTCCCGTCCGGAGAAGAGCCCCCAGTCCGGCCCTGAGCTCCTCAGGCTTCACGCCAAACTCGCGTGCGATTTCGAGGAGTCGCGTGTTGAGCTGCATGAAAGCGAGGCCCAGCCGTTCGACCTCCTCATCGGTGAGGCTGCCCGAATCGGCTCTCCTGAGGGCCTGCTTCTCCAGGACCTGCCTGAGGACTTCGACGACCGTGAGGACGAGTCTGGCGAGGCCGTTGTCCAGCTTACCCTCCCCTGGGCCGAGGTTAATCTGTCCGGGCGCCTCAAGCTGTCTTTGAGTCTTCCTCGACGGCAAACGTCAGGACACCACCTTGTAGTTCCTGAGTGTCGAGAGGCGGCGCGGGGCTTTTTCCTGGAGCCTCTCTCCTCCCTTCGATTCCGTCTCCCACGGGAGCCTGAGCCCGTACCGCTTTGCGGTCTCCAGCGAGGCGATCACGAGATTTATCTTCAGTGAAAGTAGCTCGACCTTTCCGACACTCAGTGAGATATCTCCGTTTATGACTATCCCTTTGTCGAGTATCCTGTCGAGGAGGTCGACCAGCGAGAGGTCTCTTCGGGGCTCCAGCTTAAGCGACACTTTCACTCACACTCTCGCGCCTCATCCTGCAATACCCACATATGCCTCTGTCCTTGAACCAGTGCTTGCTGCAGAAGCCCTCGATATTGCTCGCCCCGATCGTCTTGGAGAGATAGACTTTCGCTATGTCGAAGGGGGTTCCCCTATGGCACTCGGGGCAGCGCGCGAAAATCCATCCCCGCTGCATGGCCTCTTCCAGTCCGACTCCCTCGTACTTACCGCAGACAAGGCAGATGGCCAATTTACGGCAGCTCCCCCTCCCTTAGCCGGTCGAGGTTGTTGCAGTCTCTTCGAGTGGTAATGGTGCCGAGAGACCCATGGCTGCGGCATATCGCAGGAAGGTATCGATACCGGCAACTATGATCCTCGCTCTGATGACCAGTATCTCGATTCCAACCAAAGCCACGGACACGTTTGCGTCGATGACCAGCCCCTTGTCAAGTACTCGGTCAAGGAGGTCGTAAATGCTAAGCAAGGGCCTGTAGGCCTGTGGGGACAGTTGCTGAGACATAGGGCAATGCTAGAAACTTCTTCTATAAAAAGGGGCGTGGTAGATTGTTCTAGAGGGTGTCTGCACTTATGCCTGAGAATGCACCCGTTTGTTACGCGCGATTAATGCGAAAGAACTGAGAGATAGGGAATTCCTTTTGTGAGATTTCCTACTCCCATCGCCGGATGCGGTTAAGGCAGACTTTGGGGTGGTCAAGGTCGTCGGAATGTATCGCTGACTCGAGCCGGTGCTGTACCGGTAACGAAGGCAATCAGCTTCGAGAATTCAGTCAAGCGGCGCTTTACGGCGCAGAGTCGTTCACGACGTCACAAAGAGGCAGAAGAATTCGCGAAATCGTTTTAACAGTCGGACTTGTCGGCGGAAACGGCGCTGTAGCTCAGAAGTGGAAAACCCACTGGGCAGCGTGGTAGAGCAGCAGGCTGTTATCTCGTCGAGATGGAGACCTGTTGGTCGTCGGTTCGAGTCCGACCAGCGCCGCCACCTACCGTGTTGAATCCTGACGGTTATACCTTAAAGCCCCCGACCCTTCACCTGTACAAATAGGTTCAGTAGGCCTGTTCTTTAGAAATTACGTCTAACGGGCGTCAGACCGTATCTAACAGCGAGGAGATTTATATCTAATCATCCAAACCTTATCGCAGGCGGGTGAGTGGGCCTCCACCCGATCCGCCATAGAAATCCCGGAGTAGGAGGAAAGTGGAAAAGAGTAATCACGGATCGGTACAAGGAGAAGTTAAGGCGGGGGCCGGCACAGCGACGAATGGGGTCGTCTCACCCAATACCAGACGGTTAGCCCTAGCCGCACTTCTAGTTTCACTATATGTGGCAGCAAACAGCATTCCGATAGACGCGTTCATAGGAGGCGCCGGATTCATTACCGCTGGAATCATTCTGTTACCCGTAGTTTCCGGTCTCCTCAGGCCTCGGGCCGCATTCATCGCCGCGGTTCTCGCCTCGATTGGTCTGCTGGCCTTCCAGCTCTCGATAATCCCGATATTCGGTTTTTATGGACTGCTGGTGCCTACCATGGGGATTGTTCTAGGCTCTCTGGGTTTCCACAGGTCGCTGGCCTACCCTGCAGTGTACATCGTCCTCGGCGCGGTTTGGTACGTTCTGTTCTCCGGTGGGACGATATTCTGGCTCGTGCCATACGCGCTCGTCATAGGGTTGATTGCGGCAAAACAGGCACGGATATTCAAACTTGGGAAGAAGGGTGACCTGACGATATTCTGTTTCGTCGCTACGATGTGCGAACTAGTCACCATGAACATCGGTTCAATCTCTCTGTTGAACCTCCCGGGCCCGGTGTGGTTGATCATAACGCCGTTCATGTTCCTGGAGAGGACGGTCGCAGTGGTCGGTTCGTCGTCAATACTGTTTGGGTTGTTGAGGCTCAAGGGACCTCTCAGGTTGGAGGGAATCTGACGTGTGCAGGGCCACGAGGCTGTGCTGTTTCAGGTGTATGTCATGGTTCGAGAAGGTCAATCTGGAATCCTGTGACACGTGCGGAGACTGGAAATGTCCTGAATGCGGGAGCTGTCTATGCAGTCTGTCCAAGAAAGAACAGAAAATAGCAATCGCGTACATGGCGACCTACGAAAACCTGCTAAAGGAAATCACTGGCCAATCTTACGACTTCACGAGGCACAGGAAGGTCCTCGTGGGACTGAAGGTTCGACGCAATTCCTTAGTCACGCCGGAAGTGAAGAAATGAAGAAAGGTGAGAGGAGCGCGATCAACTGCATCTCGGGCGGAGTAGACTCTGTGACCACCGCGTACTACGTCAAGAAGACCCTAAAGCCCAAGGACCAGCTTCTGATATTCTGCGACTACAAACAGAGGACCTACGCCTACGAGGAGTTCTGCATCAAGAAAGTCGCAAGGCACCTCGACCTTCCGCTCAAGATCATAGACATTAGGTGGCTAGGAGACATCAGCACGTCAGTCCTGACCCATCCGGAGAAGGAGATCTCCGAGACCAAGGAGGCCGACCTCTGGGACCCTGAGAAGGCCAGGCAGAGGATCCTAAAGTGGTGGGATCCCTGCAGGAATGCCATACTTCTCCTGGTCGGCCTTTCCCATGCAGAGTCTTTCTACATCTCGAAGGCGCAGAGATACGACGTCTACATCGGCATACGGAGAGAGACGCCAGTGGCGATGAAGGACAACACCCCCGAATTCCTAGAGGAGATGAACCGCATGGCGGAGCAGGCCACCCATCACGGCGGGTACAGACTGCTTGCTCCTCTCATTACCTACGACAAGGACAAGGTGGTCGAGTTGGGGGAGAAACTCGGCGTGCCATGGGAGTACACCTACAGTTGTTACGCGGGATTCGGGTTCAAGCAGATAGCCGGGAAGCAACTGCCTGTTCACTGCGGAACTTGTTCGAATGATAAGAGAAGGGCTTTGGCTTTTAAGATGGCTGGAGTACGTGACCCGAGTCTCTATTCCCGGCCTCCTCTTGACGATGTTGAATACGAGGGGAGAGATGGCATCTTCATCCAGACGTGACTTTTTGAACTGAAGGTCCGGGCAGGAAGGCACCCCGTTAGAAGGTGCGTCTACCAGACTGGAGGACCGCCTTCGAAACCTAGGCTTGGTCTTGGTCTCGGGTTACACCCGCCAGGATGCCGATTCGGGCGCTTCTGCCTGAAAATCCAAAAATTGCAACTGGAGCCTTGAGTTCGGGCGTCTAATTGTATGCTGAAAATCCGGAGTGGCGGATTCGCTAAACTCTGTTTGACCAACCAAGTCAACTTTTACTACTAGGTTTATTAACACGACTATCTGGTAGGAGGTAGAATGACATCTGTTTCAATCGAGCAGGGCGGGACAGCCCAGACGACGAGGTTCGGCCTCCTCATAGACTACGCGTTCGAGGTCCCGGCGACGGAGAGTAGGCTACAGGCTGCGGCGCGCGCTCTCCGGGAGAACGGGTTCCAAGTGGAGGTCGTGGACACCCCTGAGGACGCGAGGAAGCTGGTGGACGGGATCCTGCCGGAGGACAAGTCGATTTTCACTGGGTCCAGCGAGACGGTCAAGCTCTCCGGGCTCGACGAGGACATCAACAGGTCGGGGAGGTTCAAGTCAGTGCGACAGGAGCTGGCGAAGATGGACCGCAACACTCAGTTCAGGGAGATGGTCAGGATGGGCGCTGCTCCGGACGTGATCGTCGGTAGCGTCCACGCGGTCACCGAGGACGGGCGGATCGTGGTGGGTTCGGCGTCGGGGAGCCAGCTGGGGCCCTACGCTGCGGGCGCAGAGAAGGTGGTGCTGGTGGTGGGCGGGCAAAAGGTGGTCCCGGACCTGGAGACGGCCATGAGGAGGGTCGAGACCTACAGCTACCCGAAGGAGGACACCCGCATGAGGGAGGCGATGGGGAGGCCGAGTTCTCTTGCGAAGATCCTGATATTCAACCGCGAGCTGGCCCCGGGAAGGACGACCGTTGTCCTGGTCCGCAAGGCAATAGGCTTTTGATAGGCTCCTGATTTATGACGAAACCTGCCTCATCACCACGGCTGTCCCTCATCCTCACGCTGCTCGTCGCAGCACAGTTCGTTATCGTTCTCGACTTTTCGAGAGTCCGGATCGCCCTGCCGACGATGCGACCGAGCTCGGGATATCCCTGGCCAACAGCCAGTGGATAGTAAGCGCCACTCGCCCTATGATGTCATGGACCTCGATGGTGTAGTTTACAAGGACAAGGTATGACCACCATGAGCAAGAATGGAGACAAGAGGATTCGTGTCGGCATCATCGGCGCCAATCCGGATCGCGGATGGGCGGCTGAGGCGCACATCCCTGCTTTGAAGTCGCTCTCGGATGACTTCGAGATCACGGCGCTGTCCACCAGCCGACGCGAATCTGCCGACGCCGCCAGCAAGCTCTTTGATGTGCCTGTCGCGTTCGACAATCACCAAGACCTCGTGAACAGGGCCGACGTGGATGTCGTCGCCATCACCGTGAAAGTGCCGTATCACCTCGAACTTGCGACGGCAGCGCTCGACGCGGGCAAGGCCATCTATTGCGAATGGCCGCTCGGCAACGGCTTGAAAGAGGCGGAGACCTTGGCCGCGCTGGCGAAGAAAAAAGACGTCCTCGCCGTGGCGGGGCTGCAGGCCCGCTCTGCGCCGTCGGTGGCTTACGTGCGTGACCTGATCAAGCAAGGGTACGTCGGTGAGGTGCTCTCCACCTCGTTGATCGGTTCAGGAATGGGCTGGGGGCCGACGGTGGAGCCATTCAACGCCTACCTCAATGACAAGAAAAACGGCGCGACGATGCTTTCTGTCCCGCTCGCCCATACGGCTGATGCGCTGTGTCACTGCCTCGGCGAGGTCCGAGAGCTCTCGGCCACCATGACAGTGCGCCGAAAGTCCTTCACGATCGCGGGGACGGGCGAAAGCAAGCCCATGAACGCGGATGATCAGGTTTTGGTCAGCGGACTGCTCGAGGGAGGGGCCGCGCTATCGATCCACTATCGCGGCGGCGTTTCGCGCGGCACGAACCTGCTCTGGGAGATCAACGGCACCGAGGGCGATCTGCAGCTCACCGGCGCCGGCGGCCACGCCCAGATCTTCGAGATGACCGTACGGGGCGGCAAGGGCGCGCAGTCCTCGCTCGAGGTGCTCCCCGTGCCAGAGAAGTATCGGTGGTCGCCACCGCAAGGCCCTTCCACCAACGTTGCCCAAGCGTACGCGCGTTTCGCCCACGATTATCGAGAGGGAACGCATTTGTGCCCTACGTTCGACGACGCGGTCACGCGCCATCGCATGCTGAACGCGATCGAGACGGCTGCGGCAACCGGTCAGCGTCAAACGCTCGGTTGATCCGCCGAGTTCGTATGAAAATTCTGTTAGACGACCGGCCTAATGAGGCGTCTACAACCCCTTTCTCCGACAAGAGAGCGTTTGGGCACTATAATTCGCGGACTCGAACACAATTCAGGTCCAGTTCTAGCGCGGTAAACCTTTTGAGTCCGACCAGACCCCCCCGGATGCCTATTCGGGCGCTTCTGCCCGAAAATCCAAAAATTGCAACTAACGCCCCAAGTTCGGGCGTCTAATTGTATGCTGAAATCCCACCACCGACCCCACAACCATGAGTCCGATCGCTCCAAGGGCTTTTTTTGAACCCGTCGGGGATTTGTACGCGCAGTCTTATAATCCGCCCGGCATCAAACCTACGAGTTTGGCTCCCCCCTATCTAGAGCCGAGGAGAACAACTCATCTGAAATCAACAGCCTTTGATATACTCGTCACCTTTACTGCGGCGCAGAGTATGAAACTACACTCAGGAAACTTCGATTGGTTGCGGAATCCCAAAAGACGAATTACCGAGGGTGCCGGATACGTAGCAGTTTTGAGTCCTGAGACAACCCCTTCAGCGACTGCTTATGTCTGCTGATTTCTTGCTCACGGCGACCTCATAGGAAAGCCTGAAGAGTTCGACAGCAGATTCCACATCCGATTCCTTACTGAACTTGAAGGTTATCCATCCGCTGTTTGGAAGCGTATGATGAGGTTCAGCCCTGCCCTCTGCGATTAATCTGTTCCTGACGTCCATGGGAAAGGCGATGTCAGCCAGGTGGTCCCCGTGCACATGCCCCTACTCTCTCCTGCCCACTCTGAACTCCGTCCCTCCAAATCTATGGGGCTCCCCGTCCACTAGTTCCCACCGGGAGATCCTTGCGACGATCTTCTTCTGGGCCCCCGCCACCGTCAAGCCCGAACCCAGCTCACTGCGCTACGAGGTCACTGGGCTTCCGCCGTCCGGCGGCCCCCAGCGGGGCTTGATGTCTTTCAGGCGGAGAGCAATCAGAAAGCCGAGGACTCCGAGGAGCGCCGCCGCCACCACGGCGGCCTGGAACCCTGCCACAACCCCCGCAGCTGCGGCCGAAGCGGGCCCGGCCGAGGGTGGGTCGAACGCTCCCGCAACGGTAAGAAGTATCGCTAGTCCGACCGGGAATCCCACCCGGGAGGATGTGTTGACCACCCCCGAGGCCAGGCCCTCCTCACCCGGCTGCGTCCCGGCAACCGCTGCTATGTTGATAGCCGGGAAGCCTATGCTGGCTCCGAGTGCCCAGACAAGCAGGCCGGGCATCAGCACAAGCGCGCTCCCGTTGGGTGACATAGGGAGGAGGAGGAAAGTCCCGAAGGATACCAGCGCGCTTGAGAGAAGAAGCGTGCGTCTCGCGCCGAACTTGTTGACCAGGCGCGAAGCTCCCCATCCTCCAACCACGAAGAAGATGAGCGCCGGGGGCAGAGTCAGCAAACCCGAGTAGATCGCCGAGTAGCCCAGAATGTTCTGGAAGTAGACTGGGACGATGAACCCGACTCCCCCGACGACCGAGGTCAGCACTAGGGCCAGGACGTTTGCGGTAAGGACCGACCCTCTGCGGATGAAGGCTAGAGGCATCAGAGGAGCTTTTGACCTGGATTCGATAAAGAGAAAGGCGCCCAGAGCCAAAGCCGATGAAACGAGTGGGACGAATGTCCACTCGGACGCGAAGCCAAGGCCAGCAGCGTTAGTCAACCCGAAGACAAGTAGAATCGTTCCAGTGGTGACAGTGAGAGCCCCCGGGACGTCCAGGTGCTGATTCTTCAGCCAGCCACCACCCCGCGGCAAGTACCTCCGGCAGAGCAGCGCTGCAACGATCCCGATAGGGACGTTAATGAACATCACCGACCGCCAGCCGAGGAATGTCGTAAGGGCTCCCCCAGCGACGGCGCCTGCGGCGAACCCGCCGGAGAGGACGGCGACCAGGTATCCGAGCGCCTTGTTCCTTTCGGGCCCTTCAGGAAAAATCCTAATGAAAATGGCAAAGGCGGTGACCGTCGTCATGGCCGCCCCTATGCCTTGGACCGACCTCGAAACGATCAAGGACAGGAGGGACTGAGCGACCCCGCCAGTGAACGACGCAATCGTGAACAAGATCAGCCCGGCGATGAAGATCTTGCTCTGCCCGTACACGTCCCCCGCCCTCCCCATCAACAGAAGGAAACCGGCGACGGTGATCGCGTAGGCCCCGTAGATCCACTGGCTGTCGGGGATGGAAGCTGCGAACTCGATTCGAATCGAAGGGAGCGCGACCGTGACTATCGACGCGTCGATTATGTCCATGAAATAGGCAGCGATGACAACCAGGAAGATCAAGCGAACGTGAGGAACGGGAGTGAAAGCACTCTGTACAGGCTGGCTCAATTTCTCACCGCTTATCCAAGAAAGACTGTACTTGTTGATTGAGAATTCGAGGAGTCAGTCACATCGATAACCATTGCTAGTTTTCTCGAACCGCCCCGACGGCGCTGGTTGTTAAATCTTTCCGATAAAAATCGGAAAAATTTTGGGAGATGCGCGAAACTATTTCATTCGTAATTCAGCCTTTGGCAGGCCGCAACGAAGTTTCAGGAACTGCCTGGCGAACAAAGCTGACGATTCATTCGGTATTTGAGTGGGTCGGGAGCCGACCGCGACGGAATGCTACAGTGGCGTGGACCGTCTTCTAACAAAAAGACCTGCGAATAGGACTATAAACACGATCGCAATCATGGCTCTGGCATGAGGACTCTTGTCTACGGAAAGTATCTGATCAGAGGTGCTGGTGAACGACGCCAAATCGTCAAAAATGGAGCGGCTTGTGTTGAAGGCTCCATCATCAAAGATGTCGGCGACTTCAAGGTTCTTTCAAAGAGCTACCAGTATGACTTGAAGGTTGGGTCAGAGAAGCACATAGTAATGCCTGGCCTAATCAATTCCCATGACCACGGCAATGGCATCAGCCTTATCCTGCGAGGCATCTCCGACGGTCCGCTAGAAACGTGGGTGCAGGATTTCTTCTACAGGGGCATGGAAGGTTGGAACACCTACGACAATGTCATGCTATCGTGCATCAACCAAATCGAAAATGGCGTGACCTGCTTCATCAACCACTACTACAGCCCATTTGACTTGCTCGACTCCAATACACACACGGAGGACGTTGAGTCGGCAGTACGCGCGTGTGTAGACTCGGGAGGAAGAGCCCTCTTTTCGCCTGCCTTTACCAATCAGAACTATTGCACGTATGAAGACGGAAGTTTCCTTGGGACTCTGCCAGAAGGCATCAGGCGTTCATTCAACCTAAAGGTTGCGACGGAGAGCGACAAAGCAGAGCGCCTTAAGCAATACGTGAGCGGTTTCAGAGAGCTGCACCGCAAATACGATGGCAAAGACGAAAGGACCAGGGTTTACTTGGGTCCTTCTAACGTTCATTGGGTCTCGGACGATGCTTGGTTAGAGATCAAGAAAACCGCGAAACGCCTGAAGACAGGAATACATACTCACTTGGTGGAGACGCGTTATCAGGCGCAGTACGGAACGAAGTTCCTAGGAAAGACACCCGCCAAACATCTGGATGACTTGGCAATCTTGGGACCAGAAGTCTCCTGCGCCCATTCGATCTGGTTAACCAGGGAGGACATTTCGATTCTCGCCAAGACACGAGCAACAGCTGTGCATAATCCAAGTTCAAACCTCAGATTGTTCAACGGAATTGCGCCAGCGCTGGAGATGAAGCGGGCAGGAATGAGCGTCGCGATCGGGCTAGATGGAACCACTATCAACGATGAGCAGGACATGTTTCAAGAGATGAGGCTCTGCTCGCTACTTCACCGGCACCCTGGCATTCAGGCCCGCCATCTCAGCCCAAATGAAATACTCGACATGAACCTCACGGGTGGTTCCAAGGTCGCCCTTGATGAGGGTGGTATCGGTGCAATAGAAATCGGAAGGAAAGCTGATATGATTCTAGTGAACGCATCTCGGTTCACGGTTCCCTTCGTGAGCGAGAAGCTTCCACTCATCGACCTACTCATCCTTCGTGCCAAGGGCTCCGATGTTGACCACGTCATGATCAATGGTAACTTGGTCGTTCGAAACAGGCGGTTCTTGATGGCTGATAAGTCGAAGCTGCTGGAGAAGGTGGGAAAGTGGAAAGAGAAAAATTCAGGACTTGATCAGAATCTGGCGAAACTCGTGGACCGGATTCGTTCCTTCTACGAGAGGTGGGATGGAGGGGAACCAAGCAACAGAATGAACTTTATTTCATGAACGATCAACTCTGCGAGATAGAAAGAACGATATGGTGAGAGAGCACTAACAAGACCCGTCAATTCGGCTCTGGAGGAATCGAGAGCCGTTCTGGAACTTGACGCTGGTTTCGGTTCCCTTCGTGTTTGAGTCCCAATCTTGTCGCAGATTTGTAGCTGGCCGACCAGCGCCGCCCACCCGCCGTCATAAGACGGGGGAGGCGAACGAAGTATCCTTGCGATCTCTGAGCATCTCGACGACCTCTTTGTAGGCGCGCATGTACCTCCGCCCCCGCTCGGAGGTGATGTACGACGTCTTCGAGCTGTAGGCCTTCCGTTCCTTATCGAGCAGACCCCTATCGACCAGGTACTCGAGGTACTGCTGAACTTGACTGGAGTTCAGGTTACACTTGAACATGACGTGGGTCTTCAGCGCACCCTCAGTGCAGACTGAGAGAATCGTCTGGATGATTTCGAGGTATCCCCGGTTTCCGCGTCCGACTAGTTTCTTTGCCACCACTACGACAGTTGTCCATGGAGTACATGCATGAGCTCCTCTTGTACCTCATCTTCGTCCAGCTTGACACCCGGCTTCTCGGGGTGTACCTTCCTGAGCCTGAATTCGTTGTCCAGGCAGAGTTTCGCAACGTCGAAGGCCTCGACATAGTTCACTTCCCCGTTCAACCTGCTCTGGAGGGCACGGAACTCCGCGAGACCCTTGATCGCGTTGGATTTCAGGTAAAGCTTCGTCCGCTGCGACCAGAATATGTTGATCAGCTCGACCTTATCATCGATGACGTCCGTGACGTCGAAGTAAACCTTCGGCTCGAAGTTCCTTGTCAGGGGGATCTCGTAGGCGAAGATGTTGGAGTTGAACCTTCCCGCCTCCAGCGTCGCCGTGGCGATTGCCCGGTGGTCGTGGTGGACGTCCTCCGCGAAATGAGTGAAGATGACGTCAGGGTTTACCCAGTCGATCCGCGCTTCGATGTGGTTGATCAGTTCGCTGCTGACGCGAAGCCTACTGTCGGGAAAG
>Ga0209160_1002393_pt1 | contig 15614 bp, 18 predicted proteins | sample GraSoiAngelo_153_FD_186167 | JGI IMG/M metagenome (GOLD analysis project Ga0209160, IMG submission 186167) | Grasslands soil microbial communities from the Angelo Coastal Reserve, California, USA - 14_1009_12_40cm (SPAdes) (version 2) | ecosystem: Environmental > Terrestrial > Soil > Grasslands ... | reverse complement strand
TAAACGCTGTTACCGCGCCGCCGCGCCTCGCGGTCGAGTGCGCTCTCCGGAGTTACGTAAGCGGAAACATCTGCGATGTGAACGCCGAGCCGCCAACCCCCGGTATGGTCGATCTTTTCAACGTTGATCGCGTCGTCAAAGTCGCGCGCGTCATCCGGATCGATCGTGACGATGAATTGATCGCGCAAATCTTCGCGCTCTTGGATGAGTTTTTGTTCGACTGTTTGCGGAATTCGATTCGCTTCATCGAGAACACTCTTTGGAAACTCAGTGGGCAAATCATATTTCCGGATAATCGACAGCATGTCGATTCCGGGCGCAGTTGCGGCTCCAAGGATTTCGATGATTTCGCCTTCGGGATTGACGTGGCGCGATTCCCACGCTTCCAGACGAACAACGACTTTGTCGTCACGCCTCGGTGGTTTCGGCAACTTTGCGCGCGGCGGAACTTGAACATAAACATCGTGCACCAGTCGCGGATCGTCTGGCACGACGTAATAAAAATTCCGCGTTTGTTGCAATGTTCCGACAATGGTGTCGCGCGCTCGCTCGAGGATGCGAATGACGCGGCCTTCGCTCCGATGTTGAGATGCCTGCCCGGCTCGGACTTTGGCGCGGCGCGGCGGGACATCGCGACTGATCCGCGCCACCACTCGGTCGCCGTTCATTGCGGTGCCGGTATTTTCAGCCGCGATGAAAATGTCCTGTTCTCCCGGTTTTTCCGGGACGAGGAAACCGTAACCGGCTTGATGGATCGACAGTTTCCCAGTGACAAGATCGGCTTCGGACGGAAGGACGTACCGATTTTTGCGAATGCGGACGATTTCGCCGGCGTGCTCCAGCTCGCGCAAAGTTTTGCGAACTTCAACGCGGTCGCGCCCCTGTAGTCTGAGCGCCCGCGCGATCTCATTTCTATCGCTTGGCCGATAATCAGGCATCCGCAGCAAGGCGAGGAGCTTTTCTCGAATTGTGCGACCGTTTTTGGTCATGTTGGCGAAACCATATTGGAGATTGCTCGCCACGGCGAATCCGTCCGTTGGCGGATCGATCTAACGACTGAGTTCAAAGGATGAAAACAATTATTATTGTCGGATGTGCGATGGCAGCCGCTGCGCTGGTCGCCTTTGCGGCAGGAGGAGCGAAAATGAAAATCAGCAGTTCAGCATTCCAGGAAGGTGGAACGATTCCCGAGAAATTCAGCAAAAATGGGCAGAACGTTAGTCCGGAATTGCGAATCGAAGGCGCGCCAGCCGAGGCAAAAAGTCTGGCGCTCATCGTGGACGATCCGGATGCACCGGTCGGACTCTTCACCCACTGGTTAGTTTGGAACATCGATCCCAAGACAACCGAGATTGCGGAGAGCAGCGCGCCAAACGGAGCAGTCCAGGGCACGAACGATTATCCGAATCTTGGCTACGGTGGGCCGCAACCACCTTCTGGTATGCACCGCTACTATTTCAAGATCTTTGCTCTGGACCGGATGCTCGATCTCAAATCCGGCGCGAAACGTCGGGAGGTCGACGCTGCCATACGCGGGCACGTGATCGGACAGGGCGAATTAATGGGCCGCTATTCAAAGAAATAATTGATTCACGCTAACTTCGAATAAGCTCCCCATCGTGTTAGTCTGATTCTTGATGGGAGCGCGAATTTGGAAAATCGGCGATAAAAGCGTCGATCTTTCCAAGAGCGGAATGATCATGGGAGTGCTCAACGTCACGCCCGATTCGTTTTCGGACGGCGGCGAATTCTTCGCAACTGACGCGGCGATTGCGGGTGGAATAAAGATGGCATTAGAAGGAGCCGACATTATCGACGTGGGCGGAGAATCGACGCGCCCCGGCGCCGAACCTGTTTCAGTGAAAGAAGAATTGCAACGCGTGGTCCCGGTGATCGAGAAACTGCGTGCTAAGATCAATATTTCCATTTCGATTGATACTTCGAAGTCCGAAGTCGCAAATGCCGCCCTGGACGCAGGCGCGCAAATCATCAATAACGTCACGGCCGGCCGCGGTGACGAGAAGATGTTGTCGCTCGCGGCGAGACGGAAGGCAGCGATTGTGCTTATGCACATGCAAGGCGAGCCGCTAACAATGCAGAAAAATCCGCATTACGAAGATGTCGTCACGGAAGTGGCTGTTTTTTTTAGACAACAATATGGCCGCGCCCTAGAGTGCGGCGTTGATCCCATGACGATAGCGTTTGATCCCGGAATTGGTTTCGGTAAAACGCTGGAGCATAATTTGACACTGCTCAAGAATCTCGAGCGACTACGCGTGCACGATCGCCCGCTCGTGGTCGGCGTTTCCCGCAAATCGTTTCTGGGGAAACTGATGAACTCTTCGGAAATGAGCGCGCGCGAGGCGCCAACGATTGCGCTGACGGGAATTCTGCGTGCTCGAGGCGCCGATATTTTGCGAGTCCACGACGTGAAGGCAAACGTGGCTGCGCTTCGCGCGGCGGAGGCGGTGCTGCCATGATGCAGGAACTTGTCCAACTCTGGTTCAAAAGCTGGCGGAGCATCATCGAGATCATTTTGCTCAGTGTGGGGATTTACTATGGCTATCTTTACTTTCGCGGCACGCGCGGGGCCAAAGTCTTGACCGGTCTGGCGATTGTTTTTCTGACTCTTACCCTCATCTCGACGCTGCTGAATTTGGTCGTGATCGGCTGGCTCCTTCGCAGTTTCTCGGTTTTCCTCGCGATAGCGCTGGTCGTGATTTTTCAACCGGAGCTGCGCCGCGGTCTGGCCGAGCTCGGAGGCCATCCTATCTTTTCCCTCACGAGCGAGAAGCGCGAGACGGTGCATGATCTGGCCGAAGCCGTTACCCAGCTGGCGAACAAACAATTCGGCGCGCTACTCGCGATCGAACGCGACACTTCGATTCGCGTTTACGAAGAGACCGGCGTGACGCTAGATTCCGATTTCTCGGTCGAGCTCGTCTTAAGCATTTTTCATCCGAAGGCTGCGTTGCATGACGGTGGAGTGATTATTCGCAACGGGCGGATCGCAGCGGCGGCTTGCATTTTTCCAGTAAGCCAACGCGAAACCTTGGACCGCAGTCTGGGCTTACGCCATCGCGCCGCGCTTGGAATCACCGAAGAATCGGATGCGGTCGCGATCGTGGTTTCGGAAGAGACGGGTGGGATTTCCATTTGCCATCGCCGTCGAATTGAGCGCAATTTCACGCCGGAAACGTTTCGCCAGCGGATCGGCGAGATTTTATTGCACGGACATTATGAAGAGACTGCTCCTGAAGAACTGGCGGGCGAAGTTGATATCCCTCTTGCTCGCGACAACCCTCTGGTATCTCATCAAGAAGAACGTAGCAACGACTCCCTCGCCGTCTGAAACGAGCTCGGCACCCCCGGCGACCCAGAGACGCTAACTCAATAGCTAACTCCGAAGGCTTCGGAGTTAACGCAGGAAACGGGCAAGATTTTGTTCTTCCCAACGCCGCGCCCGATGATAGCCGCGAAATTGGCGCTCGCGCCGATTGAATTCCTCGGTGTGGACACGCCGCCTTCCGTTGCGCAGAGGTTTGTCCGGAACGACGGAGTGCAGCATTTCGTGATAAAGGACATATTTCAAAAACCACCGCGGCACGAAAGCTTGATCCAGCAACGGATGAATGCGAATCACGCGGTCTTCTTCCTGAATCGTTCCAAAAACAAAATGGTCTTTCGGGCGATGTTTTCGACGACGGCCCCATTCCACTTTGTAATTGCGAAGCCGTCCGCGAAAGTAACGCTTATTCAATTGATTAAACATCTCGCTCAGATCGAAATGTTTGCCTTCGTGCGGAAGGTTTAATTGCCGCTGCATTGGCAGCATGCGATACGCGATTTTGCGTTTCGTTTTCTTCGCCATAATGGACCCCGACTGGAAGGAATCTAATTGTAGGTGGGTTCGAACGGGCCGACAAGGAAAGGCCTCTTTTTTCTACGTTTTATACATAAGTCTCTTATTTACAGTTCTTTACGCACCACCTGGGGAAAAGTGAGGTAGGATACGACCGGCGACGGGCTGCCTGTTCGGCACACGATTTTCGAAGGGCTAAACGCCGCAAACGCGGTTGCGAATTCTTCGGTTTGCGTATACTCGAAAATACCGGTCGCAATTGGCTCACGACGCGCCGAAATAGATCGATATGACGCCATTTCTAAGAAAGTTGCTGGGGCTAAACTGGCTCTTACTCGTCGTCATGCTTGCGCTGGCGGTCTTCGGCGTAGTTGCTATCTACAGCGCGACTTACATGCGCGAGGATCCAGTGGCGGCAGATTTTTGGCGCAAGCAGGCGAACTGGGTCTTGGTCGGATTTTTCGCTTTCATGCTCGCGAGCCTGGTTGATTACCGCTGGATCCGATGGGGCGCGCTGCCGATGTACGCGCTCGGCATCATCTTTTTGGTTCTGACCAAGTTCATCGGCCAAAAAGTCTACGGCGCGCGCAGCTGGCTCCATCTTGGGCCGCTTAATTTTCAGCCCGCCCAACTCGCAGTCGTGGCCGGAATCATGGTGCTCGCCCTATTTCTCAGTCAGTTCAAAACTATGCACCCGATGTTGCGCCTGCTCGTTTGCGGCGCTATTGCCGGTGCGCCCTGCCTTTTGATCTTGATGCAACCGGACTTGGGCGAGGTGATCATCTGGGTGCCGGTGCTGCTGGCCTTGCTCTTCGTCGGCGGAATGCCGTTGCGCTACTTGATCTGCATTCTTTTAATTCTGTTCGCCATGATTCCAATCACGGCGAACCTGGTGCTCAAGCCTTATCAACAGGCGCGGCTGACCGCATTCGCCCATCCCGAAATCGATAAGCAGGGCTCTTCCTGGGCAATTAATCAATCGCTCATCGCCATCGGCTCCGGTGGTTGGTCGGGAAAAGGCTTTAAAGCAGCCAATACCCAGATCGAGCTCGGCTTTCTACCGGCGACCGCCGTGCACAACGACTACATCTTTTCCGCAATCGGCGAGCAATGGGGCTTTGTCGGCGGAGTGTTTCTCATCGGCGCCTTTGCCTTGCTACTTTTGACCTGCCTTTTCGTTGCATTCGTTGCCGGGGACCAATTTGGTTTACTCCTTGTGATCGGAATCACGGCGCTCATTTTCACCCACATCTTCCAGAACATCGGGATGACGATTTCCATTTTGCCGATCACCGGCGTCCCCTTGCCGCTCATTAGCTACAGTGGCTCGTTCGCGCTCATGATCATGTTCGCGCTTGGTGTCGTGAACAGCGTCTGGGTTCATCGACACGAAGTCACATAACCGTCAGGCGAGGATCGGACATCGTCGCCGCCAGGTCGTCGCGATTTACTTCGAGCGCGTGCCATCTACAATTCGTTGAGACATGGAGACCGACTACAAGGTTAAGCTCGAAGTTTTTGAAGGACCGCTCGATCTCTTGCTTTACCTGATCAAACGGGATGAGATCGATATTTACGATATTTCGATCGAACGAATCACGCGACAATACCTCGAGTATCTCCAGGCTTTCAAGGAATTGAAGATCGACATCGCGGGCGAGTTCGTCGTCATGGCGGCCAATCTGATTTATCTCAAGAGCCGTAGTCTGCTCCCACTTGATCAACAGCCGCCGGAGGAAGATGCCGAAGAGGACGACCCACGCTGGGACCTGATCCGCCAACTGATCGAATACAAAAAGTTCAAGGAAGCGGCTGCGCAATTGCACGACCGCGCGCTCGAGCAGGAGCGACTCTTCACTCGCGACGGCGGCAGCCCCCCGTCGGATGCGCCATTACCGTTGCACGAAGTTGGGATTTTTCAGCTGATCCATGCCTTTCAGGAAGTGATCAAACGGGTCGAGGCGCGGGAGGATTTACACGAAATATTTGGTGAGCGTTTCAGCGTGTCCGACAAGATTGAAAAGATCCTGGAGCGAGTGAGCAACGGTACCCCGGTCCGTTTTTCAGAACTGTTTGGCCAGATCGTCTCGCGGGTTGAGATTGTCGTTACGTTCCTGGCGTTGCTCGAGTTGATCCGCTTGAATCAGGTGCGCGCGCTCCAGCCGAAGATGTTCGACGAAATCCAGATCGCCGCGAGCGCGGCCTAAGATTGACGTCATGCCGCGCGTGCTCATCGCCGGGTGCGGTTATCTTGGCCAGGCAGTAGCAGGTTTGTTAGTCGCCGATGGTTGGGAAGTTGAGGGCTGGACGCAGTCGGCTGAGTCGGCCGCAAAAATTTCCGGGAAATCGTATTCGGTTCGCGCAGTCGATATTTCGCAGGAAAAACAGGTTCTTGCACAGACAGGAGATTTCGATGCGGTGATCCACTGCGCCAGCACGCGCGGAAATGTCGATCTTTACCGGCGCGTTTATTTTGATGGGGCGCGAAATCTACTCTACCGATTTAGTGCATCGCGGATTCTCTTTACTAGCAGCACGAGTGTCTACGGTCAGAACGACGGCGACTGGGTCTTCGAGGAAAGCCTGGCCAAGCCGAAGCATGAAACCGGAAAAATTCTGCGGAAAGCCGAGGTTTTCGTTCGCGCCGGCGGTGCAAACGTTGTCCGACTTGGTGGCATCTACGGCCCAGGCCGCTCGGCATTGCTTAAGAACGTTCTCCACGGCGACGCGATTATCGATCCGTCACATGACCGTTTTCTGAATCAGATCCACCGCGACGATGCCGCGACTGCGATACAACTCTTGTTAAAGCAACCCAGGCCTGCCGGCGAAATCTATAACGTCGTTGATAACCAGCCGATTTTACTGAGCGAATGTTATCGCTGGCTGGCCACAAAATTGGATCGGCGCGTTCCGGTGGCCGGAAGATCCATTGCAAGATCGGCATCGAAACGGAAGCGCGGCGACAGCGACAAGCGCGTCAGCAACGCGAAACTGCGAGCGATTGGCTGGACGCCGCGCTATCCAAACTTCGCCGAAGGGATGGAAAAAAGCGTCCTCCTGACGTTCGATCACGAGGGCGCATAAAACCGCATTCGCGGACAGAAACACCGGTATGGAAGCTGCTATTTTTTTCATCGTATGCGTCAGGTCAAACTTACCGGCCGGGAAGCCTCGGTGGTGCGGGCGATCGGGTTCACGGAATCGATGCTCGGCGCCGAAATCCAGGATTTCGTGCGGATGGAGTCGGACGATGTTACCGACACGCTCAACAGCCTTATGGCCGCCGGATTTGTCGAGAGCATTCCTTACTCTGAACAGATTCAACTTGCGGAAATGCCGGTGACCGCCTTCGAATTAAACCCCGCTTACACCCACGAGCTTAAACGCGCGCTAATTCGGACCTGATTTTAACGCGCGTTTACGGTGGCCGCGGGCGTCGCCGCCGGGTGCTGAACGCGGCGCTCGCCGAAAAGTTGCCGAATCACTTCCTCGACCGGCACTTCCTGAACGTTGATGTCGCTGACATCACAGGCTTGCAAGAGTTCGCGACAGGTCTCGGTCACTTTCGCGCGCGGCACCTTCAGTTGCACCGACATCAGCGTTTGCTCGATCACTTCGCCGAACCGGGAAAAATCCCGCGTGACCTGCTTGTCGAAAGTGAGGCTGAGAATTTTGTGACCGGAGAAGCGGTCAATGATTTCGTCGAGCGGACCGTCGAAGAAAATTTTGCCATGATCAATGACCAGGACGCGATGACAAAGTTCCTCGATGTCCTGCATGTAATGGCTCGTGAGCAGCGTCACGATGCGATGTTCTTCGTTATAAATACGCAGAAACTCGCGGACGCGTTTTTGGCTAACGACATCCAAGCCGATGGTCGGCTCGTCTAAAAACAAAACCCGCGGTTCGTGGATGAGCGCGGAAATCAGTTCCATTTTCATCCGTTCTCCGAGCGAAAGTTCACGCACCATCACGTTCATTTTGTCAGTGACTTCGAGCAGCTCGGCCAGACCGCCCACGACTTTGTTGAAACGATCGCGATCGATTCCATAAATCGCGCGGTTCAGTTCGAGTGATTCCTGCGCGGGCAGGTCCCACCAAAGCGCGTTTTTCTGGCCCATTAATAAGCTGAATTGCCGCTTCATCTCGTTGCGTCGTTCCCATGGAACAAATCCGAGCACGCGCGCATCGCCGGAGGTTGGATTCAGCAAACCAGAGAGCATTTTCAACACGGTCGTCTTCCCTGCGCCATTGGGACCGAGAAACCCGACCAATTCGCCTTCCTCGATCTGAAATGTAACCGCATCCGCGGCGCGCGTTTCGTCGTAACGACGCCTAACGAGCCCCTTAACCGCGCCCCACAATCCGCCTTCTTTGCGGTAAGTGCGGTAAATCTTGGTTAGATCGCGAGCCTCAATCGCGCTCATGGGTTAGATCGACATTCACAAGATCGACAATCGATCTGTCGATCTGCGACGCAACTACGCGACGCTGGTTTTCGCCGCCGGCTTTTTCTTCAACAACGACCAAACCTTGTCGACTAGCGCATCCGCAGTGATGCCATGCTTTTTTCGCAGAAGCGGAACCGCTCCGTGCTCGATGAATTCATCCGGCCAACCAACCCGCGCAACCGGTGTGTTGATCTGCTGCGAATGAAGATGTTCCATTACCGCGCAACCGAATCCGTTATGCAGCACGTGATCTTCGATGGTGGCGACGACTTCCACGCTGCGCGCGAAAAACTCGAGGGTGCCGGTATCCATTGGCTTGATCCAGCGCGGATTAACCAGCGCCACTGAAATTCCTTTTTCCTCCAGTTTCTTGGCCGCTTCTTCCGCAACTTCGAACATGTTTCCGAGTCCGAAGATTGCGACATCACGGCCATGCTTTACCACTTCGGCTTTGCCAATCTCGAGGAGCTTTGGTTCCGGTTTGATTTGCGCGCCGGTGCCGGAACCGCGCGGATAGCGAACCGCAATCGGACCCGAATTGTAATTCGCCATCGTCCAAAGCATGTCGACGAACTCGTCTTCGTTCTTCGGCTGCATGTGCACCCAATTCGGAATGTGCCGCAAATAACCGATGTCGAACAAGCCGTGATGCGTCGGTCCGTCGTCACCGCTCAATCCGGCGCGGTCCATGCAGAGCCGGACGTTCAGTTTTTGAATGGCCATGTCGTGAATGGCCATGTCGTAAGCGCGTTGGAAAAATGTGGAGTAGATCGTGAGAAACGGCGTCAATCCTTGCGTCGCGATGCCACAGGCGAAAAGCGCCGCGTGTTCTTCCGCAATTCCGACATCAAAGTAGCGCGTCGGATGCGCTTTCCCGAAATGCGATAAACCGGTGCCGCTTGGCATCGCTGCAGTGATCGCGACCACCTTTTGATTGTTGTCGGCAAATTTCGCCAGCGTCTTTCCAATGATCTCCGAATACGTTGGCGTAGGCGTCGGCGCAGTCTCGCCGCTCTCAATCTTGTATTTGCCGAGCCCGTGAAATTTGTCCGGTTGTTTGATCGCCGGTTCGTAGCCTTTGCCTTTCTTGGTTAGAATGTGCAGAAGTACCGGCTCCTCCTGCGTTTTCAAGAATTCAAACGTGCGGATCAGTAGCGGGATGTCGTGCCCATCGATCGGTCCGTAGTAGCGCAGTCCGAGTTCTTCGAAGATGACGCTCGGCAAAACCAAACCTTTAACGCTTTCCTCGACTTTGTGCGCAATCTGGACGCCGGTTTTGCCAAGAATCGCTTGCACAAAACTGCGGGCTTTATCGTGCAGATGCGCGTAGGTCTCGCTGGTCACGATCCGGTTAAAGTAATTTGCAATCGCGCCGACGTTTTTGGCGATCGACCATTCGTTGTCGTTTAAGATCACGATAAAGCGCTTCGTCTGCACGCGGACGTTGTTGAGCGCCTCGTAACTAATCCCGCACGTAAAAGCCGCGTCACCCGCGACAGCGATGATGCTTTCGTCACCGCCGCGGAGATCGCGTCCTACCGCCATGCCGAGCGCAGCGGAGAGGGCGGTGCCAGCGTGTCCCGCGCCATAGCAATCGTGCTCGCTCTCGGTCCGCAAAAGAAAACCGTTCAATCCGCCGAACTGGCGCATCGTTGAGAATCGATCGAGCCGGCCGGTGAACAATTTGTGGACGTAACCCTGATGGCTCACGTCCATCACGAACCGGTCCCGCGGAGTGTTGAACACGCGGTGCAGTGCGATCGTCAATTCGACAACGCCGAGGTTCGGTCCAAGATGACCGCCGGTTTGCGACAAAACGCGGATCAACTCGTCGCGCACTTCCTGCGCGAGTTGCGGCAAGTCTTGCTCCCGCAACGCTTTGATGTCCGCCGGCGAATGGATCCCATCCAGCAGGCGCCGTGGCGCAGTTGTTGTTGTCTCAGAAGAGTCTGACTTCGTCATTTTTTAATTCCTTTTCATCCGCCCTGTTATCGTTCGACGATTCGCCAACGGGCTCAAAGTTCTTAACTGTCGGCTTGCCCGCGTGGTTGCGGGCAATGATCTCGATCTTTTCTTCGGCATTGGTTAATCGTTCCTGGCAAACCTTCACCAGGTTCATCCCTTCCTCGTAGCGTACGATCAAATCCTCCAGCGGCAATTTGCCGCTCTCCATTTGTTCGACAATCGCCTCGAGTCGGTCCATCGCCTTCTCAAAATTCAATTCGGCGCCAGGGGGTTTGGTTTTGCTGCTCATCGGCAAACGCAAAATTAAGCACAGCAGCCCAAAGATGAAAGGGAGGATTGGCGATAGAGCTTCGTGTAGCTGACGATTCTGAACGCGGCCTCCTCTCCCTCAGGGAGAGGATTGAGGTGAGGGTGAAATTGCTGCTGCGGTTTCGCGGGCCGCTTGGCCGTGGCACATCCAATGCTCGTGAGTGCGCCAATCAACCATTAACCACTATGAAGTTTCCGAAAAAAATTCTCTTAATTGATCACGAACCCGGCGTCACTCGTCTCATCCGGCGGGCACTGGAACGCGCCGGGAAATATCTCATTCGCGAAGAGCACGATGATAAACTGGCGCTCAACGCTGCCCGTTGGTTCCAGCCCGATCTCATCCTGGTCGATACCGCCGGCCAGGACCGTCGCAACATCGAGCGCCAAATTCATACCGACGCTGCTCTCAAAGACACGCCGGTCCTCTCGCTCAGTAATCTTCGCCCGGAAAGCCAGATGGTTTCCGGCGGAATCCTCAGCGGCTACAGCTTCTTCGCCGCGCCCATTCGCGTCGAAGAAGTTCTCCGCGGCGTCGACGAGCTCCTCTTCGGCAAAGACTGATTCCGAACCGCGGATAACGCGGATAAACGATTTGCTCTGGGGAGCGCGCGCGCCTCGCGTGCTGGTTTCGGCGTCTCGCCGAAACGACCTTTTGAATTGCTACCACGAGACGCCCTCCAAATTCAGTCCATTCGGGAAGCTCAGTAATGTATCTGCGACAAGAAAACCGATATCTGGCGCGGCGTGGCCGACGATGAGACTCATTAGTCTCCTATAAAGCTATCCGATTTGTTTTTTGTAAGCCGCCGCGTCTTTCAGATTCTTGAGGTCGTCGGCGTTATCGATCTTGAGGGCGAAGATCCACCCTTGCCCGAAAGGTTCGCGGTTGATCAATCCCGCATCTGCTTCGAGCGCCTTGTTTACTTCGACCACAGTGCCTTTGACCGGCGCGTAAATGTCGCTCGCGGCTTTGACTGATTCCACCACCGCAATCGCTTCCTTCGCGTTTGCCTGCCGGTCCATTTTCGGGAGCTCAACGTAAACAACGTCGGTTAGTTCCGATTGGGCGTGATCAGTGATGCCGACGCGGACCTTATCGCCTTCGCGCTTAATCCATTCGTGACTCTCGGTGTACAGCAAATCGTCTGGGACGTTCATGATTTTTTGTAGAGCGGTTTTTTCTCGATCGTAGCCGGAAATTTCTGTCCGCGAATCTCGATGTCGATCTCGTTTCCGATTTTCGCGTGCGGCGCTTTGATGTAAGCCATACCCACGCCCCAATTCAAGCTCGGCGACTGCGTGCCGCTGGTCACTTCACCGATGCGCTTGCCATTTTCGAAAACTGAGTAGTGCGGACGCGGCGGTGGACCTTTGTGGGACCAGTTTTTCAGTCGGGCCATTTTCTTTTGTTTTCAGCAAAACGTCGCGCCCTACGAATTTCTGCTTCGTCAAATCGACAAAGAAACCGAGGCCGGCCTCGATCGGATTTCGTTTCGGCGAAAGATCGGAACCGTTCAGCGGGTAACACATTTCGAGGCGCAATGTATCGCGCGCACCGAGGCCGCATGGCTTGATCCCAAGATCTTTTCCTTTTTCGAGCACTGTGTTCCAAAAGTTGACCGCGTCTTTCGCGGAAAAGAAAACTTCGATCCCGTCTTCGCCGGTGTAACCGGTTCGCGCGATGGAAACGGACATTCCTTCCATCTCGACATCGACAATATGATTTCGCGCCGGAAGATTGACGAAGAGTTCGGCAACGCGCGGACCTTGAATGGCGACTCCGCCGAAATGCGCGCTGCGATCCCCGAGGTTGACATTCTCGCTCCGATGTCGGTCCAGCCACGCAAAGTCTTCTTCGACACACGCTGCGTTAACGACCAGCAGAAATTTAGTGTCGCCGATGCGATACGCGATCAAATCGTCGATGATTCCGCCGGCATCGTTGAGCAAGAACGTGTATTGACCCTGGCCGACGTCCAATTTCTCGATGCTGTTGGTCAGCATCGTGTTCAGCCATGTGGCAGCGCAGCTACCGCTAATGACGAATTGTCCCATGTGCGAAATGTCGAAGATGCCGACGTTGTTTCGTACCGCCTGATGTTCCTCGACGATGCCTGTGTATTGAACCGGCATCAGCCAGCCGGCGAACGGCACCATCTTCGCGCCGCGTTTTACGTGCTCGTCATACAGCGGCGTCTTTTTTTGCGCAGCTTCGGTCACGAGTGAAAGCCTACCATAGGTAGGGGCGATTGACCTCAATCGCCCGCTGATGCGGTTGGCAGGCGCACCTTCCGCCGTTACCGTGCGCGGGAGATGAACTGGCTGGACAAATTTGAACGCCGTTTCGGTTTTCTCGCGATTCGAGGATTACCGCGCATTCTTGTCGGCTTCGCAGCGCTCGTCTTCGGCCTGACCTGGCTGCTTCCCGGTTTCACGTCCATGCTCATGCTCGATCCCGTTCGGATTCGCCACGGTGAAGTTTGGCGGCTCATCACTTACATTTTCATTCCGCAAGCGACCAGCCCGTTATGGGTCCTGTTTGCGCTTTGGTTTCTTTGGTGGGTCGGGGAAGGCCTGGAACGCGCCTGGGGATCGTTCCGCCTCACCCTTTATTTTTTGGTTGGGATGATCGGCACCACCGTGGCCGCATTTTTCTTCGGCAGCAATTTTTCCAACTCGATGCTGCTGATGTCGTTGTTCCTCGCCTTCGCCCACTTTTACCCGGAGGAAATCATCTACATCCTGTTCATTCTGCCGGTCAGAATCAAATGGCTGGCGTGGATTGCCGGCGCGTTCTTGTTGTTTGGATTTTTTACCAATTCGAACTCGTATCGAGCAGCGTTGATCGCGGCGTTGGCCAATTACCTAATTTTCTTCGGACCGGAATTTATTTATCGAGCACGGCATCGGCACGAGGTCTCCAGTCGTCGAAAACGTTATGAGGATCAGGCCCGCAGTGAGACCGAGCCGCTTCACAAATGCGCGGTTTGCGGTGCGACCGAGTTATCGGATCCCAATCTAGACTTCCGTGTCGCAAGCGATGGCGAAGAATATTGCGTGGCGCACCTGCCGTCCGCGCAAACCGCAAATCGGAGGTAGGGGCGGTTCACCGAACCGCCCGCAAAGGCCAATCCGGCTCGGATCGATTGAGTCAATAGCCCCTACCAGCTTGACCGCAATTCTCCAGAGCGGACACTACGAGCGATGACCGACAAGAACGCGACGCTCATTCCCGAACAGGGTTGGCACTGCCTGCATTTGTTTTATCACGTCGAGTACGGGCAATGGCAATTGCTCAGCCGTGAGGAGCAGAATTCAGCGAAAACGAATCTTGCAACCATCGTGCAGGAAGTTCGCGCGATGGATTCGACGCAGTTGCTCACCCTCAGTGTCGTCACGCCGAAAGCAGATCTCGGCTTCATGTTGATCACGCCCGATCTGCAAACAGCGAACAAGATCGAGAAGCAACTTTCGCTGTCCTTGGGCGCCGATGTGCTCACTCCGGTCTACAGTTATTTGTCGCTCACCGAAGAAAGCGAATACATCACGACCGAAGAAGAATACGTCGTGACCCTCGATCCGGAGGCGAAGCGCGACCCGGCAAAGCTGGAGGAGGCGTTAAACATTTTTCGCGAGCGAATGAAACATTACCGGCAGGAGCGTGTTTATCCGACGCTGCCCGATTGGCCGGTCGTTTGTTTTTATAATATGAGCAAGCGCCGCGGCGAACAGCGCAACTGGTACGCGCTACCTTACGATGAACGCCGCAAGTTAATGCAAGGCCACGCGACAGTCGGCCGGCAATACGCCGGGAAAGTGAAACAACTCATCACCGGCTCAACCGGACTCGATGATGCCGAATGGGGTGTGACCTTGTTTGCGCGAGACACCTTCCAGATCAAAGCGATCGTTTACGAGATGCGCTTCGATCCGGTGAGCGCGGAATACGCCGACTTCGGCGAGTTTTTTATCGGCATTCAACTGCCGCTCGACGAATTGTTCCGCCGCTTGCAACTCTGATTGTCGATCTTACGATTCCTCGATCCGTCGGGATGGGTGACAGAGTGGTCGATTGTGCACGCCTGGAAAGCGTGTGTGCCGAAAGGCACCGAGGGTTCGAATCCCTCCCCATCCGCCAGCGTTCGCTTGGAGCGAAGCGCAAAAGCGAAGGCTGCCACGCCGGAGTGAAACGAAGGCTGGCCTCACTTTTCGAAACATTGCGTCGACGTCGCTCCAAGGCTACGGCTTGGCAAGCTAGTTCATTTACCGCGATCGCGTCGCTCTAAAATCTGGAATTCCTGCCGCAGCTTCACGACACTTCCGTCCGACAACACGCCGCGAAAATTCACGTTTGGATAAACCAAACAATCGCGTCCGAGAACCGAGCCAGGATTAATCACCGCGTTACAGCCGATCTCTGTTCGATCCCCAACGATCGCGCCGAATTTGGTGAGACCGGTGGCGATCGGACTTTCGCCTGCGGCTACGCTAATCTCGCCGTGATCGAGTTTCACGTTCGATAAGATCACGCCCGCACCGAGATGCGCTTTAAATCCAAGAATCGAATCGCCGACGTAGTTGAAATGCGGCACTTGAGCTTCGTCGAAAATGATGCTGTTTTTGAATTCGCACGAGTTGCCCATGACGACGCCGTTGCCGACAACGACGTTCTCGCGCACGTAGCAGCCGCTACGGATCTGGCAATTCTCGCCGATCCAGGCCGGTCCTTTTAGAACCGCGCCTTGTTCGACGATCGTGCCGCGGCCAACGAACACATTGCTGCTGATGAATGGCCGGCCGACGAGCTCGCCGAGCACCGCCGGTTTCAAACGAAATTGCAAATAGCTCGCGATTTGTTTGAGCGCGTTCCAGACGTAGCTCTGATCTTCGAATAATTTCGGGTGGGCCGTGTGTTCGAGATTGAGGAATTGTGCGGGCGCAAACATTTCGTTAAGCGCCGGCGCGTCGCGTAATCTTCTGTCCGTCCTTGGTGTCGCGCGCTTCCCAGCCCAGCGCATTCA
>Ga0209160_1002388_pt1 | contig 15619 bp, 18 predicted proteins | sample GraSoiAngelo_153_FD_186167 | JGI IMG/M metagenome (GOLD analysis project Ga0209160, IMG submission 186167) | Grasslands soil microbial communities from the Angelo Coastal Reserve, California, USA - 14_1009_12_40cm (SPAdes) (version 2) | ecosystem: Environmental > Terrestrial > Soil > Grasslands ... | reverse complement strand
CGAAGGATCCGGTGATGCGCCAGAAGCTCGCGCAGCTCTGGATCGACACCGAGTGCCTCAAGTACACTGGCGCGCGGGCGATCACCAAGCTCCTGCGCGGGGAGATGCCGGGCCCGGAAGCCTCGACCGGCAAGATGGCTTGGGTCGACACGCATCAGCGGCTGCAAGAGATCGCGATGGAGATCGAAGGGCCGTATTCGCAGCTCGTGAAGGGCTCGGACTGGGCGGTCGAGGGCGGCGTCTGGCCGCATTCGTTCCTCCGCTCGCGCGCCAACTCGATCGAGGGCGGTACGACCGAGATCCAGAAGAACATCATCGCCGAGCGGTTGCTCGGCCTGCCCAAGGACTAGCCCCATGGACTTCGGGTTCAGCCAGGAGCAAGAGCTACTCCGCTCGACCGCGCGCAAATTCCTCGAGAACGAATGCACGTCCGGATTCGTGCGGGCACGGATGGAAGAGCCCGCCGGTGTCACGGACGAGTTCTGGGCCAAGCTCGCCGAGCAAGGTTGGCTCGGCCTGATTTATCCCGAAGAGCACGGCGGCTCGGGGCTCGGCTTCGTCGACCTCACGGTGCTGATGGAAGAGATGGGACGCGTCGTGATGCCCGGGCCATTCTTCTCCACCGTGCTGCTCGGGGGCCTGGCCATCCGCGAGGCGGGCTCGACGGCGCAGAAGAAGGAATGGCTCACGCGCATCGCGGCCGGCCAGGCCAAGGCTACGCTCGCCTGGACCGAGCCGAGTGCTCGCTGGGACGCGGCCGGCGTTACGTGCACGGCGAAGGAAGAGAAGGGCGGCTTCGTGCTCAACGGCACGAAGCTCTTCGTCCCCGACGCTCATCTCGCCGATGCGATCGTGGTGGTCGCGCGCACAGGCGAGGGGAAAGCGGAGGACGGTGTCAGCCTCATCCTCGTCCCCAAGGGCACGCGCGGCCTTCAAGTGAAGCTCCTGCCCACGATGGATCAGACGCGCAAGCTCTGCGAAGTGTCCTTCCAGGACACGGCGGTGCCGGCCGACGCGCTGATGGGCGTCAAGGGCAAGGCATGGCCGACGCTCACGCGCGTGGTCGAGCGCGCGACCGTGGCGCTCTGCGCCGAGATGTGCGGCGGCGCCCAGCGCGTGCTCGACATGACCACGGACTACGCGAAGATCCGCATCGCGTTCGGCAAGCCGATCGGGACCTATCAAGGCGTCAAGCACAAGGCCGCCGACATGCTCGTCGACGTCGAGAACGCGAAGTCGCTCACGTACTACGCCGCCTGGGCGGTCGACGAGAACGCTCCGGAAGCCTCGCTGGCGGCCTCGATGGCCAAGGCGTACGTCACCGACGCCTATCGCAAGGTGGCCGGCGCCGGCATCCAGCTCCACGGCGGCATCGGGTTCACCTGGGAGCACGACCTGCACCTCTACTTCAAGCGCGCCAAGTCGTCCGAGTTCACGTTCGGCGATGCGACGTACCATCGCGAGCGGGTCGCGCAGCTGATCAATTTGTAGTGCCTCAGACGTCCAGCCCGAAGACGCCGGTCGAACCGAAGCCGGCGGCGTCGGTCGTGCTCGTGAGGGACGCGCCGCCCGGCTCGCCCGAGCCGCTCGAGGTCTACATGATCCGGCGGAACCGCAACATGAAGTTCCTCGGCGGCTACTACGCGTTCCCCGGCGGCAAGGTCGATCCCGATGACAGCGCGCCGGAGGCGCTCGCTCGCTGCCGCGGGATGGACCCGGCTGAGGCCGAGGGAATCTTCACGGGGCACGAGGGCACGCCGGCGCTCGCGTTCTGGGCCACGGCGGTGCGTGAGCTCCTCGAGGAGACCGGCGTTCTGCTCGCCTGCGATAAAGACGGACGCGCGCTCGATCCTGCAGCACCGCCGGTCAGGGACGGGATCGAGCGCTGTCGCAAGGCGCTCATGGCCGGCGAGGCGCCGTTCACCGAGCTGATCGCCCGCGAGGGCTGGTACTGCGATCTCCGCTCGCTTCGCTACCTCTCGCACTTCATCACGCCGACCTCGAGTCCGATCCGCTTCACCGCGCGTTTCTTCCTGAGCCCGATGCCGTCGGGCCAGGAGCCACGGCTGTTCACCGAGGAGACGTCCGAGGGGTTTTGGATCTTCCCGGGCGAGGGCTATCGTCGCTTCCTCTCGGGCGACATGAAGATGGCCGAGCCGGGCGAATACGGTCTCGGCTATCTAGCCCAGTTCGCCTCGCTCGACGAGCTGATTGCCGCCCACCGCGACGGCCGCCACAAGTTCCAGGGCATCGCCGACCGGATGGAAGTCTTGTGGTCGAGCTTCGACTGGAAGCAGAACCGGTTTCCGGGCTTAAGTAGCTAAATCAAAGAAGAATTTCGTGACCGCTATCCACTTTCTATATACATTCCCGCGTTCATTCAACCCGAACCCCTCGCTCACGATGCTCCGCCGCTGTGCCGACGACGAAGCACCTCATGAGCCCGGCGGCCTTGAACGGCGCGATCCCAGCCGGCACTGGCCGTCAGCACCCTTCGCATTCGTCATTCGAACGCGAAGATGCGCTTCCAGTCGTTCTGCATGCTGATGACGACCCAGCCGCGCTTCTTGGCCTCGGCCATCAGCGCGTCGGGGAAGGTGCCAACCTTCGACTTCGGCCCGTAGGCGTACTCGCGCTTGTCCGTCGTCGTGGTGCACGAGCATCATGAGCCTGGCGCCGTCGCCGGCCTGGGTGTACTCGAGCATCTGCTGATCGCCTGCCGAGTTGCCGAAGGCCGCCACAGCGCGCCGCCCGATCATCAAGTGGATGCCGACCGGCTTGCTAACCTTGTCGTCGATCAGCAGCACCTTGGGCACCTTGGTCAGAGTGGCCTTCCCGTTCTTGTCATACCCGAACTTCGTGTCGGCGGCCGACCCCACGACCTGCTCGGGCGGGACGCCGTAGACCTTCTCTGCGTACGTGGGTACGAAATCCTGCCCCCGCCGGTGACGAAGTAGGTCTTGTAGCCGCTCGCGCGCAGGTATTGCATCACTTCGAGCATCGGCTGATAGACGAGCTCGGTGTAGGGGCGCTCGAAGCGCTGGTGCTTCGCCTTGGCGATCCAGTCCTGGACGATCGTCTGGAAAGCCTCGACCGTCATACCCGTGTGGGTGATGGCGAGGATCTTCTCGAGGTCCGGGACCGTCAGCTTGGCCATCGCCGCCCGGTCGCCGGAGAGCACGGTCTTGAAGGGCTCGACGTCCTTCATCTTCGGGTCCTTCTGCGCCATGACCCCTACTTGATGCAGCGCGAACATGACCTGCGTGTACATCGGCTGCTCGACCCAGGTTGTGCCATCCTGATTGAACGCAGCGATGCGTGCCTCGGGCGCGACGAATTTGGGGCTCGCCTTGTCGGTGGTGACGCGCACGAATTCGAATACTGGTCCATGTGTCCATCCACGGCTCGCCTGGGCGGCCGCGACCGCTCCATCAAACAACCCGCCCCCAGGAAGGCGAACCGGTACGACTCCCGACGCTCTGCCGGTTGGATGTTTGGCGGTTGAAGGGTCTTCATCAATAGGACCTTTGTCCCACCGGATTCTGCGGAAGCCGGAACACGAACGCCCCGCCCGGGACTGCACCGGCCGGATTGTGCGCGACTCCAGGCGATGCTGCCGCACGTAGACTCGTGTTTCACGTCCATATACTCTCGCTTTGAGGGCTCACCGCCGATCGGAGTTGGAGGCGGGAGTAAAACGCCTACACTGGAGAAGCCCGGGTCATATGCCTCTCGATGAGTACCGAAAGAAGCGCCGGTTCGACGTCACCAAGGAGCCGGCGGGAAAGAGGGTCCCGGAGCCGGCGGGAAAGAGGGTCCCGGCCCCGCGGTCTGGGAAGAAGCTCGTCTACGTCGTCCAGAAGCACCGCGCGACGGCGCTCCACTATGACTTCCGCCTCGAGTGGAAGGGCGTCATGCTCTCGTGGGCGGTGCCGAAGGGGCCTTCCTTCGATCCCTCCGTCAAGCGGCTGGCGATGCAGGTGGAAGACCATCCGATCGAATACAACAAGTTCGAGGGGATCATCCCCGACGGGGAGTACGGTGGCGGGACCGTGATGATCTGGGACGCTGGTCACTGGACGCCGGAGCCGGCGGACGTGGACGCGGCCCTGAAGCGCGGTGAGCTGAAGTTCCGGCTAGAGGGCAAGAAGCTGCGTGGCTCCTGGGTTCTCGTGCGCACGCGCGGACGTCCGGGAGACAGTAAGCCCGCCTGGCTCCTGATCAAGCACCGCGACGAGTGGACGAGTACAGAGGAGGTCACGGAGCTCGCCCCCCGCTCGATCGTGTCGAACCGCCTCCTGGTCGAGATCGCGCGCGACGAAGGGGGAAACGTCCAGAAGGCGGCGGACGGTGACCCGCCCGCGCTGTTGCGCGAGATACTGAACAACCCCGGGATGCTGGCGCCAGCCAGGAAGAGCCGCCAGAAGGCCATCTGGCACTCAAACAGAGCGATGTCTTGAGGGGCACGGTCCTTCTTCCGGAGCGCTTTGCGTGAGCCCGCGTGGAAAGACTTCGGCCGCCCGGCCGGACGTCCCGCTCCAGATTTCGAACCCGGACAAGGTCTTCTGGCCGGACGAAGGCTATACCAAGCTCGACCTCATTCGCTTCTACGTCGAGGTGTTCGAGCCGCTGAAGCCCTACGTGAAGGACCGATTGTTATCGCTGGAGCGTTGTCCCGATGGAATGGCGGGGGAGTGCTTCTACCAGAAGCAAAAACCGCCGAGCATGCCCGCGGCTACCCCGACCCAGCCTGTCCGGCACGAGAAGGGGACCACCAACTACGTTGTCGGCGGGAAGCTCGTCACGCAGCTCGCTCTGGTCAACCTGGGCTGCATCGCGATCCACGTCTGGGGATCCCGCAAACAGAACCCGAGGAAGCCCGACTGGGTCTGCTTCGACCTCGATCCCGACTCGGGGAAATTCGCTGACGCCGCTCGCGCCGGGATCCGGCTCAAGGAAGCCCTGAGTGCGCTAAAGCTGGTGTCCTATCCCAAGACATCCGGGAAAAAGGGGCTTCACGTCTTCGTGCCCATCCGGACGGGCCCCGATGCCGACGAGGTGCGCGGCTTCGCCGAGACCCTCGGCCAGCACCTGTCCCAAGCCGACCGGAATGAGATGACCATGGAATCTCGCATTGCGGCCCGCCAGGGGCGCGTCTACCTCGATCCGTTTCGGAACGGGTTTGCGCAGACGGTCGTGCCCCCTTACTGCGTGCGGCGCGCTGCCAAGGCCCCGGTGTCGACGCCCCTTGCTTGGTCCGAGGTGCGGCCGACTCTCGATCCCTCCGAGTTCAACCTCGGTAACTTCGGTAGGCGCTTGGCAAAGAAGGATCCGTGGGAGGACTTCTTCGAAAACCGCCAGCCTCTCGCTCACGCTCTCCGTGCGGTCAGGAGCCTCTGAAGGCGCTGACCGGATCCGGCAGGTAGAAGCCCCGGGCTTCCAGCGACGACGTCAATCAAAGATCCCTCAAAGGTGACAGACTAGCCTGGCTACTGAATCCCGTTCACGGCACCATTGCGAGCCCTTCGAACGGGACAGCGGCGAACACGTCTGACAACCAAATCCCGTTGGGGCCACCACCGCATTAGGTAAAGTCAGACCGGCGAGCACAGGCTCCAGTCGTCCCGTTCCCTCGAACACGTAGTACCGGCCCCTTTCATCTCCCTGCGGTGTGAAGCGAAGCCGTCCCTCCAGGAGTGTGCGCAGAATCTGTCGCGCCTGTTGCACGTGCTTGGTCAGGAGGGCCTTCCAGTCCTCCATCTTCTGCCGAAGTTCAAGCTCCAGACAGGCCACATCGAGAACGCCCATCTGCGCGAGCTGATCGAAGGCTATCAGCTCATGCTGGAGGTGGTCTCGCCGACTTTGACGCTCTGTGAGCGCGGCTAAGAGTGCGGATACGGGCCCCGCGAGCGCGACGGCCTGGGTAAGGTTGCCGATTTCCCTTTCAATCTGCGCGAGCGCCGTCGTCAGACGCTCGCGCTCTGCCGTCTGCTGTTGGGCGGAGGGGCGCAGCCGTGCGAGGGCCTCCTCCACTGCGGCCGCTACCACCTCGGGGCGAAGCACCGTCTCTTCCAGGAGACCGAGCACGGCCCTGTCTGTCACGTCCATAGGGGCGGGCAGACTATTGCCGCAGACACGAGGCCCCCGGGTGACGTGCGTGAGACACATGTACACGCACTCACGGCCCTTGCCGTGGCGCACGGTGAGTGCCCCACCGCAACAAGCGCACACCGCCATGCCGGTCAGGAGGAACTTGGACGCGACGCCGTTGACGGGCTTGCCCCAGAGCTTCCCGCGGGTGTCGCGCAGATAGATCTCGCGTGCGCCGCGCAGGCGGTCGTGAGCAGCCGTCCACAGCTCGTCGCTCACGATCCGTAGCTCAGGCGCTTCAATGCGGACCCAGTCATCGAGCGGGCGTTCCGAGCGACGCTTCCTGCCCCACCGATCCCGCTTTTTGGTCTTGCCCCATACCACGAGGCCCCGATAGAGGTCGCGGTAGAGCATCTCGCGGATGGCCGAAGGGCTCCAGCCCTTAGGCCCGCAACGGCTAGGCCGTGGTGCGGGAACCCCTTCTTCGTTTAACCGATGGGCGATACCTCGGAAACCGAGGCCTCCCGCGTACATCTCAAAGATCCGCCGCAAAACCGCTGCCTCCGCGTCATTGACCTCGCGCTTGACACCGCTCGGTGTGCGTACGTTCGCGTATCCGTAGACGGCGCCACCTGCCACATAACCGGCCCGCGCTCGCCGGACAAGTGCGTCTCGGGTGCGCTGGCGTGCTCTTTCGCGCTCCATCTCGTCGGCGAAGGCAGTGACGGAGAGCAGGAACTTCTCGGTTGGCGAGTCTAGAGTAAGTTCTCGATCTTCCAAATAGGAGAACACGCGCACCCCAGCCGTGATGATCTGCTTGAGTACGTAGGGCGTCTCAATCTGCTCACGCCCGAGGCGAGACTCCTCCGACATGATCAGCACGACAAACGGTGGTCTGGGGCGTAGGGCGTTCATCAGACGCAGAAGCTCCGGTCGTTCAAAATCTGCGCCGCTGATGCCATCATCGACGTAGACGTGCTCGTCGGCCACCGCCCAGCCTTTCTGCTTCGCATAGGCGCGGGCGTGCTCTACCTGCCGTGTCACTGACTTGGCGTCGTCGCCCACGCCGTGCTGTTCGGTGCTCTTGCGCGCGTAGATCGCCGCGATCATCGTGGGCGTCCTCCCTGTCTAAACTTCCGGACGCTCCGGCGCCCGAGGCCCGTCTTGCCCAGCAGGCCCGCGAGCCGGGCGACCGACTCCTTGATCCCGAGTTCGCCGCGCTCCTGTCGGGCGAGCGAGTTCGGGTGGAGGCCAAGCTGAGCGGCAAATGCCCGCTGGGTCAGGCCGAGCCGTTTGCGAATCCGTCGCAGCGCCTCGCCCGTCATCGCGCGTACTATACTTTTCGGATAGCTCTTCGGTCAAGACGCTCGCGAGGGCGTTCACCACAGCTCGGAAGATCTCGGGTGGCAGGTGGTTCACCGTTTGAGGCGCGAGGGGCTCCGACCCCATCAGTGCAGTCCACTATCAAGGCGAGGATCGCGAGTGCTCGGGTTGAGCCGCGTCGGGTTGCGAACTAACGGGGCGCGCCTTTCTGAGGAGCCGCCGGACGGTTGAGCGGCTGCACTTCATACGGCGGGCGATGTCTCCCGCCGACAATCCCTGCTGGTGAAGGCCTACGATTTGTGCGGGCTCTACCTCAGCCGCCGGCCGGCCGAGGCGCACACCCCGCGCACGGGCTCGCTCCAACCCGGCCCGGACTCGCTCGCGGATGATGTCGCGCTCGAGCTGGGCCATAGCGCCGATGATGGTGAACATCGCCTGGCCGATCGGCGTGGCGGTGTCGAACTGTTCCTGGAGAGAGATGAAGTCCAGGCGCATTGAGCGGAAGGTTTCAAGCGCCGTCACCAGGTGTTTCACGGACCGAGCGAAGCGGTCGAAGCGCCATACGAGGATCGCCTGGAACTGGCCGGCCCAGGCAGCGCGCATGAGGCGGTCGAGCGCTGGCCGGCGCTCCTTCGCCCCCGAGAATCCGCGATCGACGAACTCCTCGATGATCGCCCAGCCGCGCTGAGCAGTGTGGGTGCGCAGCGGGGCAAGCTGGACCTCAGGGTCCTGCTCGCTGGTCGACACGCGAGCGTAGAGGGCGACGTTCACGGGCATCCTTCAGCGGACTCTTGGGACACCGGAGGCCCAGACCCGGGCTGACCCCCTGACCGCTGAGCCCCAGCGGGATCAAAAACCCCGGGAAAGGGTTTTGACCGGTCCCTGCCGACCCGCTCGCGGAACGTACAGTCGCGGAGGAAGTCGGCGAGCCGGAGAACGACGAGTGGCTCCTGGCGATCCTCCGCGATGACGAGCCCGAAGTAGCGCTCGTCGAGCCAGCGATAGAGTCGACGGAAGCCTCGGGCGCGCGTCTTGACTTCGAACGTCCGCCCGGCCAGCATGAGGTCGCCCGCCCAGCCAGGCGCCGAGCCCGAGAGCGGCACGCGTCGGCACTCGAGCCCCGCGCCGTGCATCATTGCGCGGACCTTGGTTTCGAATCTGTAGCCCTTGCGCCACGAGCGCCTGCCGGACACGGCATCACCCTTCTGACGCCAAGGCCTGGTGTCCTCGTGAGTCGCCGCGCGCGGCGAGAGCGCACCCCAAGCAACGTGCCGTCCCGCCATAACGGACCCACGTGCCACGACCGCAGATCTCGCAGCGCGCGTAACAGTCAATGCGGCGAGGGCCGCGCCCCGGAAGGGACTCAGGCCACGGCGAGCGACAGTCCCCTTGCTGGTGAAACTGTTGCCGCTCTCCCCCCAGGACAGCGAGCAACTCGCCCTTCCGTGCGGCGAGGGCCGCCCGCAGGTCGGGGGTGAGGACGCCCCACGGGGCGCGATACCGCAGACGGCCGCCGTCGGCCACGAGCTCGATGCCGCGATCACGCGCCTTGGCGAGAAGAGAGAGGGCGCTCAAAGGAGACCCTCCTCCCACTCCCGGGCAACATCGTCCCCGTCGTCCCTGTTGTCCCGCGGCTCGGGTTCGGCGGGCGGGTCCTCTATTCGCTCGAACTCTTCCGGGACGCTCGGGACGATAGGGACATTGGGTTCCGCAACTCGCCTGATCGTGATGAGCCGGCGGCGCTCTCCGCCTGGGGCCCGGGCGAAACCGACCTCGATGCCCTGGGCGCGCAGGGTTGGCGTCAGCCGGCGCAGAGCATTGCTCAGCGCCTGCGGTGTCTTGGGCCAAGTCCTCTCGTGGCGGGTATCGAAGTCAGCTCGCAGCGATAGCTTGCCCAAGAGCGCGTTGGCGGTTCCTTGCCATTCGAGAGTCTCTACCCCGAATTCTTCCTGCATGGCGACGGCCACAGGGCTTGCCTCCATCGACAGGCCCTCGGCGGCCTCTCGGTTGGCGACGTAGGCGCGGAGGAAAGCGCCGGACGAGCACCCGAGCGCCGTTTCCCCGGCGGTCACCCAGGTGACGAAGTCGGCCATCCGAGGCAACGTAGGCAGTTGGACCCGTGCTATCCCCCGGAACGCGGTACTGACGACATCGAGCAGCGCGCCCAGGATCCGGGGGCGTGCAACCTCGAAGCCCCGCTTGAAGTCCGCCTCCGAAAACCGCCGTTCCTCGGGAATGCTTGGGAGGTACAGCAAGAGGGCCCGGTCAAGAAGGTCGGGACGGACGGCGAGCTCTGCGATCCCATTCAAGAGCACCGGACGCTGGGCATCGAGGAGGACTTCCTCCTGGTCGCTATAAAGCTCGCGAGTGGCGAGGGCGCCCCCGGTCGCGAGCCGGCAGAAGGCGTCGGAGATCCATGGGGGCAGATAAGACAGATTGTCGAAGACGAGCATCCAGGAATTCGTCGCCGTGATCATGAGATCGCGAGCATCGCGCGGCCCGCTTCGCTAGTCCGCGACGTTTGGATCGACGAGCATCCTGGCGACGCGAGCCATGCTGCTCTTCGCGCTGCCTTGCTCACCGTGGAGCACGAGAATGGGGTAGGGGCCAACGGGCCGAAGACTCGCGAGCAGCCAGCCGACGAAGAGCAACCAGTCGTCGTCAGACCCGAAGTTGAGGAGCGGTCTGAGCTCGGTGAGACGACCTCCAGCGATGGGGTATGGGAGCGGCTGCATGCCGCGAGGCCGGCGAAACTTCACCGGCGGGCTGGCGGTCACTCGCCAACCCTCCTCGGTGATCTCCACGGCCTCCCAATTCTTGTTTGCAAGATCGAGATAGATCGCGCCCATGGTCTGCCCGACCCGTACGAACACTTGGCACTCGGGGCTGTCATATCGCGCGCACGCCTCGAGGTAGCCGAGGGCCGAGGACAACGCGGCCTCCTGAGGAGGCTTCGCTTGATCCTGGAAGAATCGGCGCACCAACCAGTGCCGGAAGGCGCGAGACCGGAGTGGCAGGGTTTCGCGGTGTCCGTTGACTGTGGCCGTAACGTAGGGAGTCTCACCATCAGGCGCATGGAAAAGCTCCACCTCGGCCGCCAGGGCGATGAGCATCGCCGCTTGGTTCCCGGTAGGTTCGTCGTCAGCATCGGCGGAGGCGCCCGAGCCTGGCTCGAACAGTTCACGGAGCTCGCGCCAACCTTTGCCCACACAGCCGTTGTGGTGACACCCAGCGGCAATCGCGCCGTTCGCAAACTGCACGATGTAGGCGGCACCGTTCGTGTGGGTCGAGTCGAACGGGCAGGGCCTAAGGATCCACTTTCGGCCCCAGTTCCACGAGCCCGCGCGTACCACTGGCGGTTGGTATTTGGCAATCCAACCGTCGAGGTCGAAGCCAGGGCGGTGCGATGAGGGTCGACCGCGTGGCGCCTTGGGAATCTGGGGGGCGGAGAGCGCCTCGAGGAGCTTGGGTGGGACACTGATTGCGTGGTCTGGCCTGTCAACCAGTCGGGCAAGTCGATGAGGCCGCTCTACGGTGTTGTCGCCTTTCATGTTCAACGTCCCTGGCAGGCGGATCAGACGCCCAGCATTGGCGGTCGCCTGATCGATGACGACGCGGTCATCGCCGAAGCGGAGGGCCAGCCTCGCGAGTACTTGCTTGATGAGAGATGTTGTCGACGCGTCATTGGGTAAATCGATCCGATAAAGGAGGTACGCGCCATTGCCAGAATCGACGAGGAGCGGATCAGGCCAGCCATCCGAGGACAACGAGGTTCGAATCTCACTGACGCGATCCGCAGCTACCTGATGCTCAGTGTCTGTCGCGGCAACCCCGGAGGGCCGCACCGGGTCAAGGTCGATAAAGAGCCAACGGCGACGGGCGATCTCATGGTCTCGGGTCGCATGCTTGGCGCGCTCCGTGACGCGGTTCGGGGAGCGTGCCAGCAACGTCGGCTCGACAGGGTTGACGGTGACGTAGGCGCCGGCCGCGCGACCACTCCAACAGGCGGCCGCCTCGGCAAGCGCGGAGAGATCATCGAAATACCCCGACACGACGCCCTTTTGCGTTTGGAGCACACGTAGTTCGACGACCGTCCCAGGATCCAGGAGCACGCCAAGAGCGTCCCGGATGATCGCTGGTGACGCGTGATGCATCACGGCCTCTCAAAGGCCCTGCTGCCGGTGCCTGCCGTTGTCGTTTAGGACCTCGCGCTGTTTGGCCTGCAACGAAGCCCACGCGCACGTTGGTGAGCAGAAGTGTTCTGTCACGGTCCCGGACAGAGAGGGCGTTGGCGTAAACTGCTTGCCGTCCCACAGGCAATGCAACGCCCCGGAACGCTTGACGACGGCGGTAACGGCTTTCTCTTCAAGCCGCACCCGATCAGGCCGATCGACCTTCGCAGGCTCCGGGCCTCGCACTTCGGGCTGATCCCTCGGAGTGCTCGAGGACTGCGGTGCCCGGCCAGTGAGCACTGATCTTTGCTCGAGCTGCGAGGGGGCGCGATCAGGCAGTACGATCTTTTTCATAGCTCGCTGTCTTAAGAAGAGCGTTCTGGCCGGGTGGCTGCACGCCAGGACAGTCGCGTGTCTAGTCCCGTTCCTCCTTGTCGAGGTCGACGTCCTCGTCGAGGTCCAGCAACTCACTGAGTTGGCCCTGCATGAACTCCAGCGCCGTCTCAAGCTCCTCGACACGCTCCTCGAGTTCAGCTTTCGTCCTTCGACGGTTGCTCATGCGCCGTTCCTCCTCGCCGTGTTCCTTCACTCCAACGTCGACGCAGCTTGCCTTGAAAGGTTGCGCGATCATCGCGCGCCTGTTGCGCCAGCCAGCGTTCGATGGCTGACGGGCTGAACCGCAGTCGTCGCCCTACCCGTTGAACTGGTAGCGCCCGCCGCTCGGCAAGGTTGTAGATGGTGCGGGGAGCCAGGCGCAGCAGAGCCGCTACCTCCTGGACATCAAGCAGGCGCTCCATTAGGCTCCTTCTGAGTCCACTGGATTCCTCCACTCCTCAGCAAGTGACAGATAGCCGGAGGTTAAGTGTCGTGGACCGGAAGCGTTACGAACTAGAGTGCTTGATCCGGCGCCCGAAGTATCGAAGTGACCGCGAACAGTTCTACCGAGAGCTACCGCGGCTTCAAGACCCGAGTCAGTGGGACAAAGACGACCAAGGCCGGAGTGGGTTCATACCAACCGACGATGAGCGAAGAGTCTGGAAAGCCTTCGACAAGCAGTATCCCGAGCGGGGAATGGATCACACATCTTTCGTGGTGGAACCATACCCATTGACGTACGACCCGGCTTGGAAGGTTGCTGTCGACCGTGCGGTCGACAACTTCTATCGTCGACATCACAGAATGCCGCAAGGGCTGGTAACTCGTGCTGCGATCGACGATTCGACGCCGAGGCCGGAATGCGAAGAGATCTATGCAGAGGCGCGACGCCTCTTCAACGCAATGAGTGAGTGGCAGCGCGGGGTCTATCGCTCCAGCGGAGACGTGATCTTTCGTGACAGTCGAGTGCTGATTCCCATCAGCGCAGAGACGACACTAGAGCAAGTGACGCGAATTTGGGCAATCGTTGAACGGGCTAAGTCAGCCTGCTACGGTTCACTGCGCCGAAGAAGGGTTCCACGAAAGTCTGTTTATGCGCATCGGATTGCGGCTTGGGTCCTTGTTCGTGAGCGTGGCTGGACCACAAAGAGAGCCGCCAAGGAAACCCGTCTGCACCTGCGGACGTTTCTCCGTCGGTATCGCGAAGCGGCCAAAGACATCGAAGGACAGGCGGACGCGTTATCGGAAAGGACGTTCCCTGACCACGTTAGGACGTGCGCACGGTGTCAGCGAGCCGAGCAGCGAGGCAGAAGTGATCTCTATTGCCGCTTCGTCCAGCGGGCCCTCGGACCGCGGACGTCCCGGCAGAGGGGCATCAGCGTATCGATCGATCGAGCAGACTCGGCGAAGTCAAAGACGTGGCGACCCTAGGTTGCTGCTCGTGCTCGTTTAACGTTTGATCCCTGACCGGTTGCCGAACGAGGTCGAATGTTGTTACAGAGTGGAACGCGTCCACCCGGCTAGCCTCGAGAAGTGGTCGAAGACCCCAACGGGAGTCGATGCCTTTTGGAGCGTACAACTTCGCGGGAGTATTAGAGGGCCGCCTTCTAAGTCTCACCGACGAGACGTCAGGCCGGAAGCACCTGTGGGGGGGCGGTTGGATCGAACTACCTCTGTCGGAAGAAATCCTGGCTGGCGGCTTCCGGAGCTCTCCCGGCCCCAGCGATCTTGCGCTCAGTGGCGAAAACAATTGTCGCACCAGCCCTTCATGCTCCTCGACGATGCTCTTACTGATGCCGAACGCGCGAGCTTCGCAGAGGTCCATCGTTCCAAGCGGTGCGTCCGGCGAAGACTCTCGAAAATCGAGCACCTGAAAGCACGACCGGCCGGCGGCAGGGTGGTCAGTAACGAACACAAGGTAGAGCTCGCGCCAATGCTCCCCCACGCGAGAAATCAGATCCTCACCGAAACGACGGAGGTACTCCTCGACGTTGGAACGGTATTTGACTTCGACGCTCAAGAGCCGATGGAGCGGTAATCCGTCGTTCGACTGATCGGCAGGCTTCCAGATTAGAAAGTCTGGCAGGAACTCGCTGCCGCCGGTCTTGAGTAACTGCTGCACCTGGCTTTCGCGGCCGAGTCGAGAAACCTTGAAGCCTGATTGGCGCAGAATGCTCTCAACGAAAGCTTCACCGATGCGCCCTTTTAGAGAACTAATGTCCACTGCGGTGGCGTAAGGAGCAAGAAGCGGGCCCGAGCGCGGATCTCCAAAATCAACGGGTTCCATTCTGCCGGGCCCCTATTTTGACCGACCTGCCAAATCAACGAGTCCAAGCTGACAAGTTGGATCGGTTTCGTGCCCGAAACCCGTGTTTAGTCGCGGTCGCGTTTTCGCCACGCTTTTTAGATAGTTCCCAGACGCTCGATGATTCGAAACTGAGAGTGATTAAAACACGCAAGGGAAGATGCAGGAGCTTGGGTTAGGATCATCCCTATAATTCTGTGGAGCTAACGCGGGTCGCTGATGACATAGCGGATGCTCTCGTGGAGATTGATGCCACGAGAGTTTGCTTCAAAGCCTTCCAGCCTGGCATCGGGCCTTATGGCGAACCGCAGCTCGTCAGCGCCCTCAAGCAGCGACTAAATCAACTAGCTCTGTACAAAGGCTTGGTGATCACAAAGCGCACGCCTGATCTGGTCATCAAGGGCCATTGGGCACTAGAGTTCAAGATAGCGCGCCCTTTCGGCGACAACGGAAAGCAGGCGGAGAATTGGTCCGTCAACCTCTTGCATCCCTACGAAGGAAATGTCAGCGCTCTTGGCGATTGTCTTAGGCTGCTCGGCCTTAGCGTTCCGGAGCGAAAGGCAGTCGTCGTCGTCGGATACGAGCACACACCACCAAGAATCACGCTGGCTCCCCTGTTGCACGCCTTTGAAGTCGTCGCAAAACACGTTGCTAGTGTCCAGCTCAGTGAGCAGATTCGAGTTACTCGGCTCGAACTCGTCCATCCAGTTCATCAGCAGTTGACGGTCGCTTGCTGGGAAGTTTTGGGACATACCCCACAGGGTAAAACATCATTTCTCAGCTGATCGGGTTCCTTGACGAAAGCGGCCACTCCTCCGCCACAGAGTTCTTTGCACTTGCCGCGTTCGTGGCCATGGAAGCTGACTGGATCGCTTTCGACCGCCTCTGGCACGAGGCGCTTCGCGACAACCAGGCACCCTATCTGCACATGCGGGAGTTCGCCCACCGGATTGGCGCCTTCACAGGATGGACGGAGGAACGGCGTCGAGCACTGTTGGGCCCTTGTGTACAAGCTCTGAACTCGATTCCAGCCGTAGCGGTGGGAGCGGCGATGTCGGTCGCGGACTTCGAGGCTCTCCATTCGGAGGCACGCTCGGCGCTCGGAGGCACGCTCGGCGCTCCGAGATCCATTCTTTTGTTGTTTCCAAGAAGTTGTTCGTGGCGTGGCTCTCGCTGGTGTCTTCGAGCCCGCTGACGTCCAGGTGGGCATGGTCTTCAGTCAGCAAGACGAGTTTGGGCCATCCGCTCGACGTGGGCCACCGGATGAGATCACTCGATTTCGCAAATATGCGTGCAGTGCCTGCGTTGCAGGCGGCCGACCTATTGGCGTATGAATTCAGGCATCACTACCACC
>Ga0209160_1002387_pt1 | contig 15620 bp, 9 predicted proteins | sample GraSoiAngelo_153_FD_186167 | JGI IMG/M metagenome (GOLD analysis project Ga0209160, IMG submission 186167) | Grasslands soil microbial communities from the Angelo Coastal Reserve, California, USA - 14_1009_12_40cm (SPAdes) (version 2) | ecosystem: Environmental > Terrestrial > Soil > Grasslands ... | reverse complement strand
ATGGCCACGTGTTCCGCCAGTTTGAGCAGCATCGGCTTGTCTGGCTTGGCATCTGGCGCCTGCGCCGCGAGTCCCGCCAACGCCTGCTGCAGCGTATACTGCGCCCGCACCGGCATGGCGCTCAAGCGCGATTGGAACGTCGGCACGTCCATGCGGTGCTCAGAATCTTTCCGCGATTTGCCCAATTGTGCGAACAATCCGAGCATGGAGCGAACGTCCTCTTCCTCGACAGTGAATCCGCCGCTTGTTCCAGTTGCTGTTCCCGGCAGACTGGCGACTCCTCCAGTCGCGCCGCTTCGCAACAGAGCCGAGGCGGTCAACCATTTTCCAGGTGTGGCCACGTCCGTTCCGCCCGCCGCTCCCGCGCCGGTTGCGGTCCCTCCGCCACTGCCTACCCCGCCGCCACGACCGCCGCCTGTTCCGCCGCCGGCACCCCCACCGCCGCCGGCACCTGCACCACCTCCGGCGCCTGCACCACCGCCGGCACCTGCACCACCGCCGGCACCTGCTCCAGCTCCGGCACCTGCACCAGCTCCGGCACCTGCACCACCGATGCCCCCGGCAACTCCGCCGCCCCCCATGGTAGTCGAGTCCCACAAGCTGAAACCGCCAGGCTCAGCACTGCCGCTGCTTCCAGTTCCGCTTCCCCCAGTGCCTCCGCCGCCCGATCCTCCGCCGCTGCCTAGGCCGAATCCAGGCCCGGGGCCGCCGGAGCCGTGCCCTGGTCCGCCCATCCCGCCACCACCGCCGCTAGCACGCATACTCTCCGCGGCCAGGATCATTTGCAGCATCTTGTTGGGGTCTTCGAAGAAGTCTCTAAATTTGTCTCCCGCCGCGCCGAGTACCTTCTGCGTAAGTTGCGCCGCAACCTTGATGCCCGCCACCGAAGCGTCTTCCGCGACGTAGCGGATTTCATTCACCTTGATGCTGGTATCTCCTGCCAGCGCGGTTTTCAATTGTTCGGCCAGAGAGGAAGGCTTGGCGTTTCCGCTAGGGAAGGCACGCACAAACCTCGCGAATTGCGGTTGCGTAAGAGTCGGGGAAAAATGAATGCTCGCGATTCCTGAGGCAATCAGTAGCTGCGCGAAGCTTCGTTCGCCGGCAGCCGATCCGAGCGGCACGCCGTCCAGCAAAATCTGGTTTCCCGACGCACCTAGAAGCACACCGCCACCGTTGCTGTCATCCAGCGCACCACGCAGTTCTTTCCACGCTGTTTCGAACTGGGCCGCCGTGCGCACATGCCCGAATTCGTACAGCCGTGCGAACTTCAGCAGAATGTTCAGGCTGCGGACAAACGCACGCGCCCCGCCTCGTTGTTCCTGGATCATAGCTCTCGGCGCTAGACTTGGCCCCTCCTTACCCTTCCCTCTACAGTAGATTCACCTACGCCCAGAGACAAGCCTCCCGCCGCCTCCTGTACCCATCTCAATAACAGATTCTCATCCCATTGGGGAGCCTTATTGTCCCCTGGGCCGGCTCTTGAACGTGGCTTGCTGAGACGACGCTCCCCCTCGATGAGCCCGCATCTGGGCCCCCAGAGTGACGGGTCTTACGACCCGTTTTCTTATTCTTCGGGCCCGCGCTTTAGACCCGCAGCTAAAACCTTCGCCACCCAGGAACGCGTGTCCACCCCTGGTCGCCTCGCCGAGGTTTGCCCGCCTGTTGGAAGGGAAAAAATCGCTGTTGTCTGACGAGTCGCGCAAGTTCATAATCAGACTGTTCTTATGAAACAGCCGGCCGAGAACGCACCTCTGAAGGAACTGGACGATTGGGACGATTTTGTCGCCGCCCGCTATCGTCAGGGCAAATCGGAAGAGGAGTTCCGTAACTACAAAGCCGACGCCAATCCCACGGTGACCGAGTTCTACCGTCAAAACCACGCTGGCCAGACCCTTGATTTTGTCTTGAGAAAAAAGGCGGAATACTGTGGCTTGAACCGGGGCAAGAAGGGTATTTGGGAAATGGCCGAGTACCTGAATACCCTGGTGGACGACAGCGATCCTGACACCGATCTGACTCAGACCGAGCACCTCCTGCAGACCGCAGAGGCGATTCGCAAGGATGGTCATCCGCGCTGGTTCATTCTCGCCGGCTTTTTGCACGATCTTGGAAAAGTGCTCTGCCTCTATGGCGAGCCCCAATGGGCCGTAGTCGGCGATACCTTCCCCGTCGGCTGCAGATACTCGGATCAGATCGTTTTTCCGGAATTCTTCCCCGCCAACTCTGATAGCGCGATTCCGGATTACCAAACCGAGTATGGCATCTACGAACCGAACTGCGGTCTCGATAGCGTGCACCTCTCGTTTGGACATGACGAATATGTCTATCAGGTGACGCGGAGGTATGTGCCGGAGGAGGCGCAGTACATGCTCCGGTACCATTCGTTTTATCCCGCGCATCGCCACGGCGCTTACCGGCACCTTATGAACGAACACGACGAGCGCCTGTTTGCATGGGTCCGGAAGTTCAATCCCTACGATCTATACTCGAAAGGCCGCGAGCGGCCGAAGACACAAGAAATCCTTCCTTACTACCAGGACCTCGTGGCAGAGTTTTTTCCTGAAAAAATTGACTGGTGATCGGCCCGAGACGCGTGGCCCAACCTTAACGCGCCAGTGTCGGTTGAGAAGGAGAACCCCATGCAGAGCAGGCCTGCTTTGAAGCCCGCTGTGGACTGTCTCCTCGACCTCAACGGCGATTACATTCGAGCGGTCGAAACCTCCGATGTTTCGCGCTTTGCAGAAATCCTGGCCGACGACTTTCTCTGCTCCCAGCCCGACGGATCGCTCCTGGACCGGGAAGCATTCTTGAGGCACACCGCGGCGCCTGCGAAGATCTCGAATCTCGAAGCCCACGACGTCAAGGTCCGGATCATGGGCGACGTCGCGATCATTCACGCGCGAACCACCTACACCATGCCGGACGGACGGCCCGGAGCGGGCCGCTACACGGACGTGTGGGGACGGAGGAACGGCCGATGGCTGGCCGTCTCAGCCCACGTTACCCGTTGTTAAGATGTGCCAACCCGCTCGAACCGTCGTTTCGGGTGACTCCCTTTTCCACCCAGTCTATCGCGGCCTCAGTACGACGAACTTTGTCATCGTATAGCCTAGCGCTGCCCCCAAGAACAGATCCGATGGGAAGTGCGCTTGAGTCGTAACCCGGGAAAAGCCGATCGCGGCGGCCGCGCCGTAGGACACCCAGGGCACCCAGCGATGCTGCCGATAGCGATGGGAGAAAACGGTTGCAACGGCGAACGCCGCCGTCGCATGGCCGGAAGGAAAGCTTGTGTTTATACCGCTGAGAGATCTCGGACTGCTGAACGGCGCGATGTCGGAAGGACGCAGTCGGCGCGTCGCTACTTTCATCGCTACGTCAACGATGGCGCTGTCGGCGTAGGCTTCCCCGGCGAGCAGCGCGGTCCTCTGCGAGTAGCACGCGGAGCGGAATCGCCCCACCACCAGAAAGAGCGCGGGAACGACGGCCGTTTCTGCCGCGGTGATGCGTCCGGAGAAAAGGTCGTTAAAGCCTTGGAATCGCCCCGTGCGCCTGAAGTAAGGCGTGTCGTGGGGGTCGGCGGTGATGAGTGCCGCCGTCACTCCCGTTACCAAGAGCGTGGGCAGCCAGTGCCGTCCCTTCCCGAGTTGCACCGGAAACAACCAGATGTCTTTCTGATCCTGAAGAACGTTGTGCGGGAGCGTGCGCCAGGAGACGTCGCGCTCCGCTCCAGCTAGCGCCGGGTCTTGCGGCCCCCCGTCCGCGGCCGTGGTTCGCGGCTCTTCCCGTGCACCAGCCAAGGGACACCAAAATTCAATCCCCATACACACTACGGAGCACAGCAGCCAGGAACGGCGGAATCTGCCGTGAGGCCCGGATTTCGCGCGTTGGTTTCTTCCTTCCCACATGGCCCTTTCAAGCGTACTCATGGACTGGTTCGTGATCAACTTTTAGCTCGCGCTAAGGCCAGTCTGGGTTCCACCCGCCAAATCTTTTTGAAAGCGATCTTGTCGAGGTCGCGGCTCAGCAGCCTACTGAGTTTGTGCGGGGAACCCGATGCGGTGCACAAGATTTGTGTATCTCGGATCGGAACGCAAGCCATCAAACGCCGGTTCAGTCCTGAGCCCGAAGATTATTTCTTGCGAGCGGACTTGATAGGCCTTTTCCAGCCAGTTGAAGGCATCCAGATTCTTGCCGAGGCGAGCATAAAGCACGGCATGGTCATAAGGATCGCCTGGATTCGTCTTCCAGAGGGACTGCTGCTGCTCAAGCTTCATACTCCAATACCCCTGGGGACCAAGAGTCTGGCACGCCCGACGAAGACGTGAGAATCGCGGAGCGACCACTTCTTTGTTTTCGCCGTAGAGCACAGCAGTTTCCTCCTCCAAATCAATGGCTTTGGAGAAATCGCCTTTCCATTCAAATGCTGACGTTAACAGCCATCGCCCCAGGCCATTCGCGTGATCCATTTCCAATACTTTCCGTCCGCCTTCGATGACAGCGTCATAGTTCCTCCCGTTGAGCAGGGGAACAAGAGCAAGTGCGTTGGCCGCCGGAGACAGCGGGTCGACCTGCCGGACCTTTTTCATTTCTGCGATCGATTCCTCAATGCGGTTCCCCTGCGCCAAATACATCCCATGCCAAAGGAGCGCCCAGGAAGCACCGGGATTCAGTTCGAGGGAGCGGTGAAATTCTCTTTCTGCTTCGGGAAAGTTCCACTCATAAGCATATTTGACCCATGCCAATGAGCTGTGCGCCTGGCTCAGGCTCTCGTCCATTTCGAGAGCCTTCATGGCTGCCTGGCGGGCTTTGAGCAGTCCTTCCTGCGCGGGAATCGACTGCATCGCGGCGGCCCAGCAATACGTCTCAGCCAAATCCGCATAAGCCTGTGCGTATCGCGGCTGCAATTCGATGGCTCTGCCGAAATTCACGATCGCTTTTTCGAAGCCGTCTGGCGTAATTTGCGCCGCATAGTGGCGGCCTCTCACATAGGCATCGTAAGCTTCCGGGTCAGCCGGCCGCAGATTAGTCAACCGCGCTTGTTCTTCTGGCGTGAGTGTCACGCGGATCTCACGCGCAATTGACCGTGCCACTCGATCTTGCAACGAAAATACGTCGGTCAAGTCTCCCTGATAACTGTCGGCCCAGAGATGTCTCTCCGGCGAAGCGCCCAGCAATTGCGCCGTGACGCGCACTCTGTTGCCCGCGCGCAGTACCGTTCCCTCCACCACTGCATCCACGTTAAGTTCGCCCGCAATGGTCCCCAGGGACTTATGCGTTCCTTTGTACGACATCACCGAGGTGCGGGAAATCACCCGCAATTTGCCCATCTTTGCCAGGTCCGTGATGAGCTCGTCTGTCATGCCGTCCACGAAGTATTCCTGCTGCTGATCATTAGAGAGGTTTTGCAGCGGCAGAATGGCAATCGAGCGGATCGGGGAGAGCGAATCGCCCGCACGGACCCGGCGGTGCCCGATACTCCAGGCCAACACGGCAAGTGCCGTCGCCACGCCAACACCCAAAACGATACGTCGCGGTACTGACTTTGACATGACCGGACGCGCTTCCAGCGCCGGTGTGGCGTGGGATTCTCGCGCGGATCGAGCCGTGGGTCCTGGCGACGGGAAAACGCTCACCTGCCCGACGAACCGGTAGCCGCCTTTCGCCACCGTTTCTATGTAGTGTGCCCCACCGTTCTTGTCGTCAAGCGCCCGCCGGATCGCTGAGATATTCTGGGCAAGGTTGACCTCTTCGACGAACGTCTCCGGCCAAAGGTGCTTCATCAATTCGTCTTTGGTCAGCAGGTGCCCGCTGTTCTCGACGAGCAAGAGCAGAGTGTCAAACGCCTTCGGCGCCAGGGGTACGGTTTGACCGTTACGCAGCAGCAGGCGCTCGGCAGGGTCCAAGCGGAACGGACCGAACTCATACAAGTGCTTTCCTTCCGGCATGTTAGGAGTCTTCAGAATATCCCTAAGTTTTCTTCAACTTTTCCCAAAGACTTCTGAGACGGCCTGAAGCTAGCTTGCGGGAACGACGCCAGTCGGCCGGGTCGCTCTTCGGGGAAAGTCGTGAAGCTGGCCGGATGGTAGCAAAGTTCGCCCGAAGGAGCAATGCGTAGCCTCTTCGGCACATGGAGGAAACTGTATGAAAAGCACGATTACTTTTGGCGGAGCATTGATTCGTGTAATGCTGGTGGCCCTCGCCGTTTTCGTACCTGCGATGGCTCTATTTAGCGGACCTTCGCCCGCACCAAAGGCAGCCCCTCGTTCAACGGCCAGCGAACGTCATTGCCTTCCCGTGGGCGGAACGGTCATGACCAACTTCGGCGCCATCGATGCAAACACCACGATGGGCATTGCCACAGGAGACTTGCGAGGCGCTGTAAGTGGAACTCTGCTCGGACCGCCCCAGTTGGTTTCGGGCACGGTAGTGTTTCATGTCCAGCATCACTGGGTGACGGAGTCGGGAGATATGCTCACCTTCGACCCCGCGGTTGCGACAACCGCTCCAATCTCGCAAACTCTTTTCGCGGTCATCACTTATCCCGTCCACGTTACCGGTGGCACCGGCAAATTTGCTGGGGCGACGGGCGACATAACAAACATCGGTGAAGCCGATTTGATCGCCGGGACCGTATTTCGCTACAGCGGTCAAGTTTGTTTCGCGGAGTAAGGACTTGTGGCTCTCTCATAAATGCTCTCGGGGCTTTAGCTCCGACATTACGGGGGGAGGGATGCACTTTCTCTCCTTCCACAACTCTCTCCCGGAGATTCGACCCAGCGAATGTAAGCCATCCTTTGGCTACTTTGAACAATGGCTGCACCAATGAAAAGGATTACCGCTCAATTGGCGAACGTCTCGGCCTCTTGGCAGGGATGTCCAAGTAGCCCGCTACTGATTCTCTCGGTTCCACAGGACACGGGACACCGGTCACTGCTTACTTTTCTGTACAAGTGCGCTCACGAATTCATTGCTTCGCCTTCGCCTCGAGGCCGTTTGAGTATAGAATCGAAGGCCGATGACCGACCAGCCACCTTCGGATCGCTTCAAGCCGGATATGCCGCAGATTCCCGGCGTTTCCGGGTCCGGCACACGCTCATCCGCCACGTCGAATCCCGCCATGAAATTAGTCATCGGACTTCTTGCCGTGCTCCTCGTGGTTTTCCTGGGAGTGCGCTGGGCCCTTCGCGCGAAACATGTGGAACCGCAGCCCGCCGAACAGCAACCGCAGATCGAAGTGCCTGCCCCCGCGCCCGATCCAAGCACGCTGCTTCCTCACGCGACCGATGCGGAGCCCGGGATCGCCGACGCTACGGAGATGGCCAAACCGTGGTCCGCAAAAGAGTTTTTTATTCGCAACCGCCTCACTGGAGAAAATATCCCTGCGCTTCTCATTCGTTTGCCGGCAGGCTCCCCTTCCCAGGCAAGCGGCTACTGGGCCTTCGAACAAAAATCCCCTTATGGCAACTGCAAGCTCGAATACCTCACCGGCCTGGACAAACTGAAAAATGATTACGGCTTCCATGCCGCGAAGCATCCCATGGTCGGTAACCCCTGCAGCCGCACAGTCTTTGATCCGCTGAAAACCAGCAATCTTCCCGGTAGTGGAGTGTGGGTGCGTGGAAGCATCGCGCAGGGCTCCGATCTGCGCCCGCCCCTGGGCATCGAAATAAGGGTTGTGGGAAAGAAAATCCTCGCCGTGCGGACGGAGTAGTTTGCGTATTCCGCCGGCCGTCTGGCTACTTGGCTTGGACGTGGCGCAACACGATGTTTGCGGAATTTGATTCGCCTCTCATGCGCGAGAGATCGATGCTATCGCCGCTTCAGAAAACCGGCATTCCTTATCCCGTATATTCTTTGGACCCACTAGGGATTGCCCGCCATTCCAGCAACTTCTCCGCTACGCATACCTGAATCTAAATCAGCTAAACCCTCCAGAAGTATCGAAGTTTAGATTCCCTCCGGGCCAATATGGCTCGTAAGTTATAGAAAAGAATATGTGTTAATCCAGGTCCGCATTGGCGAACAACCTGCACTTCGAAGGACAAGTCTGATGCTGGCTATTCCCATTCGGATGGACGGTTCCAGGAAATAGAAGCGTCAGAAGTATGGGACAAATTCGAAGCAGTTCGAATTGAGGGGGAGATAATGAACTTTGAGGGACGGATGGGTGATGGGTCGTGTGCCTGCCGGTTCAGCAGCCTGAGAAGGTTGATTTATTGGGCAGCAGTCTTGGGACTGGCGTTGATCTTCTCGATCCCGGCGGCGGCGCAGAGACTCACGGGAACCCTGCGTGGACAGGTTTTCGATCCTACGGGAGCAACGGTTCCGAATGCGCAGGTAACAGCGACGAATCAGGAGACGGGCGTGTCGGTGAGAATTACCGCCACTTCGGCGGGAACGTATTCGTTCCCGAGCCTGATTCCGGGCTTGTATCGGGTGGGCGTAGAGGCCAAGGGCTTTAAAAATTTCCTGGCGACGGACATCACCGTCATCGCCAATCAAGACAACGTTGCGGACACGCACCTGGACTTGGGCGTGGCCACGGAGGTCGTGGAAGTGACGGCCGGCGGGGTGTCCATTCAGACCACGTCTTCGGATCTAAATAATACCTATGACGTGAGCGAGGTGCAACTTCCCAATGGCGCTGGCACGCTCAACGGCAGCCCGCTCAACCTGGCAGTGCTGGCTCCTAACGTTGTGGCGCAGCCAGGCGGGGTCACGGGAATTGGCGGATCGGTTGGCGGAACGCGTCCACGCGACAACAATTTCACGGTTGATGGTGTGGATGACAACAACCTGGGCGTGACGGGAAACAACTCGACGGTCATTCCTGATGCGGTCGCGGAATTCAACCTCACCACCAACCAATTTAGCGCCGAATATGGGCACTCGGCGGGCGGTCAGTTCAGCCTGGTGACCAAGACCGGCACCAATAACTGGCATGGTTCGGGCGAGTGGTATAACCAGAATCGCAACTATAACTCACTGGATAATCTGACGAAAAATGCGATCGATGTGCAGCATACGCTTCCCGGCCAGCCGGCCTTTGACAATAATCGCTTTGGCGGCACCATGGGTGGTCCCATCGTCAAGAATAAGTTGTTCATTTTCGGCGCCTATGAATACACCTACCTCCACGGTCAAGGTTCCGCTACTGCATTTACTGGACCCACTGCCGGTGGTTTGGCGACACTGCAAGCCAACGCCGCGGATAGCGCCGTAACGGCTCTGTTGATGAATTTCCCTGTGGCGTCGGCGAACGATGCCGGTACCGTGACGATTCATCCCGGCCTAACCGGTCCCGCCCTGGCCGTTCCCATCGGCAACATAACCATCTTCAGCCCGAATTTTCAAAGAGAACACGATGCCCAGGTTAATACCGACTATACGATGGGGCGGCACCAGTTTGGAGCGCGCTTCCTGATTAACCAGGAAAGTTTCATCTTGCCGACCAATTCAACGCAAGCGCAGTTCAACCAAGCCGAGCCGATACACAATCGCAAGATTGCCTTGAACGACGTGTGGACCATTAACAGCCACTTCGTGAACGATCTGCGCCTGCAGTATTCGTTTTTCTCCCTTTCGACCCTCAACCCCTGCACGACCTGCCCCACGGACATAACCATTGGCGACCTTCTCGGTGGTGTAACGGTGGGGCCTGGGGACAATACATTCCAAAAGCAGAATAGTTATCAAATCGCGGATACCTTCAGTTGGACGCGAGGCAAGCACAGCTTCAAGTTCGGCGGCCAGTACAACCACTTCATCTACCCGCAGTTTTTTCTTCCACGTAGCAATGGAGATAACCAGTATGGCACGGCAAACGCGTTCATAAATGACATCTTGCCTGACAATCCTGGCAGAACCCTGCGAGGCGCCGGAACGGGTAGCTTCCTCGGTACGCAAAGCTCCTTTTATGGGTTTGCCCAGGACGACTTTAAGTTTTCGCCGCGTTTAACGTTGAACCTGGGTGTCCGCTATGAATATTGGACGAATCCCGTGGGGGCAAGCGAACAAGCCCTGAACGCCGTTTCCAACGCGCCAGGCCTAATAACGTTTGGCAACCCCCAAACCGACAAGAACAATATCGCTCCGCGCATCGGCTTTGCCTACGATCCCCGGGGCAACGGGAAGACGGCAATTCGCGGCGGTTTCGGCATCGCCTATGATGTAAAGTTTCAGAACTTTGCGTCCATCACCTTGCCGCCACAGTTGCAAAGTGAACTTAATCCCGCGTCGGCGTGCACGTTGTCGCCCCAGCCGTCCTGGTGTACGACTCCGAATAACTCCGGCTTTCTCGCCGGTGGCGGGCTGCCCTCCGCTTACCTACCACCTGCGAACCAGAAGGCAGCACGTGGCCTGACTACCTCTTTTATCGACGATACGGTCATGCCGAAAATTTTGACCTGGTCCCTTGGAGTACAACACGAGTTGGCTCGGAATACCACGGTCGAAGTGCGCTACCTGGGCACGCGCGGGCTGGAACTACCGGTACAGTTTCGCCGGAATCACATCAGCGCCTTTGATAGCGGAATAGCTCCCCTGCCGACTTTCTTTAAGACTTCGGACATTCCCACGACATGGACCGCGAGCACGCCGACCGATACGCCGTTCAACGGGTTCGATTCGAACATCTACGATAAGGCTCCGTGCACAACGGGTGCAGGTGTCTGCCCATTCAAGGGGAACATCACAGCTGATCCCCCCCTTGGCAGCAGCATTTACCACGCGGGGTCGATCAGCCTCACACAACGTGCGCGTCACGGGCTCACCTTTAACGCGAATTATACCTATGCTCACACGATCGACAATTCGACCAATGAATTCTTCACCAGTCTCTTGAACCCGCGCCGGGCTCAGGACACCAATCGTCTAGGCGAAGACCGTGGCAACTCGGACTTGGATGTGCGCCACAAGTTTGCACTCTCTCTCACCTACCAGGTGCCTGATGTCAAAACGGAGAATCGTTTTGTCAAGACGCTGGTAAACGGATTCCAGATTGGCTCCATCTACCTTGCGCAAAGCGGGCAGCCTGTGTCCCTCCAGTCCGGAAATGCGGGTATTGATTCAAACGGCAATGGCGATACGGCTGGTGACCGCGCGTCGGTCAATCCCTTCGCCTCGGGCCTCGCCGGATCGGATGTCTTCGCACTCTGCGAACTTCCGAACGGGACGGTCGGCCAGTCCAACGGTGGCCCCGGCGCGTTCAACGTCGCTACTGGCGTCGCCTCCGGCGGCGGTTGCTTTGATCCCTCCGACCCCACGGGAAACACTTTCTTTCCCGCGATCGGCTACAGTCCGGTGAACCTCAACTCCAAATACGTAATCACAGGGCCGGGCGCGAGAGCCAACCTGGGTCGCAATAGTTTTACGGGCCCTGGATTTGGCATCCTTAACTTTTCGGTCGGCAAGAAATTTCACTTCAGCGAAAACAAATACTTGCTGGCCAAGGCCGACATTTTCAACATTCTAAACCACCCCAACTATTCCCTTAGCAACGGGAATGTATTCAGCACCGCGGGCGTTACGACGGCCACCACGACACCGGGTTATGTAATTCCGACCGACGCGAACTTCCTAAAGGCGAGTACCCTCTTCAGCGGGGGGTTCCGTTCCATGACTCTAGGATTGAAGTTGGTGTTCTAGACTTTGGTTCAGGTTGTCCTTTGCGGGAGGTGCCCGTCGATGGGCGCCTCCCGTTTTCTTTTGCCCAGAGTCGCTGGGGCTTGGCCTATTACTGTTGGTTGTATAAGCCTCGATGTGCCTTGACAAGTTGCGCCTTTCCCGGATAAACCTCTCCCTGTCATGGACAAACCAACTCCGGATTCTCGTTCGCTTGCATCGCGCCGTCATTTCTTGAAAGGCGGCGCCACGGTTTCGGCCTTGGCGCTAGCGCGACCGGTCAGTGCCATACCTGGAGGGCTACCCGGGGCCATCCCCGAGGATGGCTCCAGCGCTCTTCCTCCAGCATTTTCGGCGCTTAAACCACTGGGGGCACGAATCCATCCGATCGCCGCCGATGAGTTTTATGGACGCCTGCAGCGCGCCCAAAAACTGATGGCCGAGCTAGCACCAAAATTCGATGCCCTGTTCTTTGCCCCCGGGACTTCTCTTTATTACTTCACCGGCGTGCGTTGGGGAATCAGCGAGCGGCTCCTCGCCCTGGTGCTGCCGCGCGCGGGCAATCCCATACTTGTCGTGCCGGGGTTTGAAGAAGGACGCCTGCGCGAGAAGTTGCAGTTCCCAGCCGAAGTCCGCGTCTGGCAGGAGGATGAGAGCCCCACGAAGATCGCCGCCGCGGCGCTTGGAGATCGCGGTATTCGAACGGGGCGCGTCGGCGTAGAAGAAACCGCGCCATTCACATTTCTGGATCGTCTGCGCGGTGCCGCGCCGGGATTCGAATACGTCTCCGCTGATCCTGTAACCATTGCTTGCCGCGGACGCAAGTCGGCGCACGAACTCGAACTGATGCGGCTGGCCTGCACGGCAACCTACGACGTTTTTCGCGCAGTGTTCGCTTCACTGAAGGAAGGCATGTCCCAGGAGCACGTCGCCAAGCTGGTGGAAGGAGGCTTTTCAAAAATGGGTTTGCACGGCGGGGCGCTGGTCCTGCTGGGCGCCTCCGCGGCGTTGCCGCACGGCACGATCAAGCCGCAAAAGCTGCAAGATGGAGAAGTTGTGCTGATCGACGGCGGTTGCGCGGTCGATGGCTACCAATCGGACGTGACGCGCACGGGCATCTTCGGCAAAGCGCCGGAAAAGGTGGTGCGGGTTTACGAAATCGTGCGCAAGGCGCAGGATGCCGCTCTCGATGCGGCGCGCTCCGGACGACTATCGGGCACTGTCGATGATGCTGCGCGCAAGGTGATCAGCGACGCCGGTTATGGACCGGACTACAAGTATTTCACGCACCGACTCGGTCATGGCATCGGACTCGACGGTCACGAGCATCCCTATCTCGTTCGCCGAAGCGAGACCGTGCTGGAGCCGGGCATGACTTTTTCGAATGAGCCGGGGATCTATATTCCCGGTGAGTTCGGGATGCGCTGCGAAGACGACATGACTATTGCCTCGGATGGGCCGGCACAACTTCTAACACCGGGTTTTCCCGTCTCGCTGGAGAAACCGCTGGGGTGAGACAGTTTTTAGAGGGCGACCCTAGGTGGAGAAGGCGCGGGCCGCGCAGAATTCGACGATGCGCTGCTCGGCCCAGAAGCGCTCATTTCCGGAGTGCTTCGAAATGAAGCCGCAATGGCCGCCGTGTTGGGGCGCGACAAACTGGATGGCGGGATTCTCGCTGATCCTGGCGGCCAAGAATGAGCCGCAGGGGACGAAGGGATCGTCCTCGGCGGTGATCAACAGCATGGGCACGCGGATCTGCGCCGCGACGCGTTTCGCGCTCACGTTCTCGTAATAGTCTTGAGCGTCGCGATAGCCGAACTGCGGCGCGGTGACCAGGTCATCGAATTGACGGACCGTTCGGACCGGTCCCAGGCCAGCAATCGGGTACCGCTCCGGAAGCATTTTGTGTTTTCTTGCGTACCGCGCCATCAGCCCATTCACGAAGCGCCGCTGGTAAAGATAATTGTCCACGCGCTCTAGCGCGTCGGCCGAAGCTGCCAGGTCCAGGGCCGGGCACACCGCGCAGACACCCCGCAGCGTCTTCGGCACGGCGGCACCAAACTCTCCGGCCATCTTGGTCACCAGGTTTCCACCCATCGAGTAGCCGGCGTAAAAGATCTGTTCGAATCCGTCAGCACTTGAGAGCTCTTCGAAAACGGACCGGTAATCTCCGCTCATCCCGGAGTTGTACAAGGTGGGCGTCAATGCTTCCGTCCCGCCGCAATTCCGCTGGTTCATGCGCACGACGTGGAAACCACGGTGGAAGGCTTTCTCCGCAATGCCTCGAACATAGTTCCCATCGCTCGAACCTTCAAGACCATGAACGATGACCATGACCGGCACATCCTTGCGCTTCCCGGGCTGCCAGTGGCAATGGGCGAGGAGGCACGACTCGGAATCAACCTGAAACAGCCGGGCTTCCGCGGGCGGAATATCGAATCGGCGCGGAACAAACGCGGCTGCAATGGTCATCGCGTGGCCATTTCTTAGTAGCAGATGGGGTTCAAACGGCGGGATGACGAATTCCACGGTGAGACTGTATTTCACGATCTCGGCGCAGGCAAGACGCAGCTGCCACTTGGGAGGAGCGGCCAGGTTTGTATAAGCTAGCTCAAGCTAGCGAATCATTGCTTACCGCGAATACACAGATCCTCCCTCAATCGCTTTGCTGGTCGCCTGGCAAGGCGCGCCATTGACCGACAAAGTTGTAATCCGCCCAAGGTCAAGGCTGCTCCTCAAATATTCCCGGATATGAATTCCCGTAGATCACCTATACTTGATTCTATATTCTGCGTCAGTGTAAGCAGGTTTCGAATCTATGTCATTTTTTATCAACAGTTTATCTGCTCATCTCAGTGGCATATAAATGGCATATAAATTGCCCTTGGCTCTCGCAGTTCTGCCGTAGGATCGGGCTCAATTTCAGGGAGTTGAGTTCGATTTCTGGATAGTCAGGGTCAGCTTCAATGGCACCTATTGAAGGTTCGGTCAGAGGGTCTTTGCGAGAATCCTAAGGAGCGTGTTGCGGCGTTTTTGCACAGCGCGTCCCTCGGCAAGGAATCCTCCGGCGCAGTCGAATTCGAAACAGGGCGATGGGCACTTCGGCGGTTTGAAGTGGATTGAGAGAGCGATAGCAGCTTAGCTGCATCGGGGGGAAAGAAAAAGAATATGAAGAGACTTGCTTACTTGTTGTTAGCTGGAGTTCTACTTCTGAGTCTGGGCAGCGTCAAGGCGTTCGCCCAGGCAACCGCGAGCGGGACGATTCAGGGAACCGTCACGGACAAGTCGGGAGCTGTTGTATCCGGAGCTCAGGTGGTGGCAAAGAATAGAGCGACGGATACGACGCGAACCGCCACGAGCAATGATACCGGTTATTACCGCTTCGAATTGCTGCCGGTGGGAGTTTATACGGTGACCGTCACAAAGCCTGGATTTACCACTGTGGCGCAAACGATTGAGATCCTGATTGGGCAGACCACCACGGCAAACGCAGAACTGAAACCCGGAGCAACCAGTGAAATCATCGAGGTGACTAGCGAGGCGCCGCTCGTGGATCAGTTGAAGACCAGTGTCAGCCAGGACATTACGCCAAAAGAAGTCGAAGAATTGCCCATGGTCGGACGTGACGTGGCCAATCTGGCCTACCTAGCGCCGGGTGTGAAAGCCACAGATTCGTATGACCCGACCAAGAACCGCTATGCGATTCTTTCCGTGAACGGTGAAAACGGCCGGAATGTCAATGTAACGGTGAACGGCATCGATAACAAAGACAACACCGTTGGCGGCCCGGTGATGCAGCTGCCCTTGGAGGCGGTCCAAGAATTCCAGATCAGTACGCAACGATTCTCGGCTGAAAACGGTCGCTCAGAAGGCGCGGCCATCAACATGATCACCAAACAGGGCACCAACGTCTATCACGGTTCGCTCTTCGGTTACTTTCGTGACTCGGCGTTGAACACGGATGAAAAGGTTCCTGATGGCTTGGGCGGTCAGAGTAA
>Ga0209160_1002385_pt1 | contig 15622 bp, 20 predicted proteins | sample GraSoiAngelo_153_FD_186167 | JGI IMG/M metagenome (GOLD analysis project Ga0209160, IMG submission 186167) | Grasslands soil microbial communities from the Angelo Coastal Reserve, California, USA - 14_1009_12_40cm (SPAdes) (version 2) | ecosystem: Environmental > Terrestrial > Soil > Grasslands ... | reverse complement strand
CACGCTGAACGAATCGGTTCCTACCCTGCCAATGGTCGACGAACTGAGGACGAGATCCCAGAGCACTGGGATGTCTCAATAACAATGCTCTGTCGCACCGAGCGCGGGGTCCGGAAACCGCGCCGGAACGCGCGTGGTGGCTGGGTCGACCGATCGGACTCCGTTCGATAACGAGTGATTCGAGGCTCCTCTGTCTGATTCGTACTCGGCTTGAGGACGGTTGGTGTATCGCTTGTCATCGCCACCACGGATGCGGGCCTGCTTGGATTCTCTGTGCCCCAAAGAACCCGCCGAGTGTCAATTGAATCCTTTTATGAGCGTCGCAAAGACTCGCCTAATTGCTGCTCGTTTCGCGAAGCCAGATTAGCCCACGGATGGTCGCAGATGATCGTCTCTGATCGGGCTCCGCGGCACCCCTCCACTTTCCCGACTTGTCACCGCGACGGGCCCTATCCCTTGCTGATCGGGTCGGCGCCATGACTCTAGTCGACGTATGGCCCGTTGAAGCGGGGTTCCTCTCCATACGGCTTTCCGGCCATCAAGAGGTACCTAGTTCCGGGCTTGGCGTTCTCGACGGCAAAGTCTTCGCCCGGCCCCATGAGGACGAGCTGACCCTCCTCCGCCCGCGCGCGGTTCGCGCCGAACGAGGCAGCGCCCTCGAGCAGATACGCAAAGCCTTGGAAGTCGGATGGCACGTTATGTGACGCCCTGCCCCCGCGTTCGAGAACCACGTCCAAGATGAGCGCTGGGGTGCCCAGCCGCACGGCCGAGCCTTCGCCGACCAGAATCCGGGAGGATGCGTCTCCTTCCTGGATTCGCGCCAAGTCGTCAGCCTGCACGATTCGCGCCGCCGGTTCAACTTGCTTGTCCCTGCGGGCGAGGTTGACCCAGAACAGGACCCCCCGGACCTCGCTGCCCTCCAGACCCTCTCGGAGCTGGTCCGCGCCGATGCCTTCCGCGTGCCGTACGCCTCGTCCGGTCCGAAGATGCAGGAGCGAGCCCTCGGGCAAGCGCGCTCGTTCGATCTTCCCGGCGGGACCGGTCGTGTGGCCCGTGCTGGTTGTGCCCTTGAGGACGTACCATAGGTTGTCGAACCCGCGGTGCGGATGCTCGGTGTCCAGGTTGGCCATCGCGGGCGAGATCTTTAGGGTCGCCTCGTGCACCAGGAGGAAGGGGTCTGACAACTCATAAGGCACGTCCCGAGCCGGAAGGGCTTCCCAGACGGGAAACCCCATGATGTTGCGCAGATGGCGATCGCTGACGATCGATGCCTCTCGTGGTTTGACTGTTGTCGTTCTCATGTGGTCTCACCTTTGTTGACGATTCGGTTATTGACGAATTCCACCAATCATGAGTTGGCCAAGCGCGATACTTAAAGATGAGCAGGGGCAAGCCGCTGAACGTCCGATTACTTTGAGGCGAAACCCCTCAAGATGCCGCCGTAGATGTTGACAATCGGTAGGCCGATCGTCCTCTGCGCGACGTACCACCAACCACCCGGGACCGCCAGAGATCAGCCATGTCGAACGTCTATCATGCGGCTCGTGGCAGGGGCGTCCCTAGCTCCGTTGATGTCTCCGGATCTCACGAAGCGCGTTTGGACAATCCCTAGGACGTCGAAACGAAGAGCGTCGCTCCTCCTTCTGAAGGCGTGTTGAAGTTGATGAGGTCGTACACGTTCAGGCGGACACCTTCCTCGAATCCTGACGGCGGGCTGCCGATGAGACAGTAGACCGTCATGGCCCCCGGGAACGTCGGCGCTCCCTCGCCTGCGGGGGTAGCCGCGACGCGCAGCGCCAGTTTGCCGCCGAAGAAGGTTGGCGGCAACCCTGCTGAGGTCCCGTACGAGACGAAGCTGATGACGCCGCTTGCGGTCCAAGTCCCGACCGCGAACAGGGACCCATCGGCATGGTGGTGCTCGAATGTTCCGCCCCCATCCGCTGCCTTCGTCGCGGCATTAAAAGTCCCGGTCCCGACGAGGAGAACATAGTCCCCGTTGTCGGCGGTCGCGTTGTCTGGGCCATTTAGGAACGCTAAATCACCGACGTGCCAGTCGAACGTTCCCCCGACCTTTGCCGATGCGAAGCCCGGGACGGCCAAAACGCTCGCGACGGCCGCGACTACCAGCGCACACGTGATAAGATTTCGAATATTCAATCTGCTCCTCCCCCGGTGTGGAATCATGACGCTAGCCTTGAATCCTTCGGAGTTATCGACCCTGATATCCACCTGACACTCGGGCGTCGTAATCGTGAAGGACACGAGCGGCGCGGCCCGCAGGGTAGGAAATTCAGATGATGGAGACAGTCGGTTGTCCGAGTGTCCACCTGAATCACGGATGCCTGGTGTCCTGAGACGGTTTGGTCTCCTGTGTGGAGTTGGACCGCTAGGTTCTCGAGTCTAAGCGGACCCAGATGGGTTCGAACCCAATTCCAACAAAGCGAGGCGCCTCCTTCTTTGCGCTCCGAGCGACCCCTGCGAGCCATGGGCGCATGGCCCTCTTTTCTACCGATCTCTCGGGGACATGTCATGCGCCCGTCGCGAAGATTCCTTTATACCCTTGACATGGCTCAACCCGCGGGGAACGCGATGGGGGATTAGGGATCAACAGCAACTCTCCGGAAACGGGAACGAACTTGACGGATGCGACTCCTGCTGGCAATCAGAGGCTGACGAACGTCGTCCTCTGGGGAATCGCGGTTGGGTATGTAATCGCGAGCCTAATCTCTCCGGGTTTTGCCGTGCCGTTCTTGCTGTTTCCCTTCGCGTTGATTCACGGAGCGAAGCGCTACGGGTGGAAAGGCATTGTCGTCTTCACCGTCATCACGCTCATCGTCAGCGGCATCATGGAAAACCTGAGCATCTTGACCGGCTTTCCGTTCGGGCACTACTACTACACCGACGGACTCGGACCTAAGGTCTTCCTCGTACCGCTCCTGATCGCGCCATCCTACGTCTCGTTTGGCTACCTTGCCTGGGTGCTATCGACCGTCGTGGTAGGCGAAGTTCGCCGGAGGTCGCCACTCTTCACCGCAGTCGCGGTTTCATTAGTCGCGTCGTTCATGATGGTTGCCTGGGACCTTTCCCTCGACCCGATTGCCTCCACCATCCGCCAGAATTGGATTTGGACCCAGGGAGGAGGATACTTTGGCGTGCCGATCTCCAACTTCCTTGGCTGGTCTTTCACCGTGTATGTCTTCCTCCAGCCTTTCGCGCTGTACGTGCGGCAGCGTGGGTCGGATGCCTTGAGCCGAACTGCACCCATTACCCACTATCTCCAGGCCATTTTGGTTTACTTGTGGACAAGTGTTGGGTTCCTCCGGAGCTTCCTCTTTCACACCAATATGCAGGTGACCGACGCGGTCGGGCAAACGTGGCGGACTGGTGACATCTATGAAACGTCGGCCATCATGGCAATATACACCATGATTTTCATCTCGATTCTGGCCCTGGTGATCCTCTTCAGAGACCGGCCGATGCAGAAAAAGAGTTGGCCTTGACGATGGCGAACTCACCCATCGCGCTCTGCCCTCTCGACTCAAAGATTCGTGCTCGTGCAATCGCACCTTCACACAGAAATAGGAACGGTGCCCGCCCTCGCGGACGAGCAGCCCCCTACGGTCGAACGCCCCGGTCGGGATTCGATTCCGTGCGAATTCGCTCTATACCAGGCAATCGTGAGCCCATTGTACTTGCGGACGCGACGACGTAATGTCGCCCAAATTTGGTCGCCGTCCCCACCCAAGCCCGCCGGCATGGGCGGGCACTTTCGCGGTTCTTGTTCCGATTCATGCTTGTGGCCGCCGATCACCCAACTTGAAAGGAGAGATCATCCTCTTTCCGATTACATCGCGTAGCCATCTCGCATACTTCACTGTTTCCGCGCCCTCTCGATAGTGTGCCTCGACCACGGGTTCACAAGGAGGTCCTTCTTCAGAGCATGAAGCATGTCAAGACAATCTTCTTTCTTGACCTCGGTCTGGTTGTTCGTGTTCTCCCAAACTTGGGATACCGTCGATCTGTGCGGCTCATTCACAGTTGGAATGCAGAGAAAGGGGGACTCCTGCTGCACATCGCTTTCGATCAAAGTCAAGAGCGACCCATCTTTTGCCTGAGTTGGCCATCGCTCGGCGACCAGCAAAGTAATCTTCTGCTTGAAGATCGCGTTGATTTGTCCACTCAACTCCCTGATCCTTTCGCATTTCTCCGTGAGCGTATCAAGGTAGGGAGCAAGCTCTGCCGACCCGAAGAGCCCATACCTGCTTGCACGAGTCTCTCCCCATTTCTCGAACCCGGCAAGCCAAAAAGCCTCCAGCCGCTCGGCCACCTCGCGTGTCGCGTCATAGAGCGTGGATGTCTTCGAGGTGCTTTGCCTCGACCTCCTGTCTGAATCGAAAATCTTGCCCCTCGCGCGACGTCCCTCGGTACGTCCACGTTTGGTTGTCCCATGGAGCCACAATGACTCCCAAACTTGATAATGGCGCCGCAAGCCTCAACCGAACGACTAGCATCCAACGGATCAGTAAGGCACTCCGCTATGAGCGCAGAGAACGAGAACGACCGCCCGATGCTCGGTAAGACCGAGAACGACCGCCCGATGCTCGGTAAGACCGAGAACGACCGCCCGATGCTCGGTAAGACCGAGAACGACCGCCCGATGCTTGGCAAACCGTTCGGATTGGAAGAGGGGACATGCTACCTCGTTCGGGGGAAACAGTCCGAAACGAGCTACCTGCTCTTCCAAGCCGTTGTGGAACAGGGGACTCCCGGCCTTTGCATTACGACGATGTACCCGGAGAAAGTGCGTTTGCGGTACAGTCTCGCCTCCGTTCCGGTCTGGTGGATTTCCTTCGTCCCAGGCGATCGGCACTACGCCCCAAACGCGATCGGCATCCTTGCGAAGGTGATCGAGGGCTTCGTCGACGAGAACCCAGCCGGTTGCGTCGTGCTCCTGGACGGGGTTGAATCGATCATGAACAACATCGGGTTCGACAAGGACATGCTCTTCGTCGAGCACATGAACGAGTACGTGATGTCGCGGAAAGCGATCATCCTTTTCACCGTGGATCCCGAGTGTTTCAAGCTATACGAATTCGCCCGCCTCGAGAGATCCCTCAAAAGCATCGACGAACCGCAGTTGCGCCAAACCCTGGACAACCCGGAGCACTATCCTCGAACTGGAATCCGCTAACTGAGGCAGACCCAAACATCAACGAACGGTCTCCCGGTGGCGGGACGAAGTGAAGGGATATCACCTCGGCCGTCCACCCCGCCGAGGAACTCATCCTTCGACGCCCACAGGTGATGGATTCACCCAAGGATGCGCTTGCGCGGATCAAACGCGCCTTCGCGGGGCCCTTGATAGTTCGCGATTCGCATGGGAGAGAGCGCCGTCGTGCGGATTCGAACCGCAGACCACCCGATTAACAGTCGGGGGCTCTACCGGACTGAGCTACGACGGCTTGCGACGCGATACAAAGGGGGTCCTCAAATAGTTTCTCAGCCGCACCGGAGTGAAGAGTCGTCAAGGACCGTGCAAGGTCGAAGCATGCAAAGCTATTAAATAACCAGTACGCCGGGGTCGACGTCCGACTCACAAGGCTTAGATAGGAGGGCTCCCTCGGCCCGCCGATGATCGGCGAGAAGCGGCTGTTCGGCCTCCTCGCGCTCGTCCTCGGGCTCGTCGCGGGAGTCCTGATCCTCCTCGATGTCCAGGCGAAACAGAATCTCAATCTCGTGGACTTGATCGCCGGGATCGGTGTCCTGTACGGGAGCTACCTCATCTACCGCGGCAAGACGAGCATTCTGTTCGGCTGGGGGAAAACCCGTCTCGGATCGTTGATCAACCTTGCGATCGGCGTCTTGACGCTCCTCATCCCAGGAGGCATCGGTGGCATCGCGTCGATCCTGGCAACCGTCAGCGGCATCGTTGGATTTCTTTCCGCGTGACCTCTGGCCGGGCGAATGCAGGCGGACGTCATCCGAGCGTCTTTCGGAGCTCTTGAACCGTACCGGACATCGAGTCGAGGACGCCTTTCAGGTAGTCCAGGAACTCCTCGAGCTTGTCGGTCGTAATGGCCCCTTCGGGCGATGGTTTGATCAACCCTTCTTGCTCCAAGATTCGCAGGGAGTAGCGCACCTTGTGCTGGGGAAAGTTGAGCAGTTCCGAGAGTCGAATAATCCCGATCGGCTGGTTCTCCATGATGGCCTTGAGCATCGCGACATGTCGCTGCAGGAGCTTGACCTCGGCCTCGATCTTGCTGGTCAGCGCGCTCCTCCGAGCCACGAAAAACGTCCCCCTACAAACCGTGACATGGTCCGTGATAACGTGGGCTCTCTTAAAAGGTTCGACGCGCGGACGATGCGAAAAACGCCATGTCCCGATTGCACGATTCGCCCCATCCGCGGGATGTCAGCGCGAGAATTCCGATCGGGACATCCTGGGGGAACAGAGCGAGTCCGCGATCCGCAGCCGCCTGCGGCGAGAGGCCATCAGCGATTCGGTCGTACACGAACTTGGAGAGGACCTGCTTGATGATCTCCTCACCGATCCCGGTAACGGACACCGCGCCGCGAGGACCCGCGTACAGTCCGGCGCCCACGATTGGAGAGTCGCCGACGCGTCCCGGCAGCATGAACGCAAGCCCTCCGGTCGATGAGCCGGTGGCGAAGTGACCCCGCCGGTCGCGCGCGACGGCACCCACCGTGTCGTGGAGGGCGACGCCTTTCCACTTCCGCGCGTATCGCGGGAGCCGGCCGTTGCGGATCTTCTCCAGGCTCTCCTCGAGGTGGCGGCGAGAGTCTGGTGTCGACGGATCGTATCGGGCGTGGCCTTTCGACCGCGCAAACGCGATCGCGTCGGGACCCACGAGGAGGATATGGGGCGTCTTGAGGACGTCGTACGCGACCCGGATCGGGTTCTTCACCTCCTCAATCGCGGCGACCGAACCCGCCTCGCGGTCCCAGTTCATCAGCGCCGCGTCCATCTGAATCCGACCGTCGATCCGCATTCGCGACCCTGTCCCCGCATTCAACCGCGGATCGTCCTCGAGGACCACGATCGCTTCGACGACCGAATCCAACGCGCGGCCTCCGCGCGTCAAGACCTCCATTCCGCGGGCCCCCGCGAGATCCGCGGCATCCTGCACGGATGCATCGGAACCGGCGCCGCAATGCGTAAGCAAGAGAGGCCGCACGACGCCGGCACAGACGCCGGGCGTTTCAACCTTTGCTCACACGGACTTTGCGGACACGGTTGAGGCTTCGAGACGCGCCGAGAGTTCGCCAACGCGGCGTCGGAGTTCGTCGCGAATCGCGCGCAGTTCCTCCCGGGTCTTGCCGGTCGCGCCCGGGATGGGCCAGTCTTCCGACTTCTCGCGAGCGCCGATCGGGCACCGGTCGAGGCATCCAAACGTGACGACCCGGGTCGCCCGGGCGGTCATCTCGGGCGTCACCTTTCGTGGCGTCTTCGGACCGAGCTCGATCCCGATTTCCCGGAGCAGCTCCGGCACGACCGGGTTGATGCTCGCGGCCGCTTGGACGCCCGCGCTCTCCGCGCGCCAACCGGGAGGCGCCGTCGCGTTGAAAAGCGCCTCGGACAGCACGCTCCGGAACGTGTTCTCGACGCAGACGAAGAGGACCGCGCGCATGCTGTGGGACAATCGTGCGCACACCAAATAGCTTCGGGCCGCGGCGCTCGATAATCATGAGCCAAGTCCTAAATAACGCGGCTCGCGTCGTCGGCGGAGTGCCCGCGATCCACGCGTCCCAGCTCACGAAACGCTACGGTACGTTGGACGCGTTGAAGGGGATCGACTTGGCAGTCGAGCCGGGCGAATTCTTCGGCCTGTTCGGCCCGAACGGGGCGGGCAAGACGACGATGCTCCGAATCCTCACGGGCCAGCTGCGTCCGACGTCGGGCGAGGCGCACGTCCTGAACGTCGACGTCGTACGAGAGCCGCTCCAGGTGAAGTCTCTCGTCGGCATCGTGCCCGAGGTGGAGTCGCCTCCATCGTACTTGACCGCGCACGAGTACCTGTACTTCGTCGGGCGCGTTCGGAAACTGGACCGCCTCGAGGAGCGAATCGCGCACTGGTTCGAGTTTTTCGATCTCGATGAAGGTGGGACGACGCTCTGCAAGGACCTCTCGAAAGGGACCCGACAGAAGCTCATGCTCGCCGCCGCGTTCATCCACGAGCCGGCCCTCGTCTTCCTGGACGAGCCATTCATCAACCTCGATCCCATCTATCAACGGAAGCTCAAGGACTTCCTCGCCCAATACGTCGCCGGCGGGGGGACGGCGTTCATGGCCTCGCACCTGCTCGAGATCGCCGGGAAGCTCTGCGATCGCGTCGCGGTCATCCAGAACGGCTCGATCATCGCGACGGGGACCGTGGACCAGATTCGGGGCGGGGACGCCGATCTGGAGTCCGCCTTCCTCCGGCTCGTCGGTGCGTGGCGATGAGCTGGCTCCTTCGCCTCATGCTGAAAGAGGAATTCCGGGTCCACGCCAGCTACTCCGGCCAAACGATGTTCGTGTCCTTCCCGTTCATCATCACGATGTTCAGTCTCTCGATCGCCGTCACGAGCGAGCGGTTGTTCGCATACACCCCGCTCCCGGATGCGATTCTGCTCCTGCATGTGAGCGTCTTCCTCTACGGGCTGAGCGTCGGCGCCTTCGGATTCCTCGGCCGGCAGTACCTGGAGCGGACGACCGGGACGCGCAACTATCTCGTCGCGATGCCCGGAATCCTTCCGATGCGGTTCCGGCGGACGTTCCTGGGCATGTTCGTGCGAGACGCGATTTTCTACATGGTCCTGCTCCTCGTGCCTGCGACGATCGGCCTCGTCCTCTCCGTGCCGGTGACGCACTTTCGACTGACGAGCATCGGGGTCCTCTTCGGCACGGCGCTCCTGTCGTTCCTCTTGGGGATGTCCCTGAGTTTCTTCGTCTCGACCGTCTACATGCGAAGCCGCGCGGGATTTATCGTCGCCGTGGCGGTTGTTTCCGGAATCTTCGCGACCGCGGGGGCCGCGCGTGCCATCCCCTTCTCCTGGATCCTCCCGAGCCTCGCCGCCCACGAGCTCCTCCCGCCCCTGGGAACGAACCTCGCTGCGGCCGCGTCCCTCGCCCTGTTCGGATTGGGCATCGTGGGGGCCCTGATTGCGGGGGCCGCGATCCTCGTCCCCGAACGGTACGAGCCTCCGACGGTCAGCGTACGCAACGAGCTGCCCGGAATCATCGCTCGACTCGGCCGGCTCGGAGGGTACAGCACCCTCCTCGGCAAGGAATTCGTCGATCTCCAACGAAGCGGGACGTATGCGAAGATGTTCTTCTCTTTCGTGACGCCGCTCTTGCTCCTGTCCTTCACCGCGTGGTTCGTCCGGTACGGACTCCGGGTGCCGGTCGGCTTCAACACGGTCTTCTACGCCGGCATGGTCGGATTCTTCGGCGTGATCCTGTACAACTGGATGAACAACGTCGACGCGACCGACTACCTCGCGACGGTCCCGGTCTCGGTCCCCCAGGTGATCCGGACGAAATTGATCGCGTTCCTCCTCCTGACGACGTGGATCGGCGTCGGATTCGTCGTGATGATCGCGTGGCTGAACGCCGACACCCGATTGCTCTGGCTCGCCATCCCGATCGTCCTCGTCACCTCGTTGTACATCGTCGTCATGACGGCCTACCTGACCGGCCTCCGGACGAACTCGTTTCTCTTCGATCCCGGCGTCCTCGCGCGCTTCAGTGTGATGTCGATGCTGCCAGATTTCGGACTAACCATCTTGTCGTTCACGATCGACCGAGACCTGCGGCTGTCGGCCATTGGCATCGGCCTCGTCCTCACGATCCTTGGCGCGATAACGTATATCTTGCTCAAGGGCATTGACGAGAAATGGCGCGGCACGGAATTCGGCGAGTGATGGCCGCGGGGTCAGCACCATGGACGGCAACGCCGCCTTCCGTCGAGCCATGCACATCGTCTCGCCAATCTTCCTGTCGTACTATCTTCTCCCCGAACAACTTGGCGCCGGCATCACCCGCACGAGCGTGACGCTGCTCTTTCTCGGAACGGCGGCGTGCATCGAGATTGCGCGGATTGCGCTCGGTATCCGGCTCTTCGGCATGCGCCCGTACGAGGGCAAGCGCGTCTCCGCGTATGCCCAAGGCGCCCTCGGTCTGGCGCTTGCGTTCTTCCTCTTCGGAGCTCTCCTCGGGACGCGGACCCCGTATCTCGTCGTTCCCGTCTTCCTCGGCATGGCGTGGATCGATCCCCTCGCGGCGCTCGCCCGGAGGAGGTCATGGCCTCGCGCGGCGGTCGTCGCGGCCTATTTCGTGCTGTTCCTCGCCACCGAATACGCGATGCTCGGAATTCGAGCCTGGAGCTGGCAGTTCTTGTTCGCGGTGGTGGCGACGGGATCCGCGATGATCGTCGAAGGGCCGAAGCACGCACAACTCGACGACGATCTCCTCATGCTGGTCGTGCCGCTCACGGTCCTCACGCTGGCCGTGCTAATCTTCCAGCCACCGATGCTACCGTAGAACTTCGAGTTTCCCGAATCGTCCGGCGCTGACCTGCATGTTGCCTCGCCATTCCCGCACCCAGCCGTTCGTGATGCGGATGCGGTCGTTCGCCTGGACGCGTTCGATCTCCTCGTTCCACAGGCTGACGGAGACCTCCGTGCCCTCGTCGTCCACGGCCTTCGCATCGGCCACCTTCCCGGTTGAGCCGCTGCGGCTCGAGAAATCCCGTGTCTCGCCTTTCTGACGAATCGTCAGTTCGATGACGTCGACCTTGCTCTCCGGGCGAAGTTCCTTGACTTTCATTCGACCGCGCCACGAACGCCCCGGTTTCGCTTAAACATTTCCGCGGCCCGGCGGAGCGCGAAACCATGGAGGGGGAGCGACGCGCGCATCGAGCGGAAGCGAAGGTCGTTCCGCTGATTTCCTCCACGCCCGTGAAATTCTTTTACCCATCGAAATAAAACTTATAACGGCGCAGCCGGATATCGAGCGCGTCGGTCCATTTGAATCGCATCAAGGTTGTTAGCGAAGTCGCCGAACTCGTTCCCATTCTTCGCGCGGTCGATACCGAGGTCAAGAGCGAGGTCTTCAAGGAGGTCTCCACGGGTTGGAAGACGGCCCGCGAGATCGAGGAAAAGTTCGGCGGATCGGGCTCCGATGCGCTCCGGTTCTTCGAGAAGATGAAACTCGTGGAGACGAAATGGCAGACCGGTCCGACCGCCTCCCCGGAAAAGGCGTACCATGCGTTCTACTCCTCGTTTCATATCAACGCGACCGCCCCGGTCCCGGAAATCTCCGATGTCCTCCACGCCGCGATGATGACGGAAGAGGCGTACGCAGCGATCGAGGAGAAGATCTTCGAGATGGTCGGGACGGAAGGCAAGTTCTCGGGTGACGTGGCCGACGCCCTCAAGGTGACGCAGACGAAATTGAAGGCCCTCGTGAAGCGCTCGCCCCGCCTCGACTTCCGCGGTCACCGGATCATCCGGTTCGAGGATTGATCGGTGATCACGGTCCTCCGTCTCGGGCACCGCCCGGCACGAGACAAGCGGGTCACGACCCATGTGGCACTGACCGCGCGGGTCTTCGGTGCGGACGCGGTCCTGGTCTCGACCCGGGATCCGGTGCTCGAGCGGACCGTTCGAAACGTCGTGCGTCGATTCGGAGGCTCGTTCCGGATCCTGACCGGGGTGCCGTGGCGTCGCACCTTGCAAGACTGGAACGGCCCGAAGGTCCACCTGACGATGTACGGGCTACCGATTGAGGACGTGCTCACACGGATCCCGCGGGAAAATCTGCTGATCGTCATCGGCGCGGAGAAAGTCCCGCGAGAGGTGTACGATCTCGTCGACTTCAACGTGGCCGTGGGGAATCAACCCCACTCCGAGGTCGCGGCGCTCGCCGTGTTCCTGGACCGGCTCCATGGCGGCCGGTCCATCCGGGCCGAGGCCGCCGCTCAGGTGCGTATCCGGCCGAACCCAAGGGGGAAATCCGTGAACGGCTCGGGCCGCTGAACCCGCAAGCTTAATCGACCGCAGTCGAAATGGCTACGTGTGCGCGCCTCGATCCTCCTTGCCGCGGTGCTGGCCTTCGCCCTCCTGGCGCTTCTGGCTTTTTCGGACCGCGGCGCGGCGGTGAGCGGGCCGCTCCTGACGCCCGGCGACTCCTGGACGTACCGCACGAACACCTCGATTGGCGGAGCCTTCTATCTCGTCGGCAACGTGACGCTGACGACGAAGGGCGGAGAGCGGGTGTCGGTGGACGGGACGACGTACGACGCGGTCCGATTCACCCTGTCGGGCGCGGGCAGGGCGAACGGGACGGTCGCGACCCAGCTCGGCCCGGCGCGCGCCTCCGGAAGCTGGGTCCTCTCGGGGAACGAAGTCCTCGAATCCGCCGGTCTCAAGGTGATCTCGAGCGTCCTCGACCTCGAGGCCTCGGGAACCCTCCATGCGGCGCCCCTGGCGATTCCGTTCCAGCTGAGCGTCCAGAACACGACGACCTTCCGACTCGTCGCCGACTCGTGGCGCTTCCCCCTCGAGATCGGGAACTCGAGTGTGGTGGCGAGGCGAATGAATTTCTCGGAGGACTTCCGGTTCTTCTACGGACTGCAATCGACACCGTTGCACACGCAAGGCAGTCTATGGTGGAATGCGACCTACAACCTCGAGGCGCAAGTCGCGATCGACACCCCGGCGGGCCATCTCGACGCGTATCGAATCCGTGAGGCGGCCCCGGACGGGACGTACGGCCTGTTCTACTACGCGCCCGCGACAGGGAACGATGCCCGGACCGAGGCGTACAACGGCACGGCGAAGGTCGCGACCAGCGAACTAACGTCGTATCGATACCAGGCTCTCGAACCGGCGCGGTTCTTCGGTCTCTCCGGGACCGATTGGGCAATTGCCGGAACCGCGGTTGCCGCCGTCGGAGGTGCGGTTGCCATACTGTGGATTCGACGCCGTCGGCAATCGAGGCCGCCGGGACCGGAGCCGAACCAGCCGCAGACCTGATCATCTCAGGTCGTCGAGGTCCGTCGGTCGGTCCTCAAGGAGGACGGTCATCGTGTGCCGCGACGTCTTGGGCGGGAACAAGTCACCGGTACGGCCGCGGCGAATCACATCCTCCTTCGTGACGACGGAGACGACTGCGTCCGGCCACGTCGCGAGGTGCACGATGTCGGAGAAATAGTCGATCAGGTATGCGGGAATTCTCCGGGCCCCGAGGGCACGGACCGCCTCGACGCGATGATGCCCATCCAATATCACGAGCTCGCCATCGGCCACCAGGACCGGTCGTCGGAGGTATCCGTCCTTCCGGATCTGGTCCATCAGCTGCTCGAGGAGTGCGGGTCGGATCCGCTCGTGGCCGAGGAGTCGGCCGATCTCTACGACTGCGAATCGGACGCTCGGCGTTCGCTGAGGCAGGCGGCTCTGGCGGGCCATCGTGAGAATAACGGGCTTGCTTGGGAATAACGGTTTCGCAGCGACGCCGCTCGAGCCTATTTCGCAGCCGCCGCGATGGGCGGTGCCGCGCTCCCTTTCCGCAGGGAGACGCGCTTGGGGAAATATCGCAACACGACGATGTCCCCCACGCTCTGCACCCAGCGGTACGGAACGCTGACCGCCCGGCTCCCTTCCACGAGGAGCGGATTTGTCTCCCCGACGAAGATGCCGTCGACCGCGCCGTTGTCCACATCCACGACCAAGTTGTTCACGTTTCCCAGGAACACGCCGTTGTGCGTATACACCTGGAGCCCGATAATTTCGGACAGCTCTTCGAGCAACGCGCTACACCATCCCTTCTGATGGCGCGTATCTGAGGAGGCGTTCTTAAACGCTTCGGTGAAGCGGCGAGTTCGTCTTGACCCGAGGGAATGCGATCGTCAGAGAATGTGACTCACGATGTCTTCGAGCTCTCGATCGCAATACTTGCAGACGACGCGGAGGGGACTCTTCGAGCGCACGACGAACGACGATTCGATCGGCTCTCGGACGTTCGAAATGCAGTTCGGATTCGCGCACCGGAGGATGCCGACCGCCCGGTCCGGGAGGGCCAGGGGACGTTTCTCCGCGACGTTGTAGTTCCGGATCACGTTCACGGTCGAGGTGGGAGCGATGAGCGCAATCTTGTCGAGCTCCCGCCCGCCGAGCTCGCGGTCCTCGACCTTGACGATGTCCTTCCACCCCATGGCCTGACTCGGAACGTGCATTGCGACTGTCACGGTCGAAGTCACGGCGTCCCCGATGCCGAGGATCTTCAGGACCTTCAAGGCGAGCCCCGCCGGAATGTGGTCGATCACGGTCCCGTTCTTGATCGGGGTGACGCGGAGTTCCCTCATGCCCCTTCTCCCAGGATCAGGTCGAGGAGCGCCATCCGGACCGGGACGGCGTTGAACGCCTGTTTGAAGTACACCGCGTGTTTCGTTCGATCGACCTCGGGAGCGATCTCCGTCACTCGAGGGAGGGGATGCATGATGATGAGCCCGCGCTTCGCGTCCCGCAGCACGTCCATGTCGACGCGGTAGGATCCGGCGACCTTCTCGTATTCCTGCGGGTCGGGGAAGCGTTCCTTCTGGATCCGGGTGACGTACAGGACGTCCGTGTCCCGGATCACTTCCTCGAGGCGGTGTGCCGCCCGGAACGAGAGGCCTTTTTCCTTCACCTGTTCGAGGATCTCCGGCGGCATCTCGAGGGTCGGCGGGCTCACGAAGGTGAGGTGGGCTCCGAGCTCTGCGAGCGCGTACGCGAGCGAGTGGACCGTCCGGCCATACTTGAGATCGCCGACGAGGGTGACGCTCTGTCCCTCGAACGAGCCTTTCTCGTCCCAGATCGTGTACAGGTCGAGGAGCGTCTGCGTCGGATGCTGGCCCGCCCCGTCGCCGGCGTTGAGGACCGGCTTCTCGGTGAACTCCGCCGCGAGACGCGCGGCGCCCTCGTGCGGATGGCGAAGCACGATCGCATCGCTATACGCCTCGACCATCCGGATCGTGTCGGCGAGGGTCTCCCCCTTTTGGACCGAGGTGCCCTCCGCGCTACTGAAACCCAGGGCGCGCCCTCCCAGCCGCGCCATCGCGCTCTCGAACGAGAGCCGGGTCCGGGTGGACGGTTCGTAGAACAGCGTCGAGAGGATCTTTCCCTCGAGCGACCGGGAACGCTTCTCGCCGACGGCGATCGGGACCATCTTGCGGGCGGTCCTCAAAACGAGCTGGATGTCGGCCGGGGTGAAGTCGCGGATCGAGAGGACGTCTCGCCCTCGGAAGCTCGACATCAAGTCCCTAATTCATAGGTTCGATTTAAAACAATCCGGGCACGCGGTCGCGCCGGAAGGAAGAGTGCCGGGGACCGCCCGCGGCCGGCTTATGGCTTCAGATCTCTCCGCCCCAACTGGGTGACGTTCGAGGGGAGGATCACGATCCCGCCCTCGGCTTCCATGTACCGCTTCCAGTCTTTCGTGTTCTGCTGGGCCTGCTTCGCGCGCTCCACGGCGATCGTCGCGACGACCTTTCGCACGACATCGTCCACGTCGACGCCCAGGATCTCCCGGAACAGGTACTTCATCCGCTCACGGTCCATGGTGAGCCGGACCATCCGAGGC
>Ga0209160_1002384_pt1 | contig 15622 bp, 13 predicted proteins | sample GraSoiAngelo_153_FD_186167 | JGI IMG/M metagenome (GOLD analysis project Ga0209160, IMG submission 186167) | Grasslands soil microbial communities from the Angelo Coastal Reserve, California, USA - 14_1009_12_40cm (SPAdes) (version 2) | ecosystem: Environmental > Terrestrial > Soil > Grasslands ... | reverse complement strand
GGACCCGTCTTCCGCCGCCACCCCCGCCGCTCCCAGTCCTTGGACCACTCGTTCATTCCCTTCACGAGATACTCGGAGTCGGAGACATACTGCACGATAGCGTGCCGCCACTGGCGGCGAATCCATTCGAGCGCCGCGATGGCGCCGGCGAGCGCCATTTTGTTGTTGGTCGTCTGCGGCGAGCATTCATAGAAATCCCACCGCGCCACGCTGTCGCCCGCTGGCGCCTCGATCAGCGCCGCGTTGCCCCCCCGACTCGGCTTGCTGCTGTCGTTGCCGAGACAGCTTTCGTCGGCGTGGACGAGCACGAATGGAGCGGTCACGGCTGAATGACCACCGGGATGTCCGTGTGTCCCAGGATCTCCTCCGCGTGCGACACCGTCACGTCGCTACGCCGGCCCCCCCCGCCCCCCCCCGATCCGACGTGCGCTCCGGCGAAGAGCGCGTCGCACTGGGTGCGTTGGATGACGCGTGCCACGGCCTCGCCGGGCGTTCCGTGTTCGATGTGCGTCACGAATGCCACTCCCTGAAGCGACAACGTTGCCTCCGCCTCTCCCACCACCATCGTACCCATCGCGGGATCGATCGTCGCATGAATGATATGAACCGTGCTGTGCGTCACGCTCGCGAACCGCGCAACGAGTGCCAGGGCCCGCTGCGCCGTCTCACGGCCGTCGAATGCGATGGCACAGGCATTCATTGGCGACGGCTTGCTCGCGCACACGATCACGGTCCGCTCCGCGATGCGAATCAACGAGGAGACCGTCTTGCCGATCGCTTCGGCCCGCGAGGACCGGCCGCGTCTTCCCACCAGCACCGTGTCGACGTCCCGCGCCAAGGCCGCGAGCTCGGTGTCCGGGTCTCCGTGCTTGAGAATCGTTTCGACCGCCAGCCCCGCGTCTCGCACGCGCTCCATCGCCCGCTCGAGCAGTGCGCCAGAGTCGCTCGTGCGCCGGCCGAGTACGGACGTTTCTTTGACGTGCGCGACGATGAGCTTGGACTTGAAGCGACGGCCGAGCATGACCGCCTGCTCCAACGCTTCATCGGCATTGGGGCTGCCGTCCAGTCCGATCAACAGGCGCGTGAACATATCAGGCTAGGGCAGTACCGCGAAGCTCTCCAGATCGCGCAGCCGGAACGTCAGCAGCTCGCCCGTCATGGGAAGTCGTCCGGCCAGCATGTCGTCTCGCCCGCTCGTTTCGAGCCGCTCAGCCACCACGACATATTCGGTCCCGCGCCGCCGCAGCGCTACCCGCAGACGATCCCGCACGGCGCGTTCCAGCGCATCGAGTGCAGCAGGAGTCAAGGAGCGGTATTCAGGAATCGTCGCCATTCGGGGACATTACGACACCGTGATCGCGCCGGGGGTACCGCGGGCCAGGCGACCGATCCGGGCCGCGGCAGGCGTGGCCTCACGACTCAGCGCCGCCAACAAGGTGTTCACGCGATCGGGATCACACGCGATCAAGAGCCCGCCCGAGGTCTGTGCATCGCACAGCAACACGCGCAGCGGTTCGGGGACTGCGGAGCCGAACTTCACGTGCGGTGATAACGCTTCGACATTGCGCTTCGTGCCGCCGGGTACCGCGCCGCGCTCGGTGAGCTCCATGGCCATAGGGAGCAGCGGAACAGAGGCTGCATCGATCTCAGCGGACAGTCCCCCCCCACTGGCGTTGAGCATGTTGTGCAGGTGACCGAGTAAACCAAAGCCGGTGACGTCCGTTGCGGCGTGCACCCCTCCTCCCGTCGCGCGCATCGCGCGCGCCGCGCCGGCATTGAGCGTGGTCATCGATTTCACGGCGAGCGCCAGGTCCGCCGCGCTCGCAAGGTCGCGCTTCAAGGCGGTGGTGAGCACGCCGGTGCCGATCGGCTTGGTCAGGACGAGCGCATCGCCGGCGCGCGCGCGCGCGAGCGTGACGATGCGGTTGGGATGCACTTCGCCGATCGCGACCATGCCGTACTTGGGCTCGGGGTCATCGATCGAATGGCCGCCGAGCACGAACGCGCCCGCCTCGCGCGCGATGTCGGCGCCGCCCCGCAGCACTTCGCCGAGCAGCTCATAGGGGAGCGTGTCCCGCGGCCAACCCACGAGATTGAGCGCGAGCAGCGGCGTCGCACCCATCGCGTAGACGTCCGAAAATGCGTTCGCCGCCGCGATGCGTCCGAAGTCGTACGCGTCGTCGACAATGGGCGTGAAAAAATCCACCGTCGCGACGATCGCGCGGTCCGGCGTCAGCTGGTACACGGCGGCGTCGTCCCGCGTCGATGCATCGACGAGGACGCGCGGATCCGTGATGGTCGGCACGTGGCGCAAGACCTGCGCCAACTCGGCGGGGCCGAGCTTGCAGGCTCAGCCAGCGCCGTGCGAAAGCGCAGTCAGTCGAACGGTTGTCATAGGTTCAGCGAAGATAGCAAGGCGCCCGCGAGGATGTAGCGAGTCACGTCGAGCAACGCGTGGACCAGCAGATGGCGGCGGCGCACCGGCTCGACGTGTTGCCACATCACGAGCCGCCGCGGAAACGCGACGAGCAGGCCGACGAGCAGAAACACTAGCCACCACTCGCCTGCGCCGAGGGACTCAAACCAGAGGGATGCAAACAGCGTGAGCACCGCCGCTTCGAGCAGCCGCCAGCCGATTTCCCAGCGATTGAATGACCAGACGACAGCGCGGTTGTCGGGCGGCCGATCCCAGCGATAACCAATCGGCGGCGCGAGGGCGAACAGCGCCGCCACCGGCAACCACGAGACGATCAGCCGCCCAAGCGTCACATTATTGAGATTGGCGGTATCCCGGACCCCTGAGTCCGCGCCCCGGCCGCGCGCTCGTGAGCTGGCCCTTCTTCAATACGATCTGCCCGTTCACGATCACGTACTCGATGCCAACCGAGGTCTGATGCGGCCGCGCGAACGTCGCGCGGTCGAGCACCGTCGCGGGATTGAACACGGTGATGTCCGCGAACATGCCAGGTCGCACGAGGCCGCGATCGGTGAGGCCGACGCGTTGTGCCGCCAGCGACGTCATCTTCCGCACCGCGAACTCGAGCGGGAACAGCTTCAAGTCGCGCGCATAGTGGCCGAGGATGCGGGGGAAAGTGCCGTACGCGCGCGGGTGTGCGGACTGCGTTCCGAAGGGGCCGTCGGGCGCGACGCCGCCGAAGTCGGTATTCACCGCTACCCACCACTGCTTCATCGCCGCCCGCACATCGCGCTCATCCATGATCGCGTACACCGCGTCGGTCCGATGGCCATGCTCGGCGAGCACGATGTCGAAGACTGTCTCGATCGGGTCGCGATGCCGCGCCGCTGCGATCTGTGCCACGGTCTTCCCTTGCATGTAGCGCAGCGAGTCCTGGAACGTGCCGGTGATCAAAATGCCGGCGCCGCCGCCTGCCGCGGAATAGAACACCTCACCACCACTCGGATTCACCATCTCGCGGTGGAGCCGGGCGCGCGTCGCGGGATGGCGCAACCGGATCAGCAGCGAGTCCATGCCGCCGCTCTCCGCCCACGTGGGGATCGACGCGTCGAGTGAGGTCGCCGCGCGAATGTAGGGATACTGGTCGGCGGTGACGTCGAGTCCCGCGGCCCGCGCGGAATCGATGCGTGCCAAAATGCGCGGCATCTGCCCCCAGGCTTTGCGACCCGAAAGCTTGAGGTGCGACACTTCCGCCGGGATGTCGGCTTCCTTCGCGATGCGGAAGAGCTCGTTCAACGCATCATCGATGTGCTCGCCTTCATTGCGCATGTGGGACGCGTAGATGCCGCCGTGCCGCCGGGCAGCCTGGGCGAGGGCGATGAGCTCGTCGGTCTTGGAATAGCTCGCCGGTGCGTACTCGAGCGCGGTCCATACACCCAGCCCGCCTTGCTCCATCAGCGTGTCGACAAGCGCCGTCATGTGCGCGAGCTCGGCGGCTGAAGGAGCGCGATTCTCGTTTCCGACCACCGCGAGACGAACCTGTGTGGCACCCACGAACGTTGCGATGTTGAGCGAGGAACCTTGCTTCTCGAGCTGCGCGAAATAGCCGTTGAGATCGCGCCAGTCCTCGCGGTAATGCCATTTCTTCATCGCGTCCGAATCGTCCAGGACCAACTTGTCGGTGAGTGGCGCGACCGAGCCGCCTTCTCCCGTGATTTCAGTGGTAATGCCCTGCGTGATCTTCGAAAGGACGCGATTGTCGATGAGCACGTTGGTTTCGGACTGGCCCATCATGTCGATGAAGCCGGGGGCGACGACCAGACCGTGGACATCGAGCGTCTCACGGGCGGTCGCCGAGCCGAGAAAGCCGACCGCGTCGATCCGATCACCGCGCAGCGCGACGTCGCCTTGGTAACGAGGATTGCCGCTGCCGTCGACAATCCAACCGCCTTTCAGAATCAGATCGTAGGAGCCGTCATTCCTGGCAGCTGTGCCCACGCCACACACGGCGACAAATAAGAGCGAGAGAAGACGCGGTTTCATTTCCATGTAGCCCTCAGGGAATCCGGCCGGAGCAGCCGGCCGCGGGTCATGACGAAGGCAATGTTGCGAGTCGCGGTGATGTTGCGTAGCGGGTTGCCGTTCAGCACGACGAGATCGGCGACCTTACCAGCCGTAAGCAGCCCCAGCGAATCGGCGCGCAGCAGTTGCGCGCCGCGGCGCGTGGCGGCGGTGATCGCCTCGAGCGGACTCAGTCCCGCGTTCACGAGCAGGGCCATCTCCTCGTGCAGGGAGTAACCGGGAATGAGCAATTGGTTCGCGGCGTCCGACCCCGCGGCAATGGCGCCGCCCGCGCGCCGGTACTCTCGCACGAACTGATCCTGTCGTCGCCGCGAGCGGCGGAACGCCTCGAAATCGCCCCTCTGCCAACCGGTGCGCCGCAGCAGACTGGGCACGCTGCGGACGCTCTGAGCGCTCTCGGGCACGTCCTCCATGCCGGGACGGCTGAGCAAAATCGGATTGTCGAGGCGTGACAGGATGTCGTGCACGACCAACGTGGGTACGATCGTGACCTTCGTTTGTGCGAGCGCGCGCGCGGTGCGCGCCACTACGCCTGAGTCAAGCGAGGACCACCCCTTCTCCTCAGCCGTCCAGCCCGAGAGAAAGCTGTTGTGCGCATTGATGTAGAAGGGATTTCCGGTCGCCGCCTGTACGACGCCCGACATGTGCTCGATCGACACGACGCCGGCGCGCGCCGCCGTCACCGCGTCCATCTTGCCCAGGTGAGCGGCCACCTGGAGCCGCAGCTTTCCCGCTTCGTCCATTAACGGGCGCAGCAATGCCGGCGTGATCTTGGTGTACACCTTGAGGTAATCGACGCCCGCGACGGCGTGCTGGTCGACGGCGCGCCTGGCCTGATCGCCGGTCGCGACACCGGTCGCGTTGGGATAGGTCGGCGGTATACCGTCGATCATCGCGCCCGCCGTAAACACCCGCGGGCCGAGAATCGAGCCCAGATTCATGTCGTTGCGGAGCGCCAGAATCGAATCCATGCCGCCATGGAGATCGCGGACCGTTGTGACGCCCCAGGCGATATACCGCTGAGCGGCCCAGCGTTCGACGTGCGCGTGCGAGTCGATGAGACCAGGGATCACGGTCTTGCCGACGAGATTCATCCGCACGGCGTTCTTCGGAATCGCAATCTCGTTGACGCGCGCGACCGATTCGATGTGACCGTTGCGGATGATGACGACGGCGTCTTGTTTCGGCGCTCCGCCCGAGCCGTCGATCAGCGTCACGCCTTCGAGCGCGATGACGGACTCGGTGGATTTGAATCGTCCGCAGCCCGCGAACGCGAGCAGGGGGAGCAGGAGCGCGACGTACTTCACGGCTTGGGGTCGGCGGACGTGTGATCGTGCAAGATGCGCCAGCGGGGGGGATCGCCCTGTCGCTGCAAAACAAGCGTGAACGGCCCGCTCGCGACCACAGAGTCACGCGGGGGCCGTGACAGCTTGAAGCGGGCGGTGGCGTACGCGAAGTCAGGCGTCAGCACGCGGACGCGCAGCTCATCGAATGAGAGTGAGTCGCGGCTTTTTCCCGGCGCGAAGTAGTTGGCTTTGTAGCGATCATAGAGTGCCTGCCAGCCGTACTGCACGTGGCCGCGCGCCATGTAGCTGGTCAGCGAGTCGCGCGCGTAATCACTCATGAAGCCGTCGAGATCGCCGCGGTTCCAATCGGCCGCTGACCGTTGCAGCAGCGCGGCGATTTCCCGCGGCGGATCGCCTAGGTTCTCGCGCGGCGCCGAGCACGCAGCCGCAAGGATGGACAGGACGACGGACGACGCACGACGCACGATGTGTCTCCTGAACGTGGCCGCGGGAGCGCCTCGTCGAGACGCTCCCGCGGATATGGTACCGAGTGTTGTTAGCGGCGGCGCTTCTTCTTGGTCGCCTTTTTCTTCTTCGCGGGCTTCCGCTTCTTCGCTTTCGGACGCGCTTTCTTGGCGGCTTTCTTTTTCTTCCGGGCCTTCGACTTGGAAGAGGAGCGCGACTCTTCCATTGGCATGGACGGGGTAGGCGCGGGTGTGGGCGCCGAGGGGAACATGGGCTCCATGAACCCCGGTCCAGGCCAACTGCTCTCCGTGAAATCCATCTGCTCAAGCATCGGATCTCTCCTATGCTGTGTAGGTGCGGCGCCGCGGCGCGTGGGGGCGGGGGGGCGGCGTGAGTGGGCTATAGCTTACCGCGGGATTTGGACCTCGCAAGTGACACGCGATACCGCGTTTTTGGCCTCAGTTGGTCGGCGCTCTTGTGACAAGTTGGCTTGACAGGGCCATTTAGCCGGACGCACATTCGCCAACCATGACTAGTCGAAGTCTCATCGCGACACTGGCGCTGCTCCCTCGGGTCCTAACAGCGCAAAACGTCGCTGAAGTGCAGGTCGCGCCGCCATCCGTGACCATCCGGGTGGGCGAACGGACGGGGCTGTTGGCTACGGCGTTCGACCGCATCGGCAACGTGATCCCGACGGTCCGCCTGATCTGGTCATCGAATAACGTGAACATCGCCAAGGTCGACAACAACGGGACCGTAACGGGTGTCAGCAATGGTGTCGCCATCATCGAGGCCCGCGCGGGAGCGCGGCGTGGCCAGGCCGCGATCCAGGTTGTAGGTGGCGCCGGGCCAGTTCCTCCCCCGCCGCCAGGCGCCCCGGCCCCCCCGCCCCCTCCGCCGCCTGGTCCGGATCCGTACGGCGGCCAGCCGCCTGGAAGCGGGCCGGCAGCAGCGCTGCGGCTCGAGCCCGGCGTCATCTATCTGTTGCCATCTGAGAACAGCCGCGTATCGCCGCGAGCGTTGAAGGAAGACGGCTCCGCGGCGGCGCCCGTGAACGTCAACTGGACGTCGCTGCGGACGGACGTTGCAAGCGTCGATCAGAGCGGCAACGTCGTCGCGCTCGCTCCGGGTCAAGGCACGATCCAGGCGACGGCACCCGGCGGGCTCACCGCGACGGCTCCTATCGTCGTGCAGCAGGCGGACTTTACCGTTCGCGAAGCGGGTGTGGGAACGCCCCTCATGCTCTCGCCCGGCGAGGTCGACACGCTGCATGTCATTGTCGCCGCGCAAAACAACCGAACCGTAAATCCGCTGGTGTTGCAGTGGGCTTCGAACGATCAGAGCGTGGCCCGTGTGAGTCTGGCTGGTGTCGTGACTGCTGCTGGGCCGGGCAAGGCGACGCTGAGCGTGTCGGGGTTGCTGCAGAACAAGAGCATCGAGGTCTCGGTCCACAAGGTGGTCGACAAGCTTTCCGTGCGTCCGCCGCGAGTGCCGGACGTTTCGGTGCCTCTCACCGGCGCGGCGAAATTCGACGCGCAGGCGTTGACCGCCGATAACACGCCGGTTCCGGAGGCGCCGCTGCGCTGGAGCGTCGCCGACCCGGCGATTGCGAGTTTCGATCCGCAGACGGGAATGCTCACCGGTCGGGCCGTCGGGAAGACCCAGCTCACCGTGAAGGGCCCGGGCACGGGGCTGGCGGTCACCTGGACCATCAACGTCATCGCGGGATCAGTGCGATTCGTGCAGCCGCGCGTCGGCATCGGCCTGAATCAGCGGCACACGCTGCACGCGAATTACGCTGACGATCAAGGCAATGTGCTGGGTGCCGCTACGAACCTCACGTGGAGCACCGATAATCCTCCGGTGGCGACGGTCGGTGAGGATGGCACCGTGGCCGGAGCGGGCTATGGACACGCGCGCGTCACGGCCACCGCTCCCGGAGGGAAAACGGCGGCCGCGGACATTTACGTCGTGGGCGAGATCGTGGTCGCCAGCTCGCGCGCCGGCCAAGGAAAATTCCAGCTCTACTCAGCGGAACGGTCGAATTTGGCGCAGCTCTCGAAGCTCACGCCGCCAACCGACACCGCTTCCGCAAACGATCCGGCGTTCTCCCCTGACGGCTCGCGCATCGCGTTTGTCACGCAGCGAGACGGAAACCCGGAGATCTATGTGATGAACGCGGACGGCACCGGCGTTACCCGCGTCACCAACGATCCCCAGGTCGACGGACGTCCCACGTTCACGGTCGATGGGCAGTCGATCGTATTCCATTCGTCGCGCCCCGCGGGCAAGCAGGAGATCTGGGCCGTCAATCTCGATGGCACGGGGCTGACGCAGTTGACGCGCGACTCGATCAACTTCTCACCGGCCGTGTCTCCGGATGGGCAGACGATCGCGTACGTGTCGGTGCGCGACAAGAACTACGACATCTGGCTCATGGGGCGCGACGGGTCCAACCAGCGCGCGTTCACGCGCACGCTGCAGCAGAAAGAGAGCGAGCCGCATTTCTTGCGCGACGGCACGCTCGTATACCTGGTGGAGCGCAAAGACGGTAATCGCACCGTCCAACAGGTCGTACGCGCCGATCTCACGACCGGCAGCACAACGCCGATGACCGGTACCGACCTCGCGATCGCGTCGTTCGCGATCTCTCCATCGGGCGATCTCGTGGCGTTAGTCGTCAACGCCGAGCCTCAGAATCGCCGCAATCCCGCCTACAAGGTGTATATGCAGCCTGTCAGCTCCGGAACTCCGGTGCCGATGCCCACGACCGGCTCGGAGCAGATGATCACCCCGACGTTCCGGCCTTAAGTTCGGGGGGGCGCGATGCGCGCCTGCGTTCTCACCGCAACCGGCGGAATCGAGCATTTAAAGGTCAGTGACGTTCCCGACGCGCCCCCTCCTGCGACGGGAGAGGTACGCGTCGCCATTCGCGCCGCGGCATTGAATCATCTCGATTTGTTCGTCGTGCAGGGCCTCCCTGGGTCAGAGCACCAGTTTCCTCATATCGGCTGCGCCGACGGCGCGGGAGTCATCGAGTCCGTAGGCCCTGGCGTCCTCGACTTCAGACCCGGCGACCGCGTCATGTTGAACCCCGGCATCTCCGATTACACCTGCGAGTTCTGCCGGGCTGGTGAACACTCGCTGTGCGTGAACTACCGGCTCTTGGGCGAGCATCTGCCCGGGACAGCCGCGGAGCTGCTCACCATCCCGGCTCACAACCTGGCTCGCGTCCCCAGTTTGACGCCGGAGCTGACGTGGGCGGAAGCGGCCGCCTTCTCGCTGGTCACGCTCACGGCATGGCGGATGCTGGTGACTCGGGCGCAGCTGAAGAGTGGCGAGACGGCGCTGGTATGGGGGATCGGCGGAGGCGTGTCGTTGGCCGCAATGCGCATCGCCAAGCTGCTTGGCGCCCGCGTGATCGTCACGTCATCCGACGATGCCAAGCTTGCGGTCGCGAGGCAGCTTGGGGCCGACATCACGTTCAACCACCAAACCCAGCAGGTCGCTCAGGAAGTGCGAGCCTTGACGAAGAAACGCGGTGTGGACGTCGTCGTGGATAACGTCGGGGCAGCGACGTGGGACGATTCCCTGCGCTGTCTACGTCGCGGCGGACGGCTGGTGATCTGCGGCGCGACATCGGGACCGCAAGTCGGCCTCGATTTGCGCCGGCTGTTCTGGCATCACTGGAGCATCCTGGGATCGACGATGGGGAACGCCGCGGAGTACGGGGAGATTGTGCGGCGGTTGGGAAAGGGAGAGCTCAGACCAATCGTGGATCGGACCTATCCGATGGAGCAGCTACGTGATGCTTACGAGCACCTCGCGAAAGGTGAGCAGATGGGGAAGCTTGTCCTAGAGATTTCGTGAACCCGTAACCCGTTGCCTTTGCCTATCTAAGTAATTAGCTTTTATCAACTTAGACCTCCCTCCACATAGAGCCAAATGACTGGTCCTAACGTCCGCGAGCGCATCCTCCCGCGGCTCATTGAAGACGAGCTAAAGGAATCGTTCCTCGACTATTCGATGAGCGTCATCGTGCAGCGCGCGCTGCCCGATGTCCGCGACGGCCTGAAACCCGTGCACCGGCGCATCCTCTACGCGATGCACGAGCTCGGCCTGGTGCCGGGACGCCCCTACAAGAAAGCCGCAACCGTCGTCGGCGACGTACTCGGCAAATACCACCCCCACGGCGATATCGCGGTCTACGACTCGCTGGTCCGGATGGTCCAGGACTTTTCACTGCGCTATCCGCTGATCGATGGGCAGGGGAATTTCGGTTCGGTCGACGGCGATTCGGCGGCGGCGTACCGGTACACCGAAGCGCGTCTCACCCGTGTCGCGATGACGATGCTCGAGGACATCGACAAGGCCACCGTCGATTTCGTCCCGAACTTCGACGACCGGCTGCAAGAGCCAACGGTGCTCCCGGGCCGGCTGCCGAATCTGATCGTGAACGGCTCCGCCGGCATCGCGGTCGGGATGACGACGAACATCCCGCCACACAATCTGAGCGAGGTCGTGCAGGCGATCGTGCACCTCGTCGATCATCCAAGCGCCACGATCAGGGAAATCAGAAAGTTCGTGAAGGGCCCCGACTTCCCGACCGGGGCCATCATCTATGGCCGCGAGGGCATCAAGGAGTGTTACGACAAAGGCCGCGGCCGCATCGTCATCCGGGCACGCGCGATTGCCGAAGAGAAGGAATCGACGGGGAAGCAGCAGATCGTGGTGACGGAGTTCCCGTATCAGGTGAGTCCCGAGCGCGTGCACGAGCAGATCCGCGATCTCGTGCTCGCCAAGAAGCTCGAGGGCATCGCCGACGTCCGGAACGAATCCGACAAGGAGGGAATCCGGCTCGTCATCGAGCTGAAGCGCGACGTCATTCCCATGGTCGTGCTCAATCAGCTCTACAAGCACACGCAGATGCAGCAGACCTTCGGCGCCATCATGCTGGCCCTGGTCGACGGCGCGCCGAAGGAGCTGACCCTCGTCGAGCTGCTGCAGCACTTCATCGAGCATCGCCACACCGTCATCACGCGCCGCACGCAGTTCGAGCTGCAGCGCGCGCAGGACCGCGAGCACATCCTCGAAGGCTTGAAGATCGCCGTCGACAACATCGACGAAGTGATCAAGATCATCAAGAAATCAAAGGACACGCCCAGCGCGGACGCCGCACTGCGGAAGCGCTTCAAGTTGTCAGAAAAACAATCCGCCGAAATCCTCAACATGCGGCTGGCGCGGCTCACCGCCCTCGAGATCACGAAGCTCGAGGAGGAGCTGAAGGACGTCCGCAAGTTCATCAAGGAGTGCAAGGAGATCCTGGCGTCCAAGCCGCGGCGCATGAAGATCCTGAAGGAAGAGCTCACCGAGCTGACGCACGGCTTCGGCGACGAGCGGCGCACCGAGATCGTCGCGGATCAGGGCGAGTTCTCGATCGAAGATCTGATCGCCGAAGAGGACATGGTCATCACCGTGTCCCACGCCGGCTACATCAAGCGGCTTCCGGTCTCCGCCTACCGGCGGCAGCGGCGCGGCGGCAAGGGCGTGATCGCCGCGCATCAGAAGGAAGACGACTGGGTGGAGCATCTCTTCATCGCGTCGACCCATGACTACGTCATGTTCTTCACTGAACAGGGCCAGTGCTACTGGCTCAAGGTGCACGAGATCCCGCAGGCGGCGCGGTCTGCCCGCGGCAAGCCAATCCTCTCCTGCGTCGCGATGAAGCCCGACGAGAAGGTCGCGGCGCTCGTGCCGGTGCGTGAGTTCTCCGAAGATCAGTTCCTGCTGTTTGCCACGAAACAGGGCGTGGTCAAAAAGACCGTCCTCTCGGAATTCGGGAATCCGCGCTCCGTCGGCATTCGCGCGATCAACATCGAGAAGGGCGACGAGTTGATCGACGTGCAGGTGACCGACGGCAAGAACGACATCGTGCTCGCGACCGCGCACGGCATGAGCATCCGGTTCCATGAGAAAGACGTCCGCGACATGGGCCGCACCACCACGGGCGTGAAGGGCATCGAGCTCGATAAGAAGGACCAGGTGATCGACATGGTGGTGGTGCGCCGCAAGTCCACGCTGCTGGCCATGACCGAGAAGGGCATCGGCAAGCGATCCGAGCTCGAAGAGTATCGCATCCAGCATCGCGGCGGACGTGGCATCATCACACTCAAGCGCAGCGATAAAACCGGCGATATCGTTGGACTGAAGGAAGTGCTGCCGGACGACGAGCTGATGATGATCACCAAGAAAGGGATCATGATCCGCGTGCCGGTCGAAGGCATCCGCATCTCCGGCCGGAACACACAGGGCGTCAAAGTCATGAATCTCACGCCCGGCGATTTGGTCGTAGACGTGGCGCGCGTCGTGAAGGAAGATGAGGACGAAACCGAAGTAGAAGAAGACGAGGACGAGACGTCTCCTCCCGCGCCGAAGTCCAAGTCCAAGCCCAAGCCCAAGCCCAAGGCCCCACGCCCCAAGCCCAAGAAATAGCGTGGTCACTTCCCGGGACATCAAGGAAGCCGCAGAGGGGCTGCGGGGGATCGCGCGCCGCACTTCGCTCATCTACGTAGAGGAGCTCGGCGCGCACCTCAAGCTCGAGAACGAGCAGCCCATCGGCGCGTTCAAGATCCGCGGCGCATACAACGCCATCCGGAAACTTGCCGACGGCGCGCGCCAGCGCGGGGTGATCACCTTCTCCTCCGGTAACCATGGTCAGGCGGTGGCCTACGCGGCGAAGCAGTTTGGCGTGCGCGCCGTCGTCGTGATGCCCGAGACGGCGCCCGCCGTGAAGGTCGAGGGCGTGAAGCAATGGGGTGGGGAAGTCGTACTGGCAGGTCGCACGTCCGAGGATCGGCGCATCAAAGCGGAGGAGATCGCGGCGCGCGACGGTCTCGCGGTCGTCCCGCCATTCGACCACGCCGACATCGTCGCCGGCCAGGCCACCGTCGCGCTCGAGATCGTCGAACAGCTTCCCGAAGTCGAGACGGTCGTCGTGCCGGTCGGCGGTGGCGGCCTCATATCGGGGATCGTCGCGGGACTTGGGGCGGTCGGCAGTAAGGCCGTCGTTTGGGGCGTCGAGCCCGCCGGGGCGCCGAAGCTGCACCACTCGCTGGCCGCGGGCGCGCCGGTCCAGCTCGAGCGCACCGCGAGCGTTGCCGACGGGTTGATCACGCTTTCGATCGGCGCGATTCCGTTCGCGGAGTTGTCGCGGGCGCGAGATCGGATTCGCGGCGTCGTGCTGGTCGAGGATGACAGCATTCGCGCCGCCGTGCAGTTTCTCTGGCGCACCCGGCGGCTCGCGGTCGAGCCGTCCGGTGCCGCCACCACGGCCGCGCTCCTCGGCGGGTTGGTACCACGCTCCCGGACCACGGTGCTCGTGGTGAGCGGCGGTAACGTCGATCGGTCGCTGCTCGAGGCCCAGGATTGACAACCCGCGTTCTGGTTGCAGATGACGACGAGTCGCTGGTCCGTACGCTCACCTGGATCCTGAAAGAGCACGGCTACGAGGTCGACGTCTGCCCGGGCGGCGACGGATTGTTCGCCAAGCTCGAGGAAGTGAAGCCGGCGCTCCTGCTGCTCGACATCATGATGCCCAAAGTCGACGGCCTGCAGCTGCTCGAGCGGATGAAGCAGGACGAGCGCTATCGCGACCTGCCGGTGCTCATGGTGTCCTCGATGCCACCGGAGGAAGCCACCGTGCGCGCCCTAGGCCTCGGCGCCGCCGACTTCATCTCGAAACCGTTCCGGGTGCGAGAGCTGCTGGCGCGCGTGGAGGCGCACATTCGCGTGGGCCGGGCGCTGGCGCAGGCGCGCGAGGAAGCGCGCAGCCGGGCGGCGATGGTGGACATCCTCCACGAAGTCACCGACTCGCTCAAACCCGACGAGATCTATCACATCCTCGCGCGCCGCGTGGCGCGCGCGCTGAACATCTCGAAATGCTCGATGGTGCTCGCCAAGCCCGGCGACCAGCAAGGCGTCGTCGTCGCGGCGTACGAAAACCCGATGCTGCGTAACCTGCAGATCGAGCTGGCTCGCTATCCGGAGATCCGCAAAGCGGTATCGACCGGGCGCCTCGTGCTCGTCGAAGACGTCGCGACCGATCCGCTGTACGAGGACGAGCGGCGCCGCTGGGAGCGTGAAGCGATCAAGGTCCCCACGCGATCCGCTGTGGCCCTGCCGTTCTGGATGAAGGATCAGCAGACCGGCGTCTTTTTCCTGCGCACGACGGGCGATGATCCACCGCTGACGCGAGCCGACGCGCAGTTCGCCGAGACGGTCATTAAGACCGCCGTGTCGGCGATCGAGAAAGCGTATGATTTCGAGAGCGCGGTGACGGACAAGCAGCGGCTCGAGAAGCTCGCGTCGACCGATGCGCTCACGGGCTGCATGAATCGCCGAGCACTGGCGGAAGCGCTGGCGCAGGAGCTGGATCGCGCGCGGCGGTACAACCTGGCGCTGACGATTCTGCTCGCCGATCTCGATCGCTTTAAATCGATCAACGACACGCGGGGCCACATCGCCGGCGACTCCGTGCTCCGGCAGGTCGGCGAGCTGCTCAGGCGCGAGGCGCGGTCGGTGGACATCGTGGCGCGCTATGGCGGCGAAGAATTCGTCCTCGTGATGCCGGAGACGGCGCCACACGGCGCGGCGATATTCGCAGAGCGGCTGCGGCGGCGGTTCATGGCACGCGACTTCGCGGATCCCGGTGAAGATCCGCTGCATCTGACCGTCAGCATCGGACTCGCGTCGTTCCCCGACGATCGGGTCCACAGCGCCGACAGTTTCATCTCGCTCGCCGATCAGGCCCTCTATCGCGCCAAGAACGAAGGCCGCAACTTGGTTCGGCAATGAGCGAGCGCCGCTGTCCCAAGTGCGGGTCCGTCTACACCGATACCGGGGCGCGCTTCTGTCCCAAGGACGGGAGCATGCTCGTCGAGATCCAGGCCAAGAAGCCTGCACCCTCTTCGGGCAGCGGCACCGGCGTTCGCACGCCCTTGCCGCCCGGTAATAAGGCAGGGGCGGGAGGGGCCGCGGCGGGTCTCGACCGCGCATCTACGCTCTCGAATCAAATCCTCGACGCTCGCTACCAGGTGATGAAGAAGCTGGGCGAGGGCGGCATGTCCTACGTCTACCTCGCCAAGGAGATCTCGTCGGACCAGACCGTGGCGATCAAAGTGCTTTCACCGCGCCTCGCGTCCGACAAGAGCTCGGTCGAACGACTGCGGCGCGAGGCCGGCCTGGCGATGCGGCTTGATCACCCCAACGTCTGCCGCATTCTCCGCCTCGGCGAATCCGAAGATGGGTTGATCTACCTGGTGATGCCCTTCCTCAAGGGCGAGCTGCTCTCCGACCGCGAAGTCCGCTGCGGGCC
>Ga0209160_1002383_pt1 | contig 15623 bp, 15 predicted proteins | sample GraSoiAngelo_153_FD_186167 | JGI IMG/M metagenome (GOLD analysis project Ga0209160, IMG submission 186167) | Grasslands soil microbial communities from the Angelo Coastal Reserve, California, USA - 14_1009_12_40cm (SPAdes) (version 2) | ecosystem: Environmental > Terrestrial > Soil > Grasslands ... | reverse complement strand
CGCGAGTATGAAATTGCGCCGGAGGGTGGTAGAAGAACGGTATCGGGAGAGAATTGAAGAGTTGTATGCGCAAGCGGAGACCTCTGGTGCAGTCACGCAGAATTCGCGATGAAACCACGAGGGTGCCCCACCCTTGTCTTTCCCGTTTTTGGAAAGACAGGGTGGGGAAGTTGGTGGGGAAGTTCACCCATCACAATGTTCCGCGGACTTCCGTTGTAACCTCACCCCATGCCTTGGGGACTCAAACGATTTCAGCAGACGCGCAACCTGCATTTCATCACCTTCAGCTGCTACCATCGCGCTCCTCTTCTGGGTACGCCGGAGGCCCGCCGCGTCTTCGAGCAAACTTTAGAGAAAGTGCGGCAGTGGTACGCGCTATACGTGACCGGATACGTCGTCATGCCAGAACACGTTCATCTACTGATCAGCGAGCCGGAAGGCGGAACCTTGGCAATCGCGATTCAGATGCTCAAACAGATTGCTGCCCATCAATTGAAGGCGACTGCCGATGCTCTTCGCGAAAGCCCGCTCAGGATGACAGAGTAGGAGTGGAGCTTAGATGTTTTTTGATGTCTTTTTGCTGTCTTTCCAATTCGATCGCTTCGTAGCGTCCTCATCTTCCATCATCATTATGTGCTTGACCTGGTTTTCTAATTACGCGATAAGTGGATATAGAGGGTTCTCTGTAAGTTCCATGCATTCATAACCTGTGTATTTGCAGTAGGTTTGTGTAAGTCATTCTTAATGGAAGGCGTCAGCAATCATGACAGGACGATCGGGGAAGACTGATTTGCCATCCGAGGGCGCGGGGGCTGGGGGGAAGGAGTGGAGTGCACCCTTGAGCTGAGACACGGAGTTAAGGGGGTTGTTGCCGTTCGCTGCAAAATCATTGTACGGCAGCATTGGTTGTTGAGAATCGTTTGCAGTCGGTGAAGCAGAGGCAGGCACTGCTGGAGAGCAACCTGCTGAGGAATAGCCGACTGGAAACTCATCGCAGCCGATGAGTGCGGGGAGCGGCGACAACCGTTGCCGTTCCTCGCTTCGCCGAGTCCTACATCGGATCGATAGATTTCCTCATGCCTCCAAAAACTCATGCTCGTCCTTTCCCGGCGGCTGGCAAGGGTCGTAAGCTTCGCTCAAACTCCAGCGGCGGACGATAGCCCAGCGCGGAATGCAAGCGCTGCCGGTTGTAGATTTTCTCCAGGAACTTCCCGATCAAAGGCTTCGCTTCCTCGAGGTCGCGGTACTCGGTGCGGTAGACTTCCTCGTATTTGAGAGTCTTGATGAAACTCTCCGCTTGGGCATTGTCGTACGGCGTTGCCAATCGGCTCATGCTGATGCGAATGCCGTGTTGTTGGAGTAATGCGGTGTAGTCCCGCGACGCGTATTGCACCCCGCGGTCGGAATGGTGCACCAACCCAGGCCGTGGATGGCGTCGCATCAGTGCCATGCGCAAGGCTTCAAGTACGAGTACGGCTTCCAAACTGCGCCGCAGTGCCCAGCCGAGGCAGCGTCGCGAAAAGGCATCCAACAGCACCGCTAAATACACGAATTCCACTTGCAAGCGGATGTAGGTGATGTCGGCCACCCAGAGCTGATCGATGCCCGTCAGCACCATTTCCTCGGCTACATTCGGGTAGATCGGCAGCCCGTGTTGGGAATCGGTGGTGAGAAGAAACTTTCGCTGTCGCAAACACAGCAGGTTGTCCGCCCGCATCAGCCGCAGAATGCGTTTGTGATTTACGCTCCAGCCCTGGCGCAGCAGTTCGGCATGCACACGACGATAGCCATAGGCTGGCCATCGTAACGCGATTCGTTGGATCTGGTTGCGCAAATTCATATCGGCTTCATGCGGTTGTCGCCGGAAACGGTAGTATCCTGCCCGACTCACTCCCGCTGCCCGGCACAGCCCGTTCACGGCTGCCCCCGCTTCGACCGCTTCCCGGATTTGCTGATAGAGCTGGCCTCGCCATTGGCGACGACTCGCAGAGGTTGCTCCCTGAAATGCCGCAACGCTTTTTTTAAAAAATCGAGTTCCATCGCCTGCTGTCCGATCTTGCGTTCCAGCTCCGCGATCCGCTCGGCATCGAGTCTGCTTTGCGGGCGTGCACTCTTGCCAGGAAATGCCAGCTCGCCTTTGGCTCGCCACTCGCCTTTCCAGGTCTCCAGTCGCTTGGGACTGAGCTGATACATGCGAGCCACCTCCGCGATACCCTTTCCGGAGTCGATCTCCCGCATCACAGCTATCTTCAATTCACGGGAATACTGTTGTCTGGGCACCAGCATGGTTCTCCTCCATTCAATGTAGCTGGCCCCTTAATCTCGTGTCTCACTTTTGGGGTGCACTCCAGTTTTTCCCGGCTCTCCAGCTTATCCCCCTCTTCGTTGACTTGCCGAACCCACCCTCCCTAACATGTCAACCACATGATGATGATAGGCGACACTATCTCGCATTACCGCGTCCTTGAGAAGCTGGGTGGCGGCGGGATGGGTGTGGTCTACAAAGCGGAAGACACCTCACTAGGTCGTTTCGTCGCGCTGAAGTTTCTTCCTGACGATGTCGCGCAAGACGCCCAGGCTTTGGAGCGTTTCCGCCGCGAGGCTCGTGCGGCTTCGGCGCTCAACCATCCGAATATCTGCACCATCTACGAAATCGGTGAGCACGATGGCAGACGCTTTATCGCGATGGAATACCTGGAGGGAATGACCCTCAAGCACATGATCGGAAGCCGCCCCATGGCGACGGAGAGTTTGTTGCTCATCGCGATCGAGACCGCCGACGCACTCGATGCCGCCCACGCGGAAGGCATCATCCACCGCGACATTAAGCCGGCAAATATCTTTGTCACCAAACGCGGTCACACCAAGATCCTCGATTTCGGATTAGCCAAGGTAGCGGCGCGGGCCAGTGGCTCCAGCGTGTTAGTTACTCAGGATACTTTTGTTTCATCTCCGCCTACGGCCGCCGGGGACAACCTCACCAGTCCCGGCACCGCTGTCGGCACCGTAGCCTACATGTCGCCGGAACAGGTGATGGGCAAGCCCTTGGACGCGCGCACCGACTTGTTTTCCTTTGGCGTTTTGCTGTACGAAATGGTCACCGGTGTGCTCCCGTTCCGGGGCGACACCACAGGAGCAGTTTCGGACGCCATTCTGCATAAGCCAGCAACTCCGCCGGTGCGTTTGAACCCGGACGTGCCCGCAGAGTTGGACCACATCATCGGCAAGGCCTTGCAGAAAGATCGGGAATTAAGATATCAGCACGCCTCGGAAATGAAGGCCGACCTGGCGCGAGCTAAACGCGACTCCGACTCCGCAGGCATCGGAGTTGAAGGCACACGAACTTCAGCCAGCGCCGCTCGCGGAAAATATTTCAAGATCGCCATGTTGGTAGGTGTTGTTGTCCTAAGTTTCGTTGCAGTTCTATTGTGGCTGAAGCATCGTCCTGAAATACAGGTCAGCTCCGCGAGACCCACCACCGTCGCCGTGATTCCGTTTCAGAATGTTGGTCCTGACAAGGACACGGACTATCTCCGTCTCGCGCTACCCGATGAAATCGCCACGGCATTGAGCTACGTTCATTCCCTTTCCATCCGTCCCTTCGCCACGACCAGCAAGTATCTCAGTCAAGATTTGGATCTACAGAAAGCCGGCCAGGAGATGCACGTTTCGAACATCATCACCGGGCACTATCGAAAAGAGGGAACTGAGCTACAAGTGATTTTGGAAGCCGTGGACGTTGAGAACAACCGCACCCTATGGCGCGACACCTTGAACGTGCCCGCTCTGGATCTGATTTCCATGCGCGAACAAGTCACGGCCAAGGTGCGACAGGGCTTGGTCCCCATGCTGGGCGGAGGGTCGGCGTCGTCAGAGATTGGCACGCGGCCCAAGAGCGAAGAGGCATACGATTTATATTTGCGCAGTGTCAGCGCGCCTCATGATCCCGCGCCCAACGCCGCCACCATCGCGATGCTGGAACGTGCTGTCGGCCTGGATCCCAGCTACGCTCCGGCCTTGGCGGCCCTCGGTCTTCGCTACTACTATGACTCGGAGTATTCCACAGGCGGACAACAAATGTTCCAGCGATCCAACGCCGCCTACGAACGCGCGCTGTCTCTCGATCCTGATCTGGTCTCAGCCGCAGCGCAACTGGTCACGAACCGAGTGGAGGAAGGAGAATTGGCGAAAGCCTACTGGGATGCGCAAGCCCTGGTTCGTCGGCGGCCCGAAAGCGCCCCGGCCCACTTCAGCTTGGGCTATGTATTTCGTTATGCCGGTTTGCTGGATGAATCCGCCCGCGAATGTGATACGGCTTTAGCTTTGGATCCAGGAAACTACTTTCTTCGTTCTTGTGCATTGGCTTTCCTGCAACTCGGCAAGACGGCGCGCGCCAGAGATTTTATTCGGCTTGACGCCGGCTCGGAATGGGCCTCTTTCGCCACCACATTGACGCTCATGCGCGAGGGCAAGATTAGCGAGGCGAGGGAAGGCGTCCGATCAACCTCCACTAATCCTTACTATCACAAAGCTTTTGTGGAAGCCTGCATCCAAGAGCGACCGCCTTCAGACATGAATAGAATCGTGCACGAAGCCGAATCTTCAATCTTAGCGGAACGCGACCCCGAACCTCACTATTTTCACGGGGCTTACATGGCCTATTGCGATCAGAAGGAATTTGCCATACGGCTGCTGAAGAGTGCGATCGCCAAGAACTACTGTTCCTTCACCGCATTGCAGACAGATCCACTATTGGTCAGGTTGCGAAGCACTCCGGAGTTCGGCCAGTTGCTGTCCGCCGCCAAAGAATGCCAAAAGAAGTTTCTGGAAGAACGAGACCGGTCAAAGAAGTGAGCCGTGTATTCGCCGGCGATGCTCGCTATAACTACTTGTGGGACTCGGATTCTCTTTCCAGTTAAAAGTCGATGTGCATGCGAGCTCCAGGTACCCATACAGGGCCGCGATCCTGGTTATATCCCGGATTGCTTATAAATTGCGCTTGAGCAGATGCAAAAACCCCGCGCCAGATATGGGCGGTGTAATATGTCTCCCATATGTCCTCCCGACGGTAACGCAACGTGCCGTCGCCGAGCAGGAAGCCTTGACCTCCGAGCCGAAGATATTCGGCGTGATCATCACTCAGGCCGTTGCTGACGAACGCGGAGCCAATCTTATCGAGCTTTCGATGCCATTGCTCTCCAGCCAGATCAATACCGACTGAGCCCGTGTTGTTGGCTTCCGTGTAGGCAAATGATTCGTGTCTGCCTTCGTTCCATCCTGCCTGGCAAATGCCCGGAAGTTGGCTGGCAGCGTTTGCTCGATGTTCAAGCCCAGGCCGTACTTCAACGAGCCTTGGTGCCGGTGGGCTGTGATGTCCGGCTTAGAATTGATACCGCGCAGAAAAGCGACGACCGCTTCTCGATAATCCCCCATATTGGCGGTATTGAAATACGATAGCGCACGGATTGTCGTTTTTTGCGAGGCCAGTATGGATGGCCTGATTTCGAATTCCAGGTTTTCAGCATGTGCGCGTCTCAGATCCCAGTCAAGATCAATGCCGTTGGCCACTTTCGGCATCAGCATCTCGCCAAACCGCACACCAAAGCGCGGCTGCTGATACTCAAGAATTGCTCCATATGTATACCCACGCGTGTCCGCGGCGTAGTCGTAGGCCCCATTATTAACGACCGTCCAGTTCGTGAACTGGAGATGGCCGTCGCTGCCGACGGAATTCGTATCGAAGAAATCGGCCGCGCTGAATTTACCGAGGCGAATCTCCAGCCGCTTCTCCGGAACCGTTTTTGAAATCGAAAACGGGTTTCGCTCCTGTTCAGACTCCGCGCCTGACAGTGCGATTGTCTGATGGACCATGATGCGCGCGATGTACGGCCTGGGACCCAAATCGGGATTGCGAACTACGTCCACATTGGTGAAACCCGCCAAACCAAGAGCATCACTGATGCCGCGCCCTCCGGTGCTTTCCACATCAAACAGGAGCTCGGTTCCCCGCATCACTTCTACGCCAGTGTAGAGAGTGAACACACGCGAAAGCGCATGCTCGCTGGTGTCCTTCAGACTGTTGGGCCCACTATAGAGAGCGGGAAATCCGCCATGACCCTGAAAAATAAAATTTGCTTGTCCTGAAATCCAAAAACGGCCTTCGGGATGAGGAAAAATCGTTAGCAGCGGCTTGGCATCCGTGACTTCCTGGGCGGCCACTACTCCAATTAAGGAGATGAGGAGGGGGACGACGACTCGGACCAGGTTCTTAATATTCATCCTTCATCCTCGGTCCGAGAACATCGCGATCAACCACATGAATATCGCAGTCCTGGTGGTCTTCACCAAGTGCGGAGCGTCTTCCTCACTGACTCCGATAATCCTTCGGCAGTGCTTTCGCCAGATCCTTCCACGTCACCAGTGCGAAGCCTTGCTCCTTCAAAAACTGCCGGAACTCTGAACTCTTCACCATGTCCAGATCATGCTGCCGCCAGGCCGCGCCCCAGTCGGGATGATCCCACGTAGCGCCGCGCATCTCATCATCGTCATATGCGAGATGCACGATCAGTTGATACACACCGGGTTTCAACGGACTCAGAGTTTTCTTGTACCAGTCCAGCCAATCTTTGGCGGAAACACCCGGCGTCATTTGCAAAACACTGTCCACCAGAATTTCGTTGCTGCGAACTTCGTAGCCAGGAGGAAGTTGCCTTGGCGTTACGCTTTCAAAAAGAACTGGCAAGCCATAGGCGTAACCCATGTGAAGGTAGACTTTAAAAAGATCCGGTGTGGCGAACAATGTTCCCATATGCGAGTCCAAGTGAGTCAGGTGGATGCCCATTGCTTGCGCCCGATCGACCTGCGACCGCAGTTCAGTCTCAACTTCTGACACTCTCGCATTTTTCGCCACCTCGGGTGTGTCGAGCGGCAGATATCCCTGGGCATCCAGCAAGCTCGGCACTTTATCTTTCGAAGTGACCGGACCCCAGCGAAAATCATTCCACTCGCTGTTCAGCGCCTGGTGAATTCCCAGATCCGCATCGGGATGGTTTTTGGCATAACGCACGACCTCGGGGAACCACGGGCAGGGAACTAGAATGCTCGCCGAAGTCACCCAGCCCTTGTCCAACGCCTCAAAGATGGCTCGGTTGACAGAGTGGTTCATGCCCAGATCATCGGCGTGAATGACCAACAGGCGCGCATTCGCCGGATATCCCAGCCGCTCCTGGACTGTGGGACTAGTCTGAGCGAGCGCTGAAATCGCCAGCACAGCAAAACAAACGGTGATGACAATTCCCCGCAACTTGTCAGTGCGCATGATTGTCCTTTTGCCTGCAAAGTTAAATGGCGTCAATATTCTAAAGTAGCACTCAGCATTCAGCACTCAGCACTGGGGAAGCAGCACTTAGCAATTAGCACTTAGCAATTAGCACTTAGCCCCTGATCTTCCGCAAGTGGCGAAATCCCTCCCCAAATCAGCCTGAGCGCCGTTGTCGATTGGATCTGCAGCGGCCATGGTTGGCCAAATGCTAAGTGCCAAGTGCTGGCTGCTGACTGCTGACTGCTGAGTGCTGACTGCTGACTGCTGAATGCTGAGTGCTGAATGCTATTTCTGTTGACACCGCCCCGCGAACCATAATCCAATACGCCCTCTATGGCGAGCACTGCAACCACCTCCACTGAAACCGGCCCACGCCTCAGAAGGACTCTGACGCTCTGGGATCTAATTCTGTACGGCGTCATCGTGATTCAACCGGTGGCTCCAATGTCCGTGTTCGGCGTGCTCAGCGCTCGCGGCCATGGGCACGTGGTAACCACGATTCTGATTGCCATGGTTGCCATGCTATTCACCGCGATCAGTTATGGCCGCATGGCGCGCGCCTATCCCAGCGCGGGCTCCGCGTTTACTTATGTTGGTCAGGAAATTAATCCCGCCCTCGGCTACGTGACGGGGTGGAGCATGGTCATGGACTACATGCTCAATCCCATGATCTGCATCATCTGGATCAGCCAGCAAGCGCACGTGTTCGCTCCCGGAGTGCCGTACGGAGTATGGGCTATCTTCTTCGCGCTGGTTTTTACCGGACTGAATATTCAAGGGGTTAAGACTTCCGCCCGCGTGAACGCCGGCTTGGCGGCCGGCATGGGAGTGGTGATCGCCATCTTCTTTGTGGCTGCAGCGCGCTATATTTTCGGAAATCCACACGACGGTGCTGCGTTCTTCACTCGCCCTTTCTACGATCCTCAGACGTGGGACACAAAGTTAGTGTTGGGCGGAACATCTTTGGCGGTGCTCACCTACATTGGCTTTGACGGCATCTCCACGCTTTCGGAAGAAGCCGAGAACCCGCGCCGCAATATCCTGATGGCCACAGTGCTCACTTGCGTGGTGATCGGCCTTCTTTCCGCTTTGGAAGTTTACGTCGCCCAGTTGGTGTGGCCCGCTTCCGAGCCCTTCCCCAACGTGGATACCGCATTCACCTTCGTCGCCGGACGTGCCTGGAAACCTTTGTTCGCGATTGTTGGATTCACTTTGGTGGTAGCCAACTTCGGCTCCGGCATGGGCGCGCAACTCGGCGCCGCGCGCTTGCTCTACGGGATGGGACGCAGCAATGCGCTTCCTAAGAAGTTTTTCGGCGCAGTCGATCCCAAGCGCCGTGTGCCGCGCAATAATGTGATTTTTGTCGGCGCTCTGGCATTGGCTGGTGCTTTTCTTCTGCCTGCAATTGCCGGCGCGGCGACGGGCTACGAACTAGGAGCGAATTTGCTGAACTTTGGCGCACTTATCGCTTTTATGGGCGTGAATGCTGCCGCTTTTGTTCGCTACTTCGTCCGTGAAGAGAAAAAGAAGTTGTCCAATTTTTTCCCTCCACTCCTGGGTTTCTTCATTTGCCTGATTCTGTGGTGGAATCTCAGCACCAAAGCCAGGATTGTCGGCGCTCTCTGGATGGCCGTCGGCATCGCCGTGGGCGCATGGAAGACCCGGGGCTTCCGCGGCAACCTCATCGACTTCGAGCTGCCGCCGGAAGAATCTTGAGGCTAATCGCATGTTAGGTTCTTACGACATTGCCGCATTCGTTCCCACCAAAGACTCCCAGAAGGCGCGTTCTTTTTACGAGGGCGTACTCGGACTTCGTTTTATCAAAGATGATGGCTTTGCTCTCGTGCTGGACGCAAATGGGATTATGCTGCGAGTATCCAAAGCCCCGGAGTTCAAACCTGCACCGTTCACCATTCTGGGATGGAAGGTCTCTGGCATCGAGAAAGTGGTCGCGGGCCTGCAGGAAAAGGGTGTCCAGTTTGAGAGATTCAGTTTTTTCCAGCAAGACAAACTCGGAATTTGGACCGCTCCCACCGGCGACAAAGTTGCCTGGTTTAAAGATCCCGATGGCAACATCCTGTCAGTTTCAGAACACGTGTGATCTTCCAAGGACTGACCACGCTGAAGCCAAACTGTTTCAATATCTGGGTTCACCTCGTATTAGTATGCCGATGACGGCTTACAAATCACCTCATGCCAGACAATGCTGAAGCTGCTCAGGCCTATCACGACGCTACGAAGCATTCCTTCGCCAGCGTCCGTGCCAACGCGCACTCCTTAGATTTTGCCAACCAGCCCTTGGCATTCAAGATTTATGCCACGCTGGAGCCGATTCGTTTGCCTGCCGAGGTCCGGCAGACCGGGGTAGCAGCACTTTCTGCCATCTCCGAGATTGTTCCGCCGCAAACCAACGCCGCACCCGATTTAGAGGCAGTCGCCCAACTCCTCTACCTTTCCGCTGGGATTACCCGGCACAGGAAGTATCCGGGCGGTGAGATCTACTTTCGCGCCGCCGCCTGCACCGGGGCGCTCTATGAAATCGAGCTTTACCTGGTTTGTGGCGACCTCGCGAACCTGGAAGCTGGTATCTATCATTTCGCCGCCGCCGAGTTCGGTTTGCGCAAACTGCGCGCCGGAGATTTCCGTGGCATTCTGGTTGAGGCCACCGCCAGCGAACCCGCCATCGCTCACGCCCCGCTGATTGTCGTGTGCACCGGTACTTACTGGCGCAATGCCTGGAAATATCAGAACCGCACCTACCGCCATTTCGGCTGGGACAACGGCACCCTGCTCGCTAACCTTCTGGCCGTCGCAACTGCATTGGGTCTTCCGGCGAAGGTGGTTTGCGGCTTTGTGGATGCAACCGTGAACCGCTTGCTGGATGTCGATGCCCAGCGCGAAGTCACGTTCTCATGGGTGGCCATCGGCTACGACTCGTCGCTTCCTCCACCCCCGCCGGAGGAAGTCTCTCCTCTCGGCTTCGAAACTGTTCCGCTTTCTCGCACTGAAATTGACTATCCACGGATGCGCGAAATGCACGACGCCTCTTCGCTGCATTCTCCCGCGGAAGTCGCGGCGTGGCGCGGCCGAACTCCACTCACCAAGCTGCCGCCCCCGAGGGGTCCTGTGGTTCAGTTCCGCCCTTTATCTGACGCCGAAATACCTCGCGATCCGATCGAGCAGGTGATTCTGCGCCGCGGCTCGAGCCGCAAGTTTGCCCGCACTCCGATCACGCTGGTGCAGCTCTCCACCATGCTGGACCGCGCCACCCACGGCATACATGCTGACTTTCTCGATCCCATGGGATCTCTGCTCAACCATCTCTACCTGATCGTGAATGCTGTGGAAGGTGTCGAGCCCGGAGCTTATGTTTTCCACCGCGATCGTAGGCTGATCGAGTGTCTCAAGCCGGGGAATTTTCGTGCCCAGGCTGGCTACCTTGGATTGGAGCAAGCGTTGCCTGCCGATGCTGCCGTGAACATTTTTTTCATGGCGGACTTGCGGGCGATTCTGCAGCGCTTTGGCAATCGGGGATATCGCGCCGTGCAGTTGGAAGCCGGCATTCTCGGAGGGAAAATTTATCTCGGAGCTTATGCGCAGCACCTGGGCGCGACCGGCCTCACCTTCTATGACGACGACGTGGTCAAGTTCTTCCCGCCGCACGCGGAGGGTAAGAGCGCGATTTTTTTGGTGGCGGTTGGTAACAGCGCTAAATCCAAAACCATCAGTGGCTAAAGCCCGTCCTCGGCGAGTTAGACGGCACGGCTGAAGCCGTGCCCTTCCAAGACTCGAGCCGTACCCTTCCGAAAATTCTACTGAGACGTCACGTTCCAGCCGCTCACTTCCACTGCTGGTTTGGCTGCTCCCAATTCGCTGGTCCTATACGTCGCGCTAAGCTCGCGTTTCTCCCCTGGCAGCAGCGAGAAGTAGTTGTCTTGCCACAAAACCGGCAGAATTTCCTTTACCCCATGGTTCACTTTCAGGCGAACGAAAAATGCCAGGCTCTTGCTGGGATTCTCCACAGTCACATGGGTGATCGCGTCCTCGCCCTTGCGTTCATTACGGCTGGTGACATTCAGCTTGACTTTGGGCAACTGAGAAAGCGAGGTGTAATCCGCGTAGGAAGCGGTCGGCGTGGTGTACCAGTTCGATTTCTCCCAGTCCAGCGTCTCGGGCTTACTCGAGAGCCAGTAGAAGTTCGATCCCACGACCTTTCCGCTCGCATCTTCCAATCGCAACGCGAGGAAGTAAGTCGGGCTCAAATCCTGAATTTCCTTCAAGGTCAAAACTTTATTCGTACTGTCCGCCGCAGCGTCCAGTGTTTCCTGCTGCGAAAACTTCTCAGTCATGTCCAGGTTGAAGATTTTTGCCGTAAGCTTCAGACCCTTTGCATCCGCATATTGACTGCTCACAACCCAGATTGAACCGTCATCATACGAATACACCGGATGCAACGGCTCCATCGCCTTCTTCGCGCCAAAGTAGCCTCCACCGGGACGCAAGTAGAAATCATACAAATGCCAGATCACCGATGGCCACGCGTTGTTCAGCATCCACTGAATCACTCCCGTGGATGTGTACTTGTTCCGGCTGTACGCTTCGAACATGGCGCGAATTCCCTCGTATCCCATGAGTTGGGATTTGAGGGTGTAGTCTTCGACTCCGGTCGCGTTGCCATAGCGCGCATTCAGAGCATCCGTGAATACGTGGATATCTTTAAATTCGCCGCCACCCGCGTGGTAGTTCCACCAATCGTCGATCGGCCACAAATGATCTTTCGGCAGCATTTCGCGCATGCTCTCGATAGGAGGCACCGCCGGCCCCGGACTGGTCTCGGTATTGAATCCATAAGCTCCGCCGCATCCGCCGGGATTGCAACTATGCGGCAGCGGAGCCTTGGAGTCGGTCAACCAATAAGACGGCGCAACGTATTCGTAAGGACCGGTCATCTTGACGCCGCTGTCGCCGGTCACCGGAGTCGGCTTACCGGTTGCCGAAGACACCACTGGATTGGGCCAGCGCGTCTGCTTTTCGACATTCAAATAAATCTGTTCAACGTCCGGAGGAGGCGGGTTATCGCTGCCATTCAGCCACATCGCCAGGCTGGGATGGTTGCGCAGCCGGTACATCTGATCGCGCAGCGATGTTTCCGCAATCGTAAAATCTTCAGGTTTCCATTTCGGCCAATGCTCCCAGAAATCGCAGCAGCACCAGCCTGCCATGAGCAGGACTCCCTTGCGGTCGGCAAGATCGAAAAATTCCTGAGTCTCCAGCTTGCCTTCCAGACGAACCGTGTTCAGGCCCATGTCCTGCACGTAACGGAATTCATCTTCCAGTCGCTGAGAATTTTCACGGAGCATCATGTCTGGAGACCAGCCTCCACCACGAATCAGAATCTTCTTCCCGTTGATCGTAAACACACGATGGTTGTCAGAACTTACTTCCGAACCAATCTCACGAATGCCGAAGTGAGTTTCTGCCCGGTCGGAGGCTTTCCCGTTCACATCAAATTCCATATTTAGCTTGTAAAGATCTGGTGTTCCCATCTGTGCCGGCCACCACAGGCGAGGGCTGGCAATATTCAGCTGGGAAAATTTGTCGGGCTCGAAGGCGACGTCCTTGGTTTCACCGGCAGCCAATTCCACGGGCTGAGAAAACTCGATGCTCTCAATCCGCCCCTTCAGCATGCCTTTGACTGGTTGGTTAGTCGCGTTCTTCAATAAGGCACTGACCGTCAAGTGAGCGTTGTCATTCGCCGGAGAATTTACCTTGGACGCCACCGCGGGATACCGAACCGCCACCGGTCCGCTGGTCACTATGTCCACGCCGCGCCACAATCCCATGTTCTTATCCGGAGGCGCGGGATTCCAATCCACGAAAGTGATGGCTAGATCAGTTTCCGTGGGAGCCCAGGTTTCCACCGCCAGCACATTCGGCTGTCCCGGCTTGGCCACATCCGTGACGTTGAATTCATAGGTGCGCCATGCGCCCGCCACATCCTGGGACTTTGCGATTTGCTTTCCGTTCAGCCAAACATTGGCGCGATAGTTGATTCCCCCGAACTGCAGCCACAGACTCTTCCCCTTGAAACTGGCCGGAATCACGAACTGTTTGCGATACCACCACGAAACTGCAAACGGACTGTCCGCCTGCATAGGGAGATTCGAGAAATTCATGCCAATCGGATACGTAACCCCAGGGATCGAGCGCAGGTTCATGCCAAAATCCGGATCTGGATACACCTTTTGTTTCACCAGAGCCGCCACCACCGTGGTCGGCACCGTAATCGCGTACCAACCTGCTGGCTGGAAGCGGAGCGTGGAAAGCACATCACCGCCGTGACGTACCTTGCCGGAGGACTGCATCGTCCACCCTTCCCGCAGAGAAAGTTTCGACTCAGGCTGCGGGCGCCGCACGGGCGATTGCTGTGCCGCCAGCAGAGAGGACAAAGTCAGCCACAGTAAGCCAAATTTCCGCAAGGCAGTATTCAGGCGTGAGATCAAGATGAGGTTCAAAGGCGCTCCATTGCCGCGACCCTCGGCGGCGCTAAATTAATTTAATTGATTCCGACAGCGGGTTAGCAACTAATAACACGTTTTAATGATTCGTTCCAATGCACCGAACGCAATTCTACCGAACACAATTCTGAATGTTTCGTTCCAATGCAGTGAACGGCAACCGTCGGCCCTGGCAAGTACCGAACCCACCCGCAAACAACCGAGCCCACCCGTGAAGCGGCGCAGAACCGTACCCAGCCGCGAAGCGCCGGAAGAACCGAACCCAGCCGCGAAGCGGCGCAAGAATGCAGCCCACGGCGCCAGCCGTGGGTAATCATGCAACAACCGACCAGCCCTGAAGGGGCAACAGACACTGGCCAAGAACAGTCTCAAACTTTTCGGCGGCGATTATGTATTCCTTCATGAGAATATATCTTGACAAGAATATACTCGTCGAGGCATATTGGCATTGGCCATGATTGAGACCCTGAAAGCGCTAGGCGAGTCCAACCGTTTTCAAATCGTCGAACTGTTGCGCGACGGACCACGCCCGGTCGGGGAGATGGTCCATCGGCTGCACCTGCGCCAACCGCAAGTCTCCAAACATCTGCGGGTGCTCAGTGATGCCGGGCTGGTTGACGTCCGCGTAGACGCTCAGCGCCGAATTTATGCATTGCGTCCAGCGCCGCTCCAGGAGCTTGAGGTCTGGGTGGAGCGGTACCGGCGTATCTGGGAGAGCAACTTTCAGCGTCTGGACGCCCTGCTCCATGATCTTAAGACCACGGAACTGAAGGGAAAGAAGCGCGTACGCACCAAGCGCCCACTAAGGGATAAAGGAGATCACCGATGAACAACCCGGGAAATCTAAAATTAACCACACGCGGCGACCGCGAGATCGTGATCACCCGCGTCTTCGATGCTCCGCGCAAGCTGGTCTTCGACGCCTTCACCAAGCCCGAATTGGTCAAGCAATGGCTACTCGGACCGGACGGCTGGTCAATGCCGGTCTGCGAGATCGATTTGAAAGTGGGCGGCAAGTACCGCTACGTGTGGCGCCGTGACAAAGACGGAACTGAAATGGGGATGGGCGGCGGTTATCGCGAAATCGTGGCGCCGGAGCGCGTTGTCGCCACCGAAAAGTTTGACCAGTCCTGGTATCCCGGTGAGGCCGTGGGCACGTTCGTCCTGGTCGAGCAGGGCGGAAGGACCACACTCACGCAGACGATTCTCTACGAGTCTCGCGAAGCGCGCGACGGTGTCCTTAAGTCCGGGATGGAAAAGGGAGTGGTCGCGAGCTACGACCGGCTTGCCAAACTACTGGAGAAAGTATGAACAAGAACACTTTAACAAGCATTGGCGCCGTCGTCGCAGGATTTGTCGCCGTTTTCGTTTTGTCCCTGGGCACGGATGTGGTGATGCACATAGCCGGAGTCTTCCCGCAGTTGGGCCAGCCGATGTCAGACGCGCTCTTCGTGCTGGCGACGCTCTATCGCACCGTCTACTGCATCGCGGGCAGCTACATTGCTGCGCGGCTCGCCCCCAATCGGCCCATGGAGCACGCCCTGGTGCTTGGTGTCCTGGGCCTTATTGTGAGCATCACCGGCGCCGTGGTGACGTGGAACAAGGGACCGGCCTTCGGGCCGCACTGGTATCCCCTCGCGCTGATCGTCACCGCGATACCGTGCGCGTGGGTCGGCGGCAGGCTTCGCATTATGCAGTTGCACACGCGTTGACTAGCGCCGGGGTCCCGCCGGTTTTCGGCGAGGACCGTGGTTTATAATAATGCATTCCGCCCATTTTTCTGG
>Ga0209160_1002382_pt1 | contig 15630 bp, 15 predicted proteins | sample GraSoiAngelo_153_FD_186167 | JGI IMG/M metagenome (GOLD analysis project Ga0209160, IMG submission 186167) | Grasslands soil microbial communities from the Angelo Coastal Reserve, California, USA - 14_1009_12_40cm (SPAdes) (version 2) | ecosystem: Environmental > Terrestrial > Soil > Grasslands ... | reverse complement strand
TCCCAAGCCCGGGCAAGCTCGAATTGGGCGCGCCCAGCACCGCGCCCTGAGCGCATGTGGCCGCCGCGAGGTAGTCGTTCCAGGAGCCGACGTTCGTGGCGAGCGTATCGTACGCGTACTCGACGCCGGCCTCGGCCACGTACCGCGCGCGGACCGTCTCGCTGTGGTTGCGCGAGATCTGGGGCTCGAAGGCGCTCGCCGAGAGGAACGCGAGGACCAGCCCGGTGAGGGTGAGCAGGATCATCAAGGCGAGCACCAACGCAACCCCGTGTTCGTTGTCGATGAGCTGTCTGATTCTCCGCATGGCGAGCGCCTCGCTATCGTGTCACGCGTGTCAGCTTCGGGTCACGAGCATCGTGATCACGTCGAGCCGGCGTTCCTGATCGAGCTGGCCCCGTCCCGTGACCGGCCGGTAGAACACGGTGACCTGCACGAGCTTGCAGTGCGCGGCGCATGCCCCTCCGGGACTGTCGGTGATCGTGGTGACGCGCCGGTAGAGCGACGCGTCGGCGATGGAGCCGTAGCCCTCCATCGTGGTACCGGCCTTCAGGGTCGCGCTCCCCCAGTTCGTCAGCGCCAGCGCCTTGAGCCATTCGAGCCGCTGCTCGGCGAGGAACGCGGCCGTCGTCTCGCCCTTGCCGACCTCGACGCCGCTCGTGGCGTACTGAAGGCCGGTGGTGATCCCCACGAGCCCGATCGCGAGGATCAACGTCGCCACCAAGACCTCGCCCAAGCTGAAGCCGCGTTCGTTGTGACCCACCGGCCGCCTCATCGCACGCTGACGCGGCCGGTGGCGGCGACGACCACGGCCCGCGTCCCGTGGCTCACCGGGTTCGTGAGCGTATAGGTACCGGCCGGGCTGGCCGCACCGAGGCTCGTGAAGACGACGTTCGCCGTCGTGCTGATGTGGAGCGTTCCCGAGTCCGAGATCTTGATCGCGCCGGTCGCATCGGTCCCGGGCCCCGTCCAGATTTCGCCGCCGCATCCGCCGGTTCTCAGCCGGACGTTCGTCGCTGCGGCGACCTCGATACACACCGTCGTGTTCCGGGAGATCGCGATCTGACGGCCGAGGTTGATCGAAGTCGCCAGCTCGCGCGCCGCCGCTTGAAGCGACGCCGTCCTTGCGTAGCTCCAAAGCGTCGGCGCCACCAGCGTGGCCAGGACGCCGGCGATCGCGAGAACTACGATGAGCTCCGCCAGCGCGAACCCGCGCGCGCTCATCCGACGAACCCTCTCACCCACCAGCTGAAAGCTCGCTCTCCCCAGACGAGTGCCATGGCCCCACCTGCGGCAAGGAACGGGCCAAACGGAATGGGATCCTTTCGCCCGCGAACGCCGGTAGCCAGGAACGCGGCTCCGATGACTCCGCCGAGCACGATCGCGACGAACAGCCCGAACAGCAGTGCTTTCCACCCGAGAAACGCGCCGAGCATCGCGCCGAGCTTCAGGTCGCCACCACCCATGCCACCCCGGCTGACCAGGATGATCAGAAAGAACAGGCCACCGCCGAGGAAGATTCCGATTACGGATTCGACCCAGGACATGCGCCCGGTCGCGAGGTTGAGGAGCAGCCCGACGAGGATCCCGGGCAGGGTGATGGCGTCTGGAATGAGCTGATGCTGCAAGTCGATCCCGGTGATCGCGATGAGCGCGGGCAACAGCACGACCGCGACCGCGAAGTCGGCGGTCGGGCCGAGCGCGACGTATGCAAGAACAAGGACCACGGCCGTGACCATCTCGACGATCGGATAGCGCCTAGAGATCCTCATCGCACACGTGCGACATCGGCCCCGGAGCACGAGAAAGGACAGCACGGGGATGTTGTCGTACCACTTCAGCAGTGCACTGCAGCCTGGGCAGGTGGAGCGAGGACGCACGAGGCTGCGCCCGGCCGGGAGGCGGGCGATCACGACGTTGAGAAAGCTCCCGATGGCGAGTCCGAAGAGCGCGACGGCGACGACAATCCCGGCCGGCCACGAATCGGCGACGGTGGGCGGCGGCGCCACGATCACCAGGTCTGCAAGAATGCGGGTCCGATCCCTGCGGCTTTCTTACGGTCGAGCATCCCGAGAATTCCCCAGGCCGTGCGCGCGGCCCTCATGTCGCCGAGCTCGAGATAAGCGACGGTAACCCCAACCCAGGCCTGAGGCGAATCGTACTTCAGCGCGATTGCCTGGCGGAGAAGGTCGAGCGCCTGACGGTGCTGCGAAAGTCCGATGCACGCGTAACCGGCGTTGATGTGAGCCAGAACGTGACTGGGCTTGACCCGCATAGCCCGCGCCAGGGGCTCGAGCGCCTCGCGCGGGCGCCTATCGCTCAGGAGCGCGGCGCCCAGGTTATTGAGCGCGTCGGCGTCGTTCGGGTACCGCGTGAGATAGAGCTTGAGGTGCTCCAGGGCACGCGGAGTGTCACCGAGCCCTGCATAGGTATGGCCCATGTGCTGAAGAGCCTTGCCGTTGTCCGGTCGAAGCGTCAGGACGCGCTGGTATTCAGCCATCGCCAGTTGCAGATTCCCCTGATTCGAGAGGAAGACTCCGAGGTTGCCGTGGCAGATCGCACAGTTCGGCTCGGACTCGAGCGCGTACCTCCACAGGGTTTCGGTGTCCCGCCAGATCCGGACTTGCTGAGCGCTCAGGTAGGCCAGGCCGCAAAGCCACACCACGCCGAGCCCGGCCAGCGCCCTGAGGAAAGATGGCCGGAGCGTGCCGGCGGCTCCCGCCCGGACGACCACGCCTGCCATCCCGCCGACGACGAGCGCGAGGGCGAATCCGGGAAGATAGCTGTATCGGTCGTTGGTCAGCTGGTGCCCGGAGTGAACGATGCCGATCACAGGCCCGAGAGCAATCACATAGTACGCCGAGACCGCGAGCCCCGCGGGCCATCGCTTCCTCAGCGCGATCACTGCCGCCGCGATCGCCGTCACCCCGATGGCGGGGAAAAGGAACTGCCGGTCGAGCAGGTCGACCTTCGCCGGGAGCTCGTAGAGCGGCGACAGCCCCTTCGGCACCATCGTCTTCTCGAGGTAGAACCACAGACTGTAGAACACCATAGCGGGCCGTGCAGACAATGGGTACTGCTGGAGCGACGTGATGAACCTGTTCGTGTTCTGCGCCCAATACCCGACGGCGGCACCAGCAATACCCAGAGTCACGTAAGGGATCTTTTCGAGCCAGACGGCGCGCGCCCGGGCGGACGTCCACTCCTGCCATCGCCCGCCGAGGCGGCGAAGGGGATAGATGTCGAGCACGATCAGAACCGCCGGTAGCACCATGACGCTCGACTTCGAGACGAGGGCGAGGACGTACGTGCTCACCGATGCAGCAAGCTGCCAGCGGCGACGTCTCCCCGACGCGTCGCAAGCCTTGAGGTACAGCAGGACCGTGAGCAGGAAGAGGAGCCCGGAGAGGACGTCACGCCGTTCGGTCAGCCAGCCGACAGACTCCGCGCGAAGCGGGTGGACGGCGTAGAAGAGCGTCGCCACGATCGCTGACAGACGGAGCACGCCCTCGGAAAAGCCTGCGGCGCGCCCGAGCAAGCGCAGGGCGACGAAGTAGAACACCGCCGCGTTGGCGGCGAAGATCACCAGGCTCGTCAAATGGTAGCCGGCGGGATTCATCTCCCAGATGACGTAGTCGAGGCCGAACGTGAGCCAGGTGAGGGGGATCCAGTGGCCCATCAGCGTGGTGCTGAACATCCACCGGATCTGCGGCCACGTGAGCCCCCGATAGCCCTCGTTCTCGTACAGATTGACGTAGTCGTCCCATTCGACGAATCCGTTCCAGAGCGCCGGCAGGAAGACGAGAAACGTAACCAAGGCGAGCGCCAGCGGGATGAGCCGTGGGCCGACGCGGCCCATAGTGAGCGATCTCGGAAACGTGGTCAGATCGTACTCGGTCGTGCGCGCCGAAGCGCCTGCGGCGACCTCGACGCTCTCGATCCCCGGCATGACTCTCCTCTCAACCCTCAGTGCGTGAACAGGATTCTCGGGCTGCTACGCGCACAAACGCGCGCACGGGAAGGAATCTCCTTCCCGTGCGCGATGCGACGTCGATCCGTTACGGCAGCGAGACGGTGACGTTGTCACCCGAGGCCGAGATGTTGAACGTTCCCAACGCCGTATCAGAGGCGTACGTATAAGTCGTCCAGTTGGCCGGCGGCTGCGGAATCTGCGCCATGAACGGACCGGCCCACTGGGTCTGCGCGTTAGACACGGAGACCGTCAGTGCGGCGAGGTTGCCAGAGGCCGGAAGCGAGCCCATGTGAGCAGCGTAGATGGAGACCGCCGAGGCGAGGGCCCGCGAGTCGGCCTGGGCCTTAGCGATCCGCGCCCGCGCCTGCACGTTGGCGTAGAGCGGGATGGCGATGGCCGCCAGGATGCCGATGATCGCGACGACGATCATCAGCTCGATGAGGGTGAAGCCTCGCTGGTTCGCTACCGTGAGCCGCTTTTTGGTCCACCACCGAATCATTTGGATCCTCCTTGTTTTGCACTGCATGAGCGCTATTTTGATTCTCGCAATGTGAGAGATTGCACCTTCGGTGCCACGGCCCGCAGGCCGAGCAGCGCTGACTTTTCAACTATTTAGATACCAAATTTCCGGATGGACTTGGTTCTCCTTGACAGGCCTTGGCAATCGCGGTGACGAAAAGCGTCATGGCCAGCCAAAAACGCACCCGGGGACCGTCACCGCCGCCAACCACCTCCCGCCGACGGGGGGAAGACGGAAACGAAGTGAAGGTGGTGTCAGCCGCGGGAAGCGTCGCGCTGGCCGTGCTTCTGGAGCTTGTAGCGAAATTGTCGGAAGCTGACGCGGAGTAACTCGGCGGCGCGCGTCTGGACCCCACCGGTACGCGCCAGGGCCATCTGGAGGTACCGATGCTCGATCTGGTCGAGCATGGCCTCGAGATCGATGCCGTCCGTGGGGATCTCCACGGGAACTTCCTGGAGGGCGCCCGAATGCTGGAGATCAGGCGGCAGGGCGTCGGCCTCGAGAATGTCCCCGCTGCCGAGTACGAGTGCTCGCTCGATCACGTTCTCGAGCTCCCGGATATTGCCGGGCCACCGGTAGTTCTCGAAAATCGCGAGCGCCTCCGGGCTGACCCCTTTCACCGACTTGCCGAGCTCCGAGGAGATTTTCCGGACGAAGTGCGAGGCCAGCAGCGAAATATCCTCTCGGCGCTCCCGTAGCGGCGGCAGCTGGATGGGAATGACGTTGAGCCGATAGAAGAGGTCCTCGCGCAGGATCCCATCGGCGACCGCCTTGGCCACGTCTCGGTTCGAGGCGGCGATCAATCGCACGTCGACCTTGATGTCGCGCGTGTCGCCGACGCGGCGGATCTCACGCTCCTGAATCGCCCGAAGAAGCTTGACCTGGACGGACTGGGGTACCTCGGTGACCTCGTCGAGGAAGAGACTGCCACCGTTCGCCGCGGAGAACAGCCCGACGGTGTTGGCGACGGCGCCGGTGAAGGCGCCCTTCACGTGTCCGAAGAGCTCGGATTCCATCAACGTCTCGGGAATGGCGCCGCAATTGACCGAGACGAAGGGGCCGGCTCGGCGCGGGCTCTCCTGATGAATCGCCTGCGCGACAAGCTCCTTGCCGGTTCCACTCTCGCCCGTGACCAGCACCGTCGACAGCCCATCGGCGGTCTTTCGGATGACTTCGAGCAGCTCGACCATCTGCCGGCTCTTCCCGATGAAGCTTTCGAATCCGCGCTCGCGCCGGAGCTGCGTCCTGAGCTCGCGGTTCTCGTCCTGGAGCCGCTTGCGCTCGAGCGCGTTGGCGATCGTCAGCTTGATCTCGTCGAGCTTGAAGGGCTTGGTGACGTAGTCGTAGGCGCCCAGCTTCATGGCCTCGACCGCCGTTTCGGTCGACGCGAACGCGGTCACCACGAGGACCACGGTGCTGGGCGAGTGCTCCTTCGCGGCGCGCAGGACGGCGATGCCGTCGACCTTCCGCATGCGCAAGTCGGTGATGACGAGGTCGAACGATTCGCTCTTGATGACCTCCACGGCCTGCTCGCCGCCCTCGGCGACCGTGACCTCGTGACCGGCTTGCCTCAGCATGATCGCGAGGAGCTCTCGCATGCTCCGTTCGTCGTCGACGACAAGTACCCGGGTGTCAGGCATGGTGTGAGGGCAAGGTGAGGGTGAACGTCGTGCCCAGGCCCGGCGAGCTCCGCACGTCGATCTCCCCGCCGTGCTCTTGGACGACGCGATGGACGAGGGCGAGCCCGAGTCCGGTCCCCTCCGACTTGGTCGAAAAGAATGGCTCGAAGACATGCGAGACGTCGCCTGCCGCGATGCCCTCGCCGGTATCGGTCACCGTGATCTCGAGCGTGCCGCCGCGAACGGCAGCCGCGACGCGAAGCTCGCCGCCCTCCGGCATCGCCTCGACCGCATTCAGGCAGAGATTCCACAGGATCTGCCGGAACTGCTGGCCGTCGACGGGCCAGAGCAGGGACGGCGGGAACTCGCGAATCACCTTGAGGCTGCCAGGGCTGGCGCGGTGCTCCAACAGCAGCAGCACCTCCTCGGCGGCGGCCGCCACGTCGAAGGTCGTGATCGATAGCGGCGCGGGCCGCGCGTACTCGAGGAAATTCTTGATGATGTGATTGAGTCGCTCGGACTCGCGCGCCACGATCTGCGAGAGGCGCTCGCGGGAGTCCTCGGCCGTGTGCGGGCTGGTGAGGACTTCGATCGCGCCGGTGAGGGAGGCGAGCGGGTTGCGGATCTCGTGCGCGATGTTCGCGGCCATTCGCCCGACGGTCGCCAGGCGGTCGGCCTGCCGCATCCGCGACTCCATCGCGCGAATCGCCGAGAGATCCTCGCAGGCGCTGATCAGGCCGAGCCGCTCGCCCCCGCCCGACCTCAGCGCGGAAAAGGTCATGCGGACGGGCACCGTCGAGCCGTCGGGCCGGCGCAGCGCCGTCTCGTGCCGCATGGACGCGCGCGGATTGCCGTCGATCGTCGCCTCGATCGAAGCCAGCGGCACCGACGCCCCGAGGAGTGCCGACCAGCTACAGCCGATCGCCTGTGCCGACGGCACCCCGGTGATCTCCTCGGCGGCGCCGTTGAACGCCGTGATCCGATGCGCGCGATCGAGCGCGATCAGACCGGTGCCGGCGGACTGGAAGATCAGGTCCTTGAAGGCTTGCAGGTCGCGGAGGTCCCTCTGTCGTGTCTCGAGCTCCTGGCGGGTGGCGCGGTACCGCTCGCCCAGCCCCCCGGCTACGATCGCGACGACGAGCAGGGTCGCGGCATTGAGGAACATCGTGACGAGCTCGAGCGCCGTCGTCTCTTGCGGTGGATCGAGGAAGGCCGCCAGCGGGAGCACGGTGCGGGCGACCACGATCCCGGTGTAGAGCACGCTGGACATCCCCGCGATGGCGAGGCCCCGTGTGCGCGACAGCATGACGCACGCGGCGGTGACCGAGAGCACGTACATGAAGGCGAAGATGGACCGCGCGCCACCGGTGGCCGCCACGACTGCCGTGATGAGCGCGCAGTCGAGCAGACAGATGAACCAGGCGAGACGGCGCGGCTGAGTCGGCGGGCCGAGCAGAAGCATCGCGCCCGACGACGCGAACGCGATGATGAGCGCGAGAGCGAGAATCTGGCTCTCGCCCGGCATGAGGCCGGGCGAGACGAACGGCGCAAGCGCCAGCAGGACGAGCGAGACGCCGAGCCGCGCCCAGGCGAATCCCCGTAGCGGCCCGGCAGTGAGCGCTTTCACTCCTTCACTTCATTATCGTGACCAGACGGAAGATCGGAAGGTACATCGCGACCACGAGGCCGCCGACGACCACGCCCAGAAAGACGATCATGATCGGCTCGAGCAACGACGTGAGCGCCGTGACCGCGGTGTCGACCTCGTCGTCGTAGAAGTCGGCGATCTTCGAGAGCATCTGGTCGAGCGCGCCCGTGTTCTCGCCGACGCTGATCATGTGGACGACCATGGGCGGGAAGACGGTGCTCCCCTTGAGCGGCTCCGAGAGCGTTCGGCCCGAGGTGACCGCGGTCCGCGCCTGCATGACCGTCCGCTCGACGACGCGGTTGCCGGCCGACCGTGCGGTGATGAGCAGGCCCTCGAGGATCGGGACGCCGGACGAAATCAGCGTGCCGAGAGTCCGCGTGAAGCGCGCGACGGCGACCTTGCGGATGAGCATGCCGACGACCGGCACCTTCAACAAGAAGGCGTCGATCACGTTGCTGCCCTGGTCGGTGTTGTAGTAGCGCTTGATCCCGTAGATGATACCGGCGCCCACGCCGATCATGACGAGGATGTACCGCTGCGTGAACTCCGAGATGAACATGACGATCTTGGTCGGCAGCGGAAGCTCGGCGCCGAGGCCCTGGAACATCTTCGCGAACGTCGGGATGACGAAGATCATCATGAACACGATGACCAGCACCGCCACGCTGATGATGGTGACGGGGTAGACCATGGCCCCCTTCACCTTGCTCTTGAGCTTGGCCGCCTTCTCGATGTAGCCGGACAGACGCTGGAGGACGACGTCGAGCACACCGCCCGACTCGCCGACCTGCAGCATGTTCGTGAAGAGATCGTTGAAGACCTTCGGATACTTCCGGAACGACTCGGCCAGGGTCGCGCCGCCCTCGACCTCGCGCGCGATCTTGCCGGTGACGTCGCGAAGATTCTTCGAATCGCTCTGCTCCGAGAGGATCGCGAGGCACTGCGCGATCGGGAGACCGGCGTCCACCATCGTGGAGAACTGGCGGGTATAGATGGCCAGGTCCTTGTCCTTGACCTTGCCGCCGATCTTCTTGATGCCGACGGGCTTCGCGGTCCGCTCCTGCACGGAGGTCGCGACGACGCCCCGCGCCCGCAGCGCCGTGACCGCGGTGGGACGGTCGTTCGCTTCGATCTCGCCGGAGACGACGGCTCCGCCGGATCGGCCCCGAAAGGCGTACATGGCCATGATCTGAGCTCCTCCTACCGTTTGGCGAACGGTGAGACGCCGGCGCCCCCACTGGCAGTGGCCGCCGGACCTTCGTGCGCGAGGAGCTGCAAGAGCTCCTCGACCAGCGTGGATCGATTCAGCGCGTCCTCGCGCGTGATCAGGTGCCGCTTCGTCAGATCCGCCAGGGACTGATTCATCGTCTGCATCCCGAACTTCTGGCCGGTCGCGATGGCCGAGTACACCTGGTGGATCTTCTCCTCGCGGATGAGGTTGCGGATGGCGGGGGTGGCCACCATGATCTCCAGCGACATCACGCGTCCGCCGCCGACCTTCGGGATGAGGGTCTGCGAGAGCACGCCCTCCAGCACGAGCGCGAGCTGCGCCCGCACCTGCGCCTGCTGGGCGGTAGGGAACACGTCGATGATACGGTTCATGGTCTGCGCGCACGAGTTCGTGTGCAGGGTGCCGAACGTCAGGTGACCGGTCTCCGCGATCGTCAGCGCCGCGGCGATCGTCTCGAGGTCGCGCATCTCGCCGACGAGGACGACGTCCGGATCCTGGCGGAGGATCGACTTGAGCGCCTTCGTGAACGACTGCGTGTCCGCGAAGACCTCGCGCTGGTTGACCAGGCACTGCTTGTGCGGATGGACGAACTCGATCGGGTCCTCGATCGTCATGATGTGATCGTGACGCTCGCTGTTGATCTTGTCGATCATCGCGGCGAGCGTCGTCGACTTCCCGGAGCCGGTCGGGCCCGTCACGAGAATGAGCCCCTTCGGCCGGTCGGCGAGCTGCTGGACGATCTGCGGCAGGCTCAGCTCGTCGAACGTGCGGATCTTGTAGGGGATGACGCGGATCGCGCACCCGACGGCGCCGCGCTGCCGGTAGACGTTGCAGCGGAACCGCGCGAGCCCCTGGATGCCGAACGAAAGGTCGAGCTCGTTCTCTTCCTCGAATTTCTGTTTTTGGCCCTCGTTCAGGACGCTGTACGAAAGCCGCTGGGTGTCCTGCGGCGTCAGCACCTCGAATTGGGAGAGCTGGGTGAGGCGGCCGCTGACGCGGATCTGCGGATACGTCCCGCTGGTGATGTGCAAGTCCGACGCGCCACGGTCCACCATGAGCTGCAGAAGATCGGCCATATTGGCGGCCATCGTGCCTCCCCACAACGCAATGCCCTGCTTAAGACAGGGTAACTCTCAGCACTTCCTCGATTGTCGTAGTTCCTTCAATGACCTTCATGAGCCCGGCTTGCCGCAAAGACCTCATACCCGCCGACTGCGCGATTGCCCGCAACTCGGCGGTCCCCTGGTTTTTGAGGATCGCGTCGCGGAGCTCCTCGCCGACCGGCATCACCTCGTAGATCGCGACTCGGCCCTTCATTCCCGTGAAGTTACACGTCGCGCAGCCCTTGCCCTTGTAGAACTGAATCTTCCCCTTCCCGGTCGGGACGTGGCCATATTGGACGAGGCTCTCCTCGTCGCCGTCGTACGGCTCCCGGCAGGCCTTGCACACTTTTCGACCTAGTCGCTGGGCCAGGACGAGCAGCAGCGACGATGCCACCAGGAACGGCGGAATCCCCATGTCGAGGAGCCGCGCGATCGTCGAGGGGCAATCGTTGGTGTGCAGGGTGGAGAAGACCAGGTGGCCGGTGAGAGCGGCGCGAATGCTGATCTGCGCGGTCTCGAGGTCGCGCGTCTCACCGACGAGGATCACGTCGGGGTCCTGACGGAGGAAGGAGCGGAGCGCGGCAGCGAACGTCCGGCCGACCCCCTCGTTGATCTGGACCTGGTTGACGCCCTTCAGGTTGTACTCGACCGGGTCCTCGGCGGTCATGATGTTCACGTCCGGCGAGTTGATCGTGTGGATCCCCGAGTAGAGCGTGGTGGTCTTGCCGGATCCGGTCGGCCCGGTGATCAGCACCATGCCGTATGGCTGGTGAATCGCCGCGTTGAACTTGTCGAGGCTCCACTCGTCGAAGCCGAGCTGCGTCAGGTCGAGCTTCAGGGATTCCTTGTCGAGGATCCGAAGGACCGCCTTCTCGCCGAAGATCGTCGGGAGCGTCGACACGCGGAAGTCGATCTCGCGGCTGTTGTACCGGAGCTTGATGCGGCCGTCCTGCGGCAGCCGGCGCTCGGCGATGTCGAGGTTCGACATGATCTTCAGGCGCGAGAGGATGGCCGCCTCCAACCGCTTCGGCGGCGCCAGCATCTCGTGCAGGATGCCGTCCATCCGGAAACGGATGCGGAAGATCTTCTCGTAGGACTCGAAGTGGATGTCGGACGCGCCCTTCTGGATCGCGTCGACCAGCACCATGTTGACCAGCTTCACGACCGGCGCTTCGTCGGCCGACTCCTTCAGCTCGAAGACGTCGACCTTCGCGCCTTCTTCGCCTTCCTCGACGACCTCGACGTTGGCCAGGTCGGTTTGCATGTCCGACAGGACGGTGGAGATGGCCTCCGTCTTCGACTCGTAGTTCCGGTCGACCGCCTTCTTGATCGCCGTCTGCGACGCGACCAGCGGCAACACTTGTAGATTGGTCATGAACGAGATGTCGTCGAGCGCGAACACGTTCGTCGGGTCCGCCATCGCGAGCGCGAGCGAGTTCCCCATCTTTCGAACCGGGATCACTTCGTACTTGCGTGCGATGGGCGCCGGCACGAGCTTGAGGACGTCTGGATCGATGTCGAGCTGGGCCAGCGTGATCGACGGGACGCCGTACTGCCGCGACAGAAACCCGATGAGCTGGTCCTCGTTGACGAAATTCAGCCGGACCAGGACGGAGCCGAGTTTCTCCGGTGAGCCCTTCTGCTCCGCGAGCGCTTTCTTGAGCTGTTCGGCGGTGAGGAGTCCGTCCGCGACGAGGAGATCCCCGAGGCGGCGGTTGACGGGCTGCCCGAGCTTCACCTGCTGCTGGGCCATTGTAATCTTCTACTGTACCCCACCGAGTCTTTTCAACGTATCGGTAAAGGCCTTGTACGCATCGTCCTGATAAAGCACGAAAACAACTCGCTTCAAGCCGGTAGGGCTGCCTTTCAAATGAGACACCACGGCGTTGAGCATCGCGTTCGCGGACACGGCCGGCGGAACATGCCCGACCCCGGTCCCGAGCGCGGGAAGGGCCAGCGACGTGATCCGGTGCTTGGCGGCCAGCGCCAGCACCGCGCGCGTCGTCGTCGCGATCTGCTCGCCATCCGTCTTGAAGTCGGGGCCCATGACCGCGGCGTGGATCACGTGGGTCGCGGCCAGATTGCCGCCGGTGGTCAACACGGCCTCGCCGATCTCGACGGGGCCTTGCCGCATCGCCTCTTCCTCGATGATGACGCCGCCCTTGCGCTTGATGGTGCTGGCGACGCCCGTGGCCATCGCCAGTGTCGAGTTCGCCGCGTTGATGATCGCGTCGACCTCCCAGTCGGTGATGTCGCCGCGCTCGATCGAAATGGATGATTGGCCGATCCTGAGCTTCATGACCGTCTCTCGCCGCGCTCTCCCGCTTTCGCTGCCTCCCACGACCGCTCGAGCTCGTCGGGCGCGACGGCGCTCACCGACTTGCCGCGTGCGGCCAGTTCCGCTTCCATCTCCGTGAAGCGCCGCCGGAACTTCTCGATCGCGCCGTGTAGCGCGTCGTCGGCGTCGAGCGACGAAAGACGCGCCACGTTCACGAGGGAGAAGAGCGCATCGCCCAGCTCCTCGCGAATGCGCTCGGCGTCGCCCGAGGCCAGTGCCTCGGCGGCCTCACGGATCTCTTCCTCGACCTTGAGCCACGCCGCGCGCGCGTCGGGCCAGTCGAAATTCACGCGCGCCGCCTTGCTCTGAACTCGCTGCGCCCTCAGCAACGACGGCAGGGCGCGCGGGACGCCGTCGAGAAGCGAGCGACGCTGGCCCCGCGCCTCGGCTTCCTGCTGCTTGATCGCTTCCCACTGCGCGAGCGCCTCGTTCGGGGTGCCGACCGCCGCGTCGGCAAAGACGTGCGGATGACGCCGCACCATCTTGTCGATGAGCTGCGCGAGCAGATCGGTCATCGCGAAGTCGCCCTGCTCTTCGGCGAGGCGGGCGTGGAAGACCACCTGGAACAGGAGATCGCCCAGCTCTTCGCGCACGGCGGCACTGCGGCCCGACTCGATCGCTTCTAGAACTTCGTACGCTTCCTCGATGAGAAAGGGCTTGAGCGATGTGGGCGTCTGCTCGCGGTCCCACGGGCAGCCACCGGGTTCGCGGAGTCGCTTCATGATGTCGAGGAGCCGTTGAAAGAGGACACCGGGGGAGTCGGTCATTTCCGTTCCTGAGGCTAACCGATTATACAGCAAGGGTTTTCGCCTGTGCTAGGCTCAGCCCGATGGTCCCGAGTGAACCCGAGGACGTTTTCAAGGTCACGGACCGGCGCCGGCGAGTGGACGAGGACGAGCCCTCCCGTCCGGCTCCCGCGGACCCCGAGCCACCCCAGGTGGCGCCGCCGGAGCCCGAGGCGGTCGGGGAGCGAAGCCTGGCCGGGCTGTTCATGATGCTCGCGAGCTCGGCCGTCGTCGCCCTGGGGGACGCGCCCGATCCCCTCACGGGCCAACGTCAAATCGACCTGGCTCAGGCTGCGGACGCGATCGATCTACTGATCTTGCTGCGCGAGAAGACCGAGGGGCACCGGTCGCCCGATGAGAACCGGATTCTCGAGGAGGTTCTGTACGACCTCCAGCTTCGTTATGTCCAAGCTACGAAGAGGTCTTGACCACCACGGCCCCGGGCTCGATCGTGATCCCTTCGACCGACTCGGGCATACGCCACCGAAGAAGACCCTTGAGCCCGGGACTTGGCAGGAGCCGCAGAAGTATTCCCGGCAACGGCTGCCGGCCTATCGCGAGCCGCTGAACGTCGAACCGAAGGTAGCGGCGCTGGCTCCGGGTCGTCCCAACCTCGAGACTGGCTCTCGCGTTCAGGTGGAGCCAAACCTGCCGATCGAGCCAGGTTGCGGGGACCAGATTGGCCGCCAGCGAGGCTGAAAGGAGATGACGGAGCGGCAGGAGTCCCTTGAATTCGACGACTCCGTCCCCGGCGAGGTGGAGAGCACTGAAGACCATGGGCATGCTGGCGACCTCGACGAGGTGCTTCGAGAGGAATCGATTCAGCTCGGCCTCGGTCATGACGACCTGATGCTGGCGCCCCCCGCGCCGTGAGGGCTCGCCGCGCGCGATCTCGAAGATCTTCTGCTGACCCCGAATGCCGTCCTCTGGGGTGCCCGCGGTCGCCGTGACGTCTGGCTCCTTGAGGAGCCTGGAGCCCACCCATACGGACGTTCCGGCCAGCACAAGCAAGGCGACGGTGAGCCCCACGGCCAACACACACCCCGAGCGCATCGGCCAACCGTATCATCCCGGCCTGTAAGGGCCTTTCAGATCTGAGGGGTTGAGATAGTTACGGCCTAATTTGACAGATCAATGCTCAGATGATATATCAGTTACGTACTCAAACAGCGCCGGGGACCAAGGAGACCGGCGAAACAACCAGGGAGGGCTTTGAGATGGCGATTGAGCGTTGGCGTCCGTTCGTGTCCGTCGAACGGTGGGATCCGTTCCGCAACATGACCGATATACAGGGAGAGGTGAACCGCCTGTTCGACAGTTTCCTGGGGAGGCCGACCGCGTCCACGACTGGATCGGCGGTGCGGGCCTGGGTACCCGTCCTCGACATGCATGAGACCAAGGATGACCTCGTGCTGAATTTCGAGCTTCCAGGTGTCGCGGAAAAGGACGTGTCCCTGTCGATCACAGGAGATCTGCTGACCGTGAAAGGCGAGCGCGCCTTCAACCGTGAGTCCAAGGAAGAGAGCGTCCATCACGTCGAGCGCATCTACGGGAAGTTCGAGCGCAGCGTGCAGCTGCGGATGCCCGTGCAGGCCGACAAGGTGAAGGCGACGTACCGCGACGGGGTGCTCGAAGTGAAGCTCCCGAAAGCGGAAGAGGTGAAGCCCAAACCGATCAAGATCGACATCATCTAGTCGATCGGAGCCGTACCAAGTTGACGCGACGGGGCGGGTCGACCCGCTCCGTCGCTATTGAGACCAAGGAGAAGGGGGATTCGACATGGCGAAGGTGATCGGCATTGACCTCGGGACGACCAACTCGGTCGTGGCGGTCGTCGAGGGCGGCAATCCGACCGTGATCGCGAACCAGGAGGGCAGCCGACTGACGCCCTCGGTCGCGGGATTCACAAAGGACGGCGAGATTCTCGTTGGACAGGTCGCCAAGCGACAGGCGATCACGAATCCCGAGAACACCGTGTTCTCGATCAAGCGGTTCATGGGACGCCGCTACGACGAGGTGCTCCAGGAGATCAAGCTTGTCCCGTACAAAGTGGTCAAGGCCGCCAACGGCGACGTCCGGATCGAGGTGCGGGGCAAGCAGTATTCCCCACCGGAGATCTCCGCCATGATCCTGCGAAAGCTAAAGGAGGCCGCCGAGGCGTACCTGGGTGAGAAGGTCACCCAAGCCGTCATCACCGTGCCCGCCTACTTCAATGACAGTCAGCGGCAGGCGACCAAGGACGCCGGTCGCGTCGCCGGTCTCGAGGTGCTTCGCATCATCAACGAGCCCACCGCCGCGGCGCTGGCCTACGGCCTCGACAAGAAGAAGGATGAGACGATCGCGGTCTACGACCTCGGCGACGGCACCTTCGACATCTCGATTCTCGAGATCGGCGAGGGCGTGTTCGAGGTCAAGG
>Ga0209160_1002380_pt1 | contig 15643 bp, 11 predicted proteins | sample GraSoiAngelo_153_FD_186167 | JGI IMG/M metagenome (GOLD analysis project Ga0209160, IMG submission 186167) | Grasslands soil microbial communities from the Angelo Coastal Reserve, California, USA - 14_1009_12_40cm (SPAdes) (version 2) | ecosystem: Environmental > Terrestrial > Soil > Grasslands ... | reverse complement strand
GGTGGCCGAGCAGGCCAATGGAGCGGTCATCATCCGCCAGGGCGGCACGGTGGTGCTCAGCACCGCGGTGATGTCGAAGGAGCCGAGGGAAGGAATCGATTTCTTCCCGCTCACCTGCGACTACGAGGAGAAGCTCTACGCGGCGGGCAAGATCCCCGGCGCGTTCATGCGTCGAGAAGGCCGGCCGAGTGAGACGGCGATCCTGGCCTCGCGTCTCACCGACCGTCCGCTTCGCCCGCTTTTCCCGGACGGCTTTCGGCTCGACGTGCAGGTCATCTCGACCGTGCTCTCGGTCGACCAGGAAAACGACCCGACGATCCTGAGCATCAACGGCGCCTCGACCGCACTCGTCATCTCGGACATCCCCTTTCAGGGCCCGGTAGGCGCGGTGCGCATGGGCTACATCGACGGCCAGGTCGTCGTGAACCCGCCGATGTCGCAGATGGCTGATTCCGATCTCGACCTGGTGGTGGCCGGCACCGCCGACGCCATCCTGATGGTCGAAGCCGGCGCCAAGGGTGTGAGCGAGCAGGTCGTCGTTGACGCCCTCAGTGCAGCGCACGAACAGATCAAGCTGATCTGCGCCGCCCAGCTCGAGCTGCGCGACCAGGTCGGGCTCGAGAAGCGCGAGTGGGTTCCGCCGACGTACCCGGAGCAGATGCTGGAGATCGTCGGTGAGTACCTCGCGCTGCGCCTTGACCCCGTCCTGTACAACGCCAACAAGGCACAGCGCGAGAGCGCGATGGATGACCTTCGCACGCGGACAATCAACGAGCTCGGAGAACGGTTCCCCGAGTACAGCGACATCATCGGCAAGCTCTTCGACAAGGCGGTGAAGGATCGCGTCCGGCAGCGCGTGGTCGAGGAGGGCGTGCGCGTCGACGGCCGCGGCCTCAAGGACGTACGGCCGATCACCGTCGAGGTTGGAGTGCTGCCGCGCACGCACGGCTCGGGGCTGTTCACACGCGGCCAGACCCAGGCGCTGACCATCGCGACCCTCGGTTCCATGTCGGACAAGCAGAAGCTCGACGGCCTCACGACCGAAGAGTTCAAGCGCTACATGCACCACTACAACTTCCCGCCGTACTCGGTGGGTGAGTCCCGTCCCCTGCGAGGCCCCGGCCGTCGGGATATCGGCCACGGCGCCCTTGCGGAGCGCGCGCTGCTGTCGGTCATCCCGCCGGTGGAAGAGTGGCCGTACACGATCCGTGTGGTGTCGGAGATCCTCAGCTCCAACGGCTCCACGTCGATGGCTTCGGTGTGTGGCTCGACCCTCGCCCTGATGGATGCAGGCGTGCCGCTCAAGTCCCCGGTCGCGGGGATCGCGATGGGCTTGATCACCCGCGAGGGCAAGTTCGCCGTGCTGACCGACATCCAGGGCGTGGAGGACGCGCTGGGCGACATGGACTTCAAGGTCGCGGGAACACGAGAGGGAATCACCGCGCTCCAGATGGACATCAAGATCAAGGGCTTGACCCACGAGATCATGGCCCAGGCCCTCGAGCAGGCGCGCGAGGCGCGCCTCTTTGTGCTCGACAAGATGCTCGCTGTGCTGCCGAGGCCACGGACCGAGATGAGTCACTACGCTCCGCGCATCACGACGATCCTCATCAACCCCGACAAGATCCGCGACATCATCGGCCCCGGAGGCAAGATGATCCGCAAGATCACCGAGGAAACCGGTGCTCAGATCGACGTCGAGGACGACGGCCGTGTCTTCATCGCGGCGGTCGACCAGGAGGGCGGCCAGAAGGCCATCGACTGGATCAAGGGCCTCACCGACGAGGTCGAGGTCGGCAGGATCTACAAGGGCAAGGTGGTTCGCATCATGCCGTTTGGAGCCTTTGTCGAGGTGATGCCTGGACAGGACGGCCTCGTCCACATCTCCAAGCTCACCGACCACCGGGTCGAGCGAGTGGAAGAGGTGTGCAACATCGGCGACGAGATCATGGTCAAGGCGGTCGAGATCGACAGCCAGGGCCGGCTCAACCTGAGCCGCCAGGCCGCTGTCGAGGAGCTGACGGCGAAAGGCGAGCCGATCGAAGAGAGCATCAACCCCGAGGTGATGGCGGCAGCGCTCGCCTCCCCGGCGCCCGAGCGCGTCGGCGGCGGGTTCGGCGGGCGAGACCGTGGCGGCCGCAACGGCGGGGGTCGAGACAGGCGTCCACGCCGGGATTAGGTAGGTGACCGAGCCGACTCGCGTTGCCATCGCTGGACATCGCGGCAAGGTCGGCTCGGTCCTCGTTGCGGCGTTCCAGGACGAATCGAGCCTCGAGTATGTGGGCGGCATCGGCCGCGGCGATGACCTCGCCGAGTTCCTCCACTCCAAGAGGCCCCGCGCTCTGGTTGACTTCACGCGGCCGACGGAGGCTCTGCACAACGCCCTGGCGGCGGTCGCGGCAGGCGCCTCGCCTGTAGTCGGCACCACGGGCCTCTCCGCCGCCGATGTCGACAAGCTCGAAACAGCATGCGCCGCAAAGGGCGTCGGCGGAATCGTGGCGCCGAACTTTGCGATCGGCGCCGTGCTGATGATGCATCTCGCGGACATCGCGGCTCCTCACTTCGATGCGGTGGAGATCATCGAGCTCCACCACGCGGGCAAGCTCGACGCGCCTTCAGGCACCGCGCTCTCCACGGCGAGGCGGCTTGCGGCGCGGCGCAAGGAGACACCGTTCGCGCACAGGAAGGCGGAGAAGGAAACCCTCGCCGGAACACGAGGTGGGGAGGAAGGCGGCGTCGCGGTGCACAGCGTCCGCCTGCCCGGATTCGTCGCCGACCAGGAGGTCATCTTCGGCCTGCCCGGCCAGACCCTGACCATCGCCCACCGCACCACAAGCCGCGAGGCTTATGTGCCCGGAGTCCTGCTCGCGATCCAGCGCGTCACCGCGGATCAGCGTTTCTACCGCGGCCTAGACGAGCTCCTGGGTCTGGGTTGATCAACCGGTCCGACCGCGTCCAGATCTGGGCGTCGCAGCTCTGGGCGAACGACTTTCCACCCGTCTGCGCCATGACCGGAAGGCCGGCGGAAACCTGGAGAAAGTTCAAGTTCTCGACCCCGCCTGATTGGGCGTACGCGCTGCTCGCCCTCGTATGCCTGGGGGGGCTGGGCGTGATCGCGTTCGCGGTCGTGATGGCCCTCGTTGCTCAACGGGCCACCGGCTTTCTGCCCTTGACGAAAGCCAGCAGCAGCACGGTGACACTCGCGACATGGATTCCGAGCGGTCTCCTGATCGGCGGCTTCGTACTCTGGCTGCTGGCACTGGTAGTCGCGCTGTCGACCAATGACTCCACCGCGTCGGCGGTGGCGGGCTGGTCCGTCTTCCTCGGGCTGCTGTTCATCATTGCCGGACTCATCGGGCGGCTCGTGGTCAAGCCGTTGATCTGCCCGAGGGCAAAAGTGATGGAAGCTGCGCCAGGTCAGAACGACCGCATCGTCGAGCTTCGAAACGTGAACGCCGCTTTCGTGATGGCGGTACGCCAGTCACAGCAAGCTCGAGCAGCGCAGTTCGCGCAGGCGACCAGACCTCCGTTGATGCAGCAGTGACGCGCAAAGGCGACAGGGTCGTCGTCTGGGCCTCGCAGCTCAAGAGCAGGGATCTGCCGCACGTCTGCGCGGTGACTGGCGCGCCCGCCGACACCTGGTATCGAGTCCGTTTCAAAACAGTCCCAGCTTGGGCCGAAGCCTCGCATGCGTTGGCGTTCACGCAACTTGCTCCTTTAGCTCCGGTACTGGAGGAAGTGACCATGCGGCGCGCACGCGGCTACCTTCCGGTAACGCGTCGCATCCGACGACGACTTCTGATGGTGAGCTGGTCGATATTCAGCCTGCTCCCGCTGACCCTGGTCCTTTGGATTGCTGCTGCGGTCGTCGCTGGAAACTTTGGCCCCCAATCTGCCTTGATCGGGCCGTTGGTGGTTGCGGGTATCTTCACGATCCTGGCCGGCTTGATCGGGTTGATCGGCATTCTGCCGCTGGTAGGTCCAAGAGGCCGAGTGTTTGCCGGGCAGCGGGGCCATAAGGACAACGTGGTCGAGCTGTTTCATGTGCATCCAGCCTTCGTCACGGCAGTCCAGCAAGTTCAGCTGGCCCGAGCACAATCCGCCAACCTGGCGCAGGTTCCGTGACAGCCGAATTGGAAGTAAACTGACCCCGTGCCCACCTCCAAGCAATTAAACGTTGCTGTCGTCGGGGCGACAGGGCTCGTCGGAAGCGAGATGCTCAAGATTCTCGCGGAGCGAAAGTTTCCGGCCGAGAGCGTCCGCGTGTTCGCATCGGAGCGCTCCGTCGGCAACCAGGTCCAGTACAACGGAAACAGCCTCAAGCTGGAGCGTCTGAGCGAGTCTTCTTTCAAAGACGTTCAGGTCGTCATGTTCGCGGCTGGCGCGGATATCTCGTTGATGTACGGACCGATCGCTGCGGAGTCCGGTGCACTCGTCATCGATAAGAGCTCCGCCTGGCGGATGAAGGCGAACGTGCCGCTCGTCGTGCCGGAGGTCAACCCGAATGACATCCGCGACAACGAAGGCATCATCGCAAGCCCCAACTGCACGACGATTCCGCTGACGATGGTGCTCGAGCCGCTTCGTCAGCGTGTGGGCGTAGAGCGGGTCATCGTTTCGACGTACCAGGCGGCTTCCGGGGCGGGGCGTGCGCTGGCCGACGAGCTCGAGGACCAGACCGAGGCGATCGCGGCCAGAAGGAAGCCCGAGGTGGGCGCGACCACGCACCAGCTCGCCTACAACGTGATCCCCGGTGGATGGAAGCCGCAGCAGTACGGCTACAACGAGGAAGAGATGAAGCTCGTCCACGAGACGCGCAAGATCCTCCACGCGCCCGACCTGAAGATCGCGGCGACCTGCGTGCGCGTCCCCGTCCAGGTGGGCCACAGCGAGTCGGTGACCATCGAGACGACCGAGGCGATCGAGCCGGAAGATGTCCGCTCGATCCTCGAGAGGGCTCCGGGCATCGTCGTTGAGGATGACCCGGCCGCGCGAACCTATCCCACGCCGCTGGACGTGGCCGGCCGGGATCAGGTTTTCGTGGGCCGGATCCGCAAGGACCTGTCCTCGGAGAGGGGCATCGTGCTGTGGATCGTTTCGGACAACCTGCGTAAGGGCGCCGCCCTCAACGCGGTCCAGATCGCCGAACATGCCATGGAAATGGGAGTCATCAAATGACAAAAGAGATCGGACGCCTGCTGACCGCCATGCTGACTCCGTTCAAACCAGACGGGTCCGTCGATTACGACGCGGCGGCGAGACTAGCGGTGATGCTCGTCAACGACGGCTCGGATGGAGTCGTGGTTTCAGGCACCACCGGTGAGTCGCCCAGCCTCAGCGACGCCGAGAAGATCGAGCTGCTGCGTACGGTCAAGGAGGCGATTCCGGGCCACAACGTGGTCGCCGGCACGGGCAGCAACGACACTCACCACTCGGTAGAGCTTTCGAAGCTCGCGATGAAGGCCGGGGCTGACGCGCTCCTGGCGGTGGTGCCCTACTACAACAAGCCGCCGCAGGAGGGCATGTACCAGCACTTCAAAGCGATCTCAGAGATCGGGCCGACCATCATGTACAACATCCAGGGCCGGACGGCCGTGAACATGACCGCTGCGACGACGTTGCGCTGCGCTCACCTGCCCGGGATCATCGGCGTGAAGGAAGCCAGCGGCGACCTCGACCAGATCGGTCTCGTCTGCGCCGGCAAGCCGGCGAAGTTCAAGGTCTGGAGCGGCGACGACAGCTGGACGCTCCCGATCCTCGCCGTCGGCGGCTACGGCGTGATCTGCGTGGTGTCGCACATCGCCGGCAGGTCGATGAAGAAGATGATCGATGCGTACGTGAGGGCCGACAACGACGTCGCGCGAGACATCCACCTCGGCTTGCTGCCTGTGATCAAGGCCCTGATGACCACCGCCGCCAACCCGGTGCCGATCAAGTCCGCCGTCAACGCCATGGGCTTCAACGCCGGGCCGTTCCGTCTCCCGCTGGTTCCGCTTCCAGACGACCAGCTCAAGTCGGTGATGAAGACCATCCAGGAAGCGGGAGAGTTCATCACGTTCGCCAAGCCTGGAGTGAAAGTCGCTTAGCGCTCCCACGGAGCTGCTCAAGCTCCACGAAACCATCCGGTCGTGCAAGAACTGCGGATTGCATGCGACCCGCACGCAGGCTGTGCCGGGTACAGGGCCGTGTCCGGCGGACGTCATGATCGTCGGTGAGGCGCCCGGCTTCAACGAGGACCGACAGGGCGAGCCCTTCGTGGGCGCCGCGGGCAAGCTGCTCGACACCCTGCTCGGACGCATCTCCTTCAGCCGGTCGGACGTGTACATCACCAACGTCCTCAAGTGCCGTCCGCCCATGAACCGCGACCCGATGCCCAACGAGGCGGAGGCATGCTCGCCGTATCTCAAGCAGCAGCTCGAGCTCATCAAGCCGAAGGTCGTGCTCATCCTCGGCCGCCACGCCCTCGAGCGGCTGATGCCGGGCCAGGGCTCCATCTCACGGATTCACGGCAGCCTGATCAGGCGCGGGGATGTGGCCTACGTGCCGCTGTACCACCCCGCCGCCGCGCTGCATAACGGGTCGCTCGTCGCGGACCTCGAGCGTGACTTCGACCAGGTGAAGCGGTACCTCGACCAGCTCTTGGCGCCGCCTCCTCCGCCTGTCCCGGTCGCAGCTCCGAAGCAGGAGTCAGAACAGCTACGCCTGCTGTGAAGTCCGGACGTCTCCGGTATCTCCCGCTCGGCGGCCTCGGCGAGGTGGGCATCAATATGTGGGCGCTGGAGTGGGAGAACAAGATCCTGGTCGTCGATGCGGGACTGATGTTTCCGCAAGAGGACATGCTCGGCATCGACCTGGTCCTGCCGGACATCTCATACCTCCTGCAGGAAGGCAAGGAGGTGCTCGGCATATTTCTCACCCACGGTCACGAGGACCACATCGGCGGTTTGCCCTACGCGCTGAAGAAGATCAACGTGCCTGTTTACGGCACGCGGCTCACGCTAGGCCTGGTCAAGCCGAAGCTCAAGGAGCACCGAATCCTGCGCGAGTCGGACCTGCGCGAGGTTCGGGTCGGGGACTCGGTGCAGCTCGGTCCGTTTCGTGTCGAGGCGATCGCGGTTTGCCACTCCATACCTGACGCGGTAGCGCTCAGCATCGAAACCCCGGTCGGTCGCGTGGTCTACACGGGCGATTTCAAGCTCGACCCGGCTCCCCCTGACGGTTCTCCGACCGACATGGACCGTTTTCACCGCATTGGGGACGCGGGCGTGCTGCTCCTGCTGAGCGACTCGACAAACGCTGAGCGCGAGGGCCGCTCGGGCTCGGAGCGCGACCTGCATGGACCATTCGAGCGCATCTTCAATGAGGCTCCGAGCCGCATCGTCGTGGCCAACTTCGCCTCGAACATCCACAGGGTGCAGCACCTGGTCCGCATGGCGGCGCAGTTCGGCCGGCGTGTGGCGGTCGTGGGCCGCAGCCTGCAGCAGAACTTCAAGACAGCTCGCGAGCTGGGCTTTCTCAGCGTGCCGGAAGGCCTGACGATCCCCCTTGCCGACTACGAGAGCGTGCCACCCTCGAAGCTGCTCCTGCTCACGGCGGGCAGCCAGGGCGAACCGATGTCAGCGCTGACTCGTTTTGCGGCGCAACGCCATCCGTTCATCAACGTGCTGAAGGACGACTGGGTCGTGATCTCGGCGCGGCCGGTGCCCGGCAACGAGCGGATGGTCCATCAGACCGTGAACAACCTCTACCGGCATGGGGCACGGGTCTTCTACTCGGAGGTCGGCAACGTCCATGTCACGGGCCACGCCCAGCGCGAGGAGCTGCGCGACATGCTCAAAGCGGTCCGTCCGCGCTACTTCATCCCCGTGCATGGCGAGTACCGCCAGCTGCTGCTCCATTCGGAGCTTGCGCGTGAGGCCGGCCTGGGCGCCGATCACATCGCGGTGGTCGAGGACGGTGAGACCGTCGAGCTCACTGCGGACGCGATGACGCGCGGCGAGAAGGTGAGCACCGGCCTCGTCTATGTCGACGGTCTCGGCGTCGGTGACGTGGAGCAGGTCGTGCTTCGGGACCGGCGTCATCTCGCGGAGGACGGCATCCTGGTCGTCACGCTGACGCTGGACCGCGACACGGGCACGGTCCGCGTCGGACCCGAGCTCATCTCACGTGGAGTGATCGAGCCGGAGCTGTCGGTGCGCCTGATGGCGGATGCTCGCAAGGAGGTTCTCGACAGCATCCGGCGCTTCGCCCATTCGCATCCCGACATCAGCCTGCTGCAGGAAACGATCCACGACGCCGTATCGAAGACGGTCTACAGGCAGACCCGGCGCCGCCCTATGGTGATCCCGGTGATCACGGAGATATGAAGCTTCCGCCACTCGCGCTCATCGCGCCCAGCCTGTGCCCGCGATGCGACCAACCGGCGATGGTGCTCAACCATTCGGAGGAAGCACGATGCGCGCATTGCGGCCTGCAGCTGCATCAGTGCGCGAACTGCCGCGGCATCGCCGGACCGTTCGACCGCTACTGCGGATTCTGCGGTCACGAGATGGTGCAGGGTGAAAAGCGGCCGCTGTGGTGGCGCCTCTGGTTCCTGGCAGCTCTTCTACCTGTCGCAGCAGGCCTGGCGTATGGGATAGCGCAAGCGCAAGTGCACCACTAGCCTGCTTTCCCCTCTCCCCTCAGGGGAGCGATCAGTTGGCGCGGGTAGCGCGTCCTTAACGGGCTTGTCCCGCAGGGTGAGGGAGAGGGGCGAACGTGGCGATTCAGCGATTCAACCTGTGTCCGCATTCGACACAGAAACTATGCCGACCCAGATTGTGATGCCCACACGACGGACAGACCAGCCGTCGCGGCGGATCGGCCTGCAGCCACCTTTCGTTCTCGCGCCGGTACCAGATCCCGTCCTCCGGACCAAGCATCCATCGCCGTCCTTCGCTGTCCAGCACCGCGAGGTCGCGCACCGCGACGCGGAACGCTCGAGCCAGCAGGTTGCCGACGCGCCGTTCCTCGACCAGGAACTTAAAGCGGATCTCTGCTTCGGCAAACGGATCGACAGCCACGCCGAGAGTATGCAGGTCGGGATAACGTAGAATCCAATCGGCTCAAGGGCCCGCAGCATGCGTCGCACCACATCCCGAAGCTCGACTCGATCCGGCTCACGCCGCGCTTCATCCTCACGTTCCAAGCGGAGCAAGCGCGCCGCTCGCCCGCGCCTGAGCACCCGCCAGGTACGTGAGATCGTCGGCGTCCTGCTGATGCTGGCCGCGCTGTTGGGGGTGCTCGCCATCCTCAGCCACGCCGGCTCGATCCTCGGCTTCATCCGCGACGGCATGGTCGCCGGCTTCGGCAGCGCGTGGTTTGTTCCGGTCGTGGCGGCGATCGCGCTCAGCGCGTACCTGCTTTGGCCCAAGGCGCCCCGGCCGCGCGGCATCGACTTCGTAGCGGGCATGGTCACGGTCCTCTCTCTGATCGGATTGTTCGGCCTGGCGGCCGGCGCCGGTGGATCGGCTGGACGCGCCATCGACTCGGCTCTAATCGGCCTCGTCACCAGGGTCGGCGCGTGGGCGCTGCTCATCGCCGGGCTCGTGATCGGCCTCATCGTGACGATCCATTTCAGTCCGGGGGCGCTCCTCGTCGCCGCGGTCGGCGGATTGCGGGCGGCGAACGCCGAACGCGCTCGGCTGCGCGACCTCGTCGCAGCGCCGGCGCAGGAAAAAGGCAAGCCACAAAAGGCGACGCCCGCGAGCTCCGACCTGCTCACCCGCTCGGCCGCGAGCTTCGCGACGGCACCGGCGTCCGCCGATCAACGTGCTCTGTGGGAGGTCGACGAGCCCGAAGACGTTGCGCCTGAAAGGCCGGCCAGCACGCCCGCCACGACAGTGGCCGTCGAGGACGATGCGCCGCGAGCCTCCGAGCCTGTGATGCGCGTCGTCGCCGAAACCGAGGACGACCTGCCCGAGATCGAGTGGAAGCTGCCGTCCATCGCGCTGCTCGACACCGTGACCGCGCGTCGCGAGCGAATGGCGGATGAGATCAAGCGCAACGTGAAGATCCTCGAGTCGACCCTGCAGACGTTCGGGGTGGAGTGCAAGGTCGTCGGGGTGAATCCCGGGCCCGCGGTGACGCAGTACGAGGTGCAGCCCGGCCCCGGTGTCCAGGTCAAGCGGATCACCGCGCTCCAGAACGATCTCTCGCTCGCGCTCGCCGCCGCGCCGCTGCGCATCGAGGCGCCGATTCCGGGCAAGTCCGCCGTCGGCATCGAGGTTCCCAACAAGTCGGCGAGCCTGGTGACCATTCGCGAGGTCATCGAGACGGCGGCGTTCCGCGAAGGCACCAACCGGCTGGCGCTGGGTCTTGGCAATGATGTGTCGGGGCAGTCGATCGTCGCCGACCTGACCCGGATGCCGCATCTCCTCATCGCCGGCGCCACCGGCCAGGGCAAGAGCGTTTGCATCAACGCCCTCATCACCAGCCTGCTGTTCCAGGTGACACCCGATCACCTGCGCCTGCTCCTGATCGACCCCAAGCGGGTCGAGCTCACTGGCTACAACGGGCTGCCGCATCTGGCCTTGCCCGTCCTGGTCGAGTCGCACCAGGCCGCCGCGGCGCTGCGCTGGGCAGTGGCCGAGATGGATCGCCGCTACAAGCTCTTTTCCGGTGAAGGCGTGCGCAACATCGCGACCTACAACGAGAAGGCCGCGCTGAAATCGGCGCGATCGCTGCCCTACATCGTGATCGTCATCGACGAGCTCGCCGACCTGATGATGGTCGCCGCGGGTGAGATCGAGGAGCTGATCTGCCGGATCGCGCAGCTGGCGCGGGCTGTCGGCATCCACCTGATCATCGCGACGCAGCGTCCATCGACCGACATCATCACCGGATTGATCAAGGCCAACATCCCATCGCGAATCGCCTTCGCCGTTGGTTCGCAGGTCGACAGCCGCGTCATCCTCGACACCGGCGGCGCCGAGAAATTGCTCGGACGCGGCGACATGCTCTACCAACCGGTCGACGCGGGGAAGCCGACGCGCATCCAGGGCGCGTTTGTCAGCGATCCCGAGGTCGAAGGCGTCGTCAACTTCTGGAAGTCTCAGGGCGGCCCGCGATACATGGAAGAGATCCTCGAAGAGGGTGCGGGTACCGAGTGGGAGAGAGGGGAGCGGCGCGAGGAGCGCAAGCTCGATCCGCTTTTTGCTCGCTCGGCTCGAGCCGTTGCGGCCGAGGGCGGCGCATCGGTCTCTCTGGTGCAGCGGAAGTTCAACGTCGGCTACTCGCGCGCGGGACGTATCGTCGACCAGCTGGCGGACCATCACGTGATCGGCGGCTACCAGGGCTCGAAGTCGAGAGAGGTGCTGATGAACCTGCCGGACGTGGATGACCTTTTGGAGCGCTTAGGTCTCGAATGACGATCGGGGCTGTGCTGGCTGCCAAGCGCGGCGAGCGTGGCCTCTCGATCGAGCAGGTTGAGGCGGCGACCCGTGTCCGCGCCGATCACCTCCGCGCCATCGAGGCGGACCAATTCGACAGGCTGCCGGCGCCTGTGTATGCGAAGGGCTACCTGCGCACTTACGCCACCTACCTCGGGCTCGATCCGGACGAGCTTCTCGCCGCCCTGCCCAGCAACGGACGGCGCCCCAGCCTCGCCCTCGGAATGGAGAAGAGCGAGCGCCGCGCCCGTTTCGTCCTGACCACACCCGCCATCGCGGCCGCCGGCCTGGTCCTCCTCGCGGGCGCCTTCACCGGGTACGCCTGGCGTCAGGTGACGGCGGACCAGCGCGCCGCGGTGGTTCTGGCATCGCCGTCCGCTCTGGCCACCGCCCAGCCGTCCGCGGTCGCAAGCCCGGCGATCCAGGTTCGCCCGATCGTCGTGGGCGTGCGTGTCACCGATGCGGTCTGGATCAACGCGGTGGTCGACGGGACACCGCAGTACGGGGACTCAGGTCGCAACCTTGCCGCCGGCTCGATCGTGTATTTCACGGGCGTGGACGTGAAGATCACGAGCGGAAAGGCTTCGGCGACGTTCATCACGATCGACGGGCGAAACGTGGGCGCGATGGGGCTGGGCGTGGCAACCCGGGAGTTCTCGTCGCAAACTTCTTCTTAGGGCAGCGATGAACATCCCGAACGCGCTGACCATCAGCCGCCTGGCCGCCATTCCCGTGCTGATGGCACTCCTGCTCCTACGGTTTACGGGGCACGACCAGGTCGCGGCCGGGCTGTTCATCATCTTCTCGCTGACCGACACGCTCGACGGCCAGCTGGCGCGGCGCCGCGGATCCGTCAGCGACCTCGGCAAATTTCTCGACCCGCTCGCGGACAAGCTGTTCGTGCTGTCAGTCCTCATCGTTCTGGTGCAGGAGGGGCTTGTCGCCGCATGGGTGGTCGTCGTGATCTTCTCTCGCGAGCTGATCATCACGATCCTTCGCTCTGTGGCTGCCAGCCAGGGCACCGTGATCTCCGCCGCTCCGTTGGGCAAGACCAAGACGATTACGCAGATGGGCGCGGTCGCGCTGCTCATCCTTCAGCGCCCGTACCCGGTCCTCGTCCCGTTCGCAGGCCTGGCGGTTTTGGTCGCGGTGGCGTTCACCCTTTTCAGCGGCCTCGACTACCTCGTGCGATTCAGGCACGTCCTGGGCATGGGCGACAACTCGCGGGGAGGGCAGTCACCGCTGCGACAGCTCGCGCAGGCCGTCGGGGCCGCGTTGACCGAGCACGGGCTCACCGTTTCCGTCGCGGAATCGTGCACGGGTGGACTTTTGGGCTCGGCTTTCACGGACCAGTCCGGAAGCTCGGAATACTTTCGGGGTGGGATCGTCGCCTACAGCGACTCCGTGAAGCGCGACCAGCTCGGGGTTCCGGCCGCTCTGCTGGCGCACCACGGAGCCGTCAGCGCAGAGGTGGCCGAAGCAATGGCGGACGGCGCCCGGTCCCGTCTGGCTACCGACTTCGCCGTTTCCATCACGTGCATCGCCGGACCCGACTCCGACCAGTCCGGGAAGCCGGTCGGCCTGACCTATGTCGGCATCGCGTCTCCGACCGGCACCCGGGCATTCGAGAGCACCTTGAACGGCGACCGGTGGTCGAACCGCCGGCGGGCGGCAGCGTGGGCGCTGGAGCTTTTGCTCCAGCAGGTCCGCTCCGGCGGCGTGAAGGTGAAGACCGCTTGACGGACGAACACCTGTTCGTTAGACTTTGCCGATCGGCCTGTAAAGAACGTTGATTCCTTACCTTCGACGTAGAACACTCGCCGCAACGACCTAGGAGGCAAGCCGAACAAGTTGAACAAAGACAAAGACGCAGACAAGGAAAAGGAAAAGGCCCTGGAGGAAAAGGACAGAGCCCTCGATTCAGCGATGTCCCAGATCACCAAGAGCTACGGCAAGGGCGCAATCATGAAATTGGGCGAGCACGTCGCGCAGCGGGGCGAGGTGATCGCCATCTCGACCGGCGCGCTGCCCCTCGACCTGGCGCTGGGGGTGGGGGGCATCCCACGCGGCAGGGTGACCGAGATCTACGGTCCGGAATCGGCCGGCAAGACAACCCTCGCGCTGCACATCATCGCCGAGGCCCAGAAGGCCGGGGGCGTGGCGGCGTTCGTCGACGCCGAACACGCCCTCGATCCCCTTTACGCCTCGCGCATCGGCGTCAAGATCGACGACCTCCTGATCAGCCAGCCCGACACCGGCGAGCAGGCGCTCGAGATCGTCGAGGTGCTGGTGCGGTCCAACGCGGTGGACGTGATCGTGATCGACTCGGTCGCGGCGCTCGTGCCGAAGGCGGAGATCGAAGGCGAGATGGGTGACTCGCACATGGGCCTGCAGGCTCGTTTGATGTCGCAGGCGCTGCGCAAGCTCACCGCCGCGATCTCCAAGTCGAACTGCTCGGTGGTCTTCCTCAACCAGCTCCGTGAGAAGGTCGGGATCATGTTCGGCAACCCGGAGACGCAGCCCGGCGGCCGCGCTCTGAAGTTCTACTCCTCGATTCGGCTGGACATCCGCAAGGTCGAGGTGATCAAGAACGGCCTGGACTCGGTCGGTGCACGGGTCAAGGTCAAAGTCGTCAAGAACAAGGTGGCGCCGCCATTCCGTGCCGCCGAGTTCGACATCCTCTTCAACGAAGGCATCTCCCGAGAAGGCGCCTTGATCGACGCCGCGGTCGAGTACTCCGTCTTCGAGAAGAGCGGCACGTGGATGTCCTACGGCGACCAGCGATTGGGCCAGGGGCGGGAGAACGTCCGCAACTACCTGCGCGAGAACCCGAGCCTGTCGGCCGAGATCGAGGCCAAGGTGCGCGAGAAGGCGGCCGGCGCGGCCACGCCGATCAAGAGCGCGCCGCCCGTCAGGTCGAGCGCGGGTGCCACCGAGGAGTTCTAGACCGAAGCCTCCACCGGTCGGGGCCTTGAGCGCGGCGGTTGCCCTGCAGGCGCGGCGAGGCCACTCGCGGGCTGAGCTGCGCCGCAAGCTCGGCCGGCGAGGTTACGACGAGGCAGCGGTGGAGGCGGCGCTGGCGCGGCTCGTGGAGCGAGGGCTGCAGAGCGACGGAGCCTTCGCCGACGCGCATGTGCGCCGCCGCTCGCGCTCACTCGGGCCGCTGGCGCTGTCTGCCGAGCTCACGGCCCGGGGCGTCGACCGGGACCTCGCCGACCGGGCGATGGCTCGCTTCACCGTGGAAAGGCAGCTCGCCTCAGCCGTGAAGCTCGCCGAACGCCTGTGCGGCAACACCCGGTATGCAAGCTACCGGGAGCTGCTGCACGCCGTCGGCGCCAGGCTGATGCGCCGCGGCTTCTCGATGCCGGTGGCCCGGGCGGCCTGCGAGGCGCTCTGGAACGGGACGTCAGACACGGCCGAAGCCTAGAATTTGGTCACGCGGGCCCGTTTTGGGCCCGGAAGTCATAGAGCCAACCCGAGGTGGGACCCCGTTCTGGCCCTGCCATGGTCACGCACTTTGACAATCGAATTAACGAGGTGCATGTCACATGCCTGTCAACGTCTTCGTATTGCTATTGGTCGTGGCAATGGTCGCCCTCGCTGTCGGTGCCGGAGTCGTTTACCTGCTCCTCAGCCGCCGGCAGAGCGACGGAAGTCACGACCGGGAAGTCAAGGCACAGCAGACGCTGCTCGAGGCCGAAACACAAGCCAAAGAGAAGCTGCTGGAGGCCAAGGAGGAGGCGGTCAAGGTTCGAACCGCCGCCGAACAGGAAGCCCGCGAGTATCGGGCACAGTCACAACAGGTCGAAAAGCGCCTGATCCAGAAGGAGGAGAACCTCGACCGTAAGGGAGAGGATCTCAACCGAGCGGAGCGAGAGCTCGCCAGCCAGAAGAAGTCCCTGGACGACATCAAAGCCCAGCTGGAGGACAGTTACCGCCAGCAGGAGAAAGAGCTTCAGCGCGTCGCAAACATGACGCGCCAGGAAGCCCAGGGAATCCTGATGGCCCAGGTCGAGCAAGACCTTCGCAACGAAGTGGCGCGCAAGGTCCGCGAATCCGAGCTGGTGGCCCGCGACGAGAGCGAGCGCCGTGCTCGGGAGATCGTCACCGAATCGATTCAGCGCATCGCCGCCGACCAGACCGCCGAGGTCTCGGTTTCGGTGCTTCCCTTGCCAACCGACGAGCTGAAGGGCCGCATCATCGGCAAGGAGGGG
>Ga0209160_1002372_pt1 | contig 15669 bp, 18 predicted proteins | sample GraSoiAngelo_153_FD_186167 | JGI IMG/M metagenome (GOLD analysis project Ga0209160, IMG submission 186167) | Grasslands soil microbial communities from the Angelo Coastal Reserve, California, USA - 14_1009_12_40cm (SPAdes) (version 2) | ecosystem: Environmental > Terrestrial > Soil > Grasslands ... | reverse complement strand
CCGCCCGGTCCGCGCGCGTGGTAGAACGTTCAGCCGGGCAACACCAAACAGGGAGGATCAGATCGGATGCCGCTGTTCATGGATATTCACAAGAAGGCACCGGCGGGAACCAAAGCCAAGGACGTCGCCGATGCGCACATGGCCGACGTCAAAACCCAGGGCAAGTACGGCGTCCAGTACCTGCGCTACTGGTTCGACGAGAAGAACGGGAAGATCTTCTGCCTGGTAGATGCGCCAAACCCCGAGGCAGCGAGCCGCGTGCACAAAGAGGCGCACGGCCTGGTGGCCGACGAGATCTATCCCGTCACAGAGGGCGTCTAGCTCAGTCGAGCCTTAACCCGTCCCGAACTGGCGGTCGCCAGCATCGCCGAGACCGGGGACGATGTAACCCTTGTCGTTGAGGCGCTCGTCGAGGGCGGCGACGTGGATCGGAACATCGGGGTGCGCGCTCGAGAGCGCGCGCACCCCCTCCGGCGCCGCGATGATCCCGACGTACTTGACCCGCTTCGCTCCCCACTTCTTGAGGATGTCGACGGTCGCGGTCGCGGATCCGCCGGTCGCGAGCATTGGATCGAGGACGAGGCAGACCTGCACGGTCGCCGACGACGGCAGCTTGTTGTAGTACTCGATCGGCCGCAGGGTGTGCTCGTCGCGGAAAAGCCCGATGTGCCAGACCTGCGCCTGCGGCATGAGCTCGAGCGCGGCTTCGACCATCCCGATGCCCGCGCGGAGCACCGGCACAAGTCCCACCGGCTCCGCGAGCTTCGCGCCCTTGGCGTTCGCGAGCGGCGTCTTCACCGTCGTCTCGTGCACCGGAAGGTCCGCGGTCGCTTCATACAGGAGAAGCGTCGCGATCTCGCCGACGAGCGCGCGGAAGTCGCGCGGGTCGGTCCGCTCGTCGCGAAGCCGCGTGACCTTCTCCCGCAGGAGCGGGTGCGTCGAAACGTGGAGCTGCGCTGTGCTCAGTCGACCGCCGCAGTTGCGCCCATCGCGGGCCGCGACGCCTCTCCCCACTCGCGTGCGGCGGAGCCAAGGAGGTCGAGGTCGATCTCCGGATACACCGGGTAGCGATCGAGCAGGGCCGCGACGCGCTCGCGCGCTGACGCTGCGGCACCGCGCGCGACCTGGAAGCGTGCCCGGCTCGGCTGACCAGCTTCAGGACCCTTCTGCACCGTTGCCGGCTTCGTGTTCGAGAGCACCTGCTTGAAGACCGCTGCGACTTCGCGCATGTCCGACGGTGTCATCCCGAGGGTCGTGGCGGCGGGCGTGCCGACACGCAACCCGCTCGTGTACCAGGGCCCGTTCGCATCGAACGGCAAGGCATTGCGGTTGAGCGTCATGTGGCACTCGCGGATCGCTGACTCGGCCTGGCGTCCGGTGAGGCCAAAGCTCCGATGCACGTCGAGGAGCAGGAGATGGTTGTCAGTGCCACCGGTGAGCACGTCCATGCCTTCCGAGAGGCACGCCTCGGCGAGCGCCTGCGAGTTCTGGACGATGCGCTGCGCGTAGTCGCGGAAACTTGGCTGGCTCGCCTCCCGAAGCGCGACCGCTTTCGCGGCGAGGACGTGCGGCAACGGTCCACCAAGGACGATCGGGCAGCCCTTGTCGACGGCCTCCGCGAACTCCGACGTGCAGAGGATCAGTCCGCCGCGCGGACCGCGCAGCGTCTTGTGCGTCGTCGTCGTGACGACGTGCGCGAACGGCACCGGGTTGTAGTTGCCTTCGAAGACGCCGCCCGCCACGAGCCCCGCGAAGTGCGCCATGTCCACCATGAGCACGGCGCCGACCTCGTCCGCGATCTCGCGGAGCTTCGCGAAGTCGATCTTCCGCGAGTACGCGCTGTATCCGGCGAGCAGGATGAGCGGCTTTATCTCACGCGCCTGCCGACGGATCTCGTCCAGGTCGAGCCGCATGGTCGTGCGATCGACGGTGTACGTGTACGCGTCGAAGAGCTGGCTTGAATAGTTGTGGCGATAGCCATGCGTCAGATGCCCACCTGAGTAGTAGTCGAGCCCGAGGAGGCGCTGGCTGTGAGTGGCTTCCCGGATGCGCGTCCAGTCCGTGCGCGACACCTTCGACGGATCCTCGATGCCGAGCTCTTCGAGCATCCTCGCCTCGACGCGAGTGGTCAGGATGGCGAGGTACGCGAGGAGGTTCGCGTCAGCGCCCGAGTGCGGTTGGACGTACGCGTGCTCCGCGCCGAAGATCTCGCAGGCGAGTCGCGCCGCTTCGCTCTCGACATCGTCGACGTTCTCGCACCCTGCGTAGAAGCGATGGGCCGGATAGCCCTCCGCGTACTTGTCGGTGAACAGCGAGCCCTGTGCGAATTGCGTAGCGAGCGAGCAGTAGTTCTCGCTGGCGATGAGCTTGAGATTGGTGCGTTGATCGTTGAGCTCGTGCACGATGGCGGCCGCGACGCTCGGCGAGACGGTCGCGATGTGATCGAGCATCGCGTAGAGCGCCGCGGGTGCGGGATCCGGCGACCGGTCGCCGACGCGCTCGAGGTAGTGGGACAAGAGGCTCATCCGCCCCTGCGCATTCCGGCGTTGCTTCGCAACCCAGGGGCCGGGGTCCCTGCCCCCGCGTCCGCCGCGGTCATCGGTCTCGGCTCCATCGCCTCGATCTGCTTGCGCCTGCGCTCGTGCCGCCCGCCTTCGGGCTGTGCCGAGAGATAGGCGTCGACGATGCTCTTCGCGAGCTCGGCGCCGATGACCCGTTCGCCGAGCGTCAAGAGATTCAGGTCCACGTGCTGGACCGCGTCGCGCGCCGACCACTCGTTATCGACGACCGCCGCGCGGATGCCCGCGATCTTGTTGGCCACGACCGCGGGACCGATCCCCGAGCCGCAGGTGAAGATCCCGCGCTCGACGTCGCCCCGTGCGATCGCGTCGGCAAGGACGCGCACGATCAGGGGATAGTCGTCGTCAGGCGTTGTCTCGGGCCCGTAGACGACGACCGTGTGCCCGGCCGCCTTGAGGTGATCGACGATCGCCCCTTTGAGCCGTTGCCCGGCATGGTCGGCGGCGAACCCGATCTTCATGCCACCTGCGCGAGCAGCTGCTCGATATCGCTCTTTGCGATGGCACCTTCGCGGAGGATCTTGACCTGATCGGTGGTGCAGTCGACGACCGTCGAGGACACCCCGCCGGGCGTCGTGCCGCCGTCGAGCACGAGCGCGATGCGACCGTCCAGCTGGGCGATCACGTCCGCGGCGGTCCGCGCGTCCGGCCCCCCGGAGCGATTGGCGCTCGTGACCGGAAGACCTCCACCGCTCGCGGCGATGAGCCGGCGCGCCAGCGGATGATCGGGTACCCGGAACGCGAGCGTGCCGCGACGCGGTGCGACGAGAACGATCGTGAGCGGGCCGGGCCAGAAGCGGCGCGCGAGGGCGCGCGCCGCGGGAGTGACGATGGCGCTCGCATCGAGATTCGCCGGATCCGAGAGCAGGACCGGGATGCGCTTGTCCTGCGGTCGATCTTTCGCCCCGTAGAGCTTGCGGACGTGCTCCTGCCCAGCCGAGAGCCCATACACGGTGTCGGTGGGGAAAGCGACGAGCTCGCCCTGCGCGAGCGCTGCCGCGGCCTCCTCCACCGCTCCCGGCGCATCCGCCGCGAGGAGGCGCGTTTTCACCTCGTGGATGATAGGCCGTCCCCACGCCGTCAAAATCGCATCGCGATGAGCGTCGCGGTCTTCTTCGACATGTGGGGTGTCCTCATCGATGGAACGGATGTCTCCGCGCGATGGCAAGCGCTCGTCGGTGAATTCCTCGCGCCTCGGCTCGGCGGCGAGGCCGCCGCGTGGGGACCGGCGAACGCATATGCGGCGGAGCGGATGTTCGCGCGCTACCGCGATCCCAGGGGCACGCCGCGCGAGACGCACTCGCGCCTTCTTCGTCTCTGGCTTCGTGAGATGTGCGAGAAGGTCGGCGTGCCGGTGCCGAAGAACGCTGGTGTGCTCGCCAAAGAGACGATCGCGTGGGTCACGAGCCGGATCGACGCGGGGTCACCGGGTGCGGTCGAGGCGGTCCGGACGCTGAGGGCACGCGGGCATCGCGTCTTCACCTCGGCGGGTGCTCATTCGGCCTACACCGATGGCCACCTGCAGGCCATGGGAATCCGCAACCTGTTCGACGCGACCTATGGGTCAGATCTCATCGATCGGTGGAAGACGAACGCCGGGTTCTATCGGAAGATCCTCGAGCACTCGGGGATCCGCGGAGAGGACGCGGTGACCGTGGACGACCAGGAGAAGTGCCTCGACTGGGCAAGGCGTGCCGGCTTCGCGCGGACGTTCTTGCTCGCGACGGTCGGGGCGGCGTCGGCGCACGAGATGATCGCGACGCTTTCGGAGCTACCCGCGCGGCTCGAAGGCTGACCGCGATCGTGCGCTGCGGACCGTACGGGCTCGGATGATCCGGCGCGAGAATGCGGGCTCGACCGCGGTAACGCCGTTCCACGGCGTCCGCGAAGCCGTTGGCGATCCTGGCGTCCATCACCAGCTCGCCGTACCCGCGCTCGATGAGCGGGCGTTCGAGCTCGGCGAGCATCGGCCAGACCAGGCCTCGGCCGCGATGATCGGGATCGATCAGCACGTTGAACAACGTCGCGCGAGCTCTCGACCATCCGGGGCCGGCGACCGCGAAGCCGATGAGCCGGTCCGCGTCGAAGATCGCGGCCATCACCGACCGAGCGGACACCACTTGCTGTCGCATCTCTTGGTCGGTGAACGCGCGAGCGCCCCACTCGGCGCGCTCCAGCTGCAGCATTCGCGACCCTAGGTCGCGCCAGGTCGGCTGGCCCGTCGGGACCAGCCGCGTCGACGCTATGCGGGCGTCACCTTCTCAGCGTTCTCTTTGTTGCGGCGCGGGTCCATCCCCTTGTCGTACGTGACGGCTTGGCCTTCGCTCAGCATGTCGAAGCCGCCCGATGCCACGGCCGAGCGGTGGAAGAAGATGTCCGTCCCGTCCGCCTGCTGGATGAAGCCGAAACCCCGGTCGCTAACTAGCTTCTTGATCGTTCCTGATGCCACGATGTCCTCCTGATCGCCGGCAGCGCCGGCGTCCTCACTGTTTTGTCGCCTTGGTCCGCGAGACATACGGCGACACACGGCGCGGTTCCTCGGGCGGACGTGGATGCCGGTAGTCGTGCACTTCGATCTCGTGTGCGGTGCGCGCCGCGCTGGCGTCCATTAGCGATTGCATCGAGCTCGAGTCAGCGACGCCAAACTGCGCGGTGCATCCGTTGGAACGGCAAGGGAAACCACCTGTTCGCACGGCAATCCTTTCAACGTGGAGATGGGCAATCGACTCCGCGTCTCAGGGAAAGGAGCCGGTCGTCACAGCGTAGCAGCCGTATCCAGCCTGATCCCTTTATCCGGCGCGTGCTGCCTTGACGACCCTCGCCTGTCCGGCGAGATCGCTCATGACAGTCGGCATCCCGCCAAGCGCGCGATGCAGGAGATCGACGACCGCGTCCGCGATCGGTGGATCGACCTCGAAGAGCGCAAGGCCGCCGGCCGCGAGCACGCGCGGAAGGTCGTTCGCGGCGCGGCAGATGAGCGCGAGCCCGTCGGTCCCCGCGGCGACCGCGAGCCGCGGCTCGAACGCCAGCGACGTGCGCTCGCCGACGAGATCGTCCAGCGCATCGTCGCGCAGATACGGAAGGTTCGCGACGACCATGTCGACCGTCTCGCTGATGGGTCCAAGCAGATCACCTGCACGGAACTCGATACGTTCCGCCACGCCGAGCTCGACCGCGTTCGCCCTCGCCACTGCGAGCGCGTCGGCGGAGAGGTCGCTGGCGATCACGCGTGCGGCAGGCTCGTGCGCCGCGATCGCGATCGCGACGGCGCCCGAGCCCGTTCCCAGATCGACGACCGTCAGCGAACGCCCCGCGATCGCCGACCGCGCGGCCTCCACCAGGGTTTCGGTCTCCGGCCGCGGGATCAACACGCGCGGATCGACGAGGAAGCGCAGGCCGTAGAACTCCTTGAAGCCCCGCAGATACGCGACCGGCTCCCCTTTCGCTCGCCGCGCGACGAGCTCGCGGTACCGGCGCATCGCGCCGTGCGACAGCTCCATGTCAGGATGCGCGTACAGCGTTTCCTTCGCGACGCCGAGCACGTGCGCAAGAAGGACGTCGGCGTCGAGGACGGCGGTCGCGATGCCGGCCGCACGCAGCGCCGCAGTGCCTGCGTCCCGCTCCTCACCCCACGTCCGCATCGGCGAAGTATCGTCGCGCGGTGCAGCGCCAGCCGACGGTGGCCGACGTCGTGGCGGCCCGGCGCGTCGTCGATCGGTATCTGCCGCGGGCCCCTCTCGAGCGCTCGCCGCTTCTCTCATCGGAGCTTCGCGCCGAAGTGCACCTCAAGATCGAGACTTTCAAGCCGACCCGGACGTTCAAGGTCCGCGGCGCGCTCAACAAGATCGCGTCGCTCAATGCATACGCGCGCGGGCGTGGCGTCGTCGCGGCGTCGGCGGGCAGTCATGCGCAGGGCGTCGCCTACGCAGCGTTGGCGCTCGGCACCCCGGCCACGGTGGTGATGCCGCGCGGCGTCTCGGAAACGATCGTTCGCGTGTGCCGGGCTTACGGCGCCGAGGTGCTGCTCGAAGGCGACGTCTACGACGACACGCTCGCCCTGGCGCATCGCATCGAGACCGAGCAGGGCAAGACGTTCGTCCATCCGTACGCGGACCCGCTCATCATCTCGGGGCAGGGCACGATCGGTCTCGAGGTCGTCGAGGATCTGCCCGAGGTCGACGTCATCGTGGTACCGGTTGGTGGCGGCGGCCTCATCAGCGGCATCGCGCTCGCGGTCAAGGCGACACGTCCCGGAACGCGTGTGGTCGGTGTCGAGCCCGACGGTGCTGACGCGGTCGGGCGGTCGGTCCGCGCGGGACGGCCAGTCACTCTCGAGCACGCCCATAGCGTCGCCGACAAGCTCGTCGCGAAGAGCACCGACGAGCTCAACGTGGCGCTCGCATCGCGGTATGTCGACGAGTTCGTCACCGTGGGTGATCCGGCGCTCGAGCGCGCGAGCTACGAATACCTCGATACGCTCTCGCTGCTCGTCGAGCCATCGGGCGCGGCGCCGCTCGCCGCCATCCGCGCGGGGAAGGTCGACATCACCGGCCGCAAGGCCGTCCTGATCGTGAGCGGCGGCAACGCGACGCCGTCGCTCATCGCGCGCATCGCGGCACAGCAGGCGACTGCCGCCGCAGGAGCCGCGATCTCGTGAGCGTTCGCCACGAGCGCATCACGGTCGCGACCGAGCGACGCGAAGAGACGGTCGACATCACCGCGCGCGTGAAGGCGGCGGTCACGCGGGCGAAGATCGCCGACGGCATCGTCGCCGTCACCGTCGCTCATACGACCGCCGGCGTCTTCGTCAACGAGAATGCCGATCCCGACGTGCGGCGCGACCTGCTCACCGCGCTCGAACGGGCCGTTCCGCGCGAGGCGAAGTACGCGCACGCCGAAGGAAACGGTCCCGCTCATGTGAAATCGGTGCTGATCGGTAGCTCGGTGACCCTGGCGGTGCGCGATGGCGAGCTCGCGCTTGGTACGTGGCAAGGCATTTACTTCGCCGAGCTCGATGGACCGCGCGAACGAAGCGCGACCATAACTGTCATCGGCGACTGAACCCGGTACCATCGTTCGCCTTAGGCTCGCGCGTTGACGACGGGGGAGCGGAGGACGCGATCACGATCACCTTGACCCGCACGCCTTCCATCAGCGCGCGCGAGGCGGGACAAGCGCTCCGCACTGCGCTCTCGCGAGGCGGCGATTGGGCTGAGCTCTTCTGGGAGCGACACGAAACTCTTCAGATCGTTCTCGATGACGGGCACGTCGAGGACGCAATCAGCGGTGTCGACCAGGGCGCCGGGATCCGAGTCACCAAAGGTGAGCGCACGACCTATGCGAATGGCAACGTCAATGATGTCGACGACCTCATCGCGCTTGCGGGTCGGGCCGCGCGTGGGGTGGAGGAAGGCGGCGCGCTCCACGAGGTAGGCGAGGTGACGCCGGACGAGCTGCCCCGCCCCTCAACCGTAGCCATCGACCCGCGATCGGTCGCGGTCGAGCGAAAGGTGGCCCTCCTGCGGCGCGCCGACCAGGTCGCTCGGTCGCTCGATCCGCGGGTCTCGCAGGTCACCGTGAGCTACGGCGAGAGCGTCCAGGAGGTCCTGATCGCCAACAGCGACGGCCTGCACCGCTCGGATACCCGGGTTCGGCTGAATTTCGCGGTCCACGTGGTCGCCAAGCAGGGCGAGGTCCTCGAATCCGGCTTCGAAGCTCTGCGCGGGACGTCGGGGTTCGAGATGTTGAGCGAGGAGGCGGTCGCCGAGGCCGCGCACACCGCGGCGCGCCGGGCGGTGCTCAACGTCGGCGCCGAGCCCGCACCGGCCGGCACGTACACCGTCGTCCTCTCGAGCGAGGCTGGCGGCACGCTCATCCACGAGTCGGTCGGACACGGGCTCGAAGCCGACCTGAACCTCAAGGGTCTCTCGGTGTACTCGGGGCGGATCGGCCAGAAGGTCGCGAGCGAGCTCATCACGGTCATCGACGATGGCACCGATCCGGACAAGCGCGGCACAGCGGCGATGGACGACGAGGGGACGCCGACTCAGCGGACGGTCCTCATCGAGAACGGCGTTCTCCGCACGTACCTCTCCGACCGCAAGCACGCCGCGAAGCTCGGGATACCGCGGAGCGGCAATGCACGTCGGGAGTCGTTCCGCTACCTGCCGATCTGCCGGATGACCACGACGATGATCGCTCCCGGCTCGTCGGATCCCGCGGAGATCCTCCGCTCGGTCAAAGACGGCGTCTTCGTGAAGAAGATGGGCGGCGGTCAGGTCGACGTCGTCTCGGGCAACTTCGCATTCGAGATCACCGAGTGCTACCGCATCCGCGATGGGTCGCTCGCCGAACCGCTGCGCGGCGCCACACTCGTCGGCCAGGGCCCCAAGCTCATGAGCGAGATCGACATGGTGGGCAACGACCTCGGCTACTCCACCGGCACCTGCGGCAAAGATGGCCAGGGCGCGCCGGTCGCCGACGCGCAGCCGACGATCCGCATCCCGAGCGTCGTCGTTGGCGGGAAGCTGAAGTGAGCGACGTCGTGGGCAGGCTGGCGGGTGGCGGGCTGGCGGGTCCTGTCCCGGGGTCGGGGCTGCGCGCTCGCCTACCGGTCCGCTTCGCCGCAGTGACAACCGCGTGCCGGCGACGCGGCCGGCATGACGGCTCGCGCGCAACCCGCTCCCCCGTGCCACCCGCCAGCCCGAGAGCGAGCCCACTCGCATGAGCGAACGCGTCACCAACGAGGTCGCCGTCGACCAAGCGTTGGATGCGCTGCGTGCGCTGGGCATCGCCGCTGGTGAAGTGTTCCTGCGCGAAGCCCAGTCGGGATCGGTCGAGATCAAGGACGGAGCGATCGATAGCGTCATCGCGCGCGGCGAGCGAGGGATCGGCATCCGTGTGCTCGAGGAGCAGCGGCTCGGTTTCGCGTACACGAGCGATCTGAGCACCGATGGCATCCGCGCCTGCGCCGACACGGCACGGCGAATGTCGGGCGTGACCGAGGCCGACAAGGATCTGGCGCTCGCGACGCGACCGATCGACGACGCCGACCTCGACATCTACCAGGCCGGGATCGTCAACCGCGCGCTCGTGGAACGCGGCAATGTGGCGCTAGCCGTCGAAGACGCCGCGCGGGCTACCGACCCGCGCGTGACGCAGTTCCGTAAGACGACTTACAGCGACTCGGAGTCGACGACCATCATCGCGACGACGACTGGCATGCGGGGCTCGTATCGCGAGTCGTACTGCGGCGCGATGACCTCGGCGGTCGCGACCCAGGACGGGGAGCGGCAGATCGGCTACCACGGCGAAGCCGGCCGCCGGTTCGCGGATCTCGATCCCAAGCGCGTGGGCGAGCAGGCCGCGCGGCGCGCCGTCGAGAAGCTGGGCGCGAGAGCGCTCAGCACGCAAAAGCTCCCGGTGGTCCTCGATCCGTGGATGGCGATGGACCTCCTGCGCGCGATCGGACCGCTCTTCTCGGCCGACAACGTCCTCAAGGGCCGCAGCCTCTTTGCGAGCAAGGTCGGACAACGCGTGGCAAGCGAGCGAGTCACCATCGTCGACGACGCGCGCCGGCCGCGTGGCCTCCGCAGCGCTCCGTTCGACGGCGAAGGCGTCGCCACCACGACCCAGACCCTCATCGACCGCGGAGTCCTGCGCGGGTACCTGACGTCGCTCAAGACCGCGCGCAAGCTCGGGGTCGAGCCGAGTGGGAACGCGCGCCGCGGAGGGTACGGCTCGCCGTCGCGCGTCGGCACCTCCAATCTCTACATCAACGCGGGGACGGACGACACCGCAGCGATCGCGCGCGGATTGGATCGCGCTCTCGCGATCACCTCGCTGCTCAACCTGCATACGATCGACCCGGTCTCGGGCGAGTTCTCGCTCGGCGCGACAGGTAACTACCTCGAACGCGGCCTGCGGTCGCATCCGGTGCAGGGCATCACCATCGCCGGCAACCTCACGCAGCTGCTCGGCGCGATCGTCGCGGTCGGCACCGACCTCGTGTTCGGACCGAGCGGACTCGGGAGTCCGACGCTCGTCATTTCCGAGCTTTCCATCGGAGGGGCGTAGTTGCCCTGGCGGAAGCTGCTCAAGGACGATCCCGTCCCGTGGCTGCTGGAACGAAGCGATCCAGCGGTGCGCGCGATGACGCTCCGTGTCTTGCTCGGCCGCAACCAGCGAGACCCCGAGCTTCGAGAAGCCCAGCAGCGCGCGATGAATGCGCCACCGATCTCGACCATCCTCCATCGCCAGCGGCCGACCGGCGGCTGGGCAGGACCCGACCTATGGCGCCCGAAGTACGAAAGCGCGCACTGGTCGAATCTCTTGCTCGTCGAGTACGGTGTCGATCCAGGCGACCCTCGGGTGCGTCGGGCTGCTCGCCACGTCCTCGAGCAGCTCGGTCAGCCGGACATGGGCGGCATGCGCTGGGTGTTCAACAAGGACCACGGCGCTGCCTGCTTGACCGGCAGCCTCGTTCGCTACGTCGCGCTCGCCGGCTACGGGAACGACGCGCGACTCGAGCCGGTCGTCCAGAGGCTGGTTCGTGATTCGAAAAACTTCGACGCCGCGTGCTGGATCAACGGCGAGCTGCCGTGCGCATGGGGATACGCGAGGCTCATCTGGGGCCTTGCCGCGCTCCCCGAGGCCGCGCGCACACGCGAGGTCCAGCGCATCCTCCGGCGCGGGGTCGAGTTCCTCCTCTCCTACCGCGTCGAGCGCGGGAACTATCCGACCGACACGGAGCCGAGCTACCTCTGGCGTCAGCTCTCGTTCCCGCTCTTCTACCAGGCCGACGTGCTCTTCGTGCTTCGCGCGCTGGACGCTGCCGGCGCGATCGACGACGATCGCGCCCAGCCCGCGATCGGTTGGCTTCTCGCGCGACAGGACTCGCGGGGTCGCTGGGGCGGCCACGCGCCATATGCCGCTCGCATGCCGTCGAAGGTCAATCCGAGCAAATGGGTGACGCTCCAGGCGTGCACGATCTTGAAGCACGCGTTCGGCGAGGCCGCCTGACCAAGCGGCGCATCCTGAAGGACGTTCCGGCACTCCGATTCGGCGAAGGCCGCGACTGCACCCTCCCCGCGGCGCTCGCCATCGCGACGGGCGGCGAATACGACTGGCTCATGGGTTGCTCGGGAGCGGCGTTCACGACGACGATCGACGAGACCTCCTGGGACCCGCTCGCGGCCACCCCACGCGATCCCGAGACCCGGACGCGGATGGCCGCCGCGGCCGGCGTTCGGATCGATCCGGTCGATCCACCGTTTGACGACGAGATGCGAGCGCTCGTACTCGATCGGCTGATCGAAGGCGTCGACACGCGCCTGCTGCCACTCGAGCTTGGCATTGGGGGCCCCGAATACGGCCTGATCGTCGGATACGACGACGAGGCACCGACCTTCTACCTGCGCACGTTCTTCGACAAAGACGATGACCTCCGCCGGGTCGGGTGGGACGTTTTCGAGAACGCCGAGCGCGGCGCGCTCACGTTCGCCGATCGGACAGCCGCACCGGATCGCGCACGGTCGGTCCGCGACGGGATCGACGTCGCGATCGCGTCAGCAGACGCGAGCGATCGCGCCCTCATGTCGTGGGCCGCGACGCTTCGTGATGACACGCGTTGGGCCGATTCCAAACATGCCGGAAGCGCGGCATTCGCCGACCACGCCATGCGAGCTGTCTTGGTTGACAAGCGCCGTGCGGCGGCGCGCTTCCTCCGTGCCGCGCGCGGCCTCTTCGCCAACGCTCCAGGTGGCGACCTGTTGCGGGCGGCGGAGTCGTGCGGATACGCGGCCGATGCCGCCGCGAAGGGCGGCCTCGGTCCGTTCGACGGCAGCGTCGCGATGCGCTTCATCGACGCTGGGCATCGCCGTGCGTTCGCCAAGGGTCTCGACGCCGTCCGCGACCACGATCGTGAGGCCCGCGAGGCGCTCGCATCCGCGCGGTCGAGCATCAAATGAGCGATCCGCTCGCCGCGCTCCTTCTCGGACTCGTGCAGGGCCTCACCGAATTCCTACCGGTCAGCTCGACCGCGCATCTCATCCTCGTGCAGGACCTGCTGAAGCTTGATCCGGAACGCTTCGGTCTCTCGTTCGACGTCGCGCTCCACCTCGGCACTGCGCTCGCCGTGCTGCTGTACTTCGCGTCGACCTGGATCGCGCTGGGGCGCGACGTCGTCCGCGGCCGCTGGCACGAGCCGCTGCTCGTAATCATCGGCACGCTGCCCGCCGCCGTCGCCGGCGTGCTCTTCCAATCGGCCGTCGAGCGCGAGCTTCGCGGCGCCCTCGTGATCGCGGCGGGGCTGGTCGTCGGGTCGATCGTGTTCGTCGGGGCGGAGGCCATGGCGCGCAGGGAGCGAGCGACGCCGAGCCTGCGACTCGCCGAAGCGCTCTACATGGGCGCGGCTCAGGCGATCGCGCTCGTCCCCGGGATCTCCCGGTCCGGGATCACGATCTCCGCGGGGCTCACGCGCGGGCTCCGCCGCGAGGATGCGACGCGGTTCTCGTTCCTCCTCGCGACGCCGGTGATCCTCGGCGCCGGCGCGAAGACGCTGCTTGACGCGCGAAAGGCGGCCGAGCTGCTCGCGACGCCGGGAGTGCTCGCGATCGGGTTCACGGTGTCGTTCCTGGCCGGGCTCGCCGCGGTCGCCTTCATGGTCCGCTTCCTGCGCACGAACTCGCTCAATTGGTTCGTCGCATACCGGCTATTGCTGGCCGCAGCCATCGTGGTCGCGGTCGCGGCGGGAGTGCTGTCGCCCTAGCGCGAGCAGAGTGTCAAGTCAGCGCATCGCGCGTGGCACGATATCGCCGTGGACCTCGGGCTCAAGGGAAAAGTCGCGGTCGTCGCGGCGTCGAGCAAAGGGCTCGCACGCGCGGTCGCGGAAGAGTTCTCGCGCGAAGGCGCGCGCGTCGTGATGTGCAGCCGTGACGAGGCATCGATCAAGGGCGCGGCTGAGGGCATTCAAAAGAAGACCGGCGGCGAGATCGCCTGGACGGTCGCGGATGTCGGCACAGCACAAGGCTGCGACCGGCTGCTGAAGACGGCGCTGGACACGTTCGGGACCATCGACATCCTCGTCTCGAATGCCGGCGGCCCGCCGCCCGGGCGATTCGACGACCTCGACGATGCCGCCTGGCAGAAGGCCGTCGACGTCACTCTGTTCTCGGCGGTTCGCCTTACCCGGCTCGCGCTGCCGCACATGCGCAAGGCCGGAAGCGGCTCGATCATCTACATGACTTCGACGACGGTCCGTCAGCCGACCCAGTACCTCAACCTCATCCTCTCGAACGCCATCCGCGCCGCCGTGCAGGGCATGGCAAAGACGCTTTCGAGCGATCTCGCGAAGGACGGCGTGCGCGTCAACTGCGTCCAGCCCGGTCGGATCTTCACCGAGCGCATCCAGCAGCTCGACAACGACACCGCGCGCCGCCAGGACACCACTCCCGATGCGATCCGCGCGCATTATGAAAAGAACGTCATCCCTTTGGGTCGCTACGGCAAGCCCGAGGAGTTCGCCGCGGCGGTCGTCTTCCTCGCATCGCCGAAGGCGTCGTACATCACGGGCACCTCGCTCCAGGTCGACGGCGGCATGCTCATGAGCATGTTCTGATGACGGTCGGCGCTTACACCGTGATCTTCGACGATGATCGACGGGTGCTCCTCTGTCACCGGCGCGACTTCGACGCCTGGAACCTGCCGGGCGGCGGGGTCGAAGAGGGTGAATCGCCATGGGATGCGGCGATACGTGAGGCACGCGAAGAGGTCTGCCTCGATATCGAAATCATCCGTCTGACCGGCCTGTACTGGAAGCCCCAGAAGCGAGATCTGGTCTTCAACTTCGAAGGTCGCGTCGTCGGTGGCGTTCCAGCGACGAGCGATGAGGCAGATGCGGTCGGCTATTTCGCGATGGACTCGCTGCCAGCGAACACCGCGCCGCTGCAGGTGGAGCGGATCAGGGACGCACTGGCCGGCGGACCGCCGGTGCTCCGCACCCAGACAGGAGCAGGGATCCGCGAGCTCTTCCGCGCGACGCCGGCGGCTACGTGATCGTCACCGACCGCCTCACCCCGCAGGTCTTTCGCCTGCCGATCGAGAAGATCCGCGCCGGATACAAGAGCGACATCTATTTCGCCCGCACCAAGCTGATCCTCGAGCGCGACGCAAGACACGACCGTGTGACGATGCAGATCTTCCAGAAGCATCCCGACGCGGTCATCGTGGGCACAGACCAGACGCTCGCGATCCTCCACGTCGGCGCCGGCCGCTATCGCGACCGCGCTCTCGCCGAAACGCTCTTCGAGGGTTACCTCGCCGCGGAGAAGCGCCTTTACGCGGCCTGGCTCGCGCTGCCGCAGCTCGACTGGTCGCGCTACGAACCCGTCGCACGCGAGGTCTTCGAGATCAGCCGCGAGCTCGCCTCGCTCTGGGAGCCCGCCTGGCACGAGCTCGAGGTCACATCGCTGTACGACGGCGAGAGCGCGACGCCGTTCGAGCCGGTCATGCACATCGAGGGCGAGTACGCGGCATTCGCGCACCTCGAGACGCTCTACCTCGGCGCGCTTTCCGAGGGGACGCGCGTCGCGACGAACACCCGTGACGTCGTGCAGGCGGCCAACGGCAAGCCGGTGATCATGTTCGGTGCACGCCATCAAACGCACGAAGCGCAGGCTGGCTCGGGCTACGCGGCGTACGTCGGCGGCGCGATCGGCGTCTCGACCGACGAGCAGGGCGAGTGGTGGGGCTCGACGGGGCTCGGGACAGTGCCGCACGCGCTCATCGCGGTCTACGGCGGCGATACCACGGTGGCGACGCTCAAGTTCGACGAATTCATCAATCGCTCGAGCGACGCCATCGGACATCTCACGGCGAAGGGCACGGCCGAGGGCCACGTGAACCTCACGAGCCTCGTCGACTTCCAGAACGACGTGGTGAACACCTCGCTCGGCGTCGCGCACGCGCTGGGCGCGCGTCTCTGGGGCGTCCGGATCGACACCAGCGAGACCCTCATCGACCGCTCGATCCTCCGCGAGCTCGAGGAGAGCGGCGGCGAGCCGCAAGGGCAGTTGCGCGGCGTCACCCCGCG
>Ga0209160_1002369_pt1 | contig 15673 bp, 16 predicted proteins | sample GraSoiAngelo_153_FD_186167 | JGI IMG/M metagenome (GOLD analysis project Ga0209160, IMG submission 186167) | Grasslands soil microbial communities from the Angelo Coastal Reserve, California, USA - 14_1009_12_40cm (SPAdes) (version 2) | ecosystem: Environmental > Terrestrial > Soil > Grasslands ... | reverse complement strand
GCCGCTGCCCTTCGCCTCGATCGCGCTCGGCTCGTGGGCGCGCTCGCCCAGTCGTGTGACCGTCGCGCCGTACGTCGCGACCGGCTGGGCCGACCGGCCGGTCGCGGGGACCGCCTGGGCGGCGACGCCGGGCGCGCGCACCACGCTCGGCCTGGCGCTCGAGTGGCTCGGGGTGTTCCGACTCGAGGCCGGCGTGGGAGCCCAGAGCGGCCAGGTCCGGCTCGCGTTCGACGTGACGCGCGATCTGTGGGGCATCTTGTGACGGCGGCGGCGTGCGAACTAGCTTTGACGGGCTAGCCGATGCCCGATCCGACGTTCCCCGACGAATGGCTCGCGCACTCCCTCGAGGGAGTGCTGAGCGCCGAGCGCTTGGCCGAGTTGCGGGCCAAGGCCACGCCGGAGCGTACCCTGTGGGAGACGCTCGTCGCCGAGAAGATCGCCTCGGACGCGCAGATCCTCAGCGCGCTCTCCACGCGCTTCCGGCTGAAGCTCGCCGACGTCTCCACCATCGACCCCAAGGTGCGTGAGGGCGTGCCGGAGCAGCTGGCGCGCCGCTACCGGGTGCTGCCGCTCCGCATCACCGATTCTTACCTCGAGGTCGCCACCGCCAACCCCTTCGATCTCGACGCCGAGAAGGCGCTCGCGTTCGCGACGGCGCGCGAGATCCGCTCGCTGCTGGCGGCGCCGTCCCGTATCGCGGCGAAGCTGGACGAGATGTACCGGCCGGAGAAGGCCCTGGACAAGATGCTGCAGGGGATGGAAGGCTCGGCTGACTTGGTGCTGCACCCGGAGGCCGAGGCGGACGAGCTCGTCGTTTCCGAGGCGGAGGCGAGCCAGCGGCCGGTCGTGCGCCTCGTGGACCTGATCATCTCCGAGGGGATCCTCTCGCGCTCGAGCGACATCCACATCGAGCCGGAGGAAGGCGGGGTCGCGGTGCGCTACCGCATCGACGGCGTGCTGCGTCAGGTGATGAAAATCCCGCGCGCGGCCGGATTGCCCCTGATCTCGCGCATCAAGATCATGTCGCAGCTCGACATCGCGGACCGGCTCCGGCCTCAGGACGGCCGCGCCCGCGTGTCGGTGAACGGGCAACCAATCGACCTGCGCGTCTCGACGCTCCCCGCGTCGCAGGGCGAGAAGGTCGTGATCCGGGTGCTCGATTCGCGCGCCACCGTGAAGTCGCTCGACTCGCTGGGGCTTAACCCGATCGAGAGCGAGCACATCAAGCGGCTGCTCGAGTACCACGAGGGGATCGTCCTGGTCACCGGGCCAACGGGCTCGGGCAAGACGACCACGCTCTACTCCTGCATCAACCAGATCAAGAGCGAGGGCGTCAACATCGTGACGGTGGAGGACCCGGTGGAGTACCGGATGCCGGGGATCGTGCAGGTGCAGGTGCAGGAGAAAGCAGGTCTGACGTTCGCGTCCGCGCTGCGGTCGATCCTGCGGCAGGACCCGAACGTCGTGCTCGTGGGCGAGATCCGCGATCGCGAGACGGCGCAGATCGCCGTGCAGGCGTCGCTCACGGGGCACCTCGTGCTCTCGACGCTCCACACGAACGACGCCGCGAACGCGGTGACCCGCCTCGTCGACATCGGCGTCGAGGCCTACAAGATCGCGGCGGCGCTGCGCGGAGTGATTGCCCAGCGGCTGATGCGGAAGCTGTGCCCCACATGCAAGCAGGTGTGGATGGAGGCGCCGGCCGAGCGGTTGAAGAAGTGGCTGCCGAAGGAGACCCCCCTGTATCGCGCCGCCGGCTGTCCCGATTGCGCGATGACGGGGTACCGCGGCCGCTTCTCCATCCTCGAGGTGCTCACCGTGACGCCCGAAGTGGAGCGGCGCATCGCCGCCGGGGAGACGGCGGACCGCATCGCCGAAGCGGCGCGGCAGGCCGGGATGAGGTCGTTGTGGGAGAGCGGCCTCGCCCACGTGCTGCGGGGCGAGTCCACGATCGACGAGCTGCTGCGCGTGGTGGACGTGCCGGCAGAGGAGGAGGGCGCCGCGGCCGCGTCTGCGGCGGCGTCGCGGCGCTCGCCGGGCGCGGTGGAGATGCCGCGCGGCGCGCCTGCGGCCGGCACCGTCGCGGCGGCGGCCGAGCCGGTGGTCGAGCACTTCGAGCTGCTGGAGGAGCCGGCGCCGCCTCGCGCCTCCGGCGCCCACGGGCTCCCCGCGCGGAAGGTGCTGCTCGTGGACGACGAGGACAGCCTCCGCAAGGTGATCAGGGAGTTGCTGGAGCGGGACGGCTACGTCGTGGCGGAGGCGCGCGACGGCGCGCAGGCGCTCGACCAGATCGACCGCGTGGGGCCGGACATCATCGTCCTCGACCTCAACATGCCCGGCCTCGACGGCTACGGCGTGCTCTCCCACCTGCGCTCGCGGCCCGCCACGGCGGACATCCCGGTGATCGTGCTGACCGCCAAGGGCGACGAGGACAACGAGGTCCGGGTGTTCGAACTCGGCGCCGACGATTTCCTGACGAAGCCGTTCCGGGCCCGCGCGCTCTCGGCGCGGCTCGAAGCGGTCCTGGGCCGCCGCCGCTAAGTTTCGTTTCCCATGACACGCGTGCCTGCCCCCCAGGCCCCCACCGGGGCCGCCCTCCGGGACTCCCCTGCGGTCGCGGCCGCGCTGGCCAGCATCAAGCCGGAAGTCCGCGCGCAACAGGCGTACACGCTCACGGCCCCCGCGGCGGCGCGCAAGCTCAACCAGAACGAGAGCCCATTCGACGCCCCGGACGGCGTGAAGGACGCCGTGCTGGCGGCCGCGCGCGCCGCTCCCTGGAACCGCTATCCGCCGTACTCGCCGGTCGAGCTGTTGGAGCGGCTCGCCCGGCGGCACGGCTGGACTCCCGACGGGGTGCTCGTGGGCAACGGCTCGAACGAGCTGATCCAGGCGACGCTCGCCGTGACCGTGGGGCAGGGGACGCCGGTCGTGACGCCGGTCCCCACCTTCACGTTGTACGGGCTGCTCGCGGCGGTGTACGGAGGGCGCCACGTCGGGGTCCCGCTCACGCCGGCCTTCGAGTTCGACGTCACCGCGGTGATTCGGGCGGTGCGCGAGACCCGGGCGCCGGTCGTGGTCGTCAACTCGCCCAACAACCCCACGGGCACGCCGCTCCCGGAGGGCGCCGCGGAGCGGCTGCTCGTCGAGACCGAGGCGCTCGTCGTGCTCGACGAGGCGTACCAGGACTTCGGGGGCCCGACCGCGATCCCGCTGCTCGCGCGGGCGCCGCGGCTCGTGGTGTTGCGCACCTTCAGCAAGGCCATGTCGCTGGCCGGCCTGCGCTTCGGCTATGCGCTCGCGCACCCCGCCGTCGCGGCGGAGATCGTCAAGGCGAAGCTCCCCTACAACGTCAGCCGACTGACGCTCGCCGCAGCGCACGCGGCGCTCGACGCGGCCCCGCTGCTCGAGGAGCGCACGCGGGCGGTGCGCGAGAGCAGGGACCTCCTGTGCCGGCGGCTGCGGGCCATTCCGGGGCTCTTGGCCTTCCCGAGCGCGGCCAATTTCGTGCTGGTCCGCTGCCTCGCACGGCCCGGGACCGAGGTGTTCCACCGCCTCGCCGCGGAGCACGGCATCCTCGTGCGCGACGTGTCTCGCGGCGGCCCGGGACTGGAGAACTGCCTCCGCATCACGGCGGGCACCCGCGAGGACGTGGACGCGGTGGCGGCGGCGCTGGCGGCGATCCTGGGATGACGCGCACGGGCGAAGCGACCCGCAAGACGAGAGAGACCGAGGTACGCGTGCGTCTGGGCCTCGACGGCTCGGGTCGGGCGCACGTCGAGACCGGCATCGGCTTCTTCGACCACATGCTGGAGGCGCTCGCACGGCACGCTCTCTACGACTTGGACGTGCACGCCGCGGGCGACCTGAGCGTGGACGCCCATCACACCGTGGAGGACGTGGGGATCGTGCTCGGCCAGGCGCTGTCCCAGGCGCTGGGAGAGCGGCGGGGGATCCGCCGCTACGGCGACGCCACGGTGCCGCTCGACGAGGCGCTGGCGCGCGTGGTCGTGGACGTGAGCGGCCGCCCGTTCCTCGCCTACCACGCGGAGCCCCCGACCTGGCAGAAGCTGGGCGACTACGACGTGGCGCTGACGCCCGAGTTCTTCCGCTCGCTCGCGACGCACGGCGGCCTGACCCTGCACGTCGATCTGCTGCGGGGGCAGAACGCGCATCACGTCGTGGAGGCCGTGTTCAAGGCGGCGGCGCGCGCGCTCGGAGCGGCGACCGGGCTCGACCCCCGCGTGACGGACGTGCCGTCGACGAAGGGCTCGCTGTAAATGATCGCGGTCGTGGACTACGGCGCCTCCAACGTGCCCAGCGTGTTGCGCGGACTGCGGGCGGTGCGTGCCGACGCCATGGTGACGGCGGACCCGGAGACGGTGCGCCGCGCCCCGCGCGTCGTGGTGCCGGGCGTCGGCAACTTCGCTCCCGCCATGCGGCGACTCGCGGCGGCGGGCCTCGCGGACGCCCTGCGGGAGGTCGCGCAGAGCGGCCGGCCGATACTCGGCATCTGCCTCGGCCTGCAGCTGTTCCTCCAGTCGAGCGACGAGGCCCCGGGCGTGCCGGGCCTCGGCCTGCTCGCCGGCCGGGTGCGGCGCTTCGCGACCGATCTGCCGGTCCCGCACGTCGGGTGGGCAAAGGTGACCCTCACGGGGCGGGGCCGGGCCCATGCCGCGCTGCGCCGCGCGTTTCCCGGCGACGATGCCTTCTTCTATCACGTGCACAGCTACCACCCGGACGCGGTCGAGCCCGCCGCCGACCTCGCCGACGCGGAGTACGGCGCGCCCTTTGCCACGATCGTGGGTCGGGATGCGGTGCTGGGTGTCCAGTTCCATCCGGAGAAGTCGCAGGCGGCGGGCCTCGCGCTGCTCGAGGGCTTCGCCGGCTGGGCGCCATGACGGAGCTGCGCGTCGCGTTCGTGGACACCTACGTGTTGCGGCGTGCGGGCCCGACCCTTGAGGTGCTGGTGCTGCGCCGTGCCCGTGGGCGGTCCCCGGGCTCCTGGGAGACGGTGCACGGCACCATCGAGCCGGGCGAGACGCCGGTCCAGGCGGCGCTGCGGGAAGTGCGCGAGGAGACCGGGCTGTCGCCCGTGCGGCTCTACAACGTGAGCCGCGTGGAGAGCTTCTACCTGCCCGACGCGGACGCCGTCGCTCTCGTGCCCGTGTTCGCTGCTTTCGTCGATCCCGCGGCCCAGCCGGCGCTCTCGGTGGAGCACGACCGGGCCGAGTGGCTCCCACCCGCGCAGGCGGCGCCCCGGTTCGCCTGGCCCCGCGAGCGGCGCGCGATGGAGGACCTCGTGGCGCTGCTGGGCTCGGGCAGCGGGGACTTGCTGGACGACGCGCTGCGCGTATGCTAGGCCCGTTCCCGGGAACGGGCCTAGCGCGGCGCCTCATCCCGTGCCTCGACGTGGCGGGCGGGCGAGTCGTGAAGGGGGTGCGGTTCCAGGAGCTGCGCGACGCGGGCGATCCGGCGCAGCAGGCGGCCCGCTACGACGCCGAGGGCGCGGACGAGCTCGTGTTTCTCGATATCGCCGCGAGCCACGAGGAGCGCGGCACGACTCTCGACATGGTGAGCCGCGTGGCGGAGACGCTGTTCATCCCCTTCACCGTCGGCGGCGGGATCCGGAGCGTCGCGGACGCCCGCGCCGTGCTCCGGGCCGGGGCCGACAAGGTCGCCGTCAATACCGCGGCGGTGCGAGATCCGTCGCTCGTCACCCGGCTCGCCGACGAGTTCGGCCGTCAGTGCGTGGTGGCCGCTGTGGACGCGAAAGACCGGGAAGGGGGAAGGGCAAACCCTAAAGGACTCCCTGGCGGTCGGGGGGAAGGGTGGGAGGTCATGGTGCGGGGCGGTCGTGAGTCTACGGAACTCGAAGCAGTGGACTGGGCTGTACGCCTCGAGTCGCTCGGCGCGGGGGAGATCCTGCTGACTTCGGTGGATGCGGACGGTACCCAGAACGGCTACGACCTGTCTCTCACGGGGGCCGTGGCGCGGGCGGTGCGGATCCCTGTGATCGCTTCAGGCGGGGCGGGGAAGCTCGAGCACCTGGCCGCGGCGCTCGCCGCAGGGGCTCACGGGGTGCTGGCCGCGACGCTGTTCCATTACCGCGGCACCACGCTCCGAGAGGCGCGGGCCTACCTGGCCGGGCGCGGCTTCCCGGTCCGGCCGTGAACCCCTTCTATCACCGCGTCTACAAGGTGGTGCGGCGGATCCCGCGCGGCCGCGTCGCGACCTACGGCGTGGTCGCCCGCCTGGCCGGGCACCCGGGCGCGGCGCGCACCGTGGGGTGGGCGCTGGCGGCGCTTCCCGGCGATGCCGACGTCCCGTGGTGGCGGGTCATCAACGCCGCGGGCCGGATCTCGCTCGGGGGGCGCGATCACGGCGCCATGCTGCAACGCGCGCTGCTGCTCCGGGAAGGGGTGAAGTTCGCGCCGGCCGGCGGGGTAAGCCTGACGGCGTTCGGTTGGCCGACGCAGGCCTACGAGAGCGCCGCGGCGGCCCAGACCCGTGCCGCCTCGTCCCGCAGATCCCGCAGGTTGAAGGGCTTGCGTACGTAGCGCAGGCCGAGCTGGCCCAGCGCCACCTCCGTCGTCGGGCGCACGTCCCCGGTGGCCACGAGAATCCGGTCCCGCAGGTCGGGACGCGCTTCCACGAGCTCCTCGACAAAGCGCCGCCCCCGCGCGCTCGCCTGGCCGTCCGCGAGGATGAGGTCGTACGTGCGGGTTCGCGCGAGGTCGAGGGCCTGCCCCGGATTGCGGGCCACCTCCACGGTGTGCCCCTCGCGGCCGAACAGCGCTTTGATCATGCGGCGGACGGCCGGATCGTCGTCCACGAGCAGGATCGTACGGCGGGTGGCGGGTGGCAGAGGGGGCGCTTCTACCTCGGCCGAGTGACGCTGCGGGACATCGGGCCCGGCGGGCGGCAGCTCCACGAGGAAGGCCGCCCCGCCCTCCGCGGGTCGCTCGACCGTGATCTGCCCGCCATGCGCCTCGACGATCGAGTAGGTGATGGACAGCCCCAGCCCGGTCCCGTGGCCCGGCTCCTTCGTCGTGAAGAACGGCGTGAACAGGTGCGGGAGCACGTCCTCGGGGATCCCGGGACCCGTGTCCGCCACCCGCAGCCGCACGCGCTGGTCGAACCACGTGCTGATGCGGATCGTGCGCGGGCGGCCCGCCTCGGTCCCGGCGAGAGCGTGCGCCGCGTTGGTCACCAGGTTCAGCACCACCTGCTGCAGCGCGTGGCGGTCGCCCACCACGTCCGGCATGCCGGACCCGAGGTTCTTCTCGGTCCGGATGTCCTTGAGCTTAAGGTCGTAGCTCACCAGCAGCAGGGTGCGCTGGACGACGTCGTTGAGGTTCACGCGTGCCCGCTCGCCGGGACCCTTGCGCGCGAAGGTCAGGAGGTTCCGCACGATCCGTCCCGCCCGCTCCGCCTGCTCGTGGATCACCTGCAGGTGGTCGCGGTCCTTGGGTCCCAGCTCCTGCTGCTCGAGCAGGAACTCCGACAGCCCGGCGATCGAGGTCAGCGGGTTGTTGAGCTCGTGCGCCACGCCCGACACGAGCTGCCCCACCGCGGCGAGCTTCTCGCTCTGGATCAGCTGCGCCTCCATCGCCTGCTGGTCGGTGACGTCCTCCACGAGCACGACGACGCTCCGCTCCGGGCCGGCGCCCGCGATCCGGGCCGCGTTGAGGCGCAGTGTGCGGCGTAGCCGGTCGGAGCGGGCGACCAGCGCGGCCGCCTGCTCTCCGCGGCGGGCGGCGTCGAGCAGCGCGGCGCTTCCCGCGGCCTGGCCCACGAGCGCCGGAAGCAGCTCTTCTCCCGCGACGGCCGCCACGGGCCGGTCGAGCATCTGCGCGAGCGAGCGGTTGGCGCGCAGCACCCGGCCGCCCTCGTCCACCACGGCGATCCCCTCGTGCAGCGCGTCGAACGCCGTCTCCCACTGCTCCTTCGCGCGCCGCACCATCTCGAAGAAGCGGGCGTTGGCGAGGGCGACCGCCGCGTGGTTCGACACCGTGGAGAGCAATCTGAGATCCTCGGGGTTGAACACCCCGCCGCGCGGGTCGGCGATGACGAGCGTGCCCACCACCACCCCGTGGGCGCGCAGCGGCACGGCCGCCGCCGACTCGGCCTGCACCCCGTTCAGCAACTCCGTTGGCGCGTCCCCGGAGTTGCGCACCAGCTCGAGCCGCTCGCGCCCGAGCGAGCGGGCCACGAGACCGGGGTCGTCCCCGCGGATCGACTGCCCCTTGAGCGGCGCTAGCGGCCCTTCGGCCGCCGCCACGTGCAGCTGCCGCGTTTGGCTGTCCTGCTCGGTCGCGAGCGCCAGCAGCGCACCCCGGGCGTCGAGGAAGCGCATCGCGTAGCGTACCACTTGTTCCACGATGCGGTCGAGCTGCAGCGACTCCGAAAGCACGTAGGCGAGCTCCTGGAGGGAGAAGAGCTCGGACAGCCGGCGGTTCAGCTCGTCCGCCGTGCGGCGGCGCTCCCGCTCGCTCTTCGCCACGCGACGCCGCAGCGCGGTCGCCCACAGCGCGAGCCCCGCCGCGAGCAGTAAAGCCGCGGCGGCGATCAGGAACGGGAGCGGGGTCTGGGTCAGGGGCGTCGCCTCCTCAGGCCTAAACATGCTACGGCTCGTTCAATAGTCATAATCCCGACAAATATTCGACTATTGGGGAGGGGGTGGGGGGGGAGACCGCGCTACGGATTCGGGCGGCTCTGCGCCCGGGCGATCACCCGGGCCCGCTCGCGCTCCAGCGTGAGAATCGAGCGCGACCAGGAGTCGTTCGCGAGCCCCTGGTAGCTGACCGTCAGGGTCTCGCGGAAGCTGATCCCTTCTTCGAACAGGTAGATCGCGACGGCCTGCTCGCGGGCGTCGAGCTGATAGGAGGCCCACTTCGGCGACAGCGGCACGATCCCAACGGGCCGGTGCAGCCGCCCCCGGCTCGTGATGTTCACGTCCTCCGGCGCGAAGCGCGCCTGAGGCACGAGCCCGAAGAAGCTCACCATGGCGAGGGCCGGTCGGAGCGCGCCGGCGCGCCGCGCCAGGTCGTCGATCTCGGCTCGCTTCGAGCGCAGCAGGTCCTGCAACGACCGGTACGTGTCGGGAGCGAGGAGCCGCGTCACGCTCTCCTCGAGAGGGAGGAACTGGATCTCCAGCTCCGGGGTGTCGAAGCGCACGACGATGTCGTCGCGCTTCAGCGTGCCGTAGCCGGTCGGCAACGAATCTTGGGCGGATAGGCGGATAGGCGGATAGGCGGTTAGAAAGAGCACGAGGCCCGTGGCTCTAACCGCCCAACCGCCTAACCGGCTAACCGCCTTGTACGTCATGCCGATGTGCTCCCAACTAGGCCCACAATCGCCTCCCGCAGCTCCGTGACCCCTTCCCCCGTCCGCGCGCTCGTGACGACGGCCTGGTCCTCGTCGAGTCGCAGCGTTGCTGCGAGCGTCCGCTCCCGGCGCTGGCGCTCGCCTCGCGGAACCTTGTCGCTCTTCGTGAGGGCCGCAAGCACGCGGGTCTGCCGGGCGGCAAGCAGGTCCTGCATCGCGCCGTCGTCTTCCGAGGGCACGCGCCGGATGTCGAGCAGCCACACGACCCCGGCGAGTCGCGGCCGCTCGAGGCAACCGGCGAGCAGGCGGTGAAACGCCGTGCGGTCGGTCTTGCTCGCCTTGGCATAGCCGTAGCCGGGGAGGTCGAGAAAGTAAAAGGCGTGGGGAGTGGGGAGTGGTACCTGACGGCGCGCAGCGGCGGGGCGGTTTTCACCGTCACGTACCACTCCCCACTCCCCACTCCCGATGTCGAGCAGAAATACGTTGAGAGATCGCGTCTTCCCCGGAGTGGCGGACACCTTGGCGATGCGTTGGCCGACCAGGGCGTTCAACAGGCTCGACTTGCCGACGTTGGAGCGGCCGATGAGGGCGAGTTCGGGGAGCGGCGGATCGAGCGGGACGTCGGCGCGGGGGAACGACCCGACGAAGGAGGGGCGCAGCATGCTGCGCCCCTACTCAGGCTTCTTTCTTCTGGCGGACGCGCTCGGTGACGAGCAGCGGGGGCCGGCCCTCCGAGACGCATTCGGCCGTCACGGCGACCTCGCGGACGTCATCGCGGCTCGGCAGCTCGAACATGATGTCGGTCATCATCTCTTCCAGGATGGCGCGCAGGCCGCGCGCGCCGGTGCCGCGCTTGATCGCCTTCTGGGCGATGGCTTTGAGCGCTTCCTTCTCGACGGTGAGCCGCACGTCCTCGAGCTCGAACAGCTTCTGGTATTGCTTGGTGAGGGCGTTCTTGGGCTCGATGAGGATACGGATGAGCGCGTCCTCGTCCAGCGCGTCGAGCGGCACCACCACCGGCAGCCGGCCCACGAGCTCGGGGATGAGGCCGTAGCGCAGCAGGTCGTCGGGCTCGACGTCGGCGAAGGGGTTGCGCTTGACCTTCTCCACGACCCCCTTCTCGACCTCCTCCTTGGTGAACCCGATCTGCCGCCGCCCGGTGCGGGACTCGATGATCTTCTCGAGCCCGTCGAAGGCGCCGCCGCAGATGAAGAGGATGTCCCGCGTGTTGACCTGGATGTACTCCTGCTGCGGGTGCTTGCGGCCGCCCTGCGGCGGCACGCTCGCGATCGTGCCCTCGAGGATCTTGAGCAGCGCCTGCTGCACCCCCTCACCCGACACGTCGCGGGTGATGCTCGGGTTCTCGGACTTCCTGGCGATCTTGTCGATCTCGTCGATGTACACGATGCCGCGCTCGCACTCGGAGACGTTGAAGTCGCCGGCCTGGAGCAGCCGCACGAGGATGTTCTCGACGTCCTCGCCCACGTAGCCCGCTTCGGTGAGCGTCGTCGCGTCGGCGATGGTGAAGGGCACGTCCAGGATGCGCGCCAGCGTCTGAGCGAGCAGCGTCTTGCCGACGCCCGTCGGGCCGATCAGCATGATGTTGCTCTTGTCGAGCTCGACGTCGTTGTCGCGGCCCGAGTGGGAGTTGATGCGCTTGTAGTGGTTGTAGACCGCGACGGCGAGGGTCTTCTTCGCCCGCTCCTGGCCGATCACGTACTGGTCCAGCACCTCCTTGATCTCGCTCGGGGTGGGGACCTGGGTGATGGCCTCGGAGACCTCGCGCTCCTCGTCCTCCGCCAGGATCTCGTTGCAGAGGGCGATGCACTCGTTGCAGATGTAGACCGACGGACCGGAAATGAACTTCCGGACCGAGTCCTTCGACTTGCCGCAGAAAGAGCAGCGGAGGTGCTTATCGTGGGACATCGGGCCCTAGTATGGGAAACGGCGGGCGCCCGCGCAAGGCGTCATTTCTTCTTGCCATCGTCCATTTCCTTGTAGTGGGCGATCACGTGGTCGATTAGGCCGTACTCCTTGGCCTCGTCGGCCGACAGGAACCGGTCCCGGTCCATGTCCTTCTCGATCGTCTCCACCGCCTTACCGGTGTGCTTGGCGTACAGCTCGTTCAGCTTGCTGCGCAGGTACAGGATCTCCCGCGCCTGGATCTCGATGTCGGACGCCGTGCCCTGGGTGCCGCCGGAGGGCTGGTGCATCATGATGCGGGCGTGCGGCAGGGCCTGCCGCTTCCCGGGCGTGCCGGCGGCGAGCAGGAACGAGCCCATCGAGGCCGCCATCCCCATGCAGATCGTGTTCACGGGTGCGCGCAGGAACTGCATGGTGTCGTAGATCGCCATGCCGCTCGAGACGAGCCCCCCGGGGGAGTTGACGTAGAGGTAGATGTCCTTCTCGGGGTTGTCGGCGTCGAGGAACAGCAGCTGGGCGATGATGACGTTCGCGACGTCGTCGTTGATCGGCGTGCCCAGGAACACGATGCGGTCCATGAGCAGCCGGCTGAAGATGTCGTACGTCCGCTCGCCGCGGCTCGAGCGCTCGATGATGTAAGGCGGGTAAATCGTGCTCATCGTCACAGGGACTCCACGGTGGATTGCGACAAGAGAAAGGTAAAGACTTTTTCCTCGGTGAGGGACCGCTCCACTTCGCGCAGCCGCTTCGCCTTCTCGAGCGAGGCCCGGAGCTGCTCGGCCGGCACGCTCCGCCGCTCGGCGAGCTCCCGGATCCGCCCGTCCAGCTCCTCCGGCGTGGCGCGCAGGCCGTGCCGCTCCACCACGGCGTCGAGCACCAGGTCGCGACGTACCTGCGCCTCGGCGATGGGCCGGAATTCGGTCGCGAACTGCTCCCGTCGCTCTTCCGGAATGCTGTAGGCCTGCGCGTAGGCGTACAAGACCCGCTCCACCAGCGGCCGGGGCGCGGCCACGTGGTTCGCCGCCACGATCTGCTCGATCAGCTCGCCGCGCACCCGCGCGTCCGCCTCCCGCGCCGCCTCCTTCTCGAGGTCGTCGCGGACGGCCCGGCGCAGCGCCTCGAGCGAATCGAAGTCGCCCACCTCGCGCGCGAACGCGTCATCCAGCTCCGCCAGCTGCTGCCGCTTCACCTCGTGCAGCGTCACCCGGATGTCGCGCGTCTGGCCCCGCTTCGCCTCCTCGGCGAAGTCGTCGGGGAAGCGTACGATGGTGTCGATCGTCTCCCCCGGGACGAGGCCCATGATGCGCTGCTCGAGCTCCGGGATCGCGCGGCCCTCGCCCAGCACCAGCTGGTAGGGCTGGGGGTCCTTCACCTGGGCCCCCTCGCGCGTCGCGATCGTCACCTGGACCAGGTCCCTGGGCTTGGGTTTCTCCCCGGTCACGGGCAGCCAGGGCGCCCGCTGCCCACGCAGCTCGTTCAGCTGGGCCGCCACCATCTCGTCCGTCACCTTGGGCACGGTGCGGGTCAGGCGGAAGCTCGCGAGCCGCTCGAGCTTGATGTCGGGCTTCACCTCGACGTGGAACTCGAAGGTGACCGGAGCCCCCCCCCCGGTCTCCCACTTCAGGTTGTGGATGTGCGGGTCGGCGATGGGCTTGAGCTTCTCCTGCTCGAGCGCGATGCCCCAGCTCTCGCGGATCAGCTCCTGGAGGGCCTGCTGCCGAATGTCGTCGGCGAACTGCTTCCTCACGATCGCCGCCGGGGCCTTGCCGCGGCGGAATCCCGGGAGTCGCGCGCGCCGCTGGTAGTCGGCGGTGGCGCGCTCCTCGGCCTCGCGCACGTGCTCGGGCGGCACGGTCACCGCGAGCGACGCCGCCCCCGGCTCCTCGCCGGTCTTCTTGACTTGGATGTCGGCCATGCGAATTCCAATCTAACTGCGTGGGGAGTGGGGAGTGGTACCTCGCGGTCCGCGCCGAAGCTCCGGTGCTCACCGTTGCGTACCACTCCCCACTCCCTACGCAGTACGGAGGTTACTTCCCGAGCGACACACCCGCCGTGACCGGGAGGAAGCTCGTCGATCCGCCGCTTTCCCGGACGCTCACGAAGCGCCCTTCGACGAAGAAACGGGCCTGACCCACGCCGACCGAGACGCCGCCTCCCACGCCGAAGGCGAACTTCGTCTCGTCCGCGGTGGTCCCAGGCACGTCGACCTTGACGTGGTATATCCCGATTCCGCCGAGGACATAGGGCCGCGCCATGACTTTGGGCCCGATGCTGTAGACCACGTTGGCGAGCCCGCCGTACAGCTTGGTGCTGCCTGGCACCGCAGCGCCAGACATGTCCTTGTGGGTAGTGTGCCCGTACAGCCCGTCCACGCGGATTTCCACCGGCAACGCGGGCAGCCCGAATTGCACCATGCCGAGGCCGTGCCAGCCGATCTTGTCCGCTTTGTTGTAGTCGCCCACCGGGACGATCGCGCCACCCCCGAGCCCGAAGCGGACTGATGGGGCTTGCGCCGCCGCGATGCCGGCGAGGGCCATACAGCACACCGCGAGGAAGGCGGTCTTCTTGACTTGGATGTCGGTCATGCGGACTGAAATCTAACTGCGTGGGGGAGTGGGGCGTGGGGACGTGGGCCCCACATCCCCACATCCCCACGGCCTGTTCGACTCAGGTCCCGAACATCAATCCCGCGGACACCGGGAAGAGGCTCAGGGAGCTGCCGCTCGTCCTCACGCTCACCCACCGCCCCTCGACGAAGGCATGGACGGCGGCCAGGCTGAAGGAGACCCCGCCCCCGCCACCGAAGGCGAATTTCGTCTCGCCCACGCTGGTGCCTCCGGACTCGAACTTGACGTGATATGCGCCGGCCCCGCCCAGGACGTAGGCCCGCGCCATGAGCGCTTTGGGCCCGACGTTGTAGACCAGGCTGACGAGTCCGCCATACAGCTTCGTGCTGCCCGAGGCCAGGGTGACTGTCGTGTCGTAGCTCGTACGCGAATACATGCCGTCCACCCGGATGTCCACAGGCGAACGGGGCACGCCGAACTGCACGACACCCAGAGCGTGCCACCCCACCTTGTCGGTAGTTTTGTAATCGCCCGTGGGGATCGTCACGCCGCCCCCGAGCCCGAACCGGGCCGACGGCGCTTGCGCCGCCGCGACCCCGACGACCGCCGTACAGCACACCGCGAGTAAGCTAAGCATCCGCCGCTGCATAGCCCGCCCTCCTGGAGAAGTGTGGCTTTGGCTCCCTTACCGCCCCGTCCCCACCCGCCGCCGCCGCACAATGATAAGAAATCAGTTCCTTCGGCGCTCGTTTCCGCCCGCGACGCGGGCGCAACTTGTTGTCGCCGTGGGAGGTGGGTCAGTTGCCGCGCCTGATAACCCGGATGCGGTGATGGGGTCTCATCCCCGGCATGAGGTCGTCGTTGCGGATCACGCTGATCGCCCCGTCGGGCTCGAGCACGGCAAGCAACACGTCCTTCACGTCCGCGACGCCGTGCTCGCGCAGCGCCTGCACCACCTCGTCGCGCGTGATCCCGGCGCGATGCAAGTGCGTCTCGAGGATATTGCCGTGGTGGATCAGCATGATGCCTTCGCCGGCGAGTAGCTTCGCGAAGCCGCGGGACCGCAACCGCCACCAGTCGATCACCTGGTGCCAGGCGATCAGCACGCTCGCCGCGACGAGTCCGCCCGCGAGGCTCGTGTCGGGGCCGACCATCGCGTTCTGGACGGCGTTCGCGATGATGAGGAGGAGCACCAGATCGAACGTGGACATCTGGCCCAGCTGACGGGTGCCCGTGAACCGCAGCCCGGCGAGGAGCGCGAGGTAGACGACGGTCGTGCGGATCGCGACGTCGAGCAGGGTGTGCCAGGGAGCCGTCACTCAGTTCCCCGTCGGCTCGGGGACGTTGGGCAGCGGGTACGCTCCCCTGAGAGCCGCGAGGTACTCGCCGTAGAGTCCCTTCAGCCCGTCGAATTCCCGCTTGACGACGGCGCGGTACTGGGCGTCCGTGGCGTAGTGGTACAGCACCGCCGCCATCGCCTGGGCGTCGACCAGGAAGCCGTGGTGACCGACCTCGCCCAGCGCGTCCGCTTCCATCTCGAACGTATGGTAGCCGCCGTTCGAGCTGTGAGACGTGACGCCCACGCCGGGGATCTGGGTCGCGACGGTGCCCGTCTCCTCGTAGGGGACGGGGCGCCCCGGCTCCTCCTCGACTTTCGTCGCGCCAAGCCGCTTCAGGTACGCGAAGGCGACGTCGTTCAGAGCCGCGACCGAGATGCCGTCCCGCGCGGCCGAGTCCACGTCGATGCGCACCTTGGTGCCCGTGGCGAGTGCCGCGCCCCGCGCCGCGTCGTTGACTCGATTCCGCACCTGGCCCAGATAGACCTCGTCGGGATAGCGGATCCAGACTTCGGCGGC
>Ga0209160_1002364_pt1 | contig 15694 bp, 12 predicted proteins | sample GraSoiAngelo_153_FD_186167 | JGI IMG/M metagenome (GOLD analysis project Ga0209160, IMG submission 186167) | Grasslands soil microbial communities from the Angelo Coastal Reserve, California, USA - 14_1009_12_40cm (SPAdes) (version 2) | ecosystem: Environmental > Terrestrial > Soil > Grasslands ... | reverse complement strand
GCTGGCCTGCATGATTTCCACAGGAATCTGTAACAGCGGAACAACTCGGTTCAGCAAACCCCATATCTGCACAGACTCGTGGCATGCCGTACACGGCACAACTGGCTTGCGCGGTGAACTGAATGTGGGCAAGGCTAAGCGCTCTGTTTTACGGATCGCGAGGTCCGGGCACGGGGCGTAGATGCCACCTCCACACGGTTCCGTCCCGCGGCCTTGGCGCGATAAAGGGCCTGATCCGCTGCCTCAATGACCTGTTCGACGTCGCGGTTTCTGGTACCAGCCTCTGCCACGCCGATACTAACCGTTACTGACAATTCACGGATCTCTCTCGATGACGGCGTAGACCGTAGCGAACGAGAAATCTTACGGCGCGGGTTAACAGGCTTGCGCCGGTCGGTCTGCCGCGGTTGGTTCCGGCGATCCAGACCGCGCATCCGAAACGATGAGTTTTCAATCGTCGCACGCAGCAACTCCAGGTCTTCGATTATCTCGTTCGTGGATTTGTCCGGGAACACGATTGCGAACTCTTCTCCGCCCCAGCGGAAGGCTTTACCGCCGCCTGTAAGTCGCGCCAGTCGTGAGGCCACCATGCGCAGCACTTGGTCTCCGGTATCGTGACCGTAAGCGTCATTGAAGCGCTTGAAATGATCGATGTCCAGGATGGCGAGAGCGTATCGATCTTCGAGAGCGAGGACAGCTTCATTGAAGGCGCGGCGACCGGGTAAGCTGGTCAATTCGTCGTGATACGCCATGAAGTAAGAGCTTTCAATCAGGGCACCAACTAGCGCCAGTCCAGCCGTGGCCATGTATGCGGTTGGGATACGGCCTGTCCCACCGAACTGGAGCGCCAGAAACGTGGCGAGCAGGGTCCAGAAAAAGCCATTCTCCACCGGGCTGTGAAGCCGCAGGGCTCGAATAAACAAGGTCGCCCCGGAGCAAACAAAAGTCAGAAGAGCAAGCTGAGGTATTTTTGTCCAAGCAAACAGGTGTTGGTTCAGTAGGGCACGGCTAACCAAGCTTGAACCTTCTGTCGCTCCAGGCCGGCAAACGACCGCCACGAACACCGACTGAACAAAGATTACGAGGAGTTGTGAAGCCAGGGCCCTCGGCGTCACCCCGCGTTCCTTCAGAGAACTAAAGATAAGAAAGTTCAGTGGCAGCAACAAGGCGATCCAGTTAAAAGCAACCCGTCCCGGGCCAAGGTAAGGAAGCTTGACTCCAGTAAAAAACTCCATCGCCCGTTCCGCCAGCAGCAGGACGAGCAACGTGAATAGTACACGGCTGGAATGAAATCTCCAGGCCAGCAAAAGCCCCACGATGAATACCGCAGAGTAATAAAAGGTGACGGTTGTAGCGGGTATTTCCATCAACCCGGCGTGCAGCAACACTGCAGCGGCGAGCACAACCCCGCCACCCGGCAGTAGCAGCGACCTGCATTTTTCCTGACGCAAAGTTCGTAGGTGACGGCTCCATTGGTGAGCGCGAGCCGGACGTATGGAAATTATGCTCGGTGGAATGACAGAAACGGGATGGCGTTCGGGGTACCCCCAGCCGCTCCAGGGGAGGCGGCCCTCAAACTCTGGGCCTTACCGCTAATCGGGCAAACTGTCGCAATTTGGTGTTTAGGCTCTCGCGCCTCGACCTCATGGAACCCGGTCGACCCCAGCGTGATGCCTATTTCCATCCGACCCTCCATTGAACCTCACTGCCAAAGAATTTGCGCCTCCTGCCTTAATAAATGATGTCAGCCAGGCGCTGAAGCAGACTGGCTTTGAAGCATCCAGTTTGCAATTGGAGATTGTCGAAACGGTTGCCATGGGCGAAGGGAAATTCCTCGCTGAGCCGCTTGCGGCATTTTCCTACGGATACATTGAAGATCGATCGCGCTTTCATATCCCGCATCGATACTGATGCCGACAACCGGGCAATCGTTCGCACCATTGTTGCATTGGCGCACAATTTCGGCCTGAAGGTGGTGGCCGAGGGAGTCGAGACTCCAGAAGAGGTGGATGAGCTTCTAGCGATCGACTGCGAATATGCACAAGGCTACTTCTTCTCACGTCCGGTGGACGAGGATACCGCCATGCACCTGCTGAGCGCCGGTCATTGCGGCAAGGAGCCGTTTCCTCGGAGGGCTCTCAAAGAGTCATCGTTGGTCAGGAGTCCATGTTAGCGTCGCGCGGTGCGTATGCGCATGGATCGTGGGCTGTTCTCTAAGCGGTTAACGATCCAGCCACGCTTTCGGTTCCAGCAAGGTCAGTCGCAAATTTCGACCCTGTTACGGTCACCGTCTTTCGCTCGATACAAAAGCCGCGTCGGCGACTCGCCGACATGTCTCCAAAAAAAACAAGTCCAGTCACCACGGCAATGCCGCCGATTACTACTAAGCCCTTCTTGGCGGCCGTGCCTGTTGGAAGAACTTTTTTGATCGAGGAACTGACCGATCCGTGCCGCCGCAGCGGTTCCTCGGCAGGCTCTGTGAGATAACCATCGAAGCTGGCTTCGTGCGTGTAATTTTCGACGGAATACGATAGTGTTCTGTTCGACCCTGGCCCTAAATTGGAGTTGCTGTGCTTGACCTGCGTTTACCCCTTCTTAAGTGGAAGGCCACTTGAATGGAAAAACTTGACTGCCTGGTCTGGGCGGCAGGAATTTCCTTCATTTCGTTCGGAATGCGCATCGGAGTGCGGGTGAGTACGCCGGAACTGCTGGAGAAGGTTCTTGCTTACCTTCCCCCAGGATGGAAATTCGCTCCATCACCTCGGGTGGAACGTTTGTATTCACTTGTCGCTGGTGGCGTGGGACCACAACCTAACGTACGAAAGTTCCATCTCTTGTACGGAAACAGTCAAAGGTTAGCGAGATTTGCAAGCCCCGACGGGTTGCTGGAAACCTTCGAAACGGATCTAAATTCGAGCATCGCGGAAGGGTCCCGGCAGTGGTTCTTTCTGCATGCCGGCGTAATCGGGTGGAAAGGGCAGGCTGTTCTCATCCCTGGCCGAAGTTTCAGCGGCAAGACTACGCTGGTGAAAGAGTTCCTGCGGATGGGAGCGGACTACTATTCGGATGAGTTCGCCCCGCTGGGCGGAAGCGGCCGTGTGCACCCGTTTCCCAGACTGCTTTCCATCAGAGAACACGGCTCTCAAGGGCAAATGAGGGTCGCGGCGGAAGACGTCGGGAGGCAAGAACGGCGTAAAACCGATTCTGGTCCGGCTCTTACTCTTGACACAGTACAAGCCAGGTACGAGGTGGCGCCCGAAAGCGATGTTTCCAGGGAGGGCATCTCTCGGGTTGCTGGCAAACGCGTTTGCGGCACGACGCCTGCCAGAGCGCGCCCTGGCCACTGTGGAAAAGTTGGTCTGCCGAGCCCAAATTCTCACGGGCTCCCGTGGTGAGGCAAGTGAAGTGGTGGAATCCATTCTGCAACGGCTGGCAAGCCCAATTTGAATAGCAGCGGACGATGAATTGTGCAATGCTGTGAGAACGAGGGAACTGAACCGATGAAAAAAGGCGCAACGCATTTCGCACCGAACCGGAAAGACGCCATCGTTCGACAGTTAAGGGATGAATTCATTGTGTACGACAAGGAAACAAACCACGCACATTGTCTGAACTCGACCGCAGCAGATGTTTGGAAGCTATGCGACGGGGAGAGGAGTCTTTCGGAGATCATCCACACCATGGAAAAAGCTAAGTCGCCGATTGATGAACGGCTTGCGTGGATGGCGTTGCGTAAGTTGAACAAAGCGGGTTTACTGCTTGAGCCAGTTCCGTCACCTCCCAAAGCATAGACTTGTCACGCCGGGAAGTTATGCGAAGGGTGGGCATGGCAGCCATAGTAACGCTACCCTTGGTCACCTCTATGCTAGTGCCGACCGCGGCCGAAGCAGCTTCCTGTGCTCCCCTCGCGGGCGATTGCAGCAATAAGCAGTGTTGTGCGCCCTTTATGTGTGGGAATAACCGATGCCTTTAGGTATGCGCACCGAGATGGAAGAATTAGTGCGAGCGGAATGTACAAATTGGACTCTGCGCGGCGGTACGGTTGCGGCGGTGCTCGCCGGAGCGTGGCGCAAGTCGCCTCCGAAATTGGAGATGCCTGCGGCCGAACTGAACGCGGTAATTCCATTACTTCTCGGCTCGGGCGCGGGGGCGTTGGGTTGGTGGCGGCTTAGGAACTCTGGTGCGCAATTTCCGCCGTTTTCTCAGAACCTACAAAAGATTTACATGTACTACGCCATACACGCGGCAAAACACCAGCGCGAAGTGGCTGAGACGTTCGCAGTGCTGCGAACAGCTGGCGTTGAACCCATCCTAATCAAAGGCTGGGCAATTGGCCGACACTATCCCGAGAGTGGGTTGCGTCCGACAGGAGATATCGATCTGTGTGTTTCACCAGAGCAACACGCGATCGCACAATCTGTGCTGAACAGGCCGGACTGCGCGCGTTACTGTGTTGATTTGCACCACGACCAAATTAGAAGGTTCGAGGAACTAAGTTTCGATGAGCTGTATAACTGTTCAGAACTAGTGGAGCTGGAGAATACTGTAATCCGGGTCCTCAGTGCGGAAGATCATCTGCGCATCCTGTGTTTGCATCTGCTGAAACATGGCGCCTGGCGGCCATTGTGGTTATGCGACATCGCAGCCGCGCTTGAATCGCGACCCTCGACCTTTGATTGGACGCGGTGTCTTGGCAAAAACGCGCGACGCGCGAATTGGATACTTTGCACAATCGGATTGGCGCGACAATTACTTGGTGCAAGTGCAGAAGGCTTGCCGCTCAATAACCGAATCGCCAATCCGCCGAAGTGGCTCGTTCAAAGCGTGCTAAGCCAGTGGGAAGCGCCTTATGAGCGAAATCTACCATTAGTTGCTGGACAAATCAGGAACTTCCTGCGAGAGCCTACAGCAATGCTGAAAGACCTTCCCAAACGTTGGCGCAACCCGATCCAGGCGATGGTCGATGCAAACGCGTCTTTCGATGGAATGATCAGATTGCCGTTTCAGGTCGGCGATTGCTTCGCGCGAGCCTTCAAGTTGCTCCGCTAGCATTTCAGTTGCGACTACAACCGAGGGCTGCGTGATTGGCAAATTTGCGGGACACAGTAGAACGATTTTTTGAGGTGAAACCTATCAGGAGTGGTAAGTCCAGAAATTGATAGAAATGGAAGGCCCGAACGATCGGAGGGATGCGATTACGAAAGGGAAGGTATCGACATTTCATTTTTCTGCCGCGGGTGACAACAAGCGAAAAGGGATAACTCCTTTTGGTCAATCTTACGACAACGATTGCCTCACGCCGGTGTCGTTAGAAGATGGCGCGGTTCCCGCAGGTACTACTTCCGGTCGTTATCGCTCTCCAGTAGCTGGCTGATCCGGTGGAGCATCTTTTCCGCGCCAGCGTCTCCAGGCATAGCTCTGGCTTCTAACTCCGCCTTCGCTTCTGCAGGAGTTAATGCCACCGAGGCGGGAGTTTTGTAAGATCGCTTTGATCGCTTTCCATTTTTGCCGCCTATGCTGGTTTCTTTTCCGAAATTTTGGAATTGGGTTTCATGCCTGAATTCCCTTTTTGATTTGGGCTCAATGGGAGAATATCACCAACCATATCAGAAAACGGCTGAGTGAGGGCGACGTCCGACGGTTACTGAAGCGGAACGCCACAATTTTGCAGGATCAGCATGGCACACTTTTCCATACTTCTCCGCATTGATACCACTCTTCAGTTTTCGGAAGCGTCGACTAATAAAAATTCCCAAGTTCCAGGGGAATTGAAACGGGAGTTCTCAGCAGCCCTATCAGAGAACCTCCTTTCGCAGCTCATTGATCGACTCGCCAGCCAGTTTGTCCTTACGACTGGTGTACCTATCTAACAAATAGGGTCCAGTCTGACGTTCTGCTATCGTAAAAATCAGGCACGTAAGGGGCAGGTGCATGCAGCCGACAATTAAATACATTCGATCAGACGCTGTTGCGGCCCGTGTTATCGCGGGAGAAACCCTCATAATTCCAGTGCGAGGCGGCGTCGGTGACTTGGCGTCGATCTATAGCCTCAATGAAGTCGGAACAAGGATCTGGGAGTTCCTTGCCGAGCCATCAAGCGTGGAGGAATTGGCTGGCCGATTGGAACGGGAATACGAGGTGAGCCGTGACAGGTTATGCAATGACGTGGCCCTTTTGCTTGCAGACCTGCAAGCGGCCAGTCTGTTAGCAGTTGCGGATGCCGAGTGTTCATGCGCCAGGGATGGCTTATTTATGGAACCCAGTTTGGTCAGTGGGTAGAGAACTCGCACTTTCGCGGTACAGAACGTTGGTGACAAGTTCATTATGAATGTTGATACCTACACCGATCTGAGCCATACAATCCATAATCACTATGCCAACCGGCGGGTTCCCCTGGAAGTTTCCCTCGAAGTGACAAGACGCTGTCCCCTCGAGTGTCTGCACTGCTACAACAATCTGCCGATGGGAGACCTTGCAGCTCGGAATCGGGAGTTGAGCAGGGATGAGCATTTCAAGCTGCTGGATGAATTGGCGGAACTGGGTTGCCTTTGGCTCCTTTATACCGGCGGGGAGATTTTTGCGCGTAAGGATTTCCTTGAGATCTACACACAAGCGAAGAGAAAAGGATTTCTGATCACGCTGTTCACCAATGGGACCCTCATTACCGAAAAAACTGCAGATTACCTGCGCGAATGGCCGCCTTTCGCGATCGAAATCACACTCTATGGTAGGACCAAAGAGACCTACGAGGCTTTGACGGGTGTACCCGGCAGCTACGAACGGTGCCTCCGAGGAATTGAAGCGCTGCGCAGGCGCGGTTTGCCACTTAAACTCAAGACTGTTCCGACGACTGTAAACAAGCACGAAGTGCTGGCAATGAAAGAGTTCGCGGAGCAAGAGCTGCACCTCGAATTCAAATTCGACTCGCTCATCAATCCACGGATTGATTGTTCCCAGAGCCCCCTAGCTGTACGCCTCTTACCGGAGGAGGTTGTGGCTCTTGATTTGCATTCACCGAAGGTGGCAGCCGAGTACCGGAAATTAGCAGAACATGAGATGGAGCAGCCGCCTGCTCTGGAGAAGATCGAAACTGTCTACTCTTGCGGCGGAGGTGTGAACTCCTTTGCGATCGACCCTTATGGCCACATGAGCATTTGCGTGCTTTCTCATCAGGAGAGCTACGACATAAGATCGGGCAGCGTGAAGGAGGGTTGGGAGCAATTTCTCTTGCATGTGCGGATGCGCAAGCGGAAGCGAATATCCAAGTGTGTGAGTTGTCGCCTTCACTCCCTGTGCAGCATGTGCCCAGCTAACGGCGAACTAGAGAATGGGGACCGCGAGTCCCCGGTTGATTTTCTTTGCCAGGTGGCACACTTACGGGCAATGGCCCTCGGACTTCAAGTTCCGTCGCATGGAGATTGCGATTTCTGTGTCGGCGGAAGCCGTCACGCAGGCGCCCTGGAAGCAACCCAAAGGATCGTTTCGAAGGAGATCGACGTAGGCGAATGGATCAGCCCGCAAGTTCTTCTTCCCGTTCTGAATAATCAAGGCCCGAGTTCGGGCGGAGGTTGTGCTGGCTGTGGAGGGCAGTCCCTTCGGTGAAAAACATGGAGGTACGATGAAAGAAGAACCGGGTTCTCCAGACAAAACAAATCCCTATGAATCACCAAAACTAAGGACGATCAGCTTGCGGCCGGAAGAGGCAGTGCTGGGGAATTGCAAGAACATGTCAGCCGCAGGTCCAGTATCTGCGTCGTGTAGCACCGTTCCTCACTGTATGACTGTTGGATCTTAGATCGCGATGTGGGTCGCGCTACAAACGATAAATGTTCACTGAAACGTCGCAAATGCCGGTTTGTGTCCGACCCCCCGGAACGCATCGCTGTTGTCTCCGAATCGGCGAGGTTTCGATTGGTCTCAGTTCGAGTTCCGCAGACGACATCCGCATAGCTGAAGAACTTAATGTCTTTAGGAGGGATTCTCCCTATTGCGACATCGAGATCCGGATCGGGTGGACACAACAACTGCAAAGACTAAGCCACAAGAGAATCTTCGACTCAGGGTCGTTATGGACATTGTATGAAAACAGATCCAGCTACATCTTTGACTTCGCCACCTCTCTGCTAGGAAGCCAACCTTACAAACGACTTTATGTCGATAGGGATTTCTCGCAGGCGCAGTTATTCCTCAACCGCCAGTGTCTTACTAACGTCGAGCAGGTCTATCCACTCGAATATCCGTTAGATGAGCTGATGATCACGAACTGGCTCGCCTGCGGGAGAGGGGTTGAGGTTCATGGGTGCGGCTTGGTGGACTTCGAAACCGGCGGGCATCTATTTCTAGGGCATTCGGGCTCGGGGAAGAGCACTACAACCCTTCTTTGGAAATCGATGCGAAATGTTCGTATTCTCAGTGACGATCGAATCATTTTGCGCAACTCTGGGAACGACATTTGGATGCACGGAACTCCATGGCACGGCGAGGCGGGTTTCGCGACTAACCAAAAAAAGAAAATCAGTAGGATATTCATACTCGAACACGGTGGGCAAAATGAAATCCTACCGTTAGATCAAAGCCGAGCGGTCGGCGAACTGTTCGCGCGCTGTTTTCCTCCCTTTTACTCTCGTGAATCCCTCGATTTCATAATTTCTTGTCTCCTTCATATCACGAACTCGATTCCTTGCTACATCTATCGATTCGTTCCAGAACCGAGCGCAGTGGAGCAGATCCTGACCTTCCATGACTGAAGATAGACCACAATCGCAGCTGTTTGGCAGCCTGAGCCATCTGTTGTTATCCAGTGGGTGCAGCCTACGATTCCAAGCACGCGGTAAGAGTATGGAACCGGCGATTCGAGATGGGGAAATTCTTCACGTAAAACCGGTGGTGGTCGGGGAATTATGCAAGGGTGACATCGTGTTGTTCGGGGATGGTTTGAAATTCAGAGCACACAGGCTTGTAGTGGTCGACAGGGGGCGAGACGTCTTTATTACGAGAGGAGACGCGGGAACGGAAAGCGACGGTACCGTCTGCGCAGCCCAACTACTGGGAACAGTGGTGGCTAAAGAGGAACGTACGGGTACACGAACACAGACTGTCCAGCTTTGCGGAAAGCGTGCCCGAATGCGAGCTCTTGTATCCAGCCTACGCCGGTCGGGTTCTCGAGCATTACGCAGTCTGCCGATTTTGCGAAAAGCAAGACTGCTGAGGCAGTCGATTCTAAAAAAGAAGGATATCTCTGGAACGCCAAATTGGCTTCCTCTGCTGCTTACCCTGTTGAGTGCTCCGGCGGCGGTGTTCGGCCAAGTCGCCATTGACAGCACAACTTCAATCGGGCAAAGAGTAAGTGGGGCAACCCCGACCATCACTCTTGCGCACACCACGGTAGGAACCAATCTCCTTCTAGTTGTCGGCGTCTCCATCAACATTACAAATAATACCGGCGCCACGGTTACTGGCGTGACTTACAACACTACGGCACTAACGCTAGCCGGCGCCCATAATGATGCCGGAAACACGCGGCGAGTAGAAATGTGGTCACTGATCGCGCCCGCTCTCGGAGTGAACAATGTCATCGTCACACTGAGTCTTCCGGGTGGAACGGGCACTCTCGGGGTGGTTGTCGGAGCGATTACTTTTACTGGTGTCGATCAGACCTCACCGCTTCGGTCGTTTGTCTCGGCGGATGGCGCCGCCGGTACACCTGCTTCCATAAATGTTCCGAGCGGTAGCAACGAGATGGTGCTCGACACCTTAGCTACCGGTGGCAATCAAACGGTCACCTTAGGTCCGAGCCAGACCGCACAATGGAACCTGCAATCCTTGACTAACGCTGCCAACCCTGACGTTCGCGCGACCGGCAGTACACGGGCGGGAGCTTCCAGTGTTCCCATGTCGGAGACTTTTAATGGCACCTCGAACTGGTCCGTGGGTGCCCTTTCCGTGAGGCCGCTCCAGGCTGATGTTGGCGTCAGTATCACCGCGAACGGCGTTTTCTTCCCGCAAAATGTCAGCTATACCATCACGGTGACGAACAGCGGACCTTCTACAGCAACGGGAGTCACGCTGACAGATACCTTGGCCGCGGGCCTTACGTTTGTTTCATCAACGCCCAGCCAGGGCACGTGCGCCGGGACGTCTCCAATCATCTGCAATCTCGGAACCATTACCAGCGGATCGAGTGCCACAGTAATCGTGGTTGCGACTCCCAGCGCTCCCGGCTCATATGTGGACACCGCGACCGTTACGGCTACCCAGCCAGATCTCAACGGCGGCAACAACTCCGCTACGGCTGTGGCATTTGTCGAGAGCAATGCATGTTCCAATCCCGCTAAGAACGGCAATGGCGGGACTTTGGCTGGAGTAATTAACACTTATTATCCTGCCACAGCGAATGCGGCTGCGGGTACAACGGCGATCACTGTCGGAGCCTCAACGGGGGCAGCGGTTCCCATTGCCATTGGCGATCTTCTGCTTGTCATGCAGATGCAGGACGCCTCGATCAACTCGACTAACACGACAAACTATGGCGACGGATCCACGGGATCAGGCTCCACGAATCTCAATAACAGTGGCAACTACGAACTGGTCACCGCAACGAGTGCCATCCCCCTCGGCGGCGGGACGGTCAACATTTCAGGAACTGGTTCCGGCGGTGGGCTACTGTATGGATACACAAACGCGGCGGCAACGGGCACTCAGGGCCAGCGTAAATATCAGATCGTTCGCATACCGCAATACTCCACCGCCACGCTGAGCTCTACGCTCACCGCTTCGGCATGGAACGGCTCGACAGGTGGGATCCTTGCCCTTGACATCGCCGGAACTCTGAATCTCGGCAGTGCGACTGTGAGTATCGATGGTCTAGGATTTCGTGGTGGGGCTGGGTTGCAACTGACGGGTGGTGCAGGCGCCAATACTGATTTCTTGCGGACGGCACCTGCGGCTTACGCGGGAGCAGCTGTCGCAGGAGTGGATGGCGCAAAGGGAGAGGGGATTGCCGGCACTCCGCGTTGGGTGGAGTCTGGGAACACATTTTTGGGAACGGGAGTTGAGGGCTATCCCAATGGCAGTATGGCGCGTGGCGCCCCCGGAAATGCGGGCGGTGGGGGCACCGATGCTAATCCGGCCGCTAATAATCAGAACGCTGGGGGAGCGGGCGGTGGGAACGGTGGGGCCGGCGGCGCCGGAGGGGATTCATGGAATAGCAATCTAAGCGTCGGCGGACTCGGGGGTGCCGTGTTCTCTGCGAGCATTAGTCGGGTTGACCTTGGTGGCGGAGGCGGCGGTGGTTCCCGCAACAACACCCCTGGCGACAATCAAGCAAGCAGCGGTTCAGCGGGCGGCGGGATAGTGATAATTCGTGCAGGAAGCCTGAGCGGAACCGCTACCATCTCTGCGAACGGTGCAGCAGCGTACAACGGCACACTCAACGATGCCGGCGGTGGCGGTGGCGCTGGAGGAAGCATCATCGTCACCTCACAGGCAGGCGGGACGGCCGGATTAACGGTGGCAGCCCACGGGGGCAGAGGTGGAGACGCCTGGGACGCTCAAGCATTCAGCCTTGCAAATCGGCACGGCCCCGGTGGAGGCGGCGGCGGTGGGGTGGCTCTGCTCTCGGGACCAGCCGCGAGTATTGATGTCAGCGGCGGATCCAATGGAACAACCCTTAACCCCGGAGTCCCGTATGGAGCCACAAGCGGCGCCTCTGGCATCAGTGCCACGAACGTGGCCCTCCCCGAGGTGCCGGGATCTCGTTCCGGAGCGGAGTGCACTCCGGATTTGAGTATTGCGAAGAGCCATTCAGGTAACTTTGTGCGGGGTACCACTGGAACCTACACCGTGACGGTCAGCAATATCAGTTTGAACGCGGCGTCCAGTGGTCTTGTTACTGTAAGTGACACCTTGCCTGCGGGCTTGACCCCGACAATTGCGTCCGGCACAGGGTGGTCCTGCCCAATCGCCGGACAGACGGTTACTTGTACGCGATCAGACGCGCTTCCGGCAGTCAGCAGCTACCCAGGGATCACTATTACAGTCTTGGTCGCTCAGACAGCGGGTGGCACTCTGACTAACACCGCCACCGCCTCGGGGGGAAATGAACTGAACGTCACCAATGACTCGGCGTCGGATACTACCACCATCGTCTCCAGTTCCGATATGGCGATCACTAAGACGGGTGCACCAAATCCCGTAAAACAAGGGAATACTCTTACATACACGCTGACCGTGACTAACAACGGCCCTTCGGACGCGAGCAATGTTACTGTGACCGATACTCTGCCGACGACTGTGTCGTACACGTCGGCCACCCCTTCACAGGGCACTTGTTCGCAGGCAACTGGAACTGTAACGTGTCTCCTTGGCGCCATGACCAGCGGTACGACAGCCACCGTCACAATACAAGTGACCGCGGTGACGCCCTCCTCTGCGGTGAACTCGGCCTCCGTTAGCGCGGATCAGCCTGACCCTGATTTGTCCAATAACACGGCAACGCAGACCACCCTAATCACGGCCCCAACGCGTGTGAAACTGCAGACATTTACAGCCGCGGCCAGCAGTAACCAGGTTCTCCTGTCATGGAAGACGGGCGGCGAATTGCGGAACCTAGGATTCAATGTCTATCGGGAGAACAACGGGGAACGAGTGCGGCTCAATCCTTCGTTGATTGCCGGTTCTGCGCTCCTCATGAGGGCGGCGTTGCCGCAACACGCTGCAAAGAGTTACGGCTGGATCGATCGTTCGCCGAGCGCGGGTACTGCTCTTTACTGGCTCGAAGACGTGGACTTGGATGGTTCTCGCACGCTGCACGGCCCCGTGTTTCCGCATTCCGACTTAGCGCTGCAAATTTCATCGCGCTCCAACATGATTACCGAACTAAATGGCGCCAGCTCAGAGGCAACGGATTCGGCGGGAAGTCACATTGTAGAGGATCCCTTCCCCGTTCCAGGCACGATCTCGGAGCGTCAGGAAACTCAATTCCGCCTCGCCGCCCATCTCGCGGTGAAGATCCTCGTACGGCACGAGGGATGGTATCGCGTAACGCAGCCGGAACTAGTAGCTGCGGGTTTGCCTGTTTCCGCCGATCCAAGATTACTGATGCTGTTTGTACAGGGCATTGAACAGCCGATTCGAATCACTGGTGCTACGGAAGGCAGCGGAGGATTCGGCACACAAGCAGCAATTGAGTTCTATGGAAAGGGGTTGAACACTCCATATTCAGATAAAAGAGTCTACTGGTTAGTCGTGGGTGACAGAGCAGGTAAACGAATTCAGGATCTGCCGGGTTTTGAAGATGGTGGCCCACAACCGCACAGCTTCCCGCGGACGGTCAAATTGCAACAGAAGACCACATACTTCGCCGCGCTGCTCAAACAGAATACTGACAATTTCTTTGGCGCGCTCGTTTCCTCCACTCCTGTGGACCAAATTCTCAAAGCGACCGATATCGCTGCGATTGCAGTCGATGACGTCAAACTGGTGGTGGTGCTGCAGGGTATAACTGATGGAGCGCCGCATGATGTGACTATTGCTCTGAATGGCGCGACCTTGAGAGACCTGAGGTTCACTGGCCAAGACGAAGGCCGGATCGTTCTGCGGGTTCCTCGCGATCTAGTCCGCGAAGGCGACAATACGGTTACTCTTACTGCGCAGGCGGGAGAGAACGACTTCAGTCTTGTGGATTACATCAAGCTAATATATCCACACACTTACACTGCCGAACCTGACTCTCTAAAGTTCACTGCGGAAGCAGGTGACCACGTAATCGTAAGAGGCTTCCACCATCCCCCTACGCGTTTACTCGACATCACGAACCCATTAGAACCGGTGATGCTCGTTCCTCGCGTCCACGGTGAGGAGGGGAACTACGTATTGGAGCTGAGGGTGCCGTGGTTTGTTCCGGACACTCACACCTTGCTAGCAGTCTCGGACGGACAGATTGCAAAGGCCTTGGACCTGAATCACAATCATGCTTCCAGCTGGCATAGTGCCCAACCTGGGGCCGAGCTTGTAATGATCTCCCACTCCGAATTTATCGGCCAAATAGGGCCTCTGGTTCATTTACGCCGGGCCCAGGGCAAGACCGTAGCCGTCGTCAACATTGACGATCTCTACGATGAGTTCAATTTCGGGGAAAGAAGTCCGGATGTGATCCGAGCGCTGCTTACGACGGCTAACGCCCGTTGGCAGACGAAACCACAATACCTATTGCTTGTAGGGGATGCTTCTGTAGATCCGCGGAATTATCTTGGTTTTGGCTTCCTTGATTTCGTGCCCACCAAGATAATTGTTACATCCGAGCTGAAGACTGCGTCTGACGACTGGTTCTCAGATTTTGGTAATGTTGGGTTCCCAAAGATTTCCACAGGGCGCCTGCCAGTGCGCACGCCGGATGATGCCAAGATTGTAGTTGGAAAAATTGTTGAATACGAGCGGAACGAAAATCTTGCTGACTGGACCAATCAGGCCCTCCTGATAGCTGATCAAGACGATCCCACCGTGAGCTTTACCCAGGAGGCCCAGTCCATACAGGCATTGCTACCTCATTCCATGAACGTGAGTTCTGTATTCGCCACCGGTCTGGATCCGAGCGCCGCAAGAGCGGAGGTTCTTGCCGGCATCAATAGCGGTAAGCTGCTAGTGAATTATGATGGGCACGGTTCAGTAGAAATTTGGTCGGGCGAGGATCTACTGGATGATACTGTGGCTGCCTCTTTAACCAACGGCTCTAAGCTGCCCGTTTTTCTTATTATGAACTGTCTCAACGGGTTCTTCCATGATGTTTACACTGAAAGTCTTGCGGAGGCGCTGCTTCTGGCCAAAAATGGTGGAGCGGCAGCGGTTTGGGCTTCCTCTGGGCTAACGTCGCCCGAACCGCAGTTGCAGATGGATCAAAATGTCGTGAAGTTACTATTCGCGCAACCTTCGCTCACAATTGGAGATGCCACAAGACAGGCAAAGTCGGACATCACAGATCCAGATGCACGCCGGACTTTCATATTGTTTGGCGACCCTCTATTACGGTTGAAGCGATTCTAAGGGATGCTCGCTCATGGACGGCAAAGTGGACTCATTGCATTTCCTTTGGAGTTCTTCCGCAGTTCTTTACCAACTTCCCGACCGCATACGATTCCGCTGATCGCAAGGGTAATTTGGAAAACGAGCCCTCCTGGCCCTTCTTGCGACCTCTCGCGAAGACTGCGCTTTCTACTCGAGGAAATGACCGATCTCTCTGGTCAATGCGGCCATATCGATTGGTTGTCAGGTAGCCATCGAAACCAGACTTTAGAACTTTTTCGCGGTCTCCCTGCATCGCGTACGCGGTAAGGGCTAATACCTTAAGGCTGGCAAAACGTGGTATCTGTCGGAGTCGGCGGACGACAGCGTATCCGTCCAGCACAGGCATCTGAATGTCCAGCAAAACCAAGTCGGGGTGGATGTGCTCGAGCTTGTCCAATGCTTGTTGGCCGTCTTCGGCTTCAATCACCTCATGTCCGCAGGTCTCCAGGATTTCCCGTATTAGTTCCCGGTTTGGAAGATTGTCCTCTGCCACCAGAATCTTGCTCATGACTGTCCCGCTGATTTGGCTAGCTTGGAATCTCCTACTGCCTTGTGAACTTCAGCCAACAGGTCCGCCTTCCAGGACCCTTCCTTGCGGAATAGGGCACGGGCTTCGCGCTTCAAGAGTTTCATT
>Ga0209160_1002363_pt1 | contig 15696 bp, 17 predicted proteins | sample GraSoiAngelo_153_FD_186167 | JGI IMG/M metagenome (GOLD analysis project Ga0209160, IMG submission 186167) | Grasslands soil microbial communities from the Angelo Coastal Reserve, California, USA - 14_1009_12_40cm (SPAdes) (version 2) | ecosystem: Environmental > Terrestrial > Soil > Grasslands ... | reverse complement strand
GATCGCCGTCGCCACCGTCAGCGTGCTCGCGATCAACCGCATCGCGGGCACGCGCATGGGCGGCATGTTCGGTTAAGGGCCGAGGAGTCGGGGCAGCTCGCGCATGTCCTGGAACACCACCGTCCCGCGTCCCTCGAGCCAGTGCCTGGGCGTCAACCCGCCGGCATAACCGAACGCGCGCATGCCGGCCGCGCGCGCGGCCTCGATGCCATAGCGGCTGTCTTCGACCACGGCGCAGTCTGCGGGGCGCACGCCCATGCGATCCGCCGCGTGGAGGAAGAGATCGGGCGCCGGCTTGCCCCGGACGACATCGCCGGCGCCGAAGATTCGGCCCGCGAAGCGGCTGTAGAGCCCGGTGAGGCCCAGCGTGTAGCGAATCCTCTCGTGGGTCCCGCTCGACGCGACGCAGGTCGGAACGACGATCGCGTCGAGCGCCTCGAGAATCCCGGGCACCGGTTTGAGGTCGGCTTCGAACGCGTCCCGATACAAGCGCTGGAAGGGCTCGTCCCAGTTCGCGGCAAGCGGCCGGCCGAGGTGGGCCTCGATCTGCGACGCCATGTATTCGTCCGTCCGGCCCAGGAATCGCTCGAGCACTTCCGCCTCCGTCAGCGTCCACCCGAGTTGCGCGAGCACGGCGACGTCGATCCGCACGGTGATCCGCTCGCTGTCCACCAGCACGCCGTCGCAATCGAAGATCACGAGCCGGACGGGGTTGCTCACGGGCGCGACTCTACCCGAGCGAGCCGCGGTTGTGCGATCTCTTCACAAGCCCGGGGGGCTGTGCTAGTGTTTCGCGTCACATGGCGCCGCCCGGGAAGAAATCGCCCTGGACCGCGCTCGCCGAGCTGTCCTCGATCGGCATCGCGATGGTGCTCGCGACCGTGATCGGATTCGTCGGCGGCTACTATGCCGACACGTGGCTCGGCACCGAGCCGTGGCTCCTGCTGATCGGGCTCGGCCTCGGGATCGCCGCGGGGTTCGTGATGTTCTTTCGATCGGTCAGCAAAGCCGGACGGGAGATCGATGACTCCAAGTGACCTGACGTCGCGCGTGTCGCGCGACGCATGCGTGCTGGGCGTGGCCGTGGCCGGCCCCGCCGCGTGGCTCGGCGGGCTCGACGGCGCGCTGGGAGCCGCCGCCGGCGCCGCCATCGCCGTCGGCAACTTTCGCTGGCTCGCGTCGCGGGTCACCGGAGGGCTCGACGCGGGCTCGACGGTCCGCCCGCCGTGGACGCTCGCCGCCGTGCTGCGGCTCGCCGCGCTGGCGGCGGCGGTGGGGCTGGTGCTCGTCAGCGGCCACGCGCATCCGCTCGCGGTGGTGTGCGGGCTGAGCGTGCTGCCGGTCGCCGTCGTCGCGCACGGTTTGCGCGGCGCGCGCGCGGAGGCCTGAGTGGAGGCCATCGAGCACCCGCCGATTTTCCATCTGCCCGGCATGCCGGACCACGTCACCTACACGTGGCTGGTGATGATCATCCTGGCCGGGGTCGCGTTCATGGCGACGCGCCGGCTGGAGCTGGTCCCGCGCGGCGCGCAGAACGCGCTAGAGATCGTGCTCGAGCAGTTCCAGCACACCATCGAGGACGTCATGGGCGCCGCCGGGCGTCCCTACCTGCCGCTGATCGCGACCCTCGGCCTGTTCATCTTCACCGCGAACCTCATGAGCCTGGTGCCGGGCCTGGCCGGGCCCACCACGAACCTCAACACGACGGCGGCCTGCGCCCTGATCGTCTTCTTCACCTATCACGCGGTCGGTATTCGCAAGCAGGGCGTCGTCAACTACATCAAGCACTTCATGGGGCCGGTGTGGTGGCTCGCCTGGCTCATCATGCCGATCGAGTTCATCAGCCACCTCGCCCGGCCGCTGTCGCTCACGCTCCGGCTCTTCGGCAACATGGTGGGCGGGCACATCCTGCTCGCCGTCATCTTCTTCCTGATGGGCCTGCAGGGATTGCTCGGCTGGGCGCTGTCGGGCAGCGTGGTCGGCGCGCTCGTCGGCGGCCTCGGCGCGGCCGTCACCATCGCGTTCACGGTGATCTTTCTCTATCCCTTGAAGCTTCTGGTGTCCTTCCTCCAGGCGTTCATCTTCGTCATGCTGACGATGCTGTACATCTCGGGAGCGATCGAAGAGGCGGACCACGGTCACGGTGCGGAGCACCACGACGCGGGCCATCACTAGCCGCAGATCACACGTACAGAGGAGGACGGTCGTGCGACGTTCACTGATGCTGGGAGCTTTGTTCGTTCTGGCGTTCCCCGGCCTGGCGCTCGCCGCCGACGCCCCCGCCGCCGGCGGGTGGCTCGCCCCGTTCACGGTGATCGCCGCCGCCATCGGCATGGCGATCGCCGCCGGCCTGTGCGGACTGGGGCAGGGTCGGGCGGTGGCCGCGGCCGTCGAGGCGATGGCGCGGCAGCCGGGCGCGGCGGCGCGTATCCAGCTGGCCATGGTCATCGGTCTCGCCCTGATCGAGTCGCTGGCCATCTACACGCTGGTCATCGCCTTGATCCTGCTGTTCGGGAAGGGCATCAACTTCGCGTGATGTCACTCGGGTAGGCTGACTCGGCCGGGCGTCCGTCTCGACGGCGCCCGGCCTTTTTCACATGCCACGTCGGTCCGCGTACCGCGCGTCGAGGATCCCGGAGATGACGATTCACCGTCTCTCCGTCTACACGCGCTGCCTGCTCCAGCTCGAGGAGGACGGCGTCAAGACCATCTCCTCGCAGGAGATGGCGGACCGTTTCAATCTGAACTCCGCCCAGGTGCGCAAGGACCTCGCCTACTTCGGCGAGTTCGGCGTGCGTGGCATCGGCTACTACGTCGCCGGCCTCAAGGCCGAGCTGCAGCAGATCCTGGGGCTCGACCGCCAGTGGCCCGTCGTGCTGGTCGGCTTCGGCAACCTCGGCTCCGCGCTCTTCCACTACAAGGGCTTCGGCCGCCAGGGCTTCCGCATCGCCGCCATCGTCGACGACGACCCCGCCAAGGTCGCGCGCGAGGTGGAATCCGTGCCCGTCGTTCCGAGCCGCGACCTCGCGCGCGAGGTGAAGGCGCGCGGCATCCAGATCGCGATCGTCGCCGTCCCCGCCGAGTCGGCGCAGGCCGTCACCGACCGGCTCGTCAGCGCCGGCATCCGCGCGATCCTGAACTTCGCGCCGGCGCGTTTGAAGGTGCCGCGCGAGGTGCGGCTGAAGAACGTCGACCTCTCGATCGAGCTGGAGACGCTGTCGTTCTACCTGGCGCAGGGGGCGCGCTAGGGCTGACGTCCGCCCTCCCCGTGGTACCGTAAGCCGTCGAGATGTTGAGGGACTGGCAGGCGTTTGGGGACCTGGCAAAGAGGTTCGCCGAGGGAGACGTCTGCCTCCGCGTGGCCGGGCTCGCCGGCGCGGCGCGCGCGCTCGCCGTCGCCGAGCTTCTGCACGCCCATCCGCGGCCCGTCGTCATCGTCGTCGCGTCGCTCGCCGACGCCCACCGCTTCGCGCAGGACCTCAAGTTCTTCGGCGCCCCCGCGTTCGAGTTCCCGGAGCGCGAGCCGCAGCTCTGGAAGGGCGGCCACCATCGCGAGGCGGAAGCCGAGCGCGCGATGATCGTGCGGCGGCTGACGGCGGGCGAGCCGATCGCGGTCGTGGTGACGCCGGCGGCGCTGGACACGCCGCTGCAGGCGCCGGGCGCGTTCCGCGAGGGCACGCTGCGCCTCGCGACGAAGGACAGCCTCGACCGCGAGCTGCTGCTGGAGGCGCTCGAGAAGGCCGGCTACGAGCGCGCCGACACCGTCGTCGAGGTCGGGCAGTGGAGCGCCCGCGGCGGCATCGTCGACGTCTTCTCGCCCATGCATCCGAGCCCGGCGCGGCTGGAGTTCGACGGCGACGACATCGAGTCGATCCGCCTCTTCGATCCGACGACGCAGCGCTCGACGGGGACGCTCGACGAGCTGCTCGTGCTGCCGCTGGTCGCGGTGCCGGAGACGGCTGACGCGGGCGCCACGCGCCTCCTCCAGTATCTGCCCGCCGGCGCGCCCGTCATCGTCGACGCGCCGCGGCTGCTCGACGAGACCTCCGAAGACGCGCCGGGCCGCCGGCCGCTGGTCGAGATCATCGCCGGCCGTCCGCGCGTCGAGCTGGAAATCCTCGCCGCCGGGGAGGCCGACGTCACGCTCGAGGCGCTCTCCGTGGATCCGTACTCGGGCAAGTTCGACCGGCTCGTCGACGACGTCAACCGCTGGCGCGGCGAGGGCTTCACCGTCCGCCTCGTCGCCGCCGATCCGGGCCAGGCCGAGCACCTGCGCGAGATCCTCCACGACCATGATCTCGACACGCGCGTGGTCGAGGGGCTGGAGGCGCCGGACTCGATCGCCATCGTGGTGGGCGAGCTGTCGAGCGGCTTCGCGGTGCCCGCGGTGGGACTGGTGGTCCTGGCCGAGACGGAGATCTTCGGCGCGCGCCGGCGCACGCTGCGGCGGCCCAAGTACCAGCGCGGCGCCGCCCTGACCGCGTTCACCGATCTCGCCGTCGGCGACCTCGTCGTCCACGAAGATCACGGCATCGGGAAGTATCTCGGGCTGCGCACGATGCGCATCAGCGACAAGGACGCCGACTTCCTGCTGCTCGAGTACGCGGACAACAACCAGCTCTACGTCCCCGTCGACCGCCTCGACCTCGTCTCGAAGTACCTCGGCGCCGACGCGGGCGCCGCGCGCCTGGACCGCCTCGGCGGCGCGTCGTGGCAGCGCGTCAAGGAATCGGTCCGTGCGGCGCTGCGCGAGATGGCCGAGGAGCTGCTGAAGCTCTACGCGCGGCGCTCGGTGGCCCAGGGCCACACCTATCAGCCGGACACGCCGTGGCAGCGGGAGTTCGAGGCGGCGTTCCGCTTCGAGGAGACGCCGGACCAGCTGCGCGCGATCAAGGACGTCAAACGCGACATGGAGAGCCCGCGGCCGATGGACCGGCTCGTGGCCGGCGACGTCGGCTACGGCAAGACGGAAGTCGCGCTGCGTGCGGCGTTCAAGGCGGTGGCCGACGGCATGCAGGTCGCGGTGCTGGTGCCGACGACGGTGCTGGCCCAGCAGCACTGGTCGACGTTTGCCGAGCGCTTCGCGCCGTTCCCGGCCAGGGTCGAGCTGCTCTCGCGCTTCCGCTCGCCGAAGGAGCAGAAGAAGATCGTCGAGGGGCTGAAGCACGGCACCGTCGACGTCGTCATCGGCACGCACCGGCTGCTCGGCAAGGACGTGGAGTTCAAGAACCTCGGCCTGCTGATCGTGGACGAGGAGCACCGCTTCGGCGTCGCCCACAAGGAGCGCGTGAAGCAATTGCGCGCCTCGGTGGACGTGCTGGCCATGACGGCCACCCCGATCCCGCGCACCTTGTATATGTCGCTCTCCGGGGTGCGCGACATGTCGGTCATCGAGACGCCGCCGGTGGACCGGCTGCCCATCGAGACGGTCGTGCGCCGCTTCAACCGCGCCGTCATCAAGGAGGCGCTCGAGCGCGAGCTGGCGCGCGGCGGCCAGGTCTTCTTCGTGCACAACAGAGTCCAGTCGCTGCCGTCGATGGCTCGCTTCGTTCGAGAGCTTGTTCCAGACGCTCGCGTCATCATGGCGCACGGGCAAATGGACGAACGCGAGCTCGAGGGAGCGATGGTGCGCTTCGTGGACGGCCAGGCGGACGTGCTCGTCTCGACGGCCATCGTGGAATCGGGTCTCGACATTCCCGCGTCGAACACGATCATCGTCAACCGCGCCGACCGCTTCGGCCTGGCCCAGCTCTACCAGCTGCGCGGCCGCGTGGGCCGCGAGCGCCAGCAGGCCTACGCCTATCTCCTGGTGCCGGCCGACGGGCGCGTGGACGAGCAGGCCCAGCGGCGCCTGCGTGCGCTGCAGGAGCTGACCGAATTGGGCTCGGGGTTCAAGCTGGCCATGCGCGACCTCGAGATCCGCGGCGCCGGCAACCTCCTCGGGGCCCAGCAGCACGGCCACATCGCCGCCGTGGGCTACGATCTTTACGCCAAGCTTCTTGCGGAAGCCGTGCGAGAATTGGGCGGCGAACCGGCCGCCGCGAGCGTCGAGCCCGTGATCAGCGTCGCGGAGGAAGGCTTCGTCCCCGAAGACTATGTCCCCGAGGTCAATCAGCGACTCGCGTTCTACAAGCGGCTGGCCGGCGCCACCGACGACGCCGAGGTGGAGGACATCCGCGCCGAGCTCATCGATCGCTTCGGCCCGCTGCCGGAGCCCGCGCGGCGCCTGCTCGACATCGTCCGCATCCGCGTGGCCGCCCGCGCCCTGCACGTCGAGAAGATCGAGGCCGGCGAGGGCCGCGCGTTGATCACCTTCGCGGCGACCACCCGGCTGGAGCCCGCGCGGCTCGTGCACGCCATCCACGACAGCCGCGGCCGGCTCAAGATGAAGCGCGAGTTCACGATCGAGGCCTCGATCGCGAAGGGCGCGTGGCCCGCGGTGCGCGACTCCATCCTCCGTACCCTCGACGACCTCGCGCGCTCATGACGCCAGCGCTGCGCATCGTTGCCCTCGCGCTCCTGCTCGGCGGCTGCGCGGTGCCCTCGTGGGTGCCGCTGATCGGCAAGCCGAAGGGCCCGCCGCCGCCGGCGCCCGTGGCCGGCAAGCCGTTGTCGCCGGACATGCCGATGCCGGGCGACGTGCGCATTCGCCCGCCCGAGCACGACGAGGGCATCGCGGACCGCGTGGTGGCCGTCGTCAACAACGACGCGATCACGCTGAGCGAGCTGCAGGAGACCATCGTCGCCTACCGCGCCGAGAACCGGCAGCAGCGGGGCGCCGGTCCCGGCGACGACGAGCTGGCCAAGCAATTCCTGCCGAGGCTCATCGACAGTCGCCTGCAGCTGCAGGAGGCGGACCGCGAGAGGATCACCGTCGATGATCAGGAAGTCTCCGACGAGCTGACCGAGCGGATCAAGATCTACAACGCGAAGACCCTCGAAGAGTTCGAGAAGCTCGTCAAAGAGCAGGGCATCACGATGGACTCCGTCAAGAAGCGCGTGCGGGAGGGCCTGCGCGTGCAGAAGGTGATCCGGCGCAAGGTGGTGCTGCGCGTGTCGGTGACCGACGCCGAGATCGTGCAGTACGTCGAGGAGAATCGCCAGAAGCTCGAGACGGGCCTCTCCTATCATGCGCGGCATCTCCTCGTCGTCCCCGAAGGCAGCGACGACGCCGCGTGGGAGAGCGCCCGGATCAAGGCCGACCTGCTCCGCGCGCAGGTCCTGGACGGGGGCGACTTCGTGGCCGTCGCCCGCGAGTACTCCAGGGATGCCAGCGCCAAGGACGGCGGCGACCTGGGCACCCTGAAGCGTGGTGAGCTCGCCCAGGACATCGAGACCGAGATCCTTGGACTGGAGCCGGGGCAGGTCTCACCCCCCTACCGGTCCTCGCTCGGGTATCACGTCTTCCGGCTGGAGTCGAAGGAGTCCCTGGAGGGCGACGGGCTCACCCGGGTCAAGCAGCAAATCCGCGAAATCCTGTTCCGCCAGAAGTACGAGGCCCGGCTGGAGGCCTGGCTCAAGGAGATCAAGCAGCGGGCGATCATCGAGATCCGTATGTGAAAAATATTGACAGCGCCCCCCTGGCGATGCGAGGATGACATCCAACGTCGTAGCTCCAACCCCGTAGAAACCCTGCAAAAAGCGCAGAACTCTAACGCCATGCGGCCATGAGTGCCGCCCCCGGAGCCCGTTGATGAGCGCCCGCCGAGAACAACGAGGTCAAGGAAACCCGACCCAGCAGGACGCGCAGCAGAACCCCGTGAACGGGATGAACCTGTCAGAGCTCAAGGAAAAGACGATCTCCGACCTCAACACCATCGCCCGCGAGCTCAACGTGCAGAGCGTGGGCGGGCTGCGCAAGCAGGAGCTGATCTTCAAGATCCTCCAGGCGCAGGCCGAGAAAGATGGGTTGATCTACGCGGAAGGCGTCCTGGAAGTCCTGCCGGATGGATTCGGATTCCTGAGGGCTCCGGACTACAACTACTTGCCCGGACCGGACGATATCTACGTCTCGCCGTCGCAGATCCGGCGCTTCGACCTGCGCACCGGCGATACGATCTCCGGCCAGGTCCGCCCGCCGAAGGACACCGAGCGATACTTCGCGCTCCTCAAGGTCGAGGCGATCAACTTCGAGACGCCCGAGCAGGCGCGCGAGAAGATCTTCTTCGACAACCTCACACCGCTCTATCCGCTGGAGCGGCTGCGCCTCGAGTACGACGCCGAAGACCTGACCACGCGCGTGATGGACCTGCTCTGTCCCATCGGCAAGGGGCAGCGTGGCATGATCGTGGCCGCGCCGCGCACCGGCAAGACGATGATGCTGCAGAAGCTGGCCAACGCCATCGCCAAGAACCACCCGGAGGTCTACCTCATCGTGCTGCTCATCGACGAGCGGCCGGAAGAGGTCACCGACATGCAGCGCTCGGTGAAGGGCGAGGTCATCTCGTCCACCTTCGACGAGCCGCCGCAGCGCCACATCCAGGTGGCCGACATGGTGATCGAGAAGGCCAAGCGGCTGGTCGAGCACAAGCGCGACGTGGTGATCCTGCTCGACTCGCTGACGCGCTTCGCGCGCGCCCACAACGCCGTCATCCCGTCCTCCGGCAAGGTGCTCTCGGGCGGTCTCGACGCCAACGCGCTGCAGCGGCCGCGCCGCTTCTTCGCGCAGGCGCGCAACATCGAGGAGGGGGGCTCGCTGACCATCGTGGCCACGGCCATCGTGGACACGGGCAGCCGGATGGACGACGTGATCTTCGAGGAGTTCAAGGGCACCGGCAACATGGAAGTCCATCTCGACCGGCGCCTCATGGACAAGCGCATCTTCCCCACCATCAACATCGAGCAGTCGGGCACCCGCAAGGAAGAGCTGCTCCTCGAGAAGGACGAGCTGCAGAAGGTCTGGCTCCTGCGCAAGGCGCTGTCGCAGCTCAACCCCGTCGAGGGGATGGAGCTGCTGCTGGACAAGCTGAAGCTCACCAAGTCCAACAAGGAGTTCCTCGCCTCCATGCACTCCATGGGGTAAGAACCTCGGAGGGGGGCTTCGCCCCCCTTCCGACGGTCGTCGCGCGCCTCAGACGCGCTCCTCCTGCCTCCCCCAGACTCGGATTGCGCGGGCGAACCCCGCGCTCGAAAGCGGCGAACGCTCCTGGTCGCCGAGAACGAGCCGGCATCCTGTTCCTTGCGATCGACATCCTAAGGGCGATTAAACGCCCGCGCTTTTTGCATTTCCGGGGCGTCGCTGGTATCGTTAGGCTTCCTGAGGGAGGGCTGAGCCGTGAAGGTGGGTATTCATCCGGATTACGTCGACACCACGATCACTTGCGCGTGCGGCGAGGTTGTCAAGACCCGCTCCACGCGGCCGAACATCCACGTCGAGGTGTGCTCGAAGTGCCATCCGTTCTTCACGGGCAAGCAGAAGCTCATGGACACGGCCGGCCGCGTCGAGCGCTTCCAGCGCAAGTACAAGCGGCAGCCTGCGGCCGCTCAATAATCACTTGGGGGGCCCCGACATGGCCCCCCAACCCCCCCAGCGCCGTCTCCGCCGTGCGGAGTTGAGCCATGTTGTTCGATAAGCTCCGCCAGATCGAGGAGCGATCGCACGAGATCGCTCGCGTCCTCTCCGATCCCGCCATCTTCGGCCAGCCGGCGGAGTACGCCCGTCTGCGCAAGGAGCACGCCGACACCCTCGAGATCGTCGAGAAGTTCACCGAGTACCGCGAGGTGCTCAAGCGGCTCGGCGAGGCGCGCCACATCCTGGCCGAGGGCGGCGACCGCGAGCTGGCCGAGCTGGCCCAGACCGAGATCGACGAGCTGTCCGCGCGCCAGGCCGCGCTGGAGGATGAGCTGAAGAAGCTCGTCCTGCCCAAGGACCCGAACGACGACAAGAACGTCTTCGTCGAGATCCGCGCCGGCGCCGGCGGCGACGAAGCGGCGCTGTTCGCCGCCGACCTCGCGCGCATGTACACGAAGTACGCGGAGGCGCAGCGCTGGAAGGTGGAGGTGATGGACTCGAGCCCCACCGGCGTCGGCGGCCTCAAGGACGTCATCCTCTTCATCCAGGGCCGCGGCGCGTGGAGCCGGCTCAAGTTCGAGCGCGGCGTCCACCGGGTGCAGCGCGTGCCCGTCACCGAGGCGAGCGGCCGCATCCACACCTCCACCGTCACCGTCGCGGTGTTGCCGGAGGCGGAGGACGTGGACGTGCGGGTGGAGGAAAAGGACCTGCGCGTGGACGTGTACCGCTCGTCGGGTCCGGGCGGGCAGGGCGTCAACACCACCGACTCCGCGGTGCGGATCACGCACGTCCCGACGGGGCTCGTCGTCACGTGCCAGGACGAGCGCTCGCAGCTCAAGAACCGCGCGAAGGCGATGCGCGTGCTCAAGGCGCGGCTGCTCGAGCGCGCGCAGGAAGAGCAGCAGGCGGCCATGGCCGCCGATCGAAAGTCGCAGGTCGGCACCGGTGAGCGCAGCGAGCGGATCCGCACCTACAACTTCCGCGAGGGCCGCGTGACCGATCACCGGATCGGGCTCACGCTGCACCGCCTGCCCGCGATCCTCGAGGGTGACCTGGACGAGATCGTCGACGCGCTGGCGGCGGCCGAGCAGGCCGAGCGGCTGCAGAAGGTCGAGTCGTGAGACGCGCCGTGGATCCGGACGCGCTGATCGGCTCGCGGCCGAGCGTCCAGGCGGCCCTCGCCCTCGGGGCCGACGCGCTGCGGAGCGCGGGCGTGGAGAGTGCGCCCGTGGATGCCGAGTGGCTGCTGGCCGGGGCCCTCCGGGTCTCGCACGGCGCGCTGAGCGCCGAACCGCGGCGGACGCTGGAGGCGCCGGAGGCCGGGTGGTACGTGGCCGCGCTGAGGCGCCGCATGAAGCGCGAGCCGCTGCAGCACATCCTCGGCAGCCAGCCGTTCCGGCACGTCACGGTGAGGGTCACCGCCGACGCCATGGTGCCCCGCCCCGAAACGGAGCTTCTCGCCGCGTGGGCGCTGGACCTCCTGCCCCGCGGCCCGCGGCGGCCGCTCGCGATCGATCTGGGCACGGGGACGGGCTGCATCGCGTGCGCGATCGCGTCGGAGCGTCCGGACGTCGAGGTGATCGCGCTCGAGGCGGCGGCCCGCGCCGTGACGCTGGCGCGGGAGAACGTCGTCGCGCTCGGACTCTCGGCGCGGGTCAGGGTCGAGGTCTCCGAGCTGTTCTCGGCGCTGGGGGCGACGCTCGCCGACGTCATCGTCTCCAATCCGCCGTATCTGCCGACGGGGCTGATCGCGACGCTGGCGCCCGAGGTCAGCCAGTACGACCCGCGCGGAGCGCTCGACGGCGGCGTGGACGGGCTGAGGGTGATCCGGCGCATCGTCGCCGAGGCGCCGCAGCGGCTGCTGCCCGGCGGCGCGCTCGTGCTGGAGACCGCGGGGGGCGATCAGGCGCGCGCCGTCGTCGCCCTCATGGAGAAGGCGAGCTTCACCGGCGTCCAGACGAGGCGCGACCTCGCCGGCGTCGAGCGCTTCGTCGCGGGGAGAATCCTGTAATGCCCGCGCGCCTCGTGATCGAGGGTGGCGTCCCGCTGCGCGGGCGCGTCGCGGTCAGCGCGGCGAAGAACGCGACGCTGCCGGCGCTGGCGGCGGCGCTCCTCACCAGCGAGCCCGTGACGCTGACCAACGTTCCCGACCTCGGCGACATCCGTACGATGCTGAGGCTGCTCGAGACCCACGGCGCCGCCGTCGCACGCGACGGCCGCCGGGTCGAGGTGCGCGTGCCGCGCGTCGCCAACGACGAGGCGTCCTACGAGCTGGTCTCGACGATGCGCGCCTCCGTGCTGGTGCTCGGGCCGCTGGTGGCGCGCCACGGCTCCGCGCGCGTCGCGCTGCCCGGCGGCTGCGCGATCGGCGTGAGGCCGATCGACCAGCACCTCAAGGGGCTGGCCAGGCTCGGCGCCGACATCGCGACGCTGCTGGGGCTCGCCGACGGGCAGTCACGCGTCACGGAGACGATCTTCGAGAACCGCTTCATGCACGCGGCGGAGCTCGTGCGGCTGGGCGCGCGCATCGAGACCGACGGCGCCATCGCCGTCGTGCGCGGCGTCGCCGCCTACCAGGGCGCGCCGGTGATGGCCTCCGACCTGCGCGCGTCGGCCGCGCTCGTGCTGGCGGGGCTCGCGGCGCGCGGCACGACCGAGGTCTCGCGTATCTACCACCTCGACCGAGGCTACGAGCACCTCGAGCAAAAGCTGGCGGCCCTCGGCGCCCGCATCGAGCGCACATCGCGATGAAGAACGGGCTGACGCTCGCGCTGCCGAAGGGCCGGCTGCTCGACCCGGCGCTCGACCTGCTCCGCGAGCTGGGCGTGAGCGGGATCGATCCCGACTCGCGCAAGCTCATCTTCCGCGACGCGGGCCACGACCTCGAGATCCTCCTGCTCAAGCCCGCCGACGTGCCGGCGTACGTCACCTACGGCGCCGCCGACCTCGGCGTGGTCGGCAAGGACATCCTGCTGGAGCAGGAGCCCGACGTGTACGAGCCGCTCGACCTCGGCTTCGGCTTCTGCCGCCTCGTGGTGGCGGAGCCGCGCGCGCTCTGGGAGCGCGACGACCCGGCCAAGTGGTCGTGGGTCCGCGTGGCCACGAAGTACCCGCGGCTCACCGAGGCGTACTTCTCGGCGCGCGGCATCCAGGTGGAGATCGTGCGGCTCGACGGCTCGATCGAGCTGGCGCCGCTGGTCGGGCTCGCCGACCGCATCGTGGACCTCGTGCAGTCGGGCGAGACGCTGCGCGCGAACGGGCTGGTCGAGGTCGCGGAGATCACGCGCTCGACCGCGCGGGTGATCGTCAACCGTGCCTCGATGAAGACCGAGCACGGCGCGGTCACCCAGCTGATCGACGACATGCGCGCGCGCCTGGGGGCGTCGCGATGATCCGCACGCTCGACGCCCGCGCGCTGGGCGTGGACGCGGTCGTGACCGCGCTCGAGCGCCCGCCCTCCCGGGCGCCGTCGGGCGTGTCGGCCGCGGTGGACGAGATCCTCGCGGGCGTGCGCGCGCGTGGCGACGCCGCCGTGCTCGCGTACACCGCGAAGCTCGACGGCTTCGCGGCGGCATCCGCACCGGCGCTGGCGATCGCCACCGCCGCCATGGACGCCGCGCTGCGCGCGCTGGAGCCCGCGGCGCGCGCGGCGCTCGACTACGCCGCCGAGCGCATCGAGCGCTACCACGCGGCCGCGATGCCGAAGTCGTGGCGGCTGACCGACGAGCACGGCTCGAGCCTGGGCCAGGAAGTCCGGCCGCTCGACCGCGTCGGCATCTACATTCCCGGCGGCCGCGCGGCCTATCCGTCGACGGTGCTGATGACGGCGGTGCCGGCGCGCGTGGCCGGGGTCAAGGAGATCGTGCTCGTCACGCCGCCCGGCGCCGACGGCAGCGTGAACCCGGTGGTGCTCGCGGCCGCGCGCGTGGCCGGCGTCACCGAGGGCTGGCGCATCGGCGGCGCTCAGGCGGTGGCCGCCCTCGCGTACGGCACGGCCACCATCCGTCGCGTGGACAAGATCGTCGGCCCGGGCAACATCTACGTCGCGCTCGCGAAGACCCGGGTCGTTGGCGAGGTCGGCATCGACATGCTGGCGGGGCCGAGCGAGGTCGTCGTCGTCGCCGACGCCGCCGCCGATCCGGACTGGATCGCGGCCGACCTGCTCGCGCAGGCCGAGCACGATCCGATGGCGCGTGCCGTGCTGATCACCGACGCCCCGGCGCTGGCCCCGCGCGTCGAGAAGGCGCTGGCAGCGCGGCTCGCCATGCTGCCGCGGCGCGAGATCGCGGCCGCCGCGCTGCGCGACCACGGCGCGCTGATCCTGACCGAGAGCCTCGAGCGCGCCGTCGAGATCGCCAACCGCCTGGCCCCCGAGCACCTCGAGCTGATGGTGGCGGTGCCGGCCGCGCTGCTGCCGCGCGTGCGCCATGCCGGGGCGATCTTCCTGGGCGCCCACACGCCCGAGGTCGTCGGCGACTACGTGGCGGGGCCGAACCACGTCCTGCCGACGGCGGGGACGGCGCGCTTCGCGTCGCCGCTCGGCACGGAGGACTTCGTGAAGCGCTCGAGCGTGCTCGAGTACTCGCCGTCGGGGCTGGCCGCGGCGCTGCCGCACCTGACGACGCTGTCGCGGATCGAGGGACTGACGGCCCACGGGAGCGCCGCGGAGGCGCGCACGAAGAAGGACCAGGGGGGGCATGCATGAGCGAGGGACGGCAGGCGCGCGTGGAGCGCAAGACCAAGGAGACGGAGATCACGCTCGCGCTGGGGCTGGACGGCACCGGCGCGTCAAAGGTGAAGACGCAGATCCCGTTCTTCAGCCACATGCTCGAGGCGTTCTCCAAGCATGGGCTGGTGGACCTTGCCGTCGACGCCCAGGGCGACGTCGAGGTCGATCAGCACCACATCGTCGAGGACGTCGGCATCGTGCTCGGCCAGGCCCTCAAGCAGGCGCTCGGTGACAAGAAAGGCATCGTGCGCTTCGGCACCGCCGCGATTCCGATGGACGAGACGCTCGTCTCGGCGGCGGTGGACGTCTCGGGGCGGCCGTTCCTCGTCTTCAGCGTGCCGGTGACGCGCGGGCGCGTCTCGAATTTCGACTGCGACCTGCTGCAGGAGTTCTTCCGCGCGCTCGCGTTCAACGCGGAGATCACGCTGCACGTCACCATGCACTATGGCCACAACCTGCACCACATCACCGAGGCGGTGTTCAAGGCGGTCGGCCGCGCGATCGCGCAGGCCACGCGCCACGACCCGCGCATCGCGGGGATCCTGCCCTCCACCAAGGGGACGCTCTAGGTGATCGCGATCGTGGCAGTGCGAGCCGCAGCCGAAGGCGAGGCGAGCCTGTGATTGCGATCGTGGATTACGGGCGGGGCAACCTCGGCTCGGTCGAGAAGGCCTTCGCGCGCCTCGGCGTGCCGGCGACGGTCACCCAGGACCCGCGCGCCGTGGACGACGCGGCGGCCGTCGTGCTGCCGGGCGACGGCGCCTTCCACGACGCGATGGCCAACCTCCAGACGCTCGGCCTGCTGGCGCCGCTGCGTCGCGCCCTCGACGGCACGCGGCCGTTCCTGGGCATCTGTCTCGGCTACCAGCTGCTCTTCACGAGCAGCGAGGAGTTCGGTGAGGGCCACGGCCTCGACGTGATCCCGGGCGTGGTGCGGCGCTTCCCGACGGGACGCAAGGTGCCGCACATGGGCTGGAACAGCGTCGAGCACGGCGGGCGGCTGCGCCTCTTCGAGGGCGTGCCCGACGGCGCGCGCTTTTACTTCGTGCACTCCTATTATCCGGAGACGCGGACGGCTGATGGCGCGACGACGGGCGCGGGGCCGCTGAAGCACGCGTGGTGCGACTACGGCGTCCGCTTCGCCGCCGCCGTCGAGCTGGGGCGCGTCCACGCCACCCAGTTCCACCCGGAGAAGAGCCAGGGCTGGGGGCGGCGGCTGCTGGAGAACTTCGCGGCCATCGTGAAGGAGTCGGCGTGATCGTCATTCCCGCCGTCGACGTCAAGGACGGCCGCTGCGTGCGGCTGCGCGAGGGTCGCGCCGACGCCGAGACGGTCTTCTCGGAGGACCCGGTGGCCATGGCCACGCAGTGGGCGGCGCGCGGAGCTCAGCGCCTGCACGTGGTCGACCTCGACGGCGCCTTCGGCGCCCCGCGCCAGACGGCGCTCGTGGCCAAGA
>Ga0209160_1002356_pt1 | contig 15719 bp, 15 predicted proteins | sample GraSoiAngelo_153_FD_186167 | JGI IMG/M metagenome (GOLD analysis project Ga0209160, IMG submission 186167) | Grasslands soil microbial communities from the Angelo Coastal Reserve, California, USA - 14_1009_12_40cm (SPAdes) (version 2) | ecosystem: Environmental > Terrestrial > Soil > Grasslands ... | reverse complement strand
CGATGTTGCAAGTGGACTTTGAAGGCATTAACAAGGAACTGGCCGCCGGGGCGTACGATGAGATGGCTCTCCCCCCGGAAGCGCCTATGAAATCCCTCGCCGGTAGCCGTTTGCGCGGCCGCCGAATGTTCCGAGCGCGCGCAGCGCCGGTCCGCGCAAATCCGAGGCGGGCCATTCGGAGAAAGGGGCCGAAGTCGTCCGATTGAACCGTTGGAGGGTCTCCTCCGAGTCGAAATCTCCACGGTTGGTCGTCCAAGAGGCTTGCGAATCCGCAGACGATACTCGATCTTCCCGACCCCATTATATACGCCCGGGTTTGTGTTCAATCGTGGATCGCGAACGAACGAAGGGCGACGCCCGCGCGGTGGAAGATCCGATCGCTGCGATCTTCGATCTCGCCGAGTCCGTGGACCGACAGACCCCGAAGATCCGGAAGATGCTCCGGTACGTCCGTTGGTTCGTCTCCGTTTGGCTCCTCCTCGACTTCTTCTTGATCCTCCTCTCGGCCGCAGCCTTCGGCGGCTCACCCGGTCTCGCGCTCCTCCTCTTCGTCCCGATCGTCATTCTCCTGTTGGCGGTGCGATCCGTCTCCGGTTCGACCGGACGACTCGTGCTGCTGATTTTCGTCCTCATCTTCGGCGGGTTGCAGGTCTTGACCACCGGCGGACTTGTGTTCCTCGGGGCCGTCCTCGTAGCGCTGTTCATCCTCGGCTTCAGCATCCTCGAGCTGATGCGAGACCTGAGGTCGTTCTTCGACTACTTCGCGCTGCGACATCGCGTCATCCAGCGCGTCCGTCAGGCGGACCCGGTTGTCTATGTCCCCGATGGCAAGGACGCGGTCCAGCGCATCCTCTCGTACCTGGGGGCCACGAGCTCCGACGTCCGCGGGATAATGGCCACTCCCGGCGCCGTTGCGACCCCGGCGCTGCTCACGGGGAAGAGCGGCCTCACGTATTCCTTCGACGCGTACGTGCGGCGCGACCCCTCGACCTTGTGGCGATTCACGAACCTAGGCGCGGCCGGGTTCGCGGTCTTCGTGAAAGGGTTCGAGCGCGCACCAACCCTCGCGGACCTGCAGGCCCTGAAGACCGCGATCGAGGACGTCGCGGGCGCGACGAAGATCCCGCCGGCGCGGATCCTCGTGCTCTGGCGATCGAAGGCGGACGAAAGCGTCACCCCGGACGTGTACGAATTCCTGACGAAGGAATCGGCGCGCGTGAAGATTCGCGGCTCGACGTTTGTGTGCTCTCTGGAACTCGCGATCGAACGGGACGACGGCACGTATGACTTCATCCCGGTCGTCGTCGAACCCGTAATGAGTGGGACGGGAACGCCGACAGCCGCGTGAATCGCGATCGAGCCGAGAGACCGCGGAAGACCGCGAAGTCGGAATGCCGAACTCTTCCAAGTCAACCTTGTTTAAGGTTAACCCACTCCGCCTCTCCGGGATGTTCGATCGTGGTCAGTCGCGGAGCCAGAACGGCGCCTTCGTGAACCGGTAGTGGTCCCGAATCTGCTCCTGGTATACCTTCCGATAAAACTCGTTGAAGCGACGGATGTGGAGTACCCCCTCCCGCGTGATGCGGATTCGGTAGTGGCCCTCGACGACTTCGACCGTGGCGTGGCCCTCTTTCTGAAGCGACTCGATCACTCGATCCGTCATGAAGTGATTCGACTTGATCTCGCGCTTCACTTCTTCCTTCGACAATCCGTGCTGATTCGGCAAGACGAGGCCGAGCTTTGCCTCCAGCCCATCCTGGTAAAGATCGATTCCCATCCCCGCGACGAGCCGGTTCAAGACGAAGCAGCCGTAGATGATGAGATCCTTGTACGGCCGGGAGGGCATGCGTTGCCGCGCCGATGCGGCCGGCTCTACTTAATGCGTTCTTCGTGGCGTTCGCGGAGCGAGACAGATGATCGTTTTTCAATTCGGAATCGGTTTTTGTTCCTTAGCTGGATTCAAACTCAACCGGGTCTCGACTACGAACAAATCGGTCAACTTTTCGGGATGCCCAACTCCCGTACTCCCGGCGGTAGACTTCCCTTCGGAGCCCACGAGATGCGTGGTTGCCCCAAGCCGTCGCGCCATTCCGCCGGTAGCGGGGAACCTTCTTCGTTGCGCCGATACCAATCGACGACCTCGTCGACACCGACCCCGCTCCCGGAGATCGTGACCATGAGCGCATTCCGCACGTTCGCCGCCGCTCTCGCTGCCTCTTGGTGATCGAAGAGGGCGGCTTGGGGAGCCTGATTCACCCACCAGACGACGAGATAACAGGCCCTCATGTGGCTCCGACCTTCCCGCCCCTCGGGCTCGCGCGGAGGCACGTGCAATACCGACCCCGAACCCGTTGTTCCTGGCGGAGCCAGACGAGCTCCTGGTCCGGGGAGTCGATGTCCCATGCGAGGGTGCGGTGGTTGTCGTCCGTGTGCACGTGAGCCACGACTTTGATCAGGCCTTGGTCCGCCGCCTTGCGCACGGCTTGGTACGTCTCCGTCCGGGATAGCTGCAGGCTGCCAGAGAGGTCGTGCGCCGTGGCGGGTCCGCGTTGGAGCAAGCAGTCCCAGAGGGCCTCGATCAAACTCCCGCCAGCCCGCGCCATGTCTCCCCCGTTTCCAGGACTATCATGTCTCTCGAGGCTATTGAACGTGTGAGAGGAAGGCCGAATACACCCGGTGCCGGTGGGATAATTCGGACTCACCCCGCGGCGTTTTCCTCACCGTGACACGCTGTCACGCGGGCCAAAACACGGGTGACTTGGCTGAGAAATCGATCGGTTCGGCGGGGGTGGATATGTGCGGCGGCCGCCGAGGTACGATAATCGCCCTTGGCCGGTTCTTCTAGGACATAAAGCCCTCGGGAAGACTGTTGCGGGTCTTCATAAGCCTCCGGCCTCGCGTACACATCCCAAAGGTGGATCCCGATGCAAGCCTACTGCGTCTCGAAACGCCCGCCCCGCGCCCTCTTCTTGGCGTTGGCGATTGCGCTTGGAGTGGTCGCGGTGAGTGCGGCCGTCCTCCCGATGGTCGGGGGCGGACTCATGCGCGACGGAACGTATCTGCGCCTCCTGGGCTACACGCCCTCGAATCGCGGCGCGACCTTGACCGCCCAGGGTGCGGCCGACGCGAGTCAGTCGCAAGCCGTCCTGTCCGCGTCGAGCGCGCCCGGCCCCACCCCGGCGCCACCCGCGGCGCAGGTCGCGTCGACCAGCCCCTCCGACGCTCCAGCCGGCTCCCCGTCGGCCCCGGCGAGCGATTCGGATCGGCAGCCGGATCCGGTCGGCACGGATGTGCCCGCGATCCGCGAAGTGAACGAGACCCGCGATGACCTCGCGAACGATTCCCTCGATTCGTTCGGCTTCGGGGTCGTGCCGCGGGATGCGGATCAGGTGCGCGGCGCCCCGGACCTCATGCATTTCATCGCCCCGCAGGACAACGAGAGCGGATGCACGTGGCGGAACGAGTACACCGCGACGGACGCGAACCACGACGGTCATCCGGAATACGTGCACGCGCGGATGCTCGGCACCTGCCTCGTGGACGCCGACCACAACGGCGTGCCCGAAGCCGGCCTGACGATCGCCCGAGACTTCCAGGTCTGGGACAACGATTCCGACGGGATGTTCAACGCGCTCGAGGGCCGACAAGGCGTCGAAGCCTTCGCAGACCCGAACGAGAACGGCGTCCACGAGTACACGGCCCGGGCCGTCTGGACGCTGAGCGTGAAGGACGCGAACGGCGACAAGAGGCCGGAATCCGTCATGGCGACGTTCGCCGGCGAACAGCGCTTCGACCGCAACGAAAGCGGCAACCCCGAGTTCGTGCGGACCGTCACCGGAGAAATCTGCATGACGGACTCCGCGAGCGACGGCACCCCGGACGCCGTGGACCTCGAGGTCCATGTATACCAGATGTACGACATCGGGGACAACGGGACGACGGAGTACCAGGCCGCGCTCGACCTGACCGCGAGCACGCGGGACACGAACAACGACGGGCACAACGAGACGGCGACGGTCAACGCGACCGGGTATGAGGCGCTCGACCGCAACGGCGACGGCTTCGACGAGCTCGCCCGTGGTATCGACGTGTCCTTCGCCATGACGGACGCGAACTCGAACGGCTTCGCGGAGCGCGTCGACGGCCGGATCTATGTGTACGCCCGCGCGGACCCGAACTCCGACGGCGTGCTCGAGGTGCGGAAGGCCCTCGAAATCACGGCCCTCGCGACGGACTCGAACGACGAGGGCCACCCGGAGCTCGTCCGATTCACATTGGCGGCCGCGGTCATCAGGGACATGAACCAAGATGGCATCCCGGAGTACCGCGCGAGCCTCGACGGGACCTTTGAGGCGCTCGACGAGAACTCGAACGGGATCTTCGAGAAGGCGACGTTGACGATCCGTGCGGAGGCGTCGATCGACCGGAACAGCGATGGCTTCCCCGAGGACCAATCGTACGCGACCGTGGACGGCGTCGTCGTGAACGCGATCGAGGACCAGCACCCGGACCGCGTCGAGATGCACCTCGTCGCGACCGAGGAGAAGGACTTCAATTCCGACGGCGTGGTCGACGAGACCCGCGGTGCGACGATCGATGTCCTCGCGGTCGACGCGAACTCGAACGGTGCGTTCGAATCGACGAACGTGACGGTCCACGCGAGCGCTGTCCGCGACGCGAACCACGACGGCATCCCGGAGTACACGGCCGCCATCGTCCTCTACGCGGAAGCGACGGACGCGAACGATGACGGCCACCCGGAGCTCGTGACGGTCACGGCCCGCGGCTCGGAGGTCACCGATGCGGACCAGAACGGCGTGCCCGAGGAGACCGCGTACCTGCGCCTCGATGCGAAGTGGACCGACGCGGACTCGAACGGCGTGTTCGAGAAGGTCGACCTCACGTTCCGCGCGGAGCGGATGACCGATCCGAACCAGGACGGCACCCCGGACACGCACGAATGGGTGTCCGTCGACTATCACGCGGAGGATGTCAACCAGGACGGCACGTACGACAACGTGTACCTGCTCGTCGAGAAACACGTCGAACCCGGCTCACCGTAGAACCCCCAACCATGGAGCGGCCGTCGGCAGGACGGCGCTCCTCACTTTTGTTTCGAACAGGAATGGAAATCGCCTCACATTTGTGCCACAAAACAAATACGGGAGGCGGCATCGGACGACCGAGGACCTCCATGAACCGACTCCGGATCGGCTTGATCGCCACCTTCGTCGCCTGGGTCACCGTCGTGGGGCTCCTGGTCGCGCCCCCGGTGGCCGCGCACTTCCAGGTCAGACAGGGCGAATACGAACTCACGGTCGGATGGCGGGTCGAGCCTGCGATTGTTGGATCCCTGAACGGACTCGATCTGGAGATCCAACGCCATCTCGCGAACAACACGACGGTGTCGGTCCTCGGGGCCGAGAACAACCTCACGGCGACCTTGAAGACCGGACCCGCGACGGTCCTGAAGGCGCTGGTCCCCCAGGACAACCGGCCGGGCTGGTACACGTTTGACGTCATTCCGACCGTGGCGGGAGCCTACTCGGTCCATCTTGTCGGAAGGCTGAACACGACGATCGTCAACGTAACCGTCGACCTGGATCCGGTCGCCCAATCGTCCGACTACCAGTTCCCCGTGTCGGAGCCGAGTGCGACGGACCTGCAAAACTCGATTGCACAGCTGAACGCGCAGCTAGCGACGCTCCAGGGCCTCCTGACGGCCCTCATCACCTTGGCCGTCGTCGCGGTCCTCGTTGGCGCGGCCTCCCTCGCCTTTGCGATTCGCACCTTGCGCGCGATGCGGCGGACTCCATGAACCGAGCGATCATCGTCCTTTGCGCAGGCCTCGTCCTTGCCGCCCTGCTTTCCGGGGGCGCGACCGCCCACGCGAACTACGTTTCGTCGACCCCGAGGGCGGACTCGATCTTCCCCTACAACGCGACGCCGACGTCGGTGAACATCACGCTTTCCGAGGCGGTCGAATCGGGAGCGGGCACGATCCACGTGACGAACGGAACCGGAGCCCGGTTCGATATGCCCCCAGTGACTTTGTCGGGCGCGGGCCTCACGATGTCGGTCGGCGTGAACCGGACTGGGTCCGGAATCATCACGGTCACGTGGACGGCGGTGTCTGCGGTCGACGGTCACTTCACCGCCGGTTCGTTCGCGTGGTGCGTCCAGAACCCGGACCCGAACGGGACGGGCTGCTCCGGCGCCGGGCTCGGGGCGACATCCAGCGGCGCGCCGATCTCCCCGTTCGAGGTGGGCCTGCGGTTCATCGCGTTCTTCGGCCTCGCGGCGGCTCTCGGGGCCTCGGTCCTGGGCGCTTTCATGTGGATCCCCGCGGGCCGCGATCCGGACGTGAAAGAGACGCCGGGGTACCGCCTCGGATTCCAAGTCGTGACGAACGTGGGGCGGATCGGGGCTTTCGGCTTCGCCCTCGCCTACGCCGGATTGTTCTTGCTGACCGACGCGCTCGAAAGCACCGGCGGCTCAAGTTCGGTCGTGGGATCTCCGTACAAACTCTCGGTCATCCTGACCCTCGCGGTCGGAGCCGTCCTGTTCGTCGTCCTATCGAACGCGTTCATGCGAGCACGGAAGGATCCGCCGGAATCGACGCACCGATATCTCCTCCTCGGAGCGCTCCTCGGGTTCGCCGCCATTGCGATTGGGAGCGCGGGGACCCATGCCGCCGCCGTCCAGTCGCTGGGCGGAATCTCTAATTACTTCGGGATCGACCCGTTGGCGCCTCTAAATGCGATCGCCCCCGTCATCGGAACGTTCGCGGACGCCGCCCACATCGCGGGCGTCGCGCTCTGGGTCGGCGGGCTCGCGACGATCCTCGCGACGCGGTCCTTCCTCCGGGAACCGACGTCGGTGCCGCTGGCGCGCATCGTGCTTGGACGCTTTTCGGCGATGGCCTTCTATTGCGTCGGGCTGGTCCTAATCGGCGGCCTCGTGCTGGCCCTCCTGCTCGTCGGCAGCTGGGACGCGCTCTTCTCGTCCGGCTACGGCTGGGTCGTCCTCGCGAAGGTTTCCCTCTTCGTCCCGATGATTGCGTTCGGCGCGTACAATCGATACCGGCTCATCCCGAGGGCCGCGGAGACGGGCGACCCGGCGGCGGCGTTCCGGAAACTCACATGGAACGTGCGAAACGAAACCGCGATCGGAGCCACGGTCCTCGTCCTCGCGGCGATCCTGGCGTCCTTGACGCCCGCGGTCTCCGTGTTCGCGGGTTCCAGCGAGTTCACGCTCAGCGACACGGTCAGCGGAATCCACATCCAGATGATCATCGACCCGCCGCCGGCGAGCGCGAACATCAGCTACACGGTCCAGTTCCTGCTCACGTGGGCGTCGAACGGCTCGGCTTACAACTTCGGGAAAAACACGAGCGTGATCACGTTCCGCTCCGAGACGAACGTCCTGCTCCCGCCGGAGACGCTGCCGCTCGACGGCCCCCACGGCAATCACTTCTTCATCACGACGTTGGCGATGTCTCAGCCGGGCACCTGGAGCATCCAGCCCCGCGTCGTTCGCTCCGACGGCTTTGACCTCATCACGACCTTCCACGTCGTCCTCACGGGAGGGAGTTGAACGCGGTGCGCGGGGGTTCATCCTCACAATCCTGGTTTGTGCCGCAATGCTGACTCCGACCGCCGCCGCGCATGGGCCGGGAAGCGGCATCGTGTCGACGAGCGGCAAGTTCGTCCTCACTCCGGAAGGCACCTCGAACTACACGTTTCACGCCTATCTCTCAACGCTCGGACTTCCGATCGGACCGGGCGACGTCCTCGTGTGGTCCTGGTCTGCGAATAGTGCGTCGGGTCCGCCGATCGAGTTCGACATCCACTCGCACATCGGCGGCTATCTCGAATACTTCAACACAACGGCGGACCGCGCGAACAACTCCTGGAACGTTCCCGGTTCGAGCGACTATGCCGTGCAATGGACAAACCCGAACACGCTATCGGAAAATGTCACGTACGCGTTCCAACTCATCCCGCCCCCGCTGGATCTGTGGCCGCTATACCTCCTGCTCGTCGCGCCGCTGTTGATGATCGGGGCGCTCGTCTGGTATTCCCGCCGCAAGGAGAAGCCTTCGAAGGCGTAACCGCTCGAGGGAGAGTCGCAATCCGTAGCCCGAACACGCTGTTGAATCCCTCAGATCTCGTCGGGGGGCAGCTCTTCCGGGGTCAGCTCCTCCGGGGCCGGCGTGGGCGGTGGCGCTGGCGCGGGCGCCGACTCCTCCGGAGGCGGCGGTGCGGGGGCCGGCGCTTCGGCCGCGGCCGCCTCGGCCGGCGGCGGGACCTCGCCCACCGCCCAGACCTCGGATTTCCGCACCTCAACTCGGGAGACCGGATGGATCGGCTTGCATCCTTGGGCGATCGTCTTCGCGAGATCCCCGCTGATGACCCCTTTGACGAACTCGCCAATCGATTGCTTCGCCGCGACGTCGGCGACCAGCTTCGCCATGATCGTCCGGATGACGCGCTGCTTCGACGTCTGGATTCGCCGGTCCGTAATCGCCATCGGCTTCACGCGGACGTTCCAGTGGTCCTTCGTGACGACGTCGACCGTGAGGTCGGTCCGCGTGCGCTTGCGGCGCGTGAGCCGCCGGATGTAGTCCGACGTCATGTCGTGCCCGACGAACTGCGTGAGCGCGTCCTGGCCTTGTACCGCATTCACGCGGAACAGGAGCTTGATGTGCATCTTGCTGAAGTCGCCCGTCAGGTCCTGGACCGTGACCTCGGTCACGCGGCCGACGAGTTTGTCGGGGGTGTCCGTCGGCGTCTCGCCCAACAGTTGCTTGTTGAACATCTCCGGCGCGAGCAGGTTGTACCACACCTTCGCCTTCCACTTGTCCTTGATCTTGCGGGCGGCGGCGCGGGACTTCTTCTCGGCCATGCAAACCGCTCGAAGAGGAGGTCGCTATTTAAGGGTTCGCGAGTCCGCGGTTGCCGGAGGTAAGGTCCGCTAGATAGACAAGAGAAACGATATGGCCGGGCGTCTCCCTCCCGCCTTTGTGGCGGTCCTTCCCCCCAAGCCACGAATCGAGTCCTTGTCCGACCTGATCTTCGGGCTCGCGCTTTCGATCGGTGCTCTCGCGCTGATCGCCCAGCCCGTTTTGACCGCCGCCGATTTGCTGCGCGACCTCGTGGACTTCGCCTTCGGCTTCATCGTGCTGATCGCGGTCTGGGTCCGATACACGGGCAGCATTAGCTATCTGACGATCGAGACGCACGGGGTCTTGCGCCTGAACATCCTGATGCTGTTCCTGGTCGCCATCGAACCGTACCTCTTCAACCAAGTCTTCGGTTCGCTGAGTGCTCCACAGGTCGACCGAGCGCTCGCGAATCTCGCGTCCGCGGCGTATGCCATCGACTTGTCGACCCTGATGGGAGTCCTCGCAAGTTTCGAGCATCTCGCGGCGAAGAGCCCTTCGATCCTGGCGGGTTCCGACATCGCGAACAGCTTCCTCCGATATCGAAACATCCACCTTCTCGTCGCGGGAGTCTTTCTCATCTCCTTGCTGCCGGGTCTCGAGTCGGCGCGGACGCTCGTCTGGTACATCCCGCTCGGCATCTTGGGAGCGTGGCGGTGGCTGGTGGTCGTGCGGGAGAGACGGCGGTCGAGCACGCGGACTCACGACCTCAGCCCAATGCCGAGGAACCGCTGACCAGGTCTGGGAGTCGATCCTCGCGGGAGCAACCGCGAACAGCTACCCCGGTTGTAAGCTCATGATGCCGATATCGAACCTACCCGAATGGCAGGCTTGAGATAGCTCACCATTTTCTGCTCCTAGTGCCATATGTTCATATAGATGGTATACTGTCATGCCGGTGTCGTGCAAGCAATTCTCAAGGAAATTGACGAGCAGGGCCGAATCGTCATCCCAGCGGAATGGCGAAAAAAGTGGTTACGCGGCAACAAAGTCATCCTCAGGCGCAGGGGGGAGGTCCTAGAGATCCTCCCATACAAAGAGGTGGATCTCACCGCGTTCTTCGATCGAGCCGAGGTCGATATCAAGACGAATCTTTCGGACTGGCACGCCCTGCGGAGGGAGCTGCGGAAAAGATAGTATGCCGTCTCGTTTCGTCGACGCGAGCGTCTTCGTTTATGCCTACCTGAAACCACGCCGCGAGCTTCGGCCGCAGGAAGTCGCAATCAAGAAACGCGCCCGGGCCATCGTGACTCGGATCAGCAAAGGGGAACAGGTGCTCCTCTCTACGGTCCACTTTGCCGAGATTGCCAACCTCTTGGAGGACTGGATGGCCCTCTCAGAGGCACGGACGATCCTGTTCGCTCTGGCAACGATGGAGAACATTCGGATCCTCCCGGTTGCTCGGACTGACCTCGTCGAGGCGCTTGATCTCGCGACCGAACGAGACGTGGGAACCACGGACGCGCTGGCGGTCATCCTGATGCAAGCGGAAGCGACTCGAGAAATCTACTCCTTCGACCGCGATTACGACCGCTTCAACGAAATTCGACGAGTCGGCGCATAGGCTAGGTGGCCGAGGCTAACTGCACGATGAAGATGCGGTCCCCGGAGGGCCCAGCCGAGTACACCACTCGATTCGCGGCGAGAAAGTGCTCGAACACGGTCGTCGATATCACCAGGTTCGGCGCAGGATGCAGTTGCGCGCCGACAGTCGTCCATCGTTCCAGAACGAGGGCGTACTGAAAACTCGCCAGGCTCTCGTTGTCCCGCAACTTGACGGGAAGGGAGGAATCCATTGAGTATCCGAACCACATGGCGCCGACGTCCGCGAGCCGTTGGTCCGTCGTGACGTTCGCCGCACTGAACGATGCGAGCAAGGCGAGGGCGCGGAACTCTTGCGGGGTCGTCACGTTGTTCACGCCGAACACCGCGGGCGTGTCCCAGGCCATCGGGGTCGTGGCGAGCAGCGCCGCGAGGAGTCCCGCGACGAGGACGGCTTTCGCCGGTCGCCAAGGCCCGAGCCACCTCCACGCCGCGACGAACGCCACCCCGATCAGGACTGCGAAGGCGTAATCGAGGAAGTCGACGGAGCGGTAGACGATCAGGAGACTCTCCGGATCCAGACCGCGCATCAATCCGAACAGGATGAGGGCCACGGGAGCGACGAGCATCGAGACCACCAAGTCGTTGGCTCGGTTCGTGGTGCGACGAACGAGCTGATACCCCGCCAGCGCGAACGTGGCGAGGACGCCGATCGCCGGGAGCATTTGCAACAGCCCCGACTGGGTCCCGATCGCTCCCGCGAAGAGGCCGTTCCGCGCATTCCCGAGCACGACGAGGACGCCGATCGCGGGGACAAGGATCCCGCGGGCCAACGGGGACACGAATCGCGTCCCCACCCGGAGGTTCGCGGGCCGGCCCATCGGCGCGATGAGCGCGGTCATCAGGGTGACGATTCCTAGGAACAGGACGAGCGCGTCCGCGGTCAGGAGGTCGGTGAGGAACGGCAGGTTGACTGCGGAGTAGTAGGCCCAAGGGATGATGGCCAGGGCAGGACCGGTCGCCACATCCAGGGCGAAAGACCGGACCCGGAATCTCCCGCGAGCGATTGCGCGCCGCTGGTCCAGGACGACGAGGGCGGAAGTCATACCGAGCGTCAGCAGGGTGGTCAGCGGATGGAGGAACCCCAGGAAGACCACGAGGACGACCGAGAGCGCGCGCTGCCGCGGGTCGCGCCGCCCCAGGAACATCAGGACCGTGACCGGGAAAATCAGCAACCCGATCGCCTCTTTCGAGACGGAGCTCGTCAGCAAGAGGAAACTCCCGAAGAACGTGATGAACAAACCTGCGACGAAACCGCCCAGGCGCCGGCCGGTCGCCTTCACACCGAACAGATACGCAGGGAGGACGGCGAGCGCCCCGAGGAGCGGCATCACGAGTTGCACATGGTCGAGGGGCGAAAGTCCGCCGAGGGAGGCGACGGCCGACCAGAGGAAGGAGAACCCGGGCAGCTTCTGGTTGTAGCTGTTCACGTTCGAAGGATCGATCCGCCACGCGCCGCCCGCGCCGATGTCGCGCGAGATTCGCGCGAGGGCGAACCCATCGATGCCGAACGGAAGCGGACTGAAGAGGAGGGGCACGAGCCGCGTCGCAAACGCCACGCACACGAGCGTCGAAAGGAGCGCCCCATCAATCCTCAGCCGCGCAGGATCGCCTCCAGGGATTGCGGCGACGCGACCGCGAGTGTCTCCCGAATCGACTCCACCGGCCGTGCTGCCATCGCCTTTCGGAGGAGCACCAGACCGGAGAAGATCGAAATCGTCACGACCGCGAGGACGACCAGCGCGAAGGTCGCAAGATCGAACGAGACGAGGACCTCATGGCCGAAGATGATCAAACTCGCATTCGGTTGCAGGGATGTCTCCGCGAGCGAACCGAGACCCGCGCCGAGAATCGCGGCGCCCGCGGCGAGCGGGAGCGATTCGGCGAGAAGCCGACGCCGCATCCAGCGATTGCCCGCACCGATTGCTCGGAGCACGCCGACGGCGGGGACCCGATCCGCGAAGGCCCGCGCTTGAACGGCATGGATTCCGAACGCGACGAGGATCGAGAGGAGCACGGCAATACCGTACGCGACGACGCCGACGGAGTTCGTGGCCTCTGCCACCGCCGAAGCGAGGTAGTCCCGAGGTGTCCCGCCGACCCCGGTCCGGAGGATGAGATTCGAGATCCGCTCGTCCGTCGGCGGATCGCTCGCGATGTCCACGCGCGGCATGTCCGGTCCGGTCACGTGCACGCTCGCCCCGAATCCCCGGAGGAAATCGAGGAGCGCGGTTGGATCGGTCGTCCGGATCCGAATCGAATGAAACCCGGTCCCGCTCAGGCCGGAGAGCAATCTGCCGATCGCGAAGTCGACCAGCAGCTCGTCGTTCGCCGGCGTAGCGGTTCGGTAAATTCCCACAATCCGGACGAACGCGATGCGCGGAACGGAGGAGCCGACTACCGTCACGTCGTCTCCGACCACAAGGCCGAGTCGCCGGACGAGGCCCTCTCCTGCAACCGCCCTCCGGTCGCCCACCGTTGCGGCTTGGACCCACGCACCGCGCTCGAGGGAGAGAAACGCGGCTAGGTCGGCGGCCCGCGCGACGACCGGCTCCCCTCGTACCGTCCCGAGGCTCAGGATCTCCGGGCTCACGATCTCAACCCAAGGGTTCGCGGTATGATTCTTGAGACTCTCCACCAGGCTCTCGTTGATCGAATACGCCCCGCTCCCTTGCGTCACAACATACGCGTCCCCCGCGAGGATGCGCGTCGGGACCCCGGGGAGGGCCGCGAGGATCGGCCAGGTCGCCCCGAGGAGGAAGGCGCAGAGGAGCAATCCCCCAAAGGCACGTGACCCGATCAGGATGGGATGGCCCCCTTCGTGCGAATGAGGAAGGCCGCGCGCCGGGACGGAACGAGGCCCGCGAGGACCGCGGCGACCCCGGAGATGAGGAGCGCGAGGCCCACCGCGACCGTTGGCGGTGAGAGGATCACAAGGTTGGGGAGACCGGCAAGGGGCGCGAGTGAAACGACTGCATGCGCGGCCACAATCCCGAGCGCGGACCCGAGGATCGCTCCCGCGAGGGCGAGGACGACGGCCTGCGCCTCGTAGACCCCGGCCACTGTGGCGGGCGAGGCCCCAAGACTCCGGAGGGTCGCGATCTCCCGCGCACGCGCATGGACCTCAAGGCTCATCGCCGCGTAGACGAGGAGGCCGATCACCACGGCGATGACGAGCGCGAGCAGCGCGAGCGACGATTGGACCTCTGCGACGCTGCCGCGGACAAAGCCGATCGCGCCGAGCGTCTCAAGTCGCGTCAGCCCCAGTGCAGCGATGACCGCAGGGTCCAGCGGTGCGTCTGCCAAAATCGCCTGCACAGGCCCGCCCCGCGTTGCGTTCATGGCGACCAAGAGATCCGGCCGGACGTAGACCCAATCGTCCGGGAAGAGCGTGGAGCGCGTCGGCGGTGGGGCGACGATCGGGAGGTCGGTGAGGTGCAGCCCGAACAGACTCAGGTTCCCCGAACTCGCCACGGGCCTCCCGCTCGCGGATTGGATCTGATCCCGCAATCCAACGTCGACGGAGACATCGCGCGGACCGACCGGGAACCCGATGGTTCCGACCCCCGCGTGATACGATTCGAGGGCGACGGCGAATACGGAGAGCGTGAGACCATTGATCTCGAAGCCCGCGGCATGGGCCCGCATCGCGACGAAGTCGCCGCTCACGTCGGGGAGCGCGGCCGGATCGATCGCACTCGCGAGCAGCTCGTTCCCCTGGATGTATACGGCCGGGCCGGTCCCGATCCGGTTCGCGACGGACCCGACGCCGTTCGCGAGGCCGTCGGCGAGGCTCATCGCGCCGACGAGGACCATGCATGCGAACGCGATCGCCCACGCCGTCGCGCGCGTCCGTCGGGTGAAGCGCGTCGCGAGCCGCAAGATCGGCCGCGGCATTCGTCTCGCGGAAGGAACGGAGCCCGCATAAACGTTCGGCGCGGACCGATCTGGTATTGCTCTGGTATGAGTGCGACGCGCCTTCGGTAACTTTCCCTATGACCCCCCGGTGGATTGCCTCGTCGGGTGCATGTCATGCGGACCGAAATCAATCCGGACACAAGCGAGGGAGCGACCGAGGGCGGCGACCGACGCACGGACCACCTCGAGCTGATCCGAGGCCTCGTCCATCATTTCGGGAGGGTCGCAGAGGGCCTGTTCGAATACCACGACTTCGGATTTCCGCGCGAAGTGATCCGGCGACACATCGATACGATCGAGGCCGACCTCGGACGCCTGCGAGCGTCCGGCGGCCTGGACGACCTCGGACTCCCGGAGGAGAGCCTGGCCGGGCAGGTCCGTGGCATCTGGAACTCGAAGAAGAACCTCCGTTATGCCGCCGGCGCGCTGATGATTTCGAATCGATTCCGGCAGGAGACGCGGCCGGAGAACCGGCTGCGTGCGAGCCGCTTGAAAGTCGTGTACGAGGCGTTCCTCGACACGATCGATGATGCCATCGATTCGGGCGACTACAACTTCGGCGACGCGCTGGACCTGATGCGCCACTGTCTGGGATCGCTGACGGCCCCGAGCTTCGACGGGTCACGGTTCCGTGAGGAACTCTACGATCGACTGCTTCCCGAGCAGCGACCCGTGACGGATCTGCTCACGGCCCTCGCGATCGCGTTCCGACGGGGCTTCCAAGATTCGCCGCATGGAGACGTCCTGAGGACCGAGCTCGAACGGTTCCAAACGAATTGGATCCTGGGCGAGGCGTACACGATGTACCAGAAGGACCCGACCCTCGACGTCCACGGCTTCCTCGCCGCGGCCGGCCATCTCCCGGCGCCGGACGACGATCTCGAACCGTGGGAACGGATCGCTGGATGGATCTCTCACACGGCCGCCGACACATTGCTGGATCTCTGCTTCGCGGACACGACCCTGTCGCCCGAGGCCCTCGAAGCCCATCTCAATGCCTGGTTCTACTTCGACGCCGTCGCGACCTTGGCCAACAATGCGATGGATCTCACGAAGGACCTCGAAGAGGGAATCGCGAACATCTTCCTCATCGCCCGGGGAGGCGAGGAAATCAGGGCGCTATCCCGGGTCCGTGGCCTCCGACCGAACCTCTCGATGCGCGACTACGAGGCGTACCTCGCCCGCACGGCGGAGATGGCCCGGCGCAACCTCGAGTACGCGGCCCGGAGCGGCGCAGATCCGGATTCGTTCTATC
>Ga0209160_1002354_pt1 | contig 15724 bp, 15 predicted proteins | sample GraSoiAngelo_153_FD_186167 | JGI IMG/M metagenome (GOLD analysis project Ga0209160, IMG submission 186167) | Grasslands soil microbial communities from the Angelo Coastal Reserve, California, USA - 14_1009_12_40cm (SPAdes) (version 2) | ecosystem: Environmental > Terrestrial > Soil > Grasslands ... | reverse complement strand
CAGACCAGTAAAAACAAGCTCCTCCCCATTCATGGGGAGGTGGCGCGCAGCGCCGGAGGGGCAGACCCAAACCCGAAAAGGCCGCAGCGCCGGAGGGGCTGACCCAAACCCCGAAAAAGCCGCGGCCGCCTAGTAGCGCTTCTTGGATCGCCGCCTGAAGTAGCCGTAGATCCAGAAGCTGCACACGAGCAAGAGCCCGATCGAAAACCCGATTGCCGCCGGTTGCTCCACTACTGTAAATATGACTGGTGAGCAAGCTCTCCATCGTCAAGGTCAAGCTCGACCGCGAGGTGAACTGCTACATCGTGTCGTGCGCCACCACCAGGGAAGCGGTCGTGATCGATCCCGGGCAGCCGGCCGAGAAGATCGTCGAACAGTCCGCGGGCTTGACGATCAAGCACATCCTCGCGACGCATGGACATCCCGGTCATGTCGGCGGCAAGGACGACGTCAAGGAAGCCACCGGCGGGCTGACGGGCATCCACTCCGCCGACGCCAAGCAGTTCCTGAGGTCCGCCGACCGCTACCTGCTCGACGGTGATGAGCTGGACTTCGGCGAGTTCAAGGTCACTGTGCTGCACACGCCCGGGCACACGCCGGGCAGCGTTTGCTTCGTGGTGGCCAACCACGCTTTCGTCGGCGACACCATACTGGCCGGCGGGATCGGCCGCCAGACTCCGGAGACCGACCTTCGACGGCAGATGATGAGCATCGGCACCAGGCTCCTGCGACTGCCGCCCGCGACCGCCCTCTACCCGGGCCACGGGCCCGCGACCAGCCTCGAGCGCGAGCTTACGCAGAACCCGATCTTCCGCGGCGCGGGAGCCCGGGCCTAGATAGCGACCGCCCCTCTGCCCTGATCCCTCTCCCCTGGAGGGGGGAGGGTGAAATGGACTCAGCTCTGCGACGTAAGGCTCAGCAGGATCTTGGTCAGGCCCCCGTCGGTGTTGATCGCGAGCGTGCCGGTGTCATGAGAGTTGCTCTTCCGGGCGATCGTGGCCGCGAAAGAGCCCGCTGTGGTGTTGCTGGGGTTGAGGGTCCAGTCGCCCTGGCCGAACTGCTTTACATAAAACGCCTGCACCTTCGCAGCCGCATCGAGCGACTCCCACTCCATCCCCCACGCCACCTGGCCCGTCGACGTGAACGTGGCCCCGGCGGTCAACCGCGCGTTGCCGTAGACCGGCATGTCGGATGGAAAGCCCGGAGGCATCGGAACCTGGGCATCCAGCGCTCCCGAGGCTCGGGCCAACGGCGACCCTGTCGGGCCGGCGCCGGCCGAGGGCGAGGTGGATGCCTTGCTGCCCATGCCGGGGAGATGGGAGCAGGCGGCGCCGAGCACCAGAGCGGCCAGGGCCGCGACGCACAGCGCTGACGCTTTCCGGAAGGCCATCCTCAGGTCAACGCGCGACGAGCGCCGGACGGACCATCCGGCCCCGTGGCTTGGCACCCCTGGTCACCGGTTCACCGCGCAGGAACACTTGCTCGATGGCGAAGTCGAACTCGTGGTCGTTCAAGGCGCTGTGCCGCTGCCGCGAGTGCATGTCCTCCGGCCGGACACGGGTGCGGGTCCCGGGATCGACGATCACCAGGTCGGCGTCGAACCCGGGCGCAATCGACCCTTTGCTCTCCTCGAGGCCGGCGAACTCGGCCGGAGCCTGGCTGACCCATCGCGGCGCCAGCCAGACGTCGCCCATGTCTTTGGCCAGCTGGAGGCAGCTCAGATACAGCGTCTGAACGCCTGGGCTGCCCGCGGGAACCTCTTCGAACGACCGCGACTTCTCGTCGTCGGTGTGCGGCGCGTGGTCTGTGCTGACCATCCGGATCACCCCCCGCCTGAGGCCGTCGAGCAGCGCGGCGCGGTCCGCCGCGGAGCGGACCGGCGGAAGCATCTTCATCGCAGGCCCGACCCGGTCGAAGTCGTCCGCGGTCAAGAGCAGGAACTGGGGGCATGTTTCCAAGGTCAGCGCGGTTCCCGCGTGGATCGCGTCTTCGGCAGCTTTCAGTCCCAAAGCGCTCGACAGATGCGCAACGTGCAGGTTGGCGCCCGCTTCCCTCGCAACCGCCGCGGCGGCGGAGACCGCGACCGCCTCGGCGTCCGGCGGCCGTGAGTCGAGCAGGTCGGCGTAGGTGAGCACCGGCCGGCGAAACGCGGCCAGGATGGTCGGGTCCTCGGCGTGGATCGCCAGGGGAAGTCCGAGACGCGCCACCACCGGCGCCAGGCGGGCCAGGGTTCCATAGTCCGCCGGAGGCTCCAGGTCCGGGTCGTCGACGCCGGGCGAGTAGAGGACCTGCTTCCGGCTCACGCTGAACGAGTAGGCAAGGTAGGCCTTGAAGCCGATCGCACCGGCCTCGGCCATGCTCTCGAGCTGCTCGGCCGTGCTGCTGGAGCGGATCAGACCCCACAACCCAAAGTCGACGTTCGCCTTGCTGCGCGCCAGGGCGGACTTGGATTCCAGGACCCCGGCACTGTCGACCGCGGGGACCGTGTTCGGCATGTCGAGAACGACGGTCACGCCGCCGGCGGCAGCCGCGGCGGTCAGCGTGCCGAAGTCCTCTTTCTCTGGAAATCCTGGGTCGCGGCTGTGGACGTGCACGTCGACCGCACCGGGCAGGACGTACTTGCCACGCGCGTCTACCTCCGTGCCTTTTGAGCTCAGCTCAAGACCGGGCTCGACGTTCGTGATCACCCCATCGCTTACCAGCACGTCGGCCTCCCGAGGGCCGGCAGGCGTGTACACGGTCCCGTTCCGGATCAGCAGCTCAGTCAAGTTCGAGGTCTTGAATCCGGAATAGCGGCGAGTAGGGGATGCCGGCGGCGCGGATGTTCTCCTCCCCGCCCTCGCCTCGGTCGAGCACGACGACGAGGTGGATGACATCGAGCCCGGCATCGCGCAGCACCTGGATCGAGCGAAGCGAGTCACGGCCCGTGGTCACGACGTCCTCGATTACCGTGACGCGCTCGCCTGCCGCGAACCGCCCTTCGATCTGCTTGGTGGTCCCGTAACCCTTCGGCTCCTTGCGCACCAGCAACAGCGGGAGTCCGGATTCCATCGAGACCGCTCCACCGAGAAGCACGGCGCCCAGCTCAGGCGCCGCCAGTCGCTCTGTCTCTTTCGGCACGAGGTTCGCGAGCTGGCCGCCGAGGCGCTTGAGCAGCTCTGGTTCGGTCTCGAAAAGAAATTTGTCGAAGTAACGATTCGAGCGCCTGCCGGAACGCAAGACGAAATCGCCTTTGAGGTATGAAGCCTTGACCAGATCGCGTGCGAGGTCCTTTAGATCGGCGACCACCGTTTCAATCTAAAAGATCCAGCGTCGTCTGCGCGGCCGGGTTCATCCCGGCCGTAACTTTGTCCCCTTCGCCGCCAGGTGAGCGGGCCACCAAAAGGGAGCGTTTCAACAAGGAAACCGTAGGTTCACCTGTGCTTTCTCAATCTAATGGATAGAAGCAGGCCGCCTTGTGCTCGTCTCCGAAGGATTCCAACACTGGCACCTCCTCCGCGCAGTGCTCTCGCGCGCGCGGACACCGGGTGCGAAAACGGCATCCGGAAGGAGGATTGATGGGCGAAGCCACGTCGCCCTGCAGGATCGTTCGCTCCCGCCGCAGCTCGATCACAGGATCCGGGATCGGAATCGCCGACAGAAGCGACGCCGTGTACGGGTGCCTCGGTCGCCGGTAAAGCTGGGACCCGCCCGCGACCTCCATGATCTTGCCGAGATACATGACCGCGATGCGATTGGAGATGTGCTTCACGACTGAAAGGTCGTGTGCGATGAACAGGTAGGTGAGGTTGAACTTCGACTGCAGGCGCTCCAGGAGGTTGATGATCTGCGCCTGGATCGACACGTCGAGCGCGGAGATGGGCTCGTCGCAGACGATGAAGCTGGGCTCGACCGCCAGCGCGCGGGCGATGCCGATGCGCTGACGCTGCCCGCCTGAAAACTCGTGCGGATACCGGTCGACAAAGCGCGGGTTCAGGCCCACTACGCGGAGCAGCTCCTGGATCCGGTCCTGCCGCTCCTTCCCCTTCGCGAGGTGGTGGACGTCGATCGGCTCGCCGACGATGTCGCCGACGGTCTGGCGCGGATCCAGCGACGCGTATGGATCTTGAAAGATCATCGCCATGTCCCTGCGCAGAGCCCTGAGGCGCTCGCCGCGCAGGTGGCTGATGTCGTCGCCCTTGAAGATGATCTTGCCTTCAGTCGGCTCGAGCAGCCGGATCACTGCCCGGCCCAGTGTTGATTTGCCGCAACCCGATTCACCGACGAGACCGACTGTTTCGCCGGTCTTGATCTCCAGGTCCACGCCGTCGACCGCGTGCACGTGGCCGACAGTTCGCTGCAAGACGCCGGACGACACCGAAAACCAGACCTTGAGATCGCTGACTTCGACCAGCGGGTCCGCTGTCGTCCACGCCCGGGTCAGCGGCTTGACCGTCGCGCTAGGCACCTTTCAGCTCCGTTCCCGCCTGCGTCACCCAGCACGCCGAGAGCTGCGTGTCACCGACTCTCTGCAGCGCGGGCACGTCCCGCGAGCATTTCTCGATCTTGAAGGCGCACCGGGGATGGAAGGCGCAGCCACCTGGTAGGTCGACCAGGTTGGGCGGCAGGCCTTCGATCGGCTTGAGCGGTTCGTGACGTTCGGCGTCGAGCCGCGGAATCGAGCGCAGCAGCGCCCACGTATACGGGTGCTTGGGGTGCGCGAAGACGTCCGCCGTCGGGCCTGCTTCGACGATGCGGCCCGCGTACATGACGATGATTCGCTTGCACATGCCCGCCACGACACCGAGGTTGTGGGTGATGAGGATGGTCGCGGTGCCGAACTCCTGGTTGACGTGGCGCAGGAGGTCGAGGATCTGCGCCTGGATCGTCACGTCGAGAGCGGTCGTCGGCTCATCCGCGATGAGCACCTCGGGCGTGGTCGTGAGGCCCATGGCGATCATCACGCGCTGGCGCATGCCGCCGGAGAACTGGTGGGGATAGTCCTCGGCGCGCTCGGTGGCCGATGGTATTCCAACCCGGCCGAGCATGTTGATCGCCGAGGTGAGGGATTTCTTTGCATTCCATCCGTGATGCAGGCGAAGCGGTTCTGCGACCTGCCACCCGGTGCGGAACACCGGGTTGAGCGAGGTCATCGGGTCCTGGAAGATCATCGCGATCTCCTTCCCTCGCACGTCCCGCATCTCGTCCTCGGTGGCTTTGGTCAGGTCATCGCCCTTGAACATCACGTGACCGCTCTTGATCAGGCCGGGCCGCTGCAGCCGCATGATGCTCAGAGCGGTGACGGACTTGCCGCACCCCGATTCACCCACGATGCCAAGCGTTTCGCCCGGGTGGAGCTCGAAGGAGACACCGTCGACTGCTTTGACCCATCCCTCTTTCGTCGAGAAGACCGTGTGAAGGTCCTGAACCTCTAGCAGCGGCTGGGTCACCTAAGGCTCGTTACTTGAGTCGTGGATCGAAGGCGTCGCGGATGGCGTTACCAAAGACGTTGGAGGCGAGCACCGTGACGAAGATCATCACCCCAGGAAAGTAGACGAGCCAGACGGAGTGGAAGAAATAGCTCTCCGCGTTGGTCAGCATGTTGCCCCAGCTCGCCGTTGGCGGTTGAATGCCGAGGCCCAGGAAGTCGAGAGCTGCCTCGATGAGGATGATCTGGCCGACGCCCAGGCTCGCCGCGACGATCAGGACCGGCAGCACGTTCGGAAGCAGGTGCCGGGCCATGAGGCGGAGGTGGCGGGCGCCGATCGACCGCGTCGCGAGGATGAAGTCCCGCTGCTTGACCGACAGCACCTCGCCGCGCACGAGGCGCGCGACCTGTCCCCACCCCACCGAGGCGATGATCAGCGCGAGGCTCACAGGGGTCGGCTTGAACAGGATCGACATGAGGATGAACAGGAAGATCGCCGGGATGGCGAGCACCGTGTCGACAAGGCGCATCAACACATCGTCGAACCAGCCGCCGTAGTAGCCGGCCATCATGCCGACCGCGGTCCCCACGGTGAGTGACACGGCAACCGTGAGAAGCGCGACGCCGAGGGTCACCCGCGCACCCCAGATCAGTCGCGTCAGGGTGTCTCGTCCCAGCTCGTCGCTGCCGAGCAGGTGCCCCGAGCCAGGCGGGCTGAACGTCTTGCTCAGGTCGATCGTCTGCGGCTCGTAGTGCGTCAAGACTGCCGAGAAGACGGGCGCCAGGACCGCGATCAATGCGAAAACCACGATCAGCGCCCCCGCCATGATGCCGATGCGATTGGCACGCAGGCGCTCCCACGACTCGTTCCAGTAACTCTGCGCCGGGCGGGTCGATGAACCTTCGATCGCCGCACCTGGCATGTCCAGCTCGGCGACACGACTCGGGCCGATCATGCGAACCTGATCCGGGGATCGAGCACGCCGTAGAGCAGGTCGGCGAGCAGGTTGCCCGCGATGACGAGCATGGTGGCGAAGAACGTCACGCCCATCACCGTCGTGTAGTCGTACTGGAGGGCACGCTCGAAGGCCAGCTTGCCGATGCCGGGCCAGCCGAAGACGACCTCCACCACGAGGCCCCCGCTGACGAGGCCTGGCAGCTCGAGTCCGATCAGCGTGACGAGCGGGATGAGCGCGTTACGCAGCCCGTGCAGGTATACGACGCGCCGCTCGCTCATCCCCTTCGCGCGGGCCGTGCGGATGTAGTCCTGGGACAGCACCTCGAGCATGCTCGAGCGGATGAACCGCGACCACGTGGACGTGTAGAAGAAGGAGAGCACGGTCGCGGGGAGGATCAGGTGCTCCACACGGTCGATGAAGTCGCCTCCGTTGACCGCGCTGTATGCACCGCTGGAGGGCAGCCACGGCAGGCCGTGCTGCTCGAGGGTGACCGAGAAGATGAGGATCAGGATCAGGCCCATCCAGAATTGAGGCACCGCGAAACCGGCCACTGAGACGACCGTCATCGTGTGGTCGGTCTTGCTGCCGTGGCGAAGGGCGCCTATCACCCCGACCGGGATCGAGATCAAGACTCCGATCAGGATCGCCGTGCCCGTGAGCTCGAGGGTGTTGGGCAGCCGGTCGAGGATGTGGCTCATGACCGTGCTCCCGTCGATCATCGACCGGCCGAAGTCGCCGTGAAGCACGCCCCAGATCCAGGTTATGTACCAGATGTAAAACGGCCGATCTAGACCGAGGTCGGCCCTCAGCCGGGCGATGTCCTCGGGCCGCAGCGCCGGGTTGAGGTCGATGCCGGGCACATAAGTACCGCGCGTGCGGTCCATCAGCACGAGGGTGATCAGCGTCACCCCGAGCACGACGACTATGGAGGCGAAGAACCGCCGGGCCACGTACTTGGCGAGCATCAGCTCTTATGCGTAAAGGCCGGCGGCTCTTGAACTACCTCCATCTAACTACTTGCCATCCGTGACCCACACGCCGTGGTTCCACGGCCGCTGCGTGAACTGGTTGAAGGGCCCGAAGTCGGTCCCCTGCACCCGGGTGTTGACCCCATAGATGCCGGTGTTGAAGAGAATGACCGGCGACGGCTGCAGGTCTGACATCAGGTCCTGGAACTGGCCGTAGAGCTGCTTGCGCTTGGTCCTGTCCAGCGTGTTGAGGGCCTGGTCGAGCAGGCCGTCGGCCTGGTCGTTCTTGAAATCGGCGCCGTTGAAGCCGCCGGGCACCGCGTTGCGCGAGTGGTAGAGAGGCGAGACGTCCGGGTCCGCGGCCCAGTTGAAGCCGACGAGGAACATGTCGAACGTCCGGATGCTGACGATCTGGCTGACCAGCTGCGGAAACTGGATCAGCGAGGGGGTGGCATCGACGCCGATGTCGTGCCACGCCTGCTGCATCACGGTGAGCATCGATTCGCGCTGCTTGTTGCCGGCGTTGGTGATCATCGTGAACTTGAGCTTGGTGCCGTTCTTGGCCCGGATGCCGTCGGCGCCCTTCGTCCAGCCGGCGCCGTCGAGCAGCGACTGTGCCTTGGCCTTGTCGAAGCCGACGACGACCTGTGGCTTGTCCTTGTAGGCCCATGAAATCGGCGGCTCGACCGAGTTGGCCACCTGGCCGTGGCCGAAGTAGACGGCGGTGACGATGGACTGCCGGTCGAGCGCGTAGAGCAGTGCCTGGCGCACCGCCTTGTCCTGGAACAGCGGACCCGCCGGTTTGCCGGGGTCGAGCTGGTAGGCGTAGAAGGTGAAGGTCGGGACCCCGAACTCTGACATGGCGACGGTCGAGACTGTCTTGACCGCGTCGAACTGGCCGGGGTCGACGGGGCCGATGTCGATCTCTCCCGTCTTCAGCTGGTTGGTCACCGCCACCGAGTCGGGCAGGACCTTGTAGATCCACTGGTCGAGGTACGCCGGGCCGGCCCAGTAGTTGTCGTTGCGCGCCATGGTCACCTGCTGGCCCTTCTCCCAGCTGACGAACTTGAAAGCGCCGTTGGTCACTGTGGGAGCGGTGTTGTACGGGGCGGTGTTGATGTCCTTGGCGCTGAGGCTGCCGAGCACGTGCTTGGGCAGGATCCCGTACAGGGCGTGGCTGGCCAGGAAGGGTGCGAAAACCTGGGTTGTCGTGATGACGACGGTGAGGGGGTCCGGCGTGTCGATGCTCTTGATGTATTTGGATAGGTCGCCACGCCGGGGCGAGGACACGTCCGCGTACTGCGGGTCGTAGGCGAGCTGGTAGGTGAACTTGACGTCGTCCGAGGTCAGCGGCTGCCCGTCGGAGAATTTCAGGTTCGGCCGAAGCTTGAACGTGTAGGTGAGACCGTCGGCCGACGTCTTGGGCAGCTCAGCCGCGAGGGCCGGGATCAGGTCACCGTTTTTCTTGTAGTTCAGGAGGCCGTCGAACATGAGGCCTATGACCTGGTTGCTGGCCGTGTCGCTGCTGAGCATGGAGTTCAGCGTGCGGATGTCGCTGAAGTTGCCCTCCACAACATGCCCGCCCTTCTTTGCGGCGGAGGTCGTCGGGTTGTTGGTTCCTGCGCAAGCGTCCAGGAACTCGACCGCCCCACCGAGGAAGGCCATGTACGCGCCGGCGGCGCCCGCTCGTTTTAGAAAGTCTCGCCTCGACCAGGCTTCGAGAAACTTCTCGAACTGCTCGAAACCCTTATCGTCGGCTACCTCGTCTCGACTCATCTGGTGCCTCCCTCGGCTGGCGCGCCCTCCTGCCAGGCGCTTCAAATCCCCACGATGATTATGAAGTCTTGTGTCAATCGGTCAAAAAAGAAGTTGGATGGCCTCCAAAGTAGCGATAGGCATCGCCAGGGTGGTGCTCCACTTGCCTGAATCCAGCTCGCTGAAGGCGAAGCGGCAGGTGGTCAGCAGCCTGCTGCGCCGGTTGCGCCAGGAGCTCAAGGTGGCGGCGGCCGAGGTGGGTGAGCTGGACCGCTGGCAGCTGGCCGAGCTGGCGGTGGCCACGGTCAGCGGGGACGGGCGCCAGGCCGACCGCGTGCTGGCGGCCGCCCTTGCCTTCATCGAGACCCACAGCGACGGGGCGCAGGTCACCGACGTCTCGACGGAGCTCATCCAACTTTGAAGGCGATCGAGAACCTCGTCGACGAGTTCGAGGCGAGCCTGCCGTTCCAGCTCGATCCATTCCAGCGCGAAGCGATCGACAAGCTCGAGCGCGGGCGGGGCGGGGTGCTCGTCAGCGCACCGACGTCGAGCGGCAAGACGATCGTCGCCGAGTACGCCATCTTCCGCGCGCTCCAGGACAACGCCAAGGTCCTCTATACGACGCCGCTCAAGGCGCTGAGCAACCAGAAGTACCACGACTTCGTGCGCGCCTACGGGGAGGGCACGGTCGGCCTGGTGACCGGTGAGAACACGATCAACGACGACGCGCCGGTCGTCGTGATGACGACCGAGATCCTTCGCAACCTCATCTACGAGGATCCCGGCCGCCTCGACCTCGTCCGATATGTCGTGCTGGACGAGGTGCACTACATCGACGACTTCCCCCGCGGATCGGTATGGGAGGAGATCGTCATCCAGGCTCCGCAGACGATCAAGCTCGTCGGCCTGTCGGCGACGATCGGCAACTACCGGGAGATCGCCGACTGGATGGCCGAGAACCGCGGCGGCATGGAAACGGTGTTCCACGACGTCCGTCCGGTCGAGCTGAAGATGTGGCTGGCGATCAACAACCGTTTCTATCCGCTCTTCAAGGACGACGGCGGCATCGACCAACGGACGTGGGGCAAGGGAGCGCAGGAGGAAGAGGCCTCCTACCGGCTTGGCGGGTACAAGAGGCTGCCCTCCAATGACCTCCTGCATGTGATCGAGGAGCTGCGCCGGTTCGACATGCTGCCCGCGATCTACTTCATCTTCTCGCGCCGGGGCTGCCGCGAGGCGCTGCAGCGCTGCGCGTACCACGAGCTCGACCTGACCACCGCGGCGGAGAAGGAGGCGATCGATCGAGTCGCCGCGGAGCGACTGCAAGGACTGAAGGACCAGGACGAAGAGGCCCTGTTCCGGCGCATGGTCGATGCGCGTCTGCTGCGACGGGGCATGGCCGAGCATCACGCAGGTCTCCTCCCCTACCACAAGGAGATGGTCGAAGAGCTCTTCCAGCGCGGGTTGATCAAGGTCGTCTTCGCGACCGAGACGCTCTCCCTGGGCATCAACATGCCCGCGCGCGGCGTGGTCGTGTCCTCCTTCACCAAGTTCGACGGCGTCAACTTCTCGACCCTCACGACCGGCGAGCTGACGCAGCTCATGGGACGCGCCGGGCGCCGCGGCATCGACGTCATCGGCCATGGCGCGATCCTCAAGGAGTCGGACGTAGAGGTCGGAACGATCTACGAGGTGGCGATGGGACCGACCCTCGTCGTCGAGTCCAAGTTCCTCCCCAGCTACAACATGGCGTTGAACCTCCTGCGCGTTTACACGCCCGAGGAGGCGGAGGCGCTGATGCAGCGGTCGTTCGGCCAGTTTCAGAAGCGGCTGGCCGAGGCGGAGGCGGGCGAGCGGCTGCGCAACGCGAGAGAGCAGCTGGCCGACATCACGCGCATGTGGGATGACCCGGAAGTCTCGATCGAGGACGTTCGGCAGTACTACAAGCTCGAGGACCGGCGACGCGCGATCCGCATCGAGCTAAGGCGGCTGCGACGCGAAGGCGGGGCGCAGCGCCGCGTCGGGCGCGGCCGATCTGGCGGACGTGGCCGGGCGTTGAGCTCGACGGCCCGGATCGCGCAGCGCCTCGAAGTCGAGGCCAAAGGCCTGCTCGAGCGGCAGCGGAAGCTTAAGGTCGTCCGCTCACCGCGCTTCGGGGACTTGCTGCAGAAGTTCGGCGAGATCCGCACTCTTCAGCAGGAGCTGGAGCGCGGCCAGCGCGAGGTCACCGGCCAGATGGACGAGTACCCGCGCAAGCTGCGCCGGCTGTCGAAGATCCTCGAAGAGACCGGCTTCCTGGCCAAGAACAAACCCACCGACAAGGGCCTCTTCGCCGCCCGCGTGTACGGCGAGAACACGATCCTGGTGACCGAGGCGGTGTGGCTGGGCTGGTTCGAAGGTCTCACGCCGGAAGAGCTTTGCGCCGTGGTGGTCATGCTCGCCGCGGAGGATCGCGAGCGGCGCGGCGATCGACAGGCTCACGGTCCGCGTCGTTACCCGACCCCGGCGATTGCCCAGACCGCGCGGCTGATCCGATCTCTCTACTTCCGATTTGCGGACATGGAGCGCGAGCTGGACGAACCAAACCTGCGCCAGCCGTCACATGACTACATCGATTTCGCGTATCGGTGGTCATCGGGCGATCCGCTCGATCGAATCCCTCTTCCGGCCAACGTCGATATCGGCGATGCGATCAAGGCGATGAAGGCCCTGTACTCGCTGCTGCGCCAGCTCGAGTTCGCGCTTCGGCAGGCGAAGTCACCGCTCCTCGAAATGGCCACTCGTGCGGTGGCGCTCATGGAACGCGACGTGATCAAAAGAACCTACTAGGCATGTCCTCCCCATTCATGGGGAGGTGGCGGCACCGCCGCCGGAGGGGCTGAGGCGCCAATAGACTGAGATACATGGCGAAAAAGCGCCGCATCCTCGTCACCGGCGTGGCTCGGTGGTGGGGCGCGCTGGTCGTGCAGCGGCTGGTCGAGGACCCGGACGTCGCGGAGGTCATCGGCATCGACATCCGCGAGCCGCGCTACGACCTCGGTCGGGCGGACTACCTGAAGCTCGACATCCGCCACTCACTCATCGGCAAGCTCGTGCGCGCAGTCGGCATCGACACCGTCGTGCACACGCTCACCCGCATCGACTCTTTTGACATGGACCCCGCGCGCGCTCACGAGATGAACGTGATCGGCACGCTCAACCTGCTCGCCGGATGCGCGGCGGAAGGGAGCCCGGTGCGGCGCTTCATCCTCAAGTCTTCTGGCCACGTCTATGGTTCTCGCTTCGACCTGCCCACCGGGCTGCGCGAGGATTACCGGCTCGACGTCAACTCGCGGCATCAGTTCGTGCGCGACATCGTGGAGGTCGAGTCATACGCGAGCGATTTCGCGGTCCGCAACCCAAACATGACGATCCTCACCCTGCGCTTCGGCAACAGCCTGAACCCCGACGAGCCGCAGCCGCTCGCGCGATACCTGGACCTCGAGGTGGTGCCCACCGTGATCGGCTACGACCCGCCGCTCCAGCTCATCCACCGCGACGACTGCATCGACGCGATGGTGCTGGCGACGAAGCGGGGCCCGGGCGGCGCCTACAACATCGCACCGGCCGGAAACGAGCCGCTCTCGAGCCTCCTGCAGGCGGCCGGCAAGCTGCATGCTCCGCTGCTTCCTCCCTTTGGCCTCGGCGCCGCCGCGTTCGCGATCCGCCAGGCCGGCATCGCCTTCCTGTCGCCGCAGCTGCTCGACCTGCTGCGTTGGGGCCGAACACTCTCGACGACCAAAGCCGCCCGCGAGCTGGGTTTTCGGGCCGCGCGTGACACGCGGACGGCGTTCGAGGACTTCATCCAGCAGCGCCGCGTGCTCCGCTACGAACCCGACCGCCATGCCTACCAGTACGAGAAGGAGCTGGAGGACTTCATCCACAGCCGCCAGTTGGCGTCGGCCAACGGCGAGGGTGAGGTCGCTGTCGAGGTCCAGGGTGTGCCGGCCGAGGGCGCAGCCGGCGCTAAATCTCCCCGCCGCCGCCCCCATCGACGACAAGCACCTCACCGTTCACGTAGCTAGCGGCGTCTGACGCCAGGAACAGAACAGCGGCGGCCACCTCCTCGGGCACCCCGATGCGGCCCATCGGGTTCTGGGCCAGGACGCGGTCGAGGATCTCCGGGTTGCCCCACAGCGCCTCGGCAAACCGGGTTTTGATGACGCCTGGCGCGACGGCGTTGACCCGCACCTTGCCGCCCAGCTCCCGGGCGAGCTGGCGGGTGAGCATGATCACGCCCGCCTTCGTCACGTTGTAGACGCCAAGCCCGATCCCAGGTCGCAACCCGCCGATGCTCGCGACGTTGACGATCGCACCGCCGTGTGTCTCCATCGAGGCACCGTAGACGAGCTTGGTGAGCGCGAAGACGCCGCGCAGGTTGACCTCGAAGGTCTTGTCCCAGGCCGCGAGCTCGGCGGCGATGAGGGGACCGAAGTAAGGGTTGGTGGCGGCGTTGTTGACCAGGATGTCGATCCGGGAGAAGCGCTCCATGACCCCCTGGACGAGCTTCTCCAGGTCCTCGGGACGCCCCGCGTGGGCCGCGATCGGGGTGGCCTTCTCCCCGTACTTGGAATTGATCCGCTCGGCCTCGGCCTCCAGGTCCGCCTGCTTGCGGCTGGAGAGGACGACCTGGGCGCCGTGCTCGGCAAGGATCTCGGCAATCGCGCCGCCGATTCCCCGGCTGGCTCCCGTGACGAGCGCGACGCGTCCGGAAAGGTCGAAAAGGGAGCCCGCGGGCACGACTGATACGATACCCGCCACTTAATTCTTATTTCGTCTAGGGGTTAGATGGCGATAACCGGCAAAGCAGCCGAGGACATCCTCGAGCGAATTTTCCAGCCCACCACCAAGCCGAGCGCCCGGGACCAGGCGGAGGAGACCCTCCGCCATCCCAAGCGCATCGTCTACGTCGCGATGTCGAACAAGAGCTTCTACTGGCGGGCGCACATCCAGAAGTTCGTCCTCGACTCGGGCATGGTGCCGGTCAGCCCGTTCATGCTCTTCGACTACTACCTGATGCACACCGTCTCCAAGGAGGTGGTTCGCGAGGCGATGAACAACCTCCTCGCCCGCAGCGACGAGGTGTGGGTGTTCGGGCGGCTGTCGCTCGGGGTCAAGGTCCAGGTCGGAATCGCCAAGCGCTTGAGCAAAGCCATCCGCTACTTCGACATCAGCGACCTACCTGTCGCGGTCATGCCGATCAGCGAAGAAACAGCGCAGGAAGAGCTGAGAGACTAATCCCCCGGTCTCGCCCGAGGGGGGCGCGTGCCGGTTGTTCTTCGATACCAAGCCTCCGGGTTGCCCAGCTCATTGAGCGTCGGCATCGAGTCGGGCCCGTCCCAGACGCGGTTGAGCACGGCCAGGCCATGCTTTTCGAACACTGCCTGGCAGAACGCCTCCCCGCGCTGGTACTGCTGCAGCTTCAGGTCCAGGCCGGTGAGCTTCCAGATCAGCACCTCCAGCGCGCTCTTCCCCGCGCTGCGCTCGCGGTAGGCCCGCTCGAGCTGGTCGAACCCAGGCAGCAGCTTGCTGCCCAGCCGGTTCATCACGAGGTTGCTGTAACCCTCGACCGCGGACATCGTGCCCTGCACCTGCCGCATCACCCGCCACTGCGCCGGGAGCACGCCGGCGAACGCCGCGAAACGCGTCACGGCCGGCCCCTTGTTGGTCACCGAATCGACGAGCCGCCGCATCGAGTCCTCCATGAACGGGCGCAGCCATGGATGGGCCGCGAACTGCCATGCATGGGTCATCTCATGCAGGATCAGCCAGCGCCGTAGATCGTCGTCCGGCAGGTTCGCGTTCCGCTGCCACTCCGCCACATTCGTCTCGACGAGGTAAAGGCCCTCGCCTCCGATGGGCTCGGCGCCGAGAAGCTGCGGATCGTACTGGCCCAGGACGCGGCGGGCGAGAAAGGCGAGCATGAATGCGACGTAGCGGTTGACCCCGGCGCGTCCGACCTCGACGATCAGCGAGTTCGGCATGCGGCCGGTCTCGAGCACTGGATCGACGACGCGCCGCAGGATGCCGAGGTTGAGGTCGAGCCAGCCCTCTCGGTCGAGTGCCTCGAACGCCGGCATCGTCGCGCCCTTCGGCAGCGGCCCGACGAAATTCAGCAGCGGCTTCTCCAGCTTGTCCGCCAGCGATCGATAGCCCCTGGCGGCCGCCGCGAGGGCTGCCCGATCCAGGGTCGCGCTCTCGAGTCGTGAACCGGCGGTCCGGCGAACCTCACCCCAGTCCAGGAGGAGCGTGGTCCCGCCGCGCGGCCTGACCGCCTCGGCGACCGCCGCCGTCGCCAGACCCAGGAGAACGCCATACACGGCGGTCCGCCCGTAGCGCCTCATCGCCTTCAGCCTACGAGCCGGCGCCGTGCCGCGAGGTCTAGTAGATGTATGGCCAGTGGCGGTTGCGCTTGAAGACGACCTTGCAACCGTCGCAGCGAAACACGATCTGGACGTGCCTCCGCCCGATCGCCTGCGCGTCGCGGCCGCAGACGGGGCACGACGCCGTCTCTTCCATGTACAGCGCGGGTATGGGGTCCACCTTGATCTCTAGACGCCTTCTTTTCTTTGACATTTGCCTCTTTGTTGCCTTTC
>Ga0209160_1002352_pt1 | contig 15736 bp, 16 predicted proteins | sample GraSoiAngelo_153_FD_186167 | JGI IMG/M metagenome (GOLD analysis project Ga0209160, IMG submission 186167) | Grasslands soil microbial communities from the Angelo Coastal Reserve, California, USA - 14_1009_12_40cm (SPAdes) (version 2) | ecosystem: Environmental > Terrestrial > Soil > Grasslands ... | reverse complement strand
GGCGGCGGCCGGGCGCCTTATCGCCAAGCAGTCGCGGCCGGATCCCCGAGCGCTTGCGGACGAAAAAGCACCGCTGACTTAGGAAGGTGACATCCGCCAGCTGAGTCGAAGCCAATCCGGGTGCTTAAAGCGAGCGCTTGATGGGTCCCGGGAATACAGTTCGCACGTGTTAAGTGGCGGATCGGAGCCCCCCGTGGGGTCCCCCGTCGACGATCCCGGTCCGCTGGCGGCAATCGCGGCAGCGTCGGAGGCCTTCAGCGACGCCGTTCCGAACGTCGACGCCTTGCTCGCCATCGTCGCCGAGCACATATCGCGCGCGACCGGGGACTTCTGCGCCGTGGTGCTGCTGTCGGCGGACGGCCGGTATATCGAGCCGGTGGCGGCCTTCCACCCGGATCCAGAGGTGCTGCGAGACGCCAGCGCGTTTCTCGGGGTCCCCATCGAGCTCGACGCCGCGGGACCCTGGAAAACGGTCGTCCAGGAGCGACGGCCTCTCGTGCTCAAGATCGATCCCGATAACCTGCCCCCGAATATGGCCCCGCATCAGGCACGACATATGCGGAAGTGGCGGATCAATGAGGCGGCGATGATACCGATGGTCGCCGAGGACAGAGTGGTTGGCGGACTCAACCTCAATCGCATGGAGGGGAGTGTTCCGCTCGGCGAGGCAGGTCTCACGCTTCTCGAAAATCTCGCCACCAGGGCGGCCCGCGCCATTTCCCTCGCGCAGCTGATGCGAGACCAGAAGCTGACGACGAGCGAACTCGAAAGCAAGGTGGCAGAGCGAACCAAGGAATTGACCGCAGCCAACCAATTCCTGGACTCGGTGATTGAAAACATCCCCAACATGATCTTCGTCAAGGAAGCCGAGAACCTCCGCTTCGTTCGCTTCAACCGCGCGGGTGAGGAGCTGCTCGGGTTCTCGCGTGCAGACCTGATCGGCAAGAACGACTTCGACTTCTTTCCTGCCGACCAAGCCCTGGAATTCACCACGGCGGATCGCGAGACGCTGGGCGATCGGCGCCTTGTGGACATTCCCGAGGAGACCATCCAGACCAAACGAAAAGGGCAGCGAATACTCCATACGAAGAAGATCCCGATCCTCGACTCAAATGGCGAACCGGCCTTCCTGCTCGGCATCTCGGAGGACATCACCGAAGCGAGGAAGGTGCAGGAGGCTCTCCTGCACGCGCAGGAGGAGGCCGAGCGAGCGAACCGAACGAAGAGTCAGTTCCTGGCCAGCATGAGCCATGAGCTTCGGACTCCGCTAAACGCGATTCTTGGATTTTCCGAGCTGCTCGGCGACGACCGGAGCGATCGTTTTGACGAAGCCACCCGCACGCGCTTTCTCAGCCAGATCCACAGCAGCGGCCAGCATCTGCTCCAACTCATCAATGACATCCTCGACCTCTCCAAGGTCGAGGCCGGACAGATGGAGCTCCAACTTCAGACTGTCGAGCTTGGAAGCTTGACCGATGAAGTCCGGTCCAGCGTTGAGCCTCTGGCTCGGAGCAAGACCATAACCCTCTTCACGGAGCCTTCCCCGGAGCTCCGCCTCGTCGCCGATGCCGGGAAGGTGAGACAGATGCTGCTGAACCTGGTCTCCAACGCCATCAAGTTCACACCCGCCGGCGGGCGGATTCAAATTCGCAGGCGCCGGGTCGATTCGTGGGTGGAGATCGCTGTCAGCGACAACGGCATCGGGATTGCAGAGGCAGACCTTGGTCGGCTCTTCACCGAGTTTCACCAGCTGGACAGTGGTCTGGGACGGCGTCAGGAAGGGACCGGACTTGGCCTGGCCCTGACAAAGCGTTTTGCGGAACTGCATGGCGGCCGCGTCAGCGTTGAAAGCGAGCCTGGAAAGGGAAGCACATTCACTCTGCGTTTGCCGCTCGAAGGGCCAGCCGTTGAGCAAGTGCGGTGGCCGCGCCACTCCATATCGCCACACGTGATCTAACGCGACCCCTGGTGCTTGTCGTGGAAGACAACCCACACGCGGCCGAGATCCTGGCGCGCCATCTCTACAATGGCGGTTTCCGAATCGAAGTGGCGCGGTCCGGGCCTGAAGCGTTGACAATGGCTCGCGACTTGAAGCCGGTGGCGATCACGCTGGACATCCTCCTGCCCGGGGTCGACGGTTGGGAGGTGCTCAATCGGCTCAAAGCGGACGAGGTCACCAGGAACATCCCTGTTGTAGTGGTCTCGGTCGTCGACAACCCGGCACTTGGCCGCGCCCTGGGCGCGTTCGACTACTTCGTCAAGCCGGTGGACGGGAGGGCCCTGCTGTCGCGACTGAGTGAATACACATTCACGACCCAATCGAAAGCGGAACCGGTTCGAGTCCTGGTGGTTGACGACGAGCAAGCAAACCTGGATCTGATGGAGGCTCTGCTTACGCCGGAGGGTTTTAGCGTCCTCACGGCCAGCGGCGGTCGCGAAGGCATCGTCACGGCCAGGTCTCAGATGCCCAATCTGATCCTGCTCGATCTGTTGATGCCGGGGGTCACAGGATTCGACGTCGTTGAGGCCCTTCGCGCGGAAGAGGCGACCCGCTCGATTCCGATCATGGTCCTGACCGCCAAGGCAATCACTGAGCAAGACAAGAGGGTCCTCAACGGTCAGGTGGCAGCGATCTTTCAGCGCAACTCGATGGCCGGACCCGAACTGACCGATTGGCTTCGACGGATCGTGGCCAAAAGAAAAAGCTCCTGACGTTCGCGCCAATCAGTACCAGTACGTGGGGCCTTCCGAACGTGATGCGCCCGACGGTTCGACCTCGACTCCCTTCGGCCCCGCCAGCATGCGCACCATCGATTCCACCCTGGCGATAAAGGCGTCGTAATCCTCACCTTCAGCCGCGCTGGTTGGTCGTCCAAAGGTCACCGTGACGCTGCCCGGTCTCGGGACGCGGCGGAATCGAGGCATCACCTGATACATGCCATCTACGTAAGCGGGAACAATCGGGACTCCCGCGTCCATCGCCAGGATCGCCGCCCCCTTGCGGAATGTGCCGATCGCGCCGGTCACCGTTAGACGTCCTTCAGGAAAGATGATCACCGACCAGTTCTTGCGCAACAGCTCTTTGAGGTAATCGAGGTGGCCCCTCGCCCCGCCGCCACGCGGTATCGGAAAAGCGTCGACTGTCACCTGCGCCAGACGCGCTTCCCATTTGCGCTTGAAGATCGAGTCGGCGGCCGCGACGACAACTGAACGATGGCGATATCGAGCAGGCAGCGCTTCCGCCATCACCACGGCATCGAGTGGGCTGACGTGGTTGGCGACAAACACGGCCGGCCCGGCGAGCCCGCCAAGCAACTCACGCTCGCGCACACTGAGCTGACAGAAAGTCGAGAGGGCAGGGAACAAGAGGCTGGACTGCAGAGCGGCGCGCATCCGCCTCATGCCGCGCGTTCGCGCCCAGAGAGCGGTGTCCACGTCCTGTGGTTCGATGGCCGGATGAGTCTATGCGGAGATCACAGCCGGCGCCAGGACCCGTTTGCTCGGGCCGCGGTTCCAGCAGTCACGGCCGTCTAGGCAAGCCACACCAAGGCTGCCGCGATGGCGGCGGGCAGTGCTTGAACAATCAAGATCCGGCGGTTGACAGTTATCGCGCCATAGACGCCCGCGACGATGATGCAGGCCAGGAAGAAGGTGAGGATCGGGCGACCGCCGATGACCCCGTACGCGCCCAGGCCCCACAGCAGGCCTGCCGCGAGGAAGCCGTTATAGAGACCTTGATTGCCTGCAAGAACGGCAGATGACTCGGCTGCTTCCGAGGTCGTACCGAATGTTCGACGCCCAAACGGCGTGCGCCACAGGAACATCTCGAGCACCAGAAAGTACAGATGCAGGGCCGCGACGAGGGCAATGAGGACAGTCGCCGCCAATCGCACGGCGATAGGTTAGGTCAGCCCACCACTCTCCGCCGGGGATCCAATCTCACCACCATTTGCCTTCGACGGCGCGTTCGGTGCCATTCGTCTCATCCAGTGCGTCAAGCTCAGCCATGTCTGGGTCTGAAAGCGTGAAGTCGAAAACACCCGCATTCTCTGCGATGCGGTCGCGGTGGGTCGATTTCGTGATGACGACCAATCCGCGCTGCAGGCACCACCGCAGGAGCACCTGCGCCGGGGTTCGCCCAGCGCGCGACGCCAACCGTTTGACGACCGGGCTCGTCAGATGGCGTCCGGTCCCCAGCGGGCTGTACGCCTCCACGGCGACGCCCTGCTTCTCTGCAGCCGCCAGCAGCTTGCGGCGGAACTCAAAGGGGCTGAACTGCACCTGGTTCACCACCGGCTTGTCGTGTGCCGCGGCGATCACCTGCTCCAGCTCGTGAACGTCGAAGTTGGACACGCCGATCGAGCGGGCGTGGCCGAGCTCACGAGCCCGTTCCATCCCGGGCCATGCCCAGGTCGGACCGCCCTGCGGCCAGTGGATGATGTAGAGGTCGACGTAATCGACGCCGAGGCGCCTGAGGCTGCCCTCAAGCTCGGCGACCGGGTCTGTGCTCCCTGGATAGAACTTCGTGGTGATGAACACCTCGTCGCGCGGCACTCCGCTTTGCTTCAAAGCACGCCCCACGCTCTCCTCGTTGCCGTACGCCTGGGCGGTATCGATATGCCGGTATCCGAGCTCGAGCGCCCAACGAACCGCGTTGACGGTCGTGACGCCGATCGGAACCTGCCAGACGCCGAGGCCAAGCACCGGGATCTGGTTGCCATCCGCGAGCGATCGCAAGGGTTTGTCTGCGGTCTTTGAGCTCGTGGTCATGAACTTTGCAACCTGTTCACCCAGTTCTTTATGCCTCACGGCTTAAGTGATTGATGCGTCAACCATCTGGGTAGAATCGGAGTGTGTCAGACAGGTCGTGGGCGTGGCGGTCGGCGAGATAACACCTGTGGCGGGTGCCTCGGGGGTCCGCCGGCGGATGACCTCGCGCGAGCTGGCAATCTGGCGGTCGCTGCTCGACACCACGATTGAGCTGCGGAGGGTTCTGGGCGGCGAGCTGCAGGAGCTGAGCCTTTCACCAGCTGACTATCAGGTGCTGCTGGCGCTGAGCGAGGCCAGTGGGAGGCGCGTGCGCCCCTCCGAGCTGGCGAGCGCCATCGATTGGGAGCGAAGCCGGCTGTCCCATCACCTCAAGCGGATGGAGCGACGGCACCTGATCCGCCGGGAGGACTGCCCCACCGACAACCGGGGCGCCGAGGTCGTCCTGACAGCGGAAGGAGCGCGGATTTTCCGGCGTGCGACCGCGCCCCACATCAGATCGATCAAGAAGCACTTCGCAGACGCACTGACGCCAGAACAGTTCGATGCGCTCGCCGACGTTCTCGCGGCGCTGCAGAACCATGCCCGGAGGGAGCGAGCATGACGCGGCGAATCGCCGTGGTCGGCGCGGGCCACGTTGGACCGGTGATCGCGAGGATCGCACTGGACGCGGGGTACGAGGTGGCGATTGCGGCTTCAGGCAGCCCCGCGAAGATCGCCCTCATCGCTCAGGTGGTGATACCGGGAGCCGAGCCACAATGGGCATCGGGTGCCGTCGAGGCCGCCGACATCGTCGTGCTGGCGATCCCGCTGCACAGGTTCGTGACCTTCGACCCGGGCCTGCTGGCAGGAAAGGTTGTCGTTGACGCGATGAACTACTGGCCCGCGGCTGATGGCGTCCTGGATCTATTCCGGGACGGCCGCCACACCAGCAGCGAGGTGGTTCAGCGCCGTCTTGCCAGGTCGACGGTGGTCAAGGCCCTCAACCACATCGGCTACCAGGACCTGGAAGAAGCTCGCCGCCCTGCGGGGTCGTCTGAGCGCAGCGCGATTGGGGTCGCCAGCGACGATTCTCGCGCGGCGAAGGCGGTGGAGGAGATGATCGAGCGCATCGGCTACGACCCTGTCGTCATGGACAGCTTGAGCGCGGGGCGCGTCCTCGAGCCGGGGGGCCCGGTCTTCGGCGCCTTGCTGCGCCGGCCAGAGTTCAAGCTGGCGATTGGCGCCAGAGCGGAAGCGTCCGCATGAGCACAACACCCCTGCAGTCCGAACGGGGTTCCGCAGCCGGACCTGCTGGATTCCCGCTCGTCTTCGGCCTCGACACCTTCGGCGACGTCACACATGACCCTGACGACCGCCCGCTTTCGCACGCCCAGGCCATCCGGAACGTCGTCGAGGAAGGTGTCTTCGCCGAGCAGGTAGGGGTCGACTTCTTTGGGATCGGTGAGCACCACACCGACGACTTCCCGATGCCGGCCGCGGACGTGGTGCTGGCCGCAATCGCGGCGCGCACGACCCGAATCCGCGTCGGTTCGGCGGTGACCGTATTGAGCTCGGATGACCCGGTAAGGGTGTTTCAGCGTTACTCCACGCTCAACGCCATCTCGAAGGGTCGGGCAGAGGTCATCCTCGGGCGAGGTTCGAGCATTGATTCGTTCCCGCTGTTCGGCTACGACCTCGCCGACTACGAGGAGCTCTTCGAGGAGAAGGTCAACCTGTTTGCCGAGCTGCTGAAGGGTGAACCTGTCACCTGGCAGGGCAGGACTCGCGCCTCGCTCATCAGGCAGGATGTCGTGCCGCACACGGAGTTCGGCCCCTTCCCGGCATGGATCGGTGTGGGTGGAAGTCCACAGTCCGTCGTGCGGGCAGCGCACTATGGATTCGCGCTGATGCTCGCGATAATCGGCGGATCGCCGGCGCGCTTCGCACAGTTTTCCCGGCTGTTCCACCTGGCCCTGGAAAGGTTCGGCCGGCCGCCACTCCCGATCGGAGTGCATTCGCCCGGCCACGTTGCGGACACTGACGAGAAGGCCCGCGAGGAGTTCTGGCCGCGCTACCTGCAGATCATCACTCGCGTGGCCGAGACTCGAGGATTCGCGATCCCGACGAAGGCGTCGTTTGCGTTTGAGGTCGGGCCGCGGGGAGCACTCTACGTCGGGTCACCGGACACCGTCGCGCAGAAGATCGCGACGAATCTGACCGCTCTCGGCGCGAACCGCTTCGACCTGAAGTACGGCATGGGCGGCCTGTCGCACGAAGCGCTCATGCGAAACATCGAGCTCTACGGCACCCAGGTGATCCCGCGTGTCCGGGAGCTCCTGGCCCAACAAACCAGTCCTGAGTCGAAAGAGGCCTCCTAGACCTCGACCAGTCCCTTCTTCACGGCGTAGAGGACCGCCTGCGACCTGTCGTAGATCCCGAGCTTCTCGTACATGTTGCTGACGTGGTTGCGAACCGTCTTCTCGCTGATCTTCAGCCTGTAGGCGATCTGCTTGTTGGCCATCCCGTTGGCCAGCAGCTTGAGGATCTCAATTTCCCGGTTGGTCAGCCCGTCGTAGAACTCCTTCGGAGTCGCCGTGCCCGTGAGCATGTCGAGCACGCGATTTGCGACGGCGCTTGCCATGACCTTCTCCCCGGACATCACGGCCACGATGCTGCTGACGATCGCAGCCGCGGAGGAGTCCTTGAGGACATATCCGCTTGCCCCGGCCTTCAAGGCCTGGATCACCTGGCTGTCGGTTTCGAATGTGGTCAGGATCAGCACCTTGATGCCCGGGACCAGCTCGACGATCTGCCGGGTGGCCTCGATCCCGTCGACGTTGGGCATCTTGATGTCCATGAGCACGACGTCGGGCTTCAGCTTCGCGGCCTGCTTGACCGCCTCCGCGCCGTCGACCGCCTGCCCGACGACCTCGACTCGCTCATCCTCGCCGAGAAGGCTGGTCAAGCCGGTTCGGAACAGGGTCTGATCGTCGACCACAAGTACGCGGGCGGCTCTGGTAACTACGCTCATGCGCTTCTCCTCTTTGCAACGATGACCGATTCGTGCGGCACGAGCAGGTCTTTCGGAAATACGGCACGGACAATCGTCCCGTGCCCATCTTGGCTTTCGATCCGGACGTGTCCACCCAGGAACATGGCCCGCTCCCGCATTCCGATCGTCCCCAGACCGACCGGGCGCGAAGGGTCGGTGTCGAGACCGCGGCCGTCGTCCGAGATCGCGATGATCAGCTCGCTCTCGGCGTGGGGCCCTACGACGATGCGCACGGTCCGGGCGCCGCTGTGCATTCGAATGTTGGACAGCGCCTCCTCGATGATCCGATACAGGTTCAGAGAGGCTTGTTCTGTCAGAGCCTGGGGCCATCCCTGGGTGACCTCAATCTCGGTGCGAATCCCGTTTTTCTCTTCAAAACGGGTCAGCAGCGTCTGGACGGCATCGACGAAGCTGCCGCCGAGCGGCTCCTCGCCGCGCAGATCGTGAAGAAGCTGGCGGATGCTGGCAAGGACCTCGCGTGTTGAGCTCTGGATCAGGTCGAGCTGCTCGACCACATCCTGCCAGCCAACCTGCTCCGATTTGAAATTCTCGACATCGACAAGCATCCCGGTGAGTGTTTGCGCAACCCGGTCGTGCAGCTCCCGCGCGACCAGCCGCCTTACTTCGTCCTCAACCTCCGCCTGTTGAGTCTCTGTCCCCAACCGGGGACCCGCGAGCACAAGCGGAATAGCCAACCCCTTGGTCCCTCCCAATGACAAGTCCAACACGCGCTAAGGGGATTCCCAACGACAGCGGAACCCAGCCGGGACATGTCCGCTCTTCCCAGGGCAACCTTCCCTCAACTGCCCCGGGCAACGACGTGTCCATGAGGCTAACTGCCTACGGCCACCCGGTCAATGGTCTGAAATGACCATTTCTTTCAGTGATCGATAAGTGTGGTTGTGACGAGAAGGTCCTAGCGCCGGCGGCCCGCGACCTGCGTCCAGGGTTCGGCCGTGACCATGGCCACCGCCTGAGAGCGAGTGCTGACGTGAAGCTTTTTGAGGACTTGCTGGACGTGCTTGTTGACCGTCGTGATCGAAACGCCCAGGTGAGCGGCGATCTCCTTGTTCGAACGGCCACGGCGGAGCTGGGAAAGCACCTCCTGCTCCCGCCGGCTCAAGGCACGCTGCCAGGCTTGGGAGGCCGCGCTTCCGCGCGACCGCACCTCGAGCAGGTCCCTGAAGCTGTGGCGGCCGAAGTTCGGCGATGCCAGACCACGGATTGTTGCCACCATGTCGGCGATCGAAAGGTCCTTCGGGAGGTAGCCGTTGGCGCCAGCGGCCCGTGCCGCGGTCGCCGCCTCGAAGTCAAGGGACGCCGAGACGACGATCACCTTGACCAGCTCATATTTCTCCCTGATATTCATGATCGCCGCCAGGGCGTCCTGGCCAGGACCCAGGCTCAGGTCCATCAGCACCACGTCGACCGGAAAGCGGTCGAGCATGGTGAATAGCTCGGTCTCTGCTGGAAGCTCCCAGAGGACGGACAGGTCCGTTTCGCGCTCAAACGCGCGAATCAGACCCAGTCTGAAGACTGGATGGTCGTCAACGATGCCAAGACGGATCAGGCGGGCTGCCTCCGTTTCATCCGAGTCCCCTCGCTCGGTTTGTCGGTGGGCAAGAATACACCGCTACGTAAGCCAACGCACGCATGGGTTCACTGGCCACCGGTGTCATGAGAGTACTAACGCCGCAGGGGGCCAGCCGGATTCCGTCGATATCGGCCGGGCTAACGCCGCTCCGAGCTGGGAACCGCCTCCTCGAGCGATGACCTCAGGCTGCGCAGGGCCTCGGGGGGCACGGGCGCCTCTTCGATCCAGGCGAAGAATGCGTCTGCGATGCGGCGCCAGGTGGCCACCTGCCGCGCCATGCTCCGATGCCAGTAAGACTTGGACCAGGCCGCCGCCGCCAGCCAGCCGGCGATCACGCAGCAGAGGGCTCCCGTGCCCACCTGCAGCCATTCAGGCCAGCTCGCCGGATGAAGGCCCGTCAGAATGAAGACCCCCAATCCGAGGTTGGCGAGCACGCCCAGCGGCAAGAACATCGCGTAGAAGAACCGCTGGCTTCTTGTTTCCCTAAGCCGCTCAGGACGCATCCAATTCACCCCCATTGGTCACTGCCCGAGAGCTTCGCACGTCGCCGTGGCATGTCCAATAAGACAAATGTCCCGACAAGGGAAAAGTCGACGGTCCTTGAGTCCGCCGCCGAACTCCAGCAAGCAAATAGTTGGTGTGCAGGTGGTCGACTTTGGACGCTCGCCGACGTCCGATTCTCTGCCGATGCTTGATCGCGGACCAGCCCAACGTCGGCCCGAGCCTCGCGAAGTGGTTGGATTTTCAAAGGATGTCCCAGGCGCACCGTGACATCAGTGCCTGCAAGGCACCCTGGGGGTCAGGGCCGCCGGCGCACGCTCGAGCAACCAGTTCAAGTCCCAACCGATACGACCTCGGTGTCTCGGTAGTGGTACTACGATCCCATTACCCTCACGACGGACTGCCCATACAGTTCGAGCATGATCGTAGTCCCGGCGCCTTCCCCCAGCCCAGGCATCGAGCTGCAGGCTGTCGAGCGGGTCGAGGCATTGATCATCGACAAGCAGCCGCTCTTCCTTGCTGCCCTGGCGAACCTGTTGGAGGCGCCGCCCCTTTCCGCGCGCGTCGTCACCGCTTTGAGGTCCGACGTGGGGTTGGATATTGCGCGGACGCAAGCCATCGGCGTCGTCTTCTGTGAGCTGCGCGCGGAGCCCATCTCCGGGGTGGAGCTCGTCCGCGTGCTCGCAACAGAAGGATGTGCCACTCCTGTGGTTCTGCTTGCCGACGACGGGGACGAGCCTCAGCTCGCGGCGGCTGTTGCCATGAACGTAGCCGGAGCGTTCAGCAAGAGCTCGCCCCTCGACGAATTCCTTGTGGGTGTGCGGGCGGTGGTGTCGGGCCACCGGGCGATCGGCTCCGGTCTTCTCGTCCACCTGATCGAGGCATCCACCGCATCGCGTGGATACGAGCCCAAACGTTTTGCGGGCCGGCTGTCCCCGACGGAGCTCGCGATCCTTGGCATGATCGGACAGGCGCTGTCGATTCCCGACATCGCGGCGAATCGAGGAATAAGCCATAAGACCGTGCGCAACCACCTGGCGAAGATCTATCGCAAGCTGGAGCTGCACGGCAGAACGGAGGCAATGCTGTGGGCGGCGCGAATGGGACTCACGGGAAGCTAGCCGCGCAGGCTGCTCCCCCAAACGACTCTCCGACAGAAAGCACGGGTGACGCTCATGAGCCGACGGGGCGGGATCGAAGCGACCTGAAGTCGGGACAAACTGCCCATGGGGTTGGGCAAATCCCTATTACAAAGGATGACCCGAGCGGGCACCATGGCGGCATGGCAGTCGAGGCGAGTGCCCGCCCGCGTCAGACGCCGGGGCTCCAAGACCGGATCGGCCAGGTCCTCCTGGCTGAGGGGCTGATCACTGAAGAGCAGCTTGTGCGCGCGCTCAACGCGCAGCGCATGGCATACGCTCCGCTGGGGACGGTGCTGGTCAACCAGGGCGCCGTGCACGAGGACCACATGACCGTGGTGCTGAGCGCGCACCTGGAGATTCCGGTGGCCGACCTCAAGCACACAGACGTCGATCCCGACATTGCGCGGCTCGTGCCAGAAGACTTCGCCCGTCGCAACCTCGTGCTGCCGCTTCGCCGCGACAACGGTCACCTGGCCGTCGCCATGAACGATCCCAGCAACCTGATGGTGATCAACGACATCCGCCTGATCACCGGCCTACCGGTGGCTCCTTACATCGCGGCGCCGTCGGACATCTTGCTCAACCTGACGCGGATCCACGACATGCACCCCCGGCTCAGCGTCGCCGCCAAGACGCTCAACGAATCGCGGCCGCAGGCGCAGTTCGACCGTGTGATGACACTCGAGCTTTCTAAGGTCACCTCGAACTCACCCGCGGTCGAGATCGTGAACCTCCTCATCACGCAGGGATTGCGCGACCGCGCCTCGGACATCCACATCGAACCACAGAAGGATTACCTGCGAGTCCGCTTCAGGATCGACGGCGTGCTGCAGGACATGGCTCACCTGCCCAGCGCGACCGGGGCAGCGCTCTCTTCCCGGGTGAAGATCATGGCCGGCATGAACATCGTCGAGCGCCGGCGCGCTCAGGACGGGCAGATCAGCGTCAACGTCGACGGCCGGGAGCTCGACGTCCGAGTCGCCACCATGGAGACGATCTGGGGCGAGAAGCTCGTGATGCGCTTGCTCGACCGCGGTCGCTCGCTCATCACGCTGCCTCAGCTCGGCTTCTCGCAAGGCGCCTATCGCGAGTATCACCGCCTGCTCCACTCGCCGTACGGAATGATGATCGTCTCGGGCCCAACCGGCAGCGGCAAGACGACCACGCTGTACGCCTCGATCCACGAATTGGACAGCCAGGTGCGCAACATCATGACCATCGAGGATCCGGTCGAGTACATGTTCGACCACATCAACCAGAGCCAGATCAACAAGCTGGCCGACATCAGCTTCGCGAACGGTCTTCGCGCAATCCTTCGGCAGGATCCGGACATCATCCTGGTCGGCGAGATCCGCGACCGCGAGACGGCGGAGATTGCCGTTCAGTCGGCGCTGACCGGGCACCTGGTGCTTTCGTCGCTCCACGCGACCGATGCTGCGGGCGCGCTGCTTCGCTTCGTGGACATGGGGATCGAAGGATTCCTCATCGCGTCATCGGTCATCGCAATCGTCGCGCAGCGCCTCGTTCGCAAGACCTGCGACGGCTGCAAGGTTGCGTACACGCCCAACCCGGAGGACATCGACTTCGCCATCTCGGTGGGCGCGCCGGCGCCCGACCAGCTCTATCGGGGACAGGGCTGCAGCCGGTGCAACGGCACCGGTTACTTCGACCGCATCGGCGTCTTCGAGGTGCTGACGATGTCGGACGAGGTCAAGAGGCTTGTGATCGCCAAGGCGAGCCACGCCGAGATCATGAGCGCCGCGTTCGCAACCGGAATGCTGCCGCTACGCGCCGACGCCTGGGCCAAGATCTCGGCCGGTGTGACGACCGTGTCTGAAGTCATGCGCAGCGTCTACATCATCTGATCGGAGGGGACGTGGTCAGCCGGTTCACCTATCGAGCTTATTCACCTCGTGGAAAGCTGGAGGAGCGGGTCGCCAGCGGCGAGTCGGCCGCTGCGGTGCACCGCGACCTCATCGATCGCGGATTCCGGGTGGTATCCGTGCGGCCGGCTCGCAGCGGATGGCGCTGGATCTACCGCCAGTTTCCGACCTTCTTCCATGTCAAGACCGCCGACCTGATTCTCTTCTCGCGCCAGCTCGCCACGTTCATCAGGGTCGGCGTCCCAATCACCGACGCGATCAAGCTCCTGCAAGGAGCATCCGCCTCCGGGGCTTTTCGGGCGGCGCTCGACGACATCTTCAACGACCTGGAGGCCGGTGAATCGTTCTCGTCCGCCATATCCCGTCACCCGAGCGTTTTCAACGAGCTGTACGTGGACATGGTGCGGGCGGCCGAGTACAGCGGCACGCTCGACCGGGTGCTCATTCAGGTCGCCGCCTACCTGCAGCGCCAGGACACCGCGCTGAAGAAATTGCGCAGCGCGATGATCTACCCCGCGGTCATCCTCGTGCTCGCGGTCGGCGTTTGTACTGTTCTGGTCGTTTTCGTGCTCCCGAACTTCGTGTCGATCTTCAACGAGTTCCATGCGACGCTTCCATTCCCGACAAGGGTCCTGCTTGCGGTGGGCATGTTCGCCCAGACGTGGCGGATCGAGATAGTGATCGGGCTGTTCCTGGTCATCGTCGCGATCCTGGGCGCCATGAGCAGCCGGCCCGGCAGGGTGTTCTGGGACCACTTGATCCTGCGCCTGCCGGTGATCGGCACGATCGTGACCTACAGCATCATCGAGCGTTTCACCCGGACTCTGTCCACCATGCTCTCGGCGGGCATACCGATCAGCCAGACGTTCGAGGTCGCGATCGCCTCATCCGGCAACATCCGGTATCGCCGCGGCCTCGAGTCCGTCAAGGAGCGAATGATGACCGGCGACGGGTTCTCCGCCCCACTCGATGCGACCGGACTGTTCGCTCCGATGATGATCCGCATGATCCGTGTCGGCGAAGAGACCGGGACCCTCGACTCGAGCCTCGAGCAGATCGCCGACTTCCTGGCGGAAGAGATGGATTACAAGGTCCGCAACATGATCGCGCTCATGGAGCCGTCCCTTGTGATAGCAGTCGGCGGTGCGGTGGGATTCGTGGCCATCTCGGTCATCCTGCCGATGTACGGGCTGCTCAAAGCAGTTCACTGATGCCGCGAGTGAAGGATCGCCGCCGGGCACAATCCGGCGCGACCCTGGTCGAGCTGCTGGTGAGCCTGGTGATCGCGAGCCTGGCGCTCGCGCTGGTCGTCGGGACGCTGAGCACCGGCCTGCTCGACTCGACGATCGCCAAGCGAAACACGGCGGCCCAGGCCGTGCTGCAATACGAGATGGAGGCGATCAGCGCCAGCACCTTCGACGCTGCCGCCAAGCCATATTCAGACTGCTTTGCGACCGAGTCTCCAACCAGCCCGCAAGCAGCCCCCGGTGGTTTTCAGACCGCGTGCCCGGGCGGTCCTTACACCCTGCGTGCTGACGTCAGCATGCAGTGGCTGGCATCCGCACCCAGCACAGTCCAGGTCTGGACGGTCAACGTCACCTCCTGGCCGTCCGACGCGGCCCTTGGCTCGCAGATCTCGCTGTACAAGGTCGACCGATGAATCCGCAGCGCTCGTACCTGAGGGGTCAGGGTGGCTTCACTCTGGTGGAGTTGATCGTCTCTGTTGCGATCGGAGCCCTGCTGCTGTCGGCTCTGACTTCAGTCGTGCTCACGTCCTGGCGCGGCGCGACGATCGCCTCCAGCCGGGTGGAGGCCAGCAGCCAGATCCGCAACTTCGAGTACTTCGCCTACGACGACTTCGCTCGAAGCGGCATACCGAACGGCAGCGCCTGTCCCTGCACGACCCAGCCACTGCTGTTGAGCGGAGTCACGTACACGTGGGACGGCGGCAGCTTTCTCGATCGCGCCGTGGCGAGCACTGGCGCGACCGAGCACGCGGCTACCGACGTGAGCGCATTCACGTGGTATGTCGACACGAACTCGACCGTCGTGGTCAGCCTGACCATCACGATCCAGGCTTACAGCGAATCCCAGACATTTCGGTTCTATCCGCGTGTGAACCCATGACCGCCATCCTGGCGCTGCTGAAGGATCGCAGGCGTTCGCAACGGGGCAGCGTGCTCAGCGGCGTTCTGATCATGACGGCGTTCATAGCCATCATCTCGGGCGCCTTGATGACCGAGCTGAGCACGAACTTCCTGCTCTCCCATACGCTGCTCAACCGGGTCGCCAACGAGGCGACAGAGAACTCCGCGATCGAGCTCTCTCTCAGCCAGCTCCAGTCGACCCAGCTCAACGCTCCCTGTCCTGCGCTTGTGCCCGCGACCGTGAACAACCAAACCGCGTCGGCGACATACCTGAGCTGCTGGCCGACGGTGGACCGCAGATCACCATCGTTCAGTCAGATCGGAAGCTCTTCCGGAGCGTTCAACGTCGACGGGACCCACGTGCAGCTTGGCAAGCTCAACGACTACATCGTCGGCGACGCGGCCGGCGACGTTTTCGACTATCCGTTTGGCTCGGCCACACAGCGTTGGAGCCTTGACCTGGACGGCGCTGTAACCGCACCGCCACTGGTCATGACAAGGCCGGGCTATGCCGGACAGTTCCTGGACGTCATCTCCCTTTCCGGGAGTCCCGACTGTCCGACGTCCGGATCGTGCCTCAACGTCAGGATCGACAACACCTCATTTGCGACGCCACCTCAACACTGCGTCATAGCGACGAGCTCCGGCGCAGCCATCACGACGCAGCC